>Ga0099829_10001413_pt1 | contig 13233 bp, 12 predicted proteins | sample CZO8metaG_3_FD_79336 | JGI IMG/M metagenome (GOLD analysis project Ga0099829, IMG submission 79336) | Vadose zone soil microbial communities from the Eel River Critical Zone Observatory, Northern California, USA - CZOApr15con2H2.8 metaG | ecosystem: Environmental > Terrestrial > Soil > Vadose...
CAACCTCTTTTCGTGTTCCAACAGGGGAGGCCATTTGCCTCCCCATGGCTACGCTCTCTTTTTCTGAAGTATACCAGATGGGACTTGTCCACTTGTCTGGACAAAATTTCCCAACAGAGTCATTTATCGCGGCCATTGCCGATTTATCGGCCTCGGTGGATGTTCCAATTCAGAGAGCCTCTCCCCCACTTCCTGTTGCCTCAGCCACCAGGGCTTCCAGCTTTTGCTCCACAAGCTGGGCTATGTGCATAATCTCTTCACGTTGGTATTGGGCAAGCTGCGAGGTGAAGCCCTCATAGGCGACGAAGGTTCTGCCATCATTGCCCTCGTACACTGTTAGCCGCAGTGGAGCATACAACGCGACTTCTGGCACGTGTTCAATCATCTGGATGGCAAGCAGCGGATTGCCTATGGCATACTGGGCAGCTCGTGTGGGTTTCCCTCTCAGGGTGAGCAGGGCTCCTTGTTCAATCTTACTGAAGATGGTAAAACCGCTTGTCCCAAGCTGCTGCTCGACCGTCTGGACGGCCTGTTCCCAGGATGCATTGGTAGTAATCAATGCTCGCGTAATTTTATCCCAGTCTGCTCTCAGACCCAGTTGCGCTTCAAGAGATTCAGTCACCTGTTCATATGATCGGTCAGAAGCGACAACACTGTGCTCGATGGTGATATGTGTGGTCTGTCTCATTGCTCTATTTTCCTTTCCAGTTCATGCTCTGTAATGTGTTCGCACTGCTATCACTCGTGAGCGGCATGTTCAATCTCCGGTGAGAACACCTTGCGTGTATAGTGAGGGTTGCCAAGAATGGCGACGAGTCGCTCGCTGCCATCGAACAGATCTGCCAGTTCTGGCACGGTCGAACGGAACGTCAACTCCTGTGTCATATTGAGACCTGCCGCATCATTCCGTAAGATCTCCAGGACGCTATCTTCCTGATAGACACGCACGATTCCCGCATCTGCTGTTGTCCAGAGGGGAAAGTTCGGGCGATCCGCCTTCTGGTGTACAAGTGGCCCTCGCTGATACGTCAGTTGCAGCTCGATAGTACCTCCAGCTTCTGGATACACCTGAAAGGCTTCTCTGATGCTCGATGTGGTGCTATCCTCCACCAGGTGATATTCATGTCTCACGTTTGCAGGAAGAGCATCACGGTAGCGACCGGGGATTGCTCCGCCAGTGAACATGCGAAAGTGCACCAAGCCTTTCTCTCCTGTGTCCGGATTGGCCGCTGGAATATTAAAAACGACGAAGCGGAAGCCGGAATCTGTCAGGGCACGTCCTTGTGCATCCTGGTCAAGCAACAAGTGATGGAAGATGAGCAACAGGTTAGGCTGATCTTGTTCTGGTATTCCTAATGCAGTGAATGTCGGCAAAGGGGCGAGCTTCCAGGGCGGTCGTAAGCGCTCTTGTAAAGAGCTCGGAGAGACGATGAAGCCGAGCAGGAGCCGTGTTCCCACCGCGGCGTCAACTAGTGGATAGCTGCTAAAGTGATTGGTGGTCATTGACAATCGTTCCTTTCCTTTTGTCTGCTTAAGGCAGATGTTTCCTTCACGTCATTTTTGTTTCATCAGACTCTGCTGCGGGTATGCTAGATGGCCGCGCACTCGCGCCAAGGTGATCAGATGCAGAATCAGATAAAAAGGCACTAGAAAGGTGGGAATCAGGCTGAGCGGAAAAACGACCACGGCCGCAGAATTCATAGCTCCAGCCAGCACCCCCAGCGTGCTTTGCGAGGTCAGAATGCCTAAACTGACAGCTACGATCAGGTCAAGCGTTCCGAGCACGGTCCATACGAGCAGGATGCTCAACCGCGAAGGGGTTTTTGCGACGAGCATCCAGGCCACCAGCGGAGCGGTCAGAGCGATCGCCACATCTCCCCATCCGGCGGGAAGGGCAAAGACTCCGGGGAGTCCTCCCAGGAGATACTGGATCAGAAAGGCACCACCAAAGATTCTGCCAATTTGCAGGAAGGTGATGGTTTGCAGATCCAGAGAGGCGACAAAATGCCGTACCCTGGCTGATCCATACCAGGCGGCCAGAAACAACAGGACCGGTGAAAGAACCCCGAGCCCCAGGGCTAGTGGTGGTTGGGAGGGATCACCCCGAAATCCTCCCAGGATTGAATAGACCAGGGCCAACACAAACCAGACACCCAGGACACTACCCAGGAAGGTTCTTGAGATGGTGTTTTGCAATGGTTGAGACTTCATGCTCGTTCCTTTCTCAGCTGGCGAACGGGCCAGCGTGATCTCGATTGCGTTGCGATACATCGTTCACTTGCTCAGGAGTCGCGCCTCCCTATCTAAGCCTGGAACGCGCTGTATCTGGAAAACCCGGCGACGCACCTGCTCAAAAATTCGTTGTGGTAACCACTGGCGGAGTGTCACCAGCAGGCCGGCTCGAGGTCCAACATAGGAGCGCAGAGGGGGTGCAGCACTGGTCGCAAGTTGCACGATGCGCCTGGCCACTTGCTCGGGATCTGGCCCTTGCTCTACTGCATTGCGGACAAACCGCATCATCGACTGGCGAGCAGACTCATAGACAGCGAGTGGTGCCACAGGAGGCCGCGCGTCGAATTTCGTGCGAAAAAAGGTTGGCTCTACCAGTGACACCTTGATATGGAAAGGATGCAGTTCGTCATACAGCCCCTCGATCATGCCCTCCAGTGCGAATTTGCTGGATGCATAGAGACTGAGATAGGGCATAGCCACCACCCCTAGGAGAGAACTGACCGTGATAATCTGGCCGCTTCCTTGCCGGCGCATGACAGGGAGGACCGCCTTCAGCATGCGGAGCACACCGAACACATTGGTTTCAAACTGTGCCCGCGCATCCTCCAGGCTGTTTTCTTCGAGCGCGCCTCCCTGAGCAAAACCAGCATTGTTCACCAGCAAATCGATGCGCCCCATGCGCTCCAGGATCGTCTGTACGCATTTCTGAACGGATGTCTCCGAACAGACGTCCAGCTGAAGCCGTTCAAAGCCGCCAGGAGCGTTGCGCGCGGGAGCGCGACTGGTGCCAAACACCTGAAAACCCTGCGCTGCCAGAAGGGCTGCGGTGGCCTGGCCGAAGCCAGATGAGGCTCCTGTGACAAGCGCAACTCGTGAGAGCGTCATGCCTGTTCCCCCCTTTCCAGTAGGACGCCATTTTCGTCCTCAACCACAAAAGCACCCTTCAGTATGGTACTTGCTCCTGGCGTCGCTTGCGAGTCAGCCGGTTCAACGCTCGTACTCAGCGAGCGGCGTGTTTGCTGGAGCAGGACCATGAAGAATCCTAGACAAGTAACGACCAGCGTAATCACTTTGCTGGCTCGATGCATCGTCCTCATATTTTTTGTTCCTTTCAGTGTATATACACGTATTTGCGCTAAAAAACGACTATCCAACCAAAGAATAGCAAGAATACCAGGAAATGCTTTATCTGGCCGCTCATACTCTTCCTCTCCGACTATTAGGTGTATATGCACATATATTACCACGCATATGCTGCGTTGTCAAGAAGGAGTCTAGGCTTCCTTTTCAAAAGTTTCTCCTTTCGTTTTCGTAAAAAACATTGACATTTTCGTAAATTTCAATTATGCTATGGGAAGTTATGATACGTTATTTCTTTCGATTTGAATTGTTACCGTGGAGGATTTAACGCATGATTGGCCTACGACATGATACGAGACCGAGGATCGGCATCTTTGCTGTTGGATTGGCGGCCTACTGGTCTCAGTTTGAGACGCTCTATCCTCGTCTTCACGACTATCTCTCCCATGTCGAGTCACGACTTGCACCGTGGGGTGAGGTGATATCTGGAGGGATGGTTGACTCTGTAGAGAAGGCTCGCGCAACTGGTGCTCTTTTTGCTCAGAAGCATGTTGATATCATCTTCGTGTACGCCGCAACCTATGCCACTTCATCGCAGGTGTTGCCCGCCCTACAACAGATCAATGCCCCCGTTATTGTTCTGAACCTCCAGCCTTCGCCTGCGCTGGAGTACGAGACAATGACCACGGAAGAGTGGCTTGCTAATTGCTCGGCCTGCTGCGTGCCCGAGATAGGCGGGGCGCTCACGCGTGCGGGTATTGCGTTTAGAGTTCTTTCGGGGTCGCTCTTTGAAGATAGCAAGGTCTGGTCCGAGATTGAGGCGTGGTGTCGCGCAGCCAAAGTTGCGCGGGAGGTGCAGGAAGCCCGCATCGGCTTCCTCGGCCACACCTATCCAGGGATGCTGGACCTGTATTCCGATTTTACGGCGGTGCAAGGGCAATTGCGGAGCCATATCGAAGTGCTCGAGATCGATGATCTGGTGTCGCGTGTCCAGGCTGCCACTGATGAAGAGATCCGCGAGAAGATCCACGAGATCGAAGACATCTTTGATATCGCTGAGGCATCGACCGATCCTATCGCAGCGCCGATGGAGCGAGAGGATCTGGAGTGGAGTGCACGTGTAGCGGTGGGACTGGATGCCCTGGCGCGTGATTTTGACCTCAATGCTCTTGCCTACTACTACCGTGGTTTGGATGGCAATGTGAATGAGCGTGTCACGGCCGGAATGATCGTCGGCAACTCGCTACTGACAGCAAAAGGTATCCCGTGTAGTGGAGAAGGCGACCTCAAAAATGCCATCGCCATGCTCATCATGGACCGGTTGGACGTGGGTGGCAGCTACACGGAGATCTATGCCATGGATCTGAAGGAACAGTTCATGTTGCTGGGACATGATGGACCTGGACACCTTGCTATCTCGGAGCAGCGTCCCGTCCTGCGTAAGCTCAAGCTCTATCATGGCAAACGAGGGTTTGGAGTATCAGTAGAGTTTAAGGTCAAGTTCGGGCCAGTCTCCGTTCTTGGCGTGACGCAGCGCGTCGATGACAAACTTAAGTTCCTGGTGGCGGAAGGCGAAAGCCTCCCGGGACCAACGTTTCGCATCGGCAACACGAATAGCCGCATTCGTTTTGCCCTTGATCCCGCTGCCTTTGTGACGCGGTGGAGCGAGGAAGGTCCAACACATCATATGGCACTGGGCACCGGTGCAGTGGGTGACTTGCTTGAAAAGGTAGGTTATCTCCTGGGCATCCAGACCGTCCGTATCGGATAGGATAGGATAGCTGGCTCGTTCAGTCGTATCAAAAAAATGAGAAAGTAGGAGTCAGAAGCTTTGTCGATGAACACTCAAGCACGGCGAAAAAGAATAGAGGAGCTCCTGCACGCGGAGGGCTTTTGTAGCGTCAGTTCTCTTGCCAAACAGCTCGATGTCTCTGAGGTTACCATTCGCAATGATCTGAGCAGTCTCGAGGACGAGGGGAAGGTCACACGCATTCATGGCGGGGCCATGCTGGCAATGGAGCGTGCGCGAGGAGAGTCCTTCGAAGAGCGCAGCACGATCAACCAGGACAAGAAGTTGTGGATTGCCCGGCAAGCAGCTACGTTAGTTGACAACTACGAAAGCCTCATCCTGGATGCCAGTACCACCGCCTTCTACATGGCGGACTGTCTCAAAAAGCACCGCGGCCTGACCGTATTTACCAATGGGATCGAGGTGGCGTTCCGTCTGGCAGAAAATCGCTCCAACAAAGTGGTATTGACGGGAGGGCTCCTGCGACCCGAAACCGCCTCACTGACCGGTCAGTTCGGCAACGGCGTGCTTGGAGGAGTACACATAAACAAAGCATTCCTCTCCTGCACTGGCTGGTCTCCTACGCTCGACCTGATGGATGACGACCTTTTTGAAGTGCAGTTGAAGAAGGAAATGGTCGAAGTCTCGGAGTCTGTTATTCTGCTGGTTGACTCAAGCAAGTTTGAGAAGCAGGGAGTGGCCGCTTTTGCGCCTATGAACCGCATCAGTATGGTGATCACGGACGACCAGGTCAGCCCAGTCCATCTTACCCAGCTCAGGCAGGCAGGTGTTCAGGTAAATATCTGTAGTGACCATAGCACTCGCGTGCTAGAAGGAGGCAATGGCGAGAAGAAAATCCGCATCGGCTTCGCCAACCAGGATGACAGCGCTTCATTCCAGGCACTTGTGCGACAAGGACTCGTCCAGGCCGCCACTGCCGCAAACGTAGAACTCTTGCTGGCCGACAATCGTGAGGATGGGCCAACCGCTCTGGCCAACGCCGAGTATTTTGTGCAAGAGCAGCTGGACCTCGTTGTCGAATTTAATACCAATGTGGATTATGGCAATGTCATCATGGACCGCTTGCGATCTGCAAAAATTCCCGTCATTGCCATCGATATTCCCATGCCGGGTGCAACCTTCGTGGGAGTCGATAACTACAAAGCGGGCCTCATGGGAGGACGCCTGGCAGGCGCGTATGTGAACCAGGTTTGGAAAGGCCACGTGGACAAAGTGCTTTCTCTTGAGTTACCTTCTTCTGGTCCAGTACCAGCGGCGCGCATGCAGGGTCAGATCGATGGCTTGCGAGAATCCGTTCAGGTGCCAGAGCAGGATATTATTCGCTTGGACAGCAAAAATATGTATGTCGAGGCGCGCAAAGTGGTTGCCGCCATGCTGCCCGCTCTGAAAGCCGCCCGTCACGTCGTCGTCCTTGGCATCAACGATGAAGTTATCATGGGGACCCTTGCAGCCTTTGAAGAGGCAGGAGGAAGCGAGCGCGTTGTCGCGGTGGGACAAGGCGCTGACCAGGCAGCGCGCCAGGAATTGTCCCGGTCGGGCAGCCGCATGATCGGCTCGGTTGCCTTCTTCCCAGAATACTACGGTCACCTCATTCTCAACCTGGCATTACAGGTACTCCAGGGCAAGCAGGTCCCTCCAGCGGTCTACACGGATCACATTCTGGTGCTCTCCGAGCAGACGATCAATACCCTTGACCTTTCGGCGTTACCTTATGAGCGCATCTCCGTGCTAAAGTACGGACATCGCAAGTTTTCCCGGTCAGACCTTTCGTCGTTACAGCGTGTTTGAAAGAAGAGGTACAGCTTGCAAAGAATCGCCTTTGTCATGAAGCTCGAGTCCGGCTACGAACAGGAATACAAGCGTCGCCATGACGAAATATGGCCCGAGATGCTCGAAGCCTTGCGCAATGCGGGTATACACAATTACAGCATCTTCCTCAGTGGCGAGCAGCTCTTCGCCTACCTGGAAGTTGAAGACTTTGACAGGATGGTGAAAACGCTTGCAACCGATCCTACGAATGCGCGCTGGCAGGCTTCCATGCAATCGCTAATTGAAGTTCCGGTCGACGCGCAGACGAACTTTGCGCCCATCCTTGCAGAGATGTTCCACATGGATTAGCTCATCCTGGCACTTCTTTTCAGCTGTTCTCTGTAGTGCGTTTTTCTACTGGATCGGTTCTTTCTAGCAAAGGAGGAAAGACATGGATCGCAAATCCTTGAAACTATTTTTCTTGATGGCCCTGATTGGCCTCTTCCTGCTGAGTGCGTGCAGTTCAACTTCCGCGTCGAGCGGCAGCCAGGAAAACGCGGGCAAGCGCTACAAGATAGGGTTTGCTAATCTCACCGAAGGTATATCTTTCACGACCCAGGTACGCCAGAGCATCGAGCAGGCCGCAAAGCAAGCCGGAAACATCGATCTGGTTGAGGCCAACAACAATCTTGATGGCGCTACCGCTCTTGCCAACGCCGATAACTTCATCACACAACAGGTGGATGGTGTGATTGAGTTCCAGACGGATGCGAAGTTTGGCAACGTCATTATGGACAAATTCCGCGCGCATAACATTCCCGTGATTGCCATTGATATTCCCATGCCTGGTGCCACCTTCTTTGGCGCCGATAACTACCATGCAGGCTTTATTGGTGGTCAGGGGCTGGGACAGTGGATTCAGAAAAACTGGAATGGCCAGGTTGACGCGTTCATCTCACTCGAACTCCCCCAATCGGGTGAGATCCCTGCCGCACGTATGCAGGGCCAGCGGGATGGGCTGGAGTCTGTTGTAGGCAAGATTCCTGAGTCGAAGGTCAAACATCTCGACAGTAAGAATACGCTTGAGGAGGCACGCAGGCTTGTGGCCGATGTACTCACAACCTTGCCCAATGCCCACCATATCGCTGTTGTCAATATCAATGACGACACCGCTTTGGGTGCAATCGCCGCCGCCCAGGCAGCAGGGCGCATCAATGATATTGCGGTCGTGGCGCAGAACGCAACCGAGAATGCCCGGATAGAGATACGCAAGCCTGGCAGCCGTTTCATCGGATCAACCGCCTATTTCCCTGAGAAATACGGCTTCAAGATTATTCCTGCCATGCTCAAATTGCTACAGCATCAACCTGTCCCGCCAGCCATCTATGTCGATCATGTCTTTATTACCAAGGATAACGTAGACAAGTATTACCCTCAGGGCTAGTTGTCTGTCTTCGGCCAGAAGGAAATGATGAAAAAAGTTTCCTTCTGGCACTCCATGAAGGAGGTCGTATGGCTGAAGACGATTTGAGGACGAGTCTCATAGAGCCAGGTAATGGAGCATCGACAGTTCCTGTGCTGAGGATGCAAGGCATTCGGAAAAGCTTTTCAGGCGTAGAGGTGTTACATGGCGTCGATCTGACCCTGCACCGTGGAGAAGTCCTCGCCCTGCTTGGCGAGAATGGTGCGGGCAAGTCGACACTGATCAAAATCCTCAATGGAGATTACAGCAGAGACGCTGGAGAGATTCTCATCGATGGTAATCCCGTAGAGTTGAAATCACCGCGCGAAGCAGAGCATGCGGGGATCAGTGTGATTTACCAGGAACTCAACTATGCTCCCGATCTCTCGGTGGCTGAGAACGTCTTAGTCGGGCATCTCCCTCACCTGCGCGGTCCCCTCAGGTGGTTTATAGTTGACTGGCGCGAGACCTATCGCCGCGCTGAGCAGGTCCTGGACACGCTCAAAGCCGAGGTGAACCTGCGACAACCGATGAGACAGCTCAGCATCGGGAAACAACAGACGGTGGAGATCGCCAAGGCTCTTTCCATCAGGGCGAAGATCCTGGTCATGGACGAGCCCACAGCAGCGCTCACCCCACACGAGGTAAACCTGCTCTTTGAGACCATCGCCAGGTTACGCGATCAGGGAGTCTCAATTATCTACATCTCGCATCGGCTTGATGAAGTGGAGCAAATTGCTCAGCGCGTGACGGTGCTGCGCGACGGCAATGTCGCAGGAACAGTGCAGATGAACGAAGTCACGCGGCGCGATCTCGTACGCATGATGGTCGGACGTGATCTCGCCACTATCTACCCGACGCGGCACGGGGTCAGGGGCGATACTGCCCTTGAGGTCGCTCATCTCACCCGCCAGGGTGCTTTTACCGATGTGAGCTTTACAGTGCGTGAAGGGGAGATCCTGGGACTGTTTGGTTTGCTTGGAGCGGGGCACGCGGAGGTCATCAGGGCCATCTTCGCGGATGAACCCGCGACGTCCGGCGAGATCAAGATGCACGGCATGCCCGTACAGGCAAAGACGCCACAGGATGTCAAGCGGCTTCACGTGGGCTTTGTCCCCGAGGATCGGAAAGTGGACGGGTTAGTACTGGACATGAGTGTCGCTGAGAATATCACGATTGCGAATTGGAGGAATTTGTCGCGCTACGGTGTCCTGCGACGAAAGCAGGCGCGCGAAAAAGCGCTGTACTGGTCAGACCGGCTGGGGATTCGCGCTGCCCGTGGCATCCAACAGGAGGTGCGTACCCTGAGTGGTGGGAATCAGCAGAAGACCGTTCTCGCTCGGTGGCTTGAGACGGGGACGCGTTTGCTCTTATTGAATGAACCGACGCGTGGAGTAGATATCGGAGCGAGAGCAGATATTTATGCCGTGCTGGAAGAACTGCGCGAGCAGGGCATGGCACTCCTGCTGGTCTCCTCCGACATGGACGAAGTGCTCTCAATGAGCGACCGCGTGCTGGTCTTTGCCAAAGGACGACTCGTCGCCGAGTTTGAGGCCGCACAGGCCAGCCAGGAACGATTACTGAGCGCAGCCGCAGGAGGAGATGAATGATTACCGATCGTACAGAGAAACAACCGGAGCAGCAGAAGGCCGGGCTAAACATCACCAGAGGAATGCACTTTGACTGGCAGGGGGCATTTGGCCTGTTCGGGATCTATGTGCTCCTTATCGTGATTTTGAGCATCCTTTCGCCCTATTTTCTCAGCGTCAACAACTTCTTCAACATTCTGGTTGCCGTCGCTGTCATCGGCATCATGGCCGTGACGACGACGATGGTCATCGTATCGGGAGGCATCGACCTTTCCATTGGCTCGGTCGTCGCCATAGCCGGGGTGATGGTGGCCCTGCTCTCGCAGTTCATGCCTATTTTCCTTGCCGTCCTGGTCGCACTTGTGATTGGCATGGTGGTAGGTTACATCAATGGTCTCGCGGTGACACGCTTCAATATCAATCCGCTCATCGCGACGCTTGGTATGTTGTCGATTGTACGCGGCATTGCTTTTGCCGCCTCAGGTGGACTCACCCGCGACATCTTTGATCCAGCGTTTAGCTTTCTGGGACAAGGGTATCTGCTGGGGATCCCTTTCCAGGTCATTGTGATGGTACTCTTGTTCCTGCTTACTGCCTGGCTGATGCGTCAGACGACCTTTGGGCGAGCTATCTACGCTGTTGGCGGCAATGCTCAGGCAGCACGCTTAGCGGGATTGCCAGTACGTCGCTTGCAGGTGGCAGTGTACGTTTTGTCCGGGTTGAGCGCGGCATTGGCCGGCGTATTCCTCGCGTCACAGTTGAGCGCCGGGGCTCCAGCCGCTGCTACCGGGATTGAACTCAGTGTGATCGCTGCAGTGATCCTGGGTGGTTCCAGTCTGAGCGGCGGAAAAGGCACCATCTGGGGGACACTGCTTGGTGTCCTGATCTTGGGCACACTCAATAATGGCCTCACACTCCTGAATGTATCGAGCTACTACCAGGACGTGGCGCGCGGCCTCGTCTTGCTGTTAGCTGTGGGGCTGGATCAATTACGTCTGCGACTCACCAAAAGGTAGGAACTGGGAGAAGGATGTAGACATGCCACTTGATCCCCAGGCACGCATACTATGGGATGCGCTAGCCGCCACTGGCGTCCCCCCAACGCACCTGCTCTCGGTTGCAGAGGCACGCCAGGCCATGTTTGACATCCTCCCTCTGGGGAGTGCGTTAGAGCCAGTTGCCTGGGTTGAAGACCGCCAGGTACCCAGTAGTATACAGGGAGCAGCCATACCAGTGCGCATCTATGCTCCTGAGGGCACTGGACCTTTTCCCGTGCTCGTCTTCTTCCATGGTGGAGGCTGGGTAGTGGGTAACCTTGAAATATATGACGCTATCTGTCGTACGCTCACAAATACCGCAAGCTGCATCACTGTCTCGGTTGATTATCGTCTTGCCCCGGAACACAAGTTCCCTGCCGCTGCGGAGGATTGCTACGAGGCGACCCACTGGGTAGTCGAAAACAGTGCCACATTTAACGGTGACCCTGGGCGCGTAGCTGTTGGAGGTGATAGCGCAGGTGGCAATCTCGCTACCGTGGTCGCTTTGATGGCGCGTGATAGAGGCGGCCCTCCCCTGGTCTTCCAAGTACTCATCTATCCTGTCACAGACCACTATACTGCTGGCCATGCTTCCTATGAAGAGAACGCCGAGGGCTATTTCCTTTCAAGGGACGAGATGATCTGGTTCTGGAATCACTATTTACTGGGTGAAGAAGAGGCAAAGCATCCCTATGCATCGCCGCTAAAAGCAGTGGATTTGCACGGCTTGCCTCCTGCCCTGGTGATTACTGCCGAGTTTGACCCGCTGCGCGACGAAGGTGAGATGTACGCTACGCGCTTGCGCGAGGCTGGCGTTCCTGTCATAGCCACCCGCTATGACGGCATGATGCATGGTTTTATCAATATGTCCGGCGTGCTGGATCAAAGCAAGCGGGCATTTTCCCAGATAGCCGCTGAGCTACATAAAGCTTTTAACAATGCTGTGTAAAGAACCCCTTCTGCCTGCGACCCCAGATGATGTGCTCGGAGTCCTGGCTACTCCTCTGTCAACGCTGTGCCAATCACTTGGTTCCAGTGGCAAAGACATGAAGATGTCCCTGGTTCAGTGAAGAGGGCAGTGTCACACTTCGTGGGGTTTTGCCGGGCTGTAAGGCCACCTCTGCATAGAAAATATGAGGCTGGTCCGATTGCTTGCCAGCTTGTCCGTTCCGGTAAGGCATAGTTGCCACCGTACCGTTACCGTAGGAAGGAGTCGACTTACCTGCATTGAGAGTCCAGTCGCTAAGGCCTAACGAGAAGGTTTGGGTCGTTCCATCGGTGTAGGTGATGGTCGCTGTCCCAATCGACGGGCCATTTGTCGCAGAGCCCAGGAATGCCAGGGTGGTCGCGCTGCTTACTGGAGCAATGGGGATGCTTTGTCCCTGCGCCTGGTAGTTATTTGCTAATCCCGCGGCTCTGTTTGGCCAGGTGAACGTCACGTTGTTGTAGACAACCGGATTTCCAGGAGCAATGCCCGCAGCTTGTAAGGCCTGGGCCGAGTAGCTGAAGCCCCTCCCGTCGTAGTTGGCTGCCTGCGGGTTGCTGTCATCACTGGTTCCGACGTTGTTGTAGACGGCTTCAAGTAATCCAAAGACCACGAGGCTATTCTGCGTTCCAACGAAGACGTGGCCATTGGCCACGGTTGGCACAGAGAACTTCACATAGCTGCCCAATCCATCACGGCTGGCGTTCTGTCCACTGTTGTAGAACTCCTTTGATAGGTCGGTGGCATTGTAGGCACGGAGGATGGCTTTTGGATCAAGTGTCCACAAGATGCCCGTGTTTGCAACTGAGCCATTACTAGATACTACCGGATTCCCTCCAGGAAAGGTGAAGCTCTCAGGCGACTGTGAAAGTGCTGGAGTAGAGATGAGTCCGTTGGTTAGTTTAAACGCTTTCACATGGTCTTTTACACCAATTGTATATATAAACTCTCCTGTGGTAGCGCTCCAGTAGGCAGGCGTGCCCCAAACACCGCCAACGATGGTTCCAGGAGGCAACTCTTGCAGGACCTTATCCACATGAGTGAGGTTTTGGTTGTTACATGGATTGGCTATCGGTGTATACTTTCCCATATTGGTGCGATTGACAACATAGACGCGGCCTTCCTTCCCAACACAGATCAGCTCATTTGAAGTGGGAAGGAGTAAGACTCCTCCTGAGCCGAGATCAGCATCGGCAGCTTCCAAGCACGCTTGATTGAATGGCGTAAAGTAATCTACCCGGTGCAATCCGTTCTGTGTAGTCAGCTTGACAATACTATCACCTACATCC
>Ga0099829_10001421_pt1 | contig 13207 bp, 10 predicted proteins | sample CZO8metaG_3_FD_79336 | JGI IMG/M metagenome (GOLD analysis project Ga0099829, IMG submission 79336) | Vadose zone soil microbial communities from the Eel River Critical Zone Observatory, Northern California, USA - CZOApr15con2H2.8 metaG | ecosystem: Environmental > Terrestrial > Soil > Vadose...
CCGTACTTGGTGTCGTAGTCGTACCACTCGCCGGGGAAGCAGACCTCGCCGGGCACCGAGACGCGGGGCTCGTCGTTGCCGAGCACCGCCACTTCCACCTCGCGGGCCTGGATCGCGCGCTCGACGATGATGCGGCGGTCGTGGGTCGCGGCCAGGTCGATGGCGGCGGGCAGATCCTCGGCCGCCTTCACCTTGCTGATGCCGACGCTCGAGCCGAGGTTCGCGGGCTTGACGAAGCACGGGAAGCCGATCTCGGTGGCGATGCCGCGCGCGATGGCCGCGGGCTCGCGCTCCCAGTCGTGACGCCGCACCACCGCGTACTCGACGATGGGCAGCCCGTGGGCGCGGAAGAGGTCCTTCATGGCGACCTTGTCCATGCCGACCGCCGAGGCGAGCACGCCCGCGCCGGTGTACGGCACGCCGGCGAGCTGCAGCAGGCCCTGCACGGTGCCGTCCTCGCCCTGCGGGCCGTGGAGCAGCACCAGCACCACGTCCAGCCGGTCCCGGAGACCGGGCGGGAGGCCTTCGGACGTCTCCATGCGCATGAGCGAGGTGCCGGTGTCCTGAGCGGTCGCGCGCTCCAACAGCTCGTGCTTGGTATGCGCCTCGGGATGACCGGAGGCCAGGGTGAGCCGCGCGGCTTCCGCGGCCAGGGCACGCAGCGGGTCGCCGCCCATGAGCCAGCGGCCGTCCTTGGCGATGCCGATGGGCACCAGCTCGAAGCGGCTCTTGTCCATGGCCGCCATCACGGAGGCGGCGCCGGCCAGTGACACCTCGTGCTCGCCCGAGCGGCCGCCGAAGACCACCCCTACCCGCAGCTTCCGGGGCTTCTCCGCCATGAATTCAGTTGTATCAGACCCCGCTTTTCCGGGGGGAGAACTCCTTGAACCCCACCGCGAGCGGGCCCGCGAGGGCGACCAGACCCAGCACCCCGAAGGCCCAGAGCCAGCGGGAATCGGGCGAGGCGCCGAGGGCCGGGGCCCAGTCAAGCATCGCGCCGAAGACGGCCGGGCCGAGCGCGCCGGCCGCGAAGCCCGCCGAAGACTGCAGCGCCATGGTGCGGCCGAGATAGGCGGGCTCGGCGACGTCGGCGATGCCGGTGGAGACCATGGCCGACTCCGCGGTCACCAGGATCCCATAGAGCAGCCCGAGCGCCACGAGGGCCGTGAATGGCCACGAGAGTCCCCAGCCGATCGTGAGCGAGCAGGCGGCCGAGAGCAGCATCACGATGCTGATCGGCCGGGCCCGGCCGAAGCGGTCCACGATGAGCCCGGAGAAGGGATGCGGCAGGGCGCCGATGGCGAGCACCGCCGAGGCGGCGAGCGCGCCGCGCTGGGTGGCCTCCGCGAGGCCGGCGCCCGCAGCCATCAGGCTCGCGGTGAAGAACGGCGCGATCCAGAGGCGCATGCCCATCAGCTCGAAGGTGTGGGCCACGTAGGCGGTGATCAGCCGGAGCGCGCTCGTGTTCCGGAGCACCGGGCCGAGCCCGCCGCCGCGCGACGGACTCGCGGGCGCGGCGGGTCGCGGCGTCTCCGCGGGCAGCGCCCAGTAGCCGACGAGCACGGCGGCGGCGGGCCCGAGCGCGGTCACGCCGAAGGCCACGCGCCAGCCCCAGAGGGTATTGGCCACTCCGGTGATCAGCAGCGAGATCGACGTGCCGAGCGTGAAGGTGCCGATATAGCAGCCCATGGCGAAACCGCGCCCGCCGTGCGCGAAGCGCTCGGCCACCATGCGCATGCCGGGCATGTAGGTGCCGGCCAGGCCCAGGCCCACCAGCGTGCGCAGGACCAGGGCCGACAGAAAACCATCCGCCCACCACGCGAAAGCCGCGCTGGTCAGCGCGGCCCATGCGGCGCTCGCCAGGTAGATCCGTCGCGGCGGCATGTAGTCGGTGAGCGTGGCCAGGACGGCCACCACGCCGACATAGCCCACCTGGTAGAAGGCGAGGATGAGCCCGGCCTCGGTATTGGTGAGGCCCCACTCGACTTTGAGGATGGGCAGGAGCGCCGAGAAGCTCGAGAAGACGAGCATGGTGCCCAGCTCGGACAGACAGATGGCCAGGAGCCAGGCGCGATCGCTCACGCGCGCGGCTGCTTCTCCCGCCACGCCCGCCACTTGGCGAGGCGCTCGGCGATCTCCTTCTCGGCGCCGCGGTCGGTGGGCCGGTAGTAGACGCGCCCGCGCAGGGCGTCGGGCAGGTGCTCCTGACTCACCTGCGCGTCGGGCGCGTCGTGGGCATACTGGTAGCCGCGGCCGTAGCCCAGGTTGCTCATGAGGCCGGTCGGCGCGTTCCGCAGGTGCAGCGGCACCGGCTCGGCCGGCTGCTCCTGGATGTCGTGGCGGACCGCGTTCCAGGCCGCGTACACCGCGTTCGACTTCGGAGCCAGCGCGAGATAGCAGGTGGCCTGGGCGAGGGCCAGCTCGCCTTCCGGCGTGCCGAGGAAGTGGTAGGCCTCCTTGGCGTCGAGGGTCAGCCGCAGCGCGACCGGATCCGCGTTGCCCACGTCCTCCGAGGCGAAGCGCACGAGCCGCCGCGCCACGTAGAGCGGGTCCTCGCCCGCCTCCAGCATGCGGCCGAGCCAGTAGAGCGCGCCGTCGGGATCGGAGTCGCGCAGCGACTTGTGGAGCGCCGAGATCAGGTTGTAGTGCTGCTCGCCCGACTTGTCGTAGAGCAGGGCCTTCTTCTGGACCGCGTCGCGCACCGCCACCTCGGTCACGCGGGCGCCCGGATCGCCCGTCGCGATCTCGAGCACGTTGAGCGCGTTGCGCGCGTCGCCGTCGGAGAGCCGCGCGATGAGGGCCAGCGCCTCGGGCGCAGCGGTGGCGCCGGTGCGGCCCAGACCGCGCTCCGGGTCTCGGAGCGCGCGCTCCAGGATGGCCACGAGGTCGGCCTCGGCGAGCGGGCGGAGCACGTAGACGCGGCAGCGCGACAGGAGCGCGCCGTTGACTTCGAACGACGGATTCTCGGTGGTGGCGCCGATCAGCACGATGGTGCCCTTCTCGACATAGGGCAGGAAGGTGTCCTGCTGCGCCCGGTTGAAGCGGTGGATCTCGTCCACGAACAGGATCGTGCGCTGCCCCCGCCGGCCGCCCTCGCTCTCCGCCTCGGTCATCACCTGGCGGATCTCCTTCACGCCCGCCACTACCGCCGAGAACGGCACGAAGCGGGCGCCCGCCACGTCGGCCAGGAGCCGCGCCAGCGTGGTCTTGCCGGTGCCGGGCGGGCCCCACAGGATCATGGAGTGGAGCTGGCCCTCCTCGAGGGCCCGGCGCAGCGGCTTGCCCGGGCCCGTGAGCTGAGGCTGGCCGACGACCTCGTCGAGGGTTTTCGGGCGCATGCGGTCGGCGAGCGGCGCGGGCGTCTTCGGGGCGGAGGACGGCGGCGTGTCGAACAGGTCCACGCGCGGATTATACGCACCCTCTCCCCTCTGGGGAGAGGGCCGGGTGAGGGGTCTGGAGGTGAGGGGGCTCTACGCGAGCGCGGCGGGCAGATCGAGCAGCGAGTGAATCTCGGCCGCGATGACGACCCCGCGCTGCTCCATCTCGGCCCGGTCCGGGCGGTAGGCGATGAAGGGCACGCCGCCGGCCTGGGCGGCCGCGCCGTCCACCCACGAGTCGCCCACGACCACGATGCCGGCGGCGTCCGGCCAGCGCTCCCGCACCACGCGCAAGCCGTCGGGGTCGGGCTTGAGCCGCCGCATCTCGTCACGGGTGACGATCAGATCGAGGTGCGGCAGCAGGTCGAAGCGCGCGAGGACGAAGTCGGCGACCACCCGGTCGTTGTTGGTCCAGATGGCGGTGGCGAAGCCGAGCTCCTTCATGGCGGCCACCGCCTCGCGCGCGAACGGCACGAGGGTCGCCTCGGTCATGGCCCGGCGCTCGTGCGCCACCGGGATCGCGAGCAGCTCGGCCTCGAGGTGCACGGCCTCGCGCCGCACCAGATCGAACAGCTCGGCGCCCGACCAGCGGAGCGCGCGCGCGGGCACGCGGATGCCGCGGGCGCGGACGAAGGCTTCCATGTCGCGGCCCACGGCCTTCAGATCGAGCGGGGAGTTGACGAGGGTGTGGTCGAGATCGAAGACGCAGATCGCCGGTCCGGTCCCTATGCCGCGGCCTCCGGCTCGTTGAGGACTAGCGCCCGCAGGAGATCAGAGTGCGTGAGGATGCCGACGAGCCGGTCGTCCTCGATCACGAGGGCCTCGTGGGCGCCGCGCTCCAGCAAAAGGCGGGCCGCGTGGGTCAGCAGCGTGCTGGCGGGCAGCGTGAGCGCCGGCTCCACCGCGCGCTCGACGGTCAGGCGCGCTAGCGCGTCGTGCATCTCGTGGCGCGAGAGCGTGGTCGCCTCCGAGGGGGTCAGGGCGAGCAGCCGCTCCCGCTGCACCACGCCCAGGATCTGACCCCGCTCGACCACCGGCAGGCGGTTGATCCCGTTGTCGCGGGCCAGGCGGAGGGCGGCCGCCACGCTGGTCCGCCGCGTCACGGTCAGCGGCGCGGGCGTCATCGCCTCGCGCGCGATCATGCCCGCTCCCCGTCGAGCTGGGCCAGCAGGTCCCGGAGCAGGTCCACGCCGCCCGTGTCGAGCCGCCGGTCGGCCAGGATCACCTCCACGTCGTGGGGGACCCGCTCGCGAATGCGCCCGGCGGCCTGCTCGGAGCAGACCACGATGCGGGTCTTCTCGAGCATGCGGTCGATGGACCAGGGATCGTCGGCCGCGGCCAGGATCGGCACCAGGTGCGAGAGCCCGGCGGACTGCACGGAGCTCAGCAGGTTCTGGCTGCCCCGCGAGGTATTGCAGACCAGGCCGACGGTGGTGCCTTCCGTAAGCTCGGTGAGCCGCAGCAGGGAGGAGATGTTCGACTCGGACAGGAGCGCCACCGCGGGCGGGCCGTCCAGCGGCAGCGCCTGCTTCACCTCGTGGATGTGGAAGAACGTGGTGATCACCACCCGGTAGCCCTCGAGGAAGCCCGGCTCCTGCAGGCGCGTGGCGAGCTCATCCACGAGCAGCCGGTCGATGACGATCGGCAGCTCGTCCTCGAGCTGCTCGCGATAGCGCGTCAGCTCGGGATGATTGCACTCGACCAGCAGCGCGCGCACCTTGGCGCGCCGCCCGGAGCGCACCGCCGGGGCCTGCCCCGCGATGGTCGCGGTGAGCTCATCGTGGGTGAATCCCAGGCGCCGGGCCCGCTCGAGCGTGTCCTGCACGAGCCGCTCGAGGCTGCGCGCCGCGCGGCCCTCGTGGGCGGGGGGCCGGTCGGCCACGAACGTACCCCGGCCCTGGTGGCTCTCCAGGTACCCGTCCTGGTAGAGGTCGGCCAGCGCGCGCGCCACCGTGTTGCGGTTGATCCGGAGAAAGCCCGCGAGCTGGCGCACGGTGGGGAGCTGCATCCCCGGCTTCAGTGAGCCGATATTGATCAGGTGGCGGATCTGGGTCTGGAGCTGGACGTGGACGGGCACCGCGCTCTTCCGGTTGACCCGGAGTCCCGAGGGCGGGATGATCTGCGAGGCTTCGCGCGCCACGTCCGTGGCTCCGGTCAGGCGGTGGCTCGTCGGGGCCGGGCGGCCAGCTTGGGCGCCCGCCCGGCCACCCAGTGCCCGACCTTGATGAGCGCGAAGCCCACCGTGACCCGCACTGGACGGCGCGCCGGCCCGAGCTTTCGGAGGAGGGCCAGGCGGGCCGCCATGGCCCGGGCCTGGTCCAACCGCTCTCTGACCAGCTGCTCGTGCAGGTACGTGTTCATCGCCATCCTCCTTTGATGGTTGGCTTGATGGTGGGCTTGATGGTGGCTTAGTGTCCTAGTTTACTAAGACACTATACCGGGGCTGTCAAGTTTTCGGGGGGTCTGGCTACTCGGCAGCGAGGCGGTAGCCGACGCCCGGCTCGGTGAGGAGGTACCGGGGCCGGGCCGGATCGCGCTCGAGCTTGCGGCGCAGGGCCCCCATGTAGACCCGCAGGTAGTGGGCCTGATCGGTATGGGCGGGCCCCCACACTTCCTTTAATAGGTGCCGCTGACTCAGAACCCGGCCGGCGTGCCGGACCAGGGTGGTGAGCAGCCGGTACTCGATCGGGGTCAAGTGGACGTCCTTGCCGTCGAGCTGCACCTGCCGCTTGACCTGGTCCACCCGGAGGCCGCCCACCGTGAAGGTGGGCTCCCCGGACTCGCCCGTGGCCGCGTGGCGGAGGGCGACCCGCAGGCGCGCCAGCAGCTCGCCCACCGCGAAGGGCTTGCTGACGTAGTCGTCGGCGCCGGCATCGAGTGCGGCGACCTTGTCCCGCTCCTGGCCGCGGGCGGAGAGCACGATGATCGGCACGCGGCTCCACTCCCGCAGGCGCCGGATCACCGCCAGCCCATCCAGGTCGGGGAGGCCCAGGTCGAGGATGACGACATCGGGCTGGCGGGCGGCCGCCTCGATCAGCCCGTCCTCGCCGGAGGTCGCCTCGTACAGGCGGTAGCCCTGGGTGCCGAGGGTGGCGCGCAGGAACCGGCGGATCTGGGGCTCGTCCTCGATGAGGACGACCACCGGCGCGGGCGCGCTCGCGACCGGGCCCGCGGGCTCAGGCGGCATCGTTCTCGGTCAGGATGGGCGGGGCTTCCTTCACCGGCAGGGTGAAGCGGACGGTGACGCCGCCGCCGGGGCGATTCTCGGCCCAGATGCGCCCGCCGTGCGCGTGGACGATGCCCCGGCAGATCGCGAGGCCGAGCCCGGCGCCCCGCACCGTCGGGCCGGCCTCAGCGCGGTGGAACTTCTCGAAGATCCGGCGCTCCTCGCCCGGCGGCAGTCCCGGGCCGCGATCGGCGACCTCGATCAGCACGGTGCCGCCTCCGTCTTCCGCGGTCACCTCGATCGGGCTCTCGGCGGGCGTGTACTTGAGCGCGTTGTCGATGAGGTTGATCAGCACCTGCTCGATCAGCACGTCGTCCATCGGGACGAGCGGCAGCTCGGGAGGCACGCGGGTGATGACCGGCCGCCGCGCGAGGGCCTTGCCGAAACGGCCGAGCGCGGCCCCGACGACCTCCTCGACGGAATGCCACTCGGTGTGCACCTGCAGCGCGCCCGACTCCAGCCGGGTCATCTCGAGGAGGTTCTGCACCAGGCGGTTCAGCCGGTCGGCTTCCTCGTGCAGGGTCTCGAGCAGGTCGCGGCGGGTACGCGCGTCGAGACGCCCCTCGTTCTCGAGCAGGGTGCTGGCGGCGCCGGTGATCGAGGCGAGCGGCGTGCGGAGATCGTGCGAGACCGAGCTCAGCAGCGAGTTGCGCAGGCGCTCGGTCTCGGCGCGGACCTGCGCCCGCTCCGCGTCCTCGGCGAGCCGGGCCCGCTCAATGGCCAGCGCGGTCTGGCTCGCGAAGGCCTCGAGCTGGTGGAGCTGCTCCGGCGCCTGCAGCGGACGCGGATCCTGGGGCCGGAGCCCGAGCACCCCCACGGTGCCGCGCGAGCCGGTCAGCGGCAGGTAGAGCGCGGAGGCGCCCGGGAGCGTATCGGTGCCCTGGCCGGCGACCTGCCCGTGCTCATGGACCCACTGACCGACCGCCAGCTCGCTCGCGTCCATCGGGAACTGGGCGGCGTCGCCCTCGTCCGGGCCCAGTCGCCCGTCCGGCTGCGGGAGCAGCACCACGACCTGGGTCCGGAACACCTCCGCGATGTGCCGGACCGCCACCTCCAGCAGCTCGCGGAGGCCACGCGTGCTGGCCAGCTCGCGGCTCATCGCGTACAGCGCGGCCATGCGCCGCTCGCGCTCCCGGGCCGACTCGGCCTGGGCGCGAATGCGCACCGCGAGACTGCTGATCACGAGGGCCACCACCAGCATGACCGAGAAGGTGACGAGGTACTGGGTGTCCGAGACCGCGAAGGTGAAGTAGGGCGGCACGAAGAAGAAATCGAAGGCGGCCACGCTCAGCACCGACGCCACCAGGGACGGGCCCCGACCGTACCGGGTGGCCGCGATGATCACGCTGAGCAGGTAGACCATGATCAGGTTGGAGAGCGCGAAGTACGGAAACATCGCCCAGGCGATCGCGGTCGAGATCGCAACCGAGGCGAGCGCGTAACCGTACGATGCCCAGTCCGTCTGCTGCCGCCACGGCCGGGGGGGCAGGGACCGCGAGTCGCCCCGGTCGCCGCTGATCACGTAGACGTCGATCTCGCCGCTGCCCTGAACGAGCGTGTCCACGATCGAGCCCATGGCGATGCGCTTCCAGAGGGGCCGCTGCGGCTTGCCCACCACGATCTTGCTCACGTTGCGGGCCCGCGCGAAGGCGAGGATCTCGTCGCTCATGCTCGTCCCGGTCAGGGTGTGCGTCTCCGCCCCGAGCTGCTCGGCCAGCCGCATGGTCTGGGCGACCCGATCGCGCGCGTCCTGGGTGAGGCGGGTCTGGGCGGCCGTCTCCACGTAGGCGACGATCCACTCCGCCCCGAGCCCTTCCGCCATGCGCTTGGCCGCCCGTATCAGGCGAATGGAGGACGGGCTCGGCCCGATGCAGACCAGCAGCCGCTCGCGCACCGGCCACGTCTGGTGGATCGCGTGGTCGCGCATGTAGTGGCGCATCTCCGCGTCCACGTGCTGCGCGGTCACCCGCAGGGCCAGCTCGCGCAACGCGATCAGGTTGCCCTTGCGGAAGAAGTTGTGGCCGGCCTCGCGCGCCTGGTCCGGGATGTAGATCTTGCCGTCCCGGAGGCGGTGGAGCAGGTCGTCGGGGGGCAGGTCGATCAGCTCCACCTCGTCGGTGTGCTCGAAGATGGAGTCCGGCACCGTCTCGCGCACGACGACGCCGGTGATCTTGGCCACCACGTCGTTCAGGCTCTCGACGTGCTGCACGTTCATCGCGGTGTAGACGTTGATGCCCGCGTCGAGCAGCTCGAGCACGTCCTGCCAGCGCTTGGCGTGGCGCGAGCCGGGCGCGTTGGTGTGGGCCAGCTCGTCGACCAGCATCAGGGTGGGCCGGCGCGCCAGCGCCGCGTCGAGATCGAACTCCTGGAGCGTGGTACCGCGGTACTCGATCGGCCGGCGCGGCAGGATCTCCAGGTCTCCGAGGAGCGCTTCGGTCTCCGCGCGCCCGTGGGTCTCGACCCAGCCGACGATCACGTCGACGCCCTGGGCCCGCTGCTCGCGCGCGGCCTCGAGCATCGCGTAGGTCTTGCCGACGCCGGCGGCGGCCCCGAAGAAAATCTTGAGCTTGCCGCGTGCCTGGCGGGTTTCCGCCTCCTTGACGCGGGCGAGCAGCTCGTCGGGGTCCGGGCGACGCTCGGTGCTCATCAATCGGCCCGGCGCCAGACTACGACGGAAGAAGCACCCGATTCAACCACCGCGCCACCTCCCAACCGAGTTGATACTGGGGGCTCATCAAGATGACGTCAAAATCCGGCCCTCCGCGGGTCTCGACGCGCCCTTCTTGACGCGTCCTTGATGGGCCGCGCCTCAGTCTTGAGGCGTTCCTTAGCGGGAGGTCCGCTACATTCAAGGAGATCAGCGATCAAGGAGATCAGCGATCGCAAGGAGATCAGCGATGGCGTGCTGGAGCTCGAGCTCGTCTGTCGCGTTCTTGCCGGAAATGCGGCGGAGGCACCGCCCGCGCCCCTGATCAGAGCGTCTCAAGCGGGAGTGATTTGCGAGAAGGAGATCAGCGATGGCGGACATTGTGTTTCTCGGGGTGACCGTGGCCTTTTTCGGGCTGTCGTGGCTGTTCGTCCGGCTGTGTGAGCGGCTCTACTAGGAGGCCTCCATGCCCATGCTCTATGTCGTCGGTGCGGTGGTGTCGCTGGGACTCCTCATCTACCTGGTGCTGGCCCTGCTGAAGCCGGAGCTCTTTCAATGACCGCGAACGGGATCGTCCAGATCGCTTTCTACGTGGTGGTGGTGCTCGTCCTCGTGAAGCCGCTCGGCGCCTACATGGCGCGGGTCTACGAAGGGCGCCGCGTCGCGCTCGATCGCGTCCTCGGCTGGCTCGAGCGCCTGACGTACCGGCTGGGAGGCATCCGCGCGGACGAGGAGATGGGCTGGAAGACGTACGCGGTGGCCATGCTAGTGTTCAACCTGCTGGGCTTCCTCGCGGTCTACGCCCTCCAGCGCCTGCAGGGCGTGCTGCCGCTGAACCCGCAGGCCATGGGCCCGGTGTCACCGGATTCATCCTTCAACACCGCGGTGAGCTTTGCCACGAACACGAACTGGCAGGGCTACGGCGGTGAGTCCACCATGAGCTACCTGACCCAGATGCTCGGCCTGACGGTGCAGAACTTCGTCTCGGCGGCGTCCGGCATGGCGACCCTGGTCGCGCTGATCCGCGGCTTCGCGCGCCGCTCGGTCGAGACCATCGGCAACTTCTGGGTCGACCTCACCCGGACCACGCTCTACATCCTGGTGCCGCTGTCCGTGATCCTCGCCCTGGCCCTCGTGTCCCAGGGCGTGGTCCAGACGTTCAGCCCGTATGCCAAGGCCACGGTGGTCCAGCCGGGCGAGTACGACGAGCCGGTGACCGACAGGGACGGCAAGCCGGTCCTCGACGAGAAAGGGCAGCCCAAGACCAAGAAGAGCCCGCTCACCGAGCAGGTCATCGCGGTGGGCCCGGCCGCCTCCCAGGTCGCGATCAAGCAGCTCGGCACCAACGGCGGAGGCTTCTTCAACGCCAACTCGGCCCATCCGTTCGAGAATCCGACGCCGCTGTCGAACCTCCTCGAGATGCTCTCGATCCTGCTCATCGCGGCCGCCCTCTGCTACACGTTCGGCGTCATGGTCGGCGACGTCCGCCAGGGCTGGACGGTGCTGGCGTCCATGACCATGATCTTCGTGTCGCTCCTCGTGGTGTGCTACGTGGCCGAGCAGAACGGCGCGGTGTTCGTGAAGCAGGGCGTCGACCACACCGCGAGTGCGCTCCAGTCGGGCGGCAACATGGAGGGCAAGGAAGTCCGCTTCGGGATCGCCAGCTCGGCGATCTGGGCCACCGCCACCACGTCGGCCTCCAACGGCTCGGTCAACTCGATGCACGACTCCTATACCCCCCTGGGCGGCCTGGTGCCCATGTGGATGATCCAGCTCGGCGAGGTCGTTTACGGTGGGGTGGGCTCCGGCCTCTACGGCATGCTCATGTTCGCCATCGTTGCGGTTTTCGTGGCCGGCCTCATGGTCGGGCGCACCCCGGAGTACCTGGGAAAGAAGATCGAGGCCTACGAGATGAAGATGGCGTCGCTGGTCATCCTGATCACGCCCGCGCTCGTGCTGATCGGCACCTCGGTGGGAGTGGTTACCGCGGCGGGCAAGGCGGGAATCGCGAACCCGGGCATCCACGGGTTCAGCGAGATCCTCTACGCCTTCTCCTCCGCCTCTAACAACAACGGCAGCGCCTTCGCGGGACTCTCCGCCAACACGCCGTTCTACAACACCGCGCTCGGTCTCTGCATGCTCTTCGGGCGGTACTGGCTGGCGATACCGGTGCTGGCGATCGCGGGCTCGCTGGCCCGGAAGAAGATCGTGCCGACGGGCCCGGGGACCCTCCCCACGCACACGCCCCTCTTCGTCGCGCTGCTGGTCGGCGTCGTGATCCTCGTCGGCGCGCTGACGTTCGTCCCCGCGCTGGCCCTCGGGCCCATCGTCGAGCATCTCACCCTAATCGCGGCGAAGTAGGGAGCCAGAGACATGGCCAGCACGGTGGTCCGGGCACGCTCGCTCTTCGACCCGGCGATCGTCAAGCAGGCGATCGTGGACTCGTTCTGGAAGCTTACGTTCCCGCGTCAGGTGCGGAACCCGGTGATGTTCGTGGTCTACGTCGGCTCCATCCTCACGACCCTGCTCTGGGTCCAGGCGCTGGTCGGCACTGGGGAAGCGCCGCCCTGGTTCATCTTCTGGGTATCGGTCTGGCTGTGGTTCACGGTGCTGTTCGCGAATTTCGCGGAGGCGATGGCCGAGGGGCGCGGCAAAGCCCAGGCCGCCTCGCTGCGGAAGGCGCGGCGCGACCTGCAGGCCAAGCGCCTCACCCGATCGGGCGCCCGCGACTTCGACAGGGTCTCGGCCTCGGCGCTGCGCAAGGGCGACCGCGTGCTCGTGGAGGTCAACGACTTCATCCCCGCCGACGGCACGGTTGTGGAGGGCATCGCGTCGGTCAACGAGGCCGCGATCACCGGGGAGAGCGCGCCGGTGATCCGTGAAGCCGGCGGCGACCGCAGCTCGGTGACCGGCGGCACCCAGGTCCTGTCGGACTGGATCGTGGTGGAGGTCACCGCCGATCCCGGCGAGGCCTTCCTGGACCGGATGATCGCGCTCGTGGAGGGCGCGAAGCGCCAGAAGACCCCGAACGAGATCGCGCTCGACATCTTGCTCGCCGCGCTGACCATCGTGTTCCTGCTCGCCACCGCGACCCTGCTGCCGTTCTCGCTCTACAGCGTCTTGGCGGCGGGCCAGGGGACGCCGGTGACGGTCACGGTGCTGGTCGCCCTGCTGGTCTGCCTGATCCCGACCACCATCGGGGCCCTCCTCTCCGCCATCGGCATCGCGGGGATGGACCGCATGATCCAGAAGAACGTCATCGCCATGTCCGGCCGCGCGGTGGAGGCGGCGGGCGACGTGGACGTCCTGCTCCTCGACAAGACCGGCACGATCACGCTCGGCAACCGCCAGGCCACCGCCTTCTTCCCCGCCGCGGGCGTCACCGAGTCGGCGCTGGCCGACGCGGCCCAGCTCGCCTCGCTGGCCGACGAGACCCCGGAGGGGCGCAGCATCGTGATCCTCGCCAAGGAGAAGTACCAGATCCGGGAGCGCGAGATCGAGAAGCTCGGCGCCACCTTCGTCGCCTTCACGGCCCAGACGCGCATGAGCGGCGTGAACCTCAACGGCCGGCAGGTCCGCAAGGGCGCATCCGACGCCATCGAGGCGCACGTCAAGAAGCTGGGCGGCAGCTTTCCCGCCGACGTGCGCCTCAGTGTCGACACGATCGCCAAGGCGGGCGCGACCCCCCTCGTGGTCTGCGACGGGGTGAAGGTGCTGGGCGCCATCCAGCTCAAGGACATCGTCAAGGGCGGCATCCGCGAGCGCTTCGCCCAGCTCCGCCGCATGGGCATCAAGACCATCATGATCACCGGTGACAACCCGCTCACCGCGGCCGCCATCAGCGCGGAGGCCGGGGTCGACGATTTCCTCGCCCAGGCCACGCCCGAGGCCAAGCTCAAGCTCATCCGCGACCTGCAGGCGCAGGGCCGGCTGGTGGCCATGACGGGCGACGGCACC
>Ga0099829_10001426_pt1 | contig 13199 bp, 10 predicted proteins | sample CZO8metaG_3_FD_79336 | JGI IMG/M metagenome (GOLD analysis project Ga0099829, IMG submission 79336) | Vadose zone soil microbial communities from the Eel River Critical Zone Observatory, Northern California, USA - CZOApr15con2H2.8 metaG | ecosystem: Environmental > Terrestrial > Soil > Vadose...
CGCGGGCGACGATCTCCTCTGAGTGACCGATGCCGTACACGGCCGCGGTATCGATCCAGTTGATGCCGCGCTCGACGGCTTGACGGATCGCCGCGATCGACGCCGTGTCGTCCTGGTTGCCCCAGGCGAAGGTCCATCCGCCGCCGCCGATCGCCCACGCGCCGAAACCGACGCGCGTGATCCGCATGCCGGTCGTGCCGAGCGGTGCGGTGGGACGAGTTTCCGTGTCCTGAGTTGTGTGTGTCATGCGTCTCCCTCTCAAAGACGCCTTTTGCAGGCGTCGGTCTATCATGTCAGCGACACCGCTCAAGTCCGACGGGTTGATGGACTTGACCGCTTCCATCTCGAGTCGGCTCAGTTGGAGTCCCTGACGCAGCAGCCACAGCAACACCCCATGGGGGTTGTAGCGAAAGGCCTCACGCAACTCCTCGTCGGTGAGGAGCTTGCCAATCAGGATCTCCACGCTCTGCTGCGTCATGACTCCGCGTACCTCACTGCGCCTGCGCAACCTTGGTCGCCGCGGCGGGGAACTTGTCCACGATCGCCTCGACGGTCTTCTTGAGCTCCTGCTCGTACTGCGCCTGGTTGTCCGAAACCGTCGCCACGCCCTGACCACGCCACAACAAGTCTTTGGTCTTGGGGTCGAAGACGTCGACGATCACGGTCCCCTCCGTGTATTGCGTCACCGTCGGAGCACTCGCGATTCCCCAGTCGCCGCCCCAGCCACGACCGTAGCGGCGTCCCCAGCCGCTCCACCAGTGCGGCCGCCACGCATACCCGTAATCCCAATACGTGACGTCGAGCTTCTGATTGGTGCTGGCGTAGTAGGCGATGCAGAAATCGGGGTTACTGTCGGTCGCGGCATAGCCGAGGCCTGCGAACTCCTGTGCCAGATCGGTGCGGAGCGCACGGTTCGAGATTGAATTCACGAGCATCGGGTCGTTGGTGGACGAGACCGCGCCCGCGATCTTCGGTTGGGGGGTCGGCTGGACACGGAACGTGCGTAGGCCGCGAAGGCTCGCGTCGGGACTGAGTGCGGTGCGCACGCTGATCCCGGGAGCGCAGGCTCCCATCGCGAGCAGTGCCGCCGTTGTCAGAAACCATGTGGTTCGCATTGTTTTCTCCTGTGGTGTGTGAAAACGTGGTCGTTGCGGGCCTTTGCACCCGACGTGCCAGATGTCCGGCGAGCGCGGCGGGAGCGCCAAGTCACTGTGGTTTCGCGGGTTTGGCCTCGCGCCGACGACCTACGGCGCGGCGGGGGAAGGGGCGTGTGTTGATGAACGCCGAGCAGAAGTGCGCGGAAGTCGACAGACTGTAATGCTTCTCGAAACGGCGGCGGGATTCCTGTGTGTTAGGTCGGCGTTAACATCCCCTTTGTTTTCCGACCGGCCGGCGGCGCCTTGCCAAGATCGGCGCCACCGGCCAGCTCGGCGCGTCCTCCTGCCACGCTCTCGTCAGCCCCCCAAAAACTCCGCGTGCACGTACTCGCCCATGCGGACGTCGTACACCAGATACCAGCCCGGGTGATCGGGATCCAGGTAGACGACGAACTGGTCGCACGTCCAGCACCAGGGCGTGGTGACCGCCCAATCCCAGTCCGCAATCTCGAACATACCGCCTGGCAGCCAAATGTGGCGGGCTGCGAGGTCAAAGCGACTGACCGCGTAGAGGTGCGAAGGGCCGACGAGCCCGAAGTGTCCAAAATTGAATGGGTGCTCGAGGTGGAATCGCGGATCGTCGGGTGCGGCGTGCCCATACCAGTGGTCATCCCGAACGTAGGGCACCGTGGCGCGCGGTCGCCCGGGCTCGACGACTGGCGCCGCATGGCCGGGCTCGCGGGCCATTGGCTCGTGCGGGATAACCGGCGAGGGTCGTGAGCCGCCTTCGTGCCTCGCCTGCGCGGAGAGCCGCATGGCCTGCGACACCACGAGTACGGTGGAGAGCGCAACTGCAAAATGCGTTCGCATACATACTCCATTCAGGGTTGTGTTTGTGTGTGCAGCCGCGCCCTCACTGCGCCAGCGACACCTTGGTCGCCGCGGCGGGGAACTTGTCGACGATCGCCGCGACGGTCTTCTTCAGCTCCTGCTCGTATTGCGCCTGGTTGTCAGAAACCGCCGCGACCCCCTGGCCACGCCATAGCAAGTCTTTGGTCTTGGGATCGAACACATCGACGATCACCGTCCCCTCGGTGTATTGCGTCGCCACGGGGCCGCTCGCCATCCCCCAGTCCCCGCCCCAACCGCGTCCCCAGCGGCGTCCCCAGCCGCTCCACCAGCCCGGCCGCCACCCGTACCCGTAATCCCAATAGGTGACGTCGAGCTTCTGGCTGGTGCTGGCGTAGTACGCGATGCAGAAATCGGGGTTACTGTCGGTCGCGACGTAGCCTAGACTCGTGAACTCCCCTGCCAAGTCGCTACGGAGCGCCCGGTTCGAGATCGAGTTGACGAGCATCGGGTCGTTGGTCGATGAGACCGCGCCCGCGAGCTTCGGTTGCGGAGTCGGCTGGACCCGGAACGTGCGGAGGCCATGCAGGCTCGCGTCGGGACTGAGTGCCGTACGCACGCTGATCGCCGAGGCGCAGGCCCCCAGCGCGAGCACTGCCGCCGTTGTCAGAAGCTGTGTGGTTCGCATCGTCTCCTCCTGTGGTGTGTGCAATCGTGGTCGTCGAGTGGCCTTTGCACCCCACGTGCCAGCAGCCAGCCGGCCTGGGCCTTTGACGCAAACCGCTGCTCCGCCGAGCGTTGGGCGGCATTACGGGGACACGCACCGGCAGGAGAGAGGTGTCGGAGGGTGCTGAAGTTCGAGCAGAAGTGCGCGGGAGCCGACAGGCGACGAGCGACGAACTCTACGAGCGACGCAGCGCCTCGAGCGCGGCCTCAGCTGCGGCCCCGGCCGAGAGCGATCGCTCTTGAGGCAGACCGAGCACCCAACAGGCACAGGCGCCGGCCATGACGGCGTGCGGGAGGCCCTGCTCGGCCCAGAGCCTGCAACGAGGCCGGAACGCCCCCGACGCGAGGCCGCGACGGATGATCACCGACAGGATGCGCTTGCCCCGTTGCACCAGCTCGACCCGGACGGACGCGCCGCCCGAATTGCTCGAAGCCGCCTGCGCGGCGATCGTCCACAAGGCTGCCACCGCCTCGCGCAACGCCGTCGTGACGTCGTCGTGCGATTCGCTCGAGCGTTCCAGCGCTCCCAGCGCGGTCCCGAACGAAGCGGGTGGGACGGAGGGAGTGGTGCTGGTGGAAGTCGTCATGGCTCAGCGGGTCGCCGCGGCACCGGTGGCGCCGAACACCAGGAACGGTGCGCTCACGACGCTTCCGAAGCCCGGTGCCGACGCGACGAGTGTGTAGCCGCTGCCCGGGTTGCTGATCACGAGGGTGTCGAAAAACGCGACGCCGGACAAGGCGGCGACGCTCACGGTGCCGCTGAGCGTTCCACCAGACGGATTCGAGCCGAGCGCCACGCGCACCGTGCCACTGAATGTGGTCAGCACGTTGCCGAGCGTGTCGAGCGCTTCGACCTTCACCTCGGGGTCGATGGGGCTCCCGGCGACGACGATGCTGGGCTGAACCAGAAAGGCCAGGACGCCGGCTGCGGTGCCGCCGCCCAGCGAGCCGCCCCCTTCCCGCGGGATGCTTGGTCCGATCGGGGCGGCTCATTCTCCCCTCGCCGCCAGCGTGCCCGTGTGCACACGATTCCCAGGGTGGTGATCCAGGGTCACTGACGCCGGCCCATCCGCGAGCCGGACTTGCCGTTGGGCGCGATCGCGGCTGATCCACACAAGGCTGTCGCCGCACATGATCGCGTCCACCGGATACGCCTGCCGCGCGAACGACTCGGCGTCCGAGCTGGCCACCTCGGTCCCGGGGAAGTAGTAGAAGCAACGCTCGCCTCCCGGGTGGCTGTGGATCATCCCTACCGTCCCCACCCATCCTGCCTCCTCGCACGTCTGCCGTGGCAGCACGTGGGTTTGAGTTGAGTATGTGGGATCAACGTCCGCGGGAGCGATGCGCTCCACGTACACCGCGGGCCCGCGGACCTCGCCGATCATGCAGCCCATGAACTCGGTGGGCGAGCGGTATGCCAGCGTGAGATAGCGGCGCGCCTGATCGGAAACGACCAAGGCACGCGCCGTCATCGACGCCGCGCCCTCGGCGCCGGCGGCCCCGAGGTGCGCCGCGAGCAGGGCAATCACGCCCGCCGTCCCGACCGCCGCGCGGAAGTGCAGGGCCTTCACGGCTGCGCTCCATACCGCATCAGCACCTGCGGTTGCAGCGCACTCGAGCCCAGGCACCACCACGCCGCCAGGACACGCAGGCAGCGCAAGTACGCGGTTTCGGGCAGGCTCACCGTGATCGTGGTTCTCATGACGCTTTCCCCTTCGCACGCCGCATGCCAGCCGCCGGCACGAGGTGGGCTGCTCAACTAAGTGGCCGCCGTGCCGCGCGTTCGCTCGCTGGAGGGCCCCGCCCGCTTCGCTGCGCCCGGGCGGATCGTGCGGAAGGTCGAGCAGAAGTGCGCGGAAGCCGACAGTGACACAGGTGAAGGTCAAGGGTGAGCAAGGTCGCTCCGACTGGCACGCTGCCTGCAAAACGACACGCCATGTCCATCAACTCTCGGCGCTGGTACGCGCTGGCCGTGGTGCTGGCCGCGGTATTCCTCGCGGCGTTCGACTTCAATGTCGTCACCATTGCCATCCCGTCCATTCAGCGCGGGCTGGGGACGAGCTTCGGCGAGATCCAGCTGATCGTGGCGGGGTACGCGCTGTCGTTCGCCGTATTGCTGATTACGGGAGGTCGTCTCGGCGATCTCTACGGTCGCCGGCGGATGTACGTGATCGGTATGACAGGCTTCACGATCGCGTCCGCGCTGTGCGGCTTCGCCCGCTCGCCGACCGCGCTGGTCGGATCACGTCTGTTGCAGGGAGCCTTCGCCGCAGTCATGGTCCCGCAGGCGCTCTCGTTCATCCAGGTGACGTTCACGCCTCGGGAGCAGAGTGTTGCCTACGCGATGTACGGCATGACGATCGGGTTCGGGATGATCGCGGGCCAGCTGCTGGGCGGCCTGCTGCTCAGCGCCGACCTGTTGGGGCTTGGGTGGCGGCCGGTGTTTCTCGTAAACCTCCCCTTCGGCGTCGTCGCCATTACCCTCGCGTGGTGGCTGGTCCGGGAATCGCGCGCACCGACCGGCCTGAAGCTCGATCCGGGCGGTGTCGTGCTCGTGTCCGCCGCGCTGACGCTGCTCCTCTACCCGTTGATCCGCGGGGAAGCGGCGGGCTGGCCGACCTGGACCTGGGTCTCGCTCGCCGGCGCGGCCGTCCTGCTGGTCGTGTTTGTTTGCTACGAGCGCTGGAAGGCAGACCGGGACGGGTCGCCGCTGCTCATGCTATCGCTGTTCCGTCATCGGTCGTTCGTGGTCGGACTGGGCGTGGGCCTCAGCTTCTTTTCGGTGCTCGCTCCGTTCCTGGTGCTGTTGACCGAATACCTCCAAGGCGGGCTGGACCTGACCCCGCGCGCCGCGGGCCTCCGCTTCCTGCCGTTCGCGATCGGCTTCCTGTCGGCCTCGTTCGCTTCGGCGCGACTCGCTCCGCGCCTCGGGCGCGCGATTCTGCAGCTCGGCGCCGGCCTCATGGTCGCCGGACTCCTGACCCTCATGGCCGTCGTGCGCAGCGCTGCGTGGGACACCTCCCCGCTCGCGTACGTCCTGCCGTTGCTCGTCTACGGGTTCGGACAAGGGAGCCTGCAGGCGCCACTCGTCAACTTCATCCTGGCCGACGTGCCGCCCGACGAGGCGGGCTCTGCGTCGGGTGTGGTCACCATGCTGCAGCAGCTGTCCTTCGCGCTCGGTGTGGCGGTGATCGGAAGCGTCTTCCTGGTGGCGCTCGGTCCGAATCCTGGCTCGATTGCGTACGGGCGGGCCTTGGATCATGCGTTGGCGTGGAATATCGGGCTCTTGACCGTCACCTTCGTCGCGGCGTTCGCGCTGCCTGCGCGGCTACGCGTGCGGGTCAAGGAGGCGGGGGCCAGCGCGTAACTCGGCGACGCCGGCCAACCGCTCCATCGCGCGGACGACCACCGAAATCTCGACGACCGGCCACATCGCATTTGATCCCGAAGTCGACTATGTTCACGACCACAGGGCAGGGATAACTCGCCGCCGCCGCAGTCTCATGCGCGCGGCCCGAGCGCGTGCCCGCGCCCGTGAGAGGCGTCTCGTGACGGAACTCTCGGCCTACCAATTCTCGACGTTGCGCGAAGGCCCGTTCACACTGTCGCGGGGCCTCGCCAATGGCCTGGCCCCGATCCTCCTGGTCGCACCCGCCGGTGACTACCCCGCACCGGAATCACTCCAGCGCCTCGAGCATGAATATGCGCTGCGCACGGAGCTCGACGCTGCCTGGGCCGCGCGACCGGTTGAGCTGCTCCGGCGCGACGTGCGGCAGATGCTGGTGCTCGAGGACCATGGTGGCGAGCCCCTCGACCGGCTGCTCGGTCAGCCACTGGACATTGCCGCGTTCCTACACATCGCCATCCCGGTCGCGGCAGCCCTCGGTCAAGTGCACGCGCACGGGCTGGTCCACAAGGACGTCAAGCCGGCCAACATTCTCGTGGACACGGGATCGGGCGGTGTGTGGCTCACCGGGTTCGGCATCGCCTCGCGCTTGCCCCGCGAGCACCAAACGCCGGCGCCGCCTGAGGTGATCGCCGGGACGCTCGCCTACATGGCGCCCGAGCAAACGGGGCGGATGAACCGGTCGGTCGACTCCCGCAGCGATCTCTATGCGCTCGGGGTCACGTTCTATGAGATGCTCACCGGGACGCTCCCGTTCACGGCCGGCGATCCCATGGAGTGGGTGCATTGCCACATCGCCCGGCAACCGGTTCCGCCGAGCGAGCGAGTGCCGGCGGTGCCGGCCCAGCTCTCGGCGATCGTGCTGAAGTTGCTCGCGAAGACGGCCGAGGACCGCTACCAGACTTCCGTCGGGCTCGCCTTCGACCTGCGGCGGTGCCTCGCGGACTGGGAATCGTTCGGTCGCATCGAGCGATTCTCGCTGGGCAGTCAAGACGCGTCGGATCGGCTCCTGATCCCGGAGCGACTCTACGGGCGCGAGCGCGAGATCGACACCTTGCTGTCGGCGTTCGACCGCGTCGTCGCACAGGGCACGCCCGAGCTCGTGCTCGTTTCCGGGTACTCCGGCATCGGCAAATCCTCGGTCGTGCATGAGCTGCACAAGGTGCTCGTCCCCCCGCGCGGCCTGTTCGCTTCCGGCAAGTTCGATCAGTACAAGCGCGACATTCCGTACGCCACGCTGGCCCAGGCATTCCAAAGCCTCGTCCGCCCGCTGCTGGGGCAGCGTGAGGAGGAGCTTGGCCGGTGGCGCGACACGCTGCGCGAGGCGCTCGGCCCGAACGGGCAGGTCATCGTGAATCTCGTGCCCGACCTGGAGATCGTGCTCGGACCCCAGCCGTCGGTCGCGGACCTGGCGCCGCAGGACGCGAAGAATCGGTTCCAGATGCTGTTCCGGCGTTTCGTCGCCGTCTTCGCGCGGCGGGAGCACCCGCTCGCCTTGTTCCTCGATGATTTGCAATGGCTGGACGCCGCGACGCTCGATCTCCTCGAGCACCTGGTCACGCATTCCGAAGTGCGGCACCTGCTGCTGGTCGGCGCCTATCGGGACAACGAGGTCAGTCCCTCGCACCCGCTCATGCGCACGCTGGAGGCGATTCGCACGGCGGGCGCGCGGGTGCACGAGATCGTGCTGGCACCTCTCGGCTTCGACGATGTGGACCGGCTCGTCGCCGATACGCTGCACTGCGAGCCGGAGCGCGCGCTGCCGGTGGCGCAACTGGTCCACGAGAAGACCGGCGGCAATCCGTTCTTCGCGATACAGTTCTTCACGGCGCTGGCCGACGAGGGATTGCTCGTGTTCGATCCCGTCGCGCTCGCGTGGCGATGGGACATCGATCGCATCCGCGCCAAGAGCTACACCGACAACGTGGTGGAGCTGATGGCCTTGAAGCTGAAGCGGTTGTCCCCACCCACTCAGGACACCCTGAAACAGCTCGCCTGCCTAGGTAACATTGCCGAGATCGCTACGCTGACTCTGGTTCACGGGGAAACAGCGGAGGCGATGCACGCGGCACTGTGGGAAGCCGTTCGCGCGGGCCTCATCTGCCGCCTGGAGAGCGCCTACACATTCCTGCACGACCGGATACAGCAGGCCGCCTATTCACTGATTCCTGAGGCCCGCCGTGCCGCGGCGCACGTGCGCATCGGGCGCGTGCTGCTGGCGGGGATGACGACGGATGAGCTCATCGAGCATCTGTTCGAGGTCGCGAACCAGTTCAATCGGGGCGCCGCCCTGCTGGTCGAGCGGGACGAGAAGGCGGAGGTGGCAACGATCAACCTGCGGGCCGGGCGCAGGGCCAAGGCGTCAGCGGCCTATGCGTCGGCGCTCGTGTATCTCGCAGCCGGCATGGCCCTGCTCGACGAACGGGACTGGGACAGGCGGTACGAGTTGACGTTCAGGCTGTGGCTCGAACGCGCGGAGTGCGAGTTTCTGAGCGGTAACTTTGAAAGAGCCGAGCAGCTGATCGGGGAGTTATTGGCGCGGGCGGCATCGAACGTCGACCAGGCAGCCGTCTATCAGATCAAGGTTCTGCTCCACACCGTGAAGTCGGAGAATCCGCAGGCTGTGGCCAGCGCGCTCACGTGCCTGGGCCTGTTCGGCATCGACATCCCGGCGCACCCGACCCGGGAGCAGGTCCAGGCCGAATACGAGACGGTCTGGCAGACCCTCAGTGGGCGCCCGACCGAGAGCCTGATCGATCTGCCGCTGATGACCGATCCGGAACTGCAGGCCGCCATGCAGGTGCTCTCGGTCCTTGGTCCCCCCGCCTACTTCACCGACTTTCACTCATTTTGCGTGATCGCGTGCCGCATGGTGCAGATCGGCATGCAACACGGGGTCAGCGACCCTTCCACGCTCGGCTTTGCCCTGCTCGGGTTTATCTCCGGCCCGGTTTTTCACCGTTACGGTGAGGGTGGTCGGTTCGCCAAGCTTGCCTGCGACCTGGTCGAGAAGCACCGCTTCATCGCCAACCAGCCGAAGGTCTACCACGCGACGGGAACGGTTTCCTTCTGGACGCAGCCGATCGGGACCGCCATCGATTTCATGCGGCGGACCTTTCGCAGCGCGATCGAGACGGGCGATCTGACGTTCGCTTGCTACGGTATGTACCAATCCGTCACAGGCCTGCTTCTGCGGAACGATCCACTCGACGCGGCGTGGCGCGAGTCGGAGATGGCGTTGAACTTCGCCCAGGAAGCCAAGTACGGCGACACCGCGGACATCATCCGGAGCCAGCAGCGCTTCATCGCGACCATGCAGGGCCGGACCACGACCTTCTCGACCTTCAGCGACGCGCAGTTCGACGAGGCGACGTTCGAGGCGCAGCTGACAGGGGACCGGATGCCCTTGATGATCTGCCTTTACTGGATCCTCAAGCTGAAGGCGCGGTTTCTGTCGGGCGACTACGCCGAGGCGCTTGCAGCCGCGAACGAGGCAAGGCCGCTCCTGTCGGTGGCAACCGCCCAGATCCAGATGCTCGACTACTTTTATTATGCCGCGCTGACGGTGGCGGCACTCTTCGAGAGAGGTTCTGCCGACGAGCAGACCGCGTGGCGCGAGCTCCTGGCGACGCACCACGAACAACTGCGCGAGTGGGCCGACACCTACCCGCCGACGTTCCGCGACAAGCACGCACTGGTGTCAGCCGAAATCGCACGCCTCGAAGGACGAGACGCCGATGCCATGCGTCTGTATGAAGAGGCCATTCGATCGGCGCACGAGCATGGGCTCGTGCAGAACCAGGGCCTGGCCCATGAGGTGGCCGCGCGCTTCTACGCGGCGCGCGGGTTGGAGAACATCGCGCACCACTATCTTCGGGACGCACGGTACTGCTACCTGCGGTGGGGCGCGGACGGCAAGGTCCGGCAGATCGAGCAGTTGCACCCGCCGCTCCGTGAAGACCCCATTGCGGCGCCGACCACCGCCAACCTCGGTACCTCCCTCGCGGAGGCGGACATCGGCGCCGTGGTCAAGGCCTCGCACGCCATCTCCAGTGAGATCGTGCTCGGCCAGCTCGTCACGACCCTACTGACGATCGCGCTCGAGCATTCCGGCGCCCACCGCGGCTTACTCATTCTCCTTCGCAGCGGCACGCCGCAGATCGAAGCCGAGGCCAGCATCGACCGCAAAACGGTCGAGGTCCGACTCCGACAGGGCCCGATAACACCGAACGACCTTCCCGAATCCCTGCTCCACACCGTGATCCGGACACGCGAGAGCGTGATCCTGGGTGATGCCTCGGCCCCGAACCCATTCTCGGTGGATGCATACATCCGTGAGAGCCATGCTCGCTCGGTCCTCAGCCTGCCCCTGGTGAAGCAGGCTACGCTGATCGGCGTGCTGTACCTCGAGAACAATTTGGCGTCCCATGTGTTCACGCCCGCCCGGATCTCGGTGCTTGAGCTGCTCTCGTCGCAGGCGGCGATCTCGCTGGAGAATGCGCGGCTCTATGCGGACCTGCTCGCGGAAAACCGCGACCGGAAGCGTGCCGAGGAGGCGCTGCGAGATGCGCAGGAGGAGCTCGCCCGCGCGGCGCGGCTCACGACCATGGGCGAGCTCACGGCTTCGATTGCCCATGAGATCAATCAGCCGCTCGCCGCGATCGTGAGCAACGGCAGCGCTGGGTTGCGCTGGCTGAACCGGGGGGCGCCCGACCTCGACGAAGCGCGGGAGGCCTTCACGCGCGTGGTGAACGACGGCCGGCGCGCGGCCGATGTGATCCGCGGGTTGCGGGCGCTCGCGACGAAATCCGGGTTGCAGCTCACGACGCTCGACATCGACGACACCATCCACGGAGTGCTGGCGCTCACACACAGCGATGTACAACGCCATTGCGTCGTGCTGCGCACGGATCTCGCCGCCAGCGAACATCCGGTGGTGGGCGATCGTGTGCAGTTACAGCAGGTGCTGCTGAACCTCATCCTGAACGCCATCGACGCCATGAAAGGGGTCAGGGACCGCGCCAGGGAGCTGGCGATATCGTCGGCGCTCACCGAGCCAGGCAGCGTCCTGGTCTCGGTCGAGGACAGCGGCCCGGGCTTGGACCCGGCCATCGCGCAGCGTATCTTCGAGCCCTTCGTTACGACGAAGCCCGACGGTCTCGGCATGGGGTTGTCGATCTGCCGCTCGATCATCGACGCCCACGGCGGGCGCTTGTGGGTGTTGCCGCGAACTCCGGAAGGTACGGTCTTCCGGTTCACGGTCCCCAAAGCGGTCGCAACGGGCGAAATCGTCAATGCGGTGCCTCGGAGCGCACTCGCCAACGGCTCCGCATGAAGGCAACCACGCTGTCGCGCGCTTGTGCGAGAACCGAGTCGGGATGTGCCGAGGGGCCCCGGAACGGTCCGAGATCCAGCAGCACCCGGCCGGTCCTCGCATCAGTGATTTCGACGAACACCTCAAGCCTTCCGGATTCCGGGTAGTAGGAGCCCGACACCACCGTGGCGGCGTGCGTCGAGTCAACCAGCACCCGGAGCCCATTCTCTAGCCCGCCGGTAATGCGCCGCTGGCTGCCCTGCCGTGATGCGCCCAGCACGAGATCGGAGTTGATGACGGTGAGCCCGGGAATCGTGGCGAGTCCGGCGGAAATCAAGTCGCTCACCAGCGCGCCGATCGCAGTGGCCGCAGTGTCCCCGGCCTCGTTTCGGAAATCGGCCACGACGATCCGGCTCGGGTCGAGCCGTGGCGACGCGGGCGACCGCGCTGCCAAACCGATGACGAGGGCCGTCAGGGCGACGAGCCCGCCGGCGATCCAGGCCCGGCGAGGTGACCTGATCGGCGCCTCGGGAGCCGGGCGGCCGCCGCTCAACTCTCGCTCCACGAGCTGGAGATCCGCGTCCATCGCTTCCGCAGAGTCGTATCGCTCCTGCGGATCCGGGGCCAGCGCGCGGGCGACGATCTGCTGAAGCAAGGATGGGACCCCCGGGCGCAGGGCAGCCACCCGCCTAAAGGCGCCGCTCAGTCGTTCCGTCATCAGTCCCGGCATCGTGGTGGCCTCGAAAGGCAGGCGCCCGGTCACCATCTCGTACAGCACCACGCCGAGGCTGAACAGGTCGGAGCGGCCGTCAACCACGGCAGCGGCCGTGAGCTGCTCGGGACTCATGTAGGCGGGCGTCCCGACGACCATACCGACCTGGGTGAGATGACCCGAGGCAAGGTCGTCCGCCCGAATGAGCCTCGCCAGTCCGAAATCCGCCAGGGCGACGTGGCCGCGCTCGAGGAGGATGTTCCCCGGCTTCACATCGCGGTGCACCAGGCCTTGGGCATGGGCGTAGGCCAGCGCCTCCGCGATCTCGCGCGCGTACCCCACGGCCTCCGGGATCAGCAGCGGCCCGCGCTCCAGCCGCGCCTGAAGCGTCTCCCCTTCGGCGAGCGGCATCAGGAAATAGGCGGTGCCGCCGCCGGTCGTGCCGGAGTCAATGAGGGGCACGATGTGAGGATGGCGGAGTCGCGCCGCCGCGCTGACCTCCCGGCTCCATCGCGCCAGCCCCTCCCGGTCCGCAGCCTCGACCTTCAGGACCTTGACCGCAAGCGAGCGCCCGTGCTTGGCGTCGAACGCGCGGTATACCACCGACATCGCCCCGCGTCCGATGACAGGCCCAAGCTCGAGCCCCCGCCTCGCGAGTTCCTGAGCCAGGTCTGCCGGGAGACCCTCCGTTCCGCCATGAACCCCGCGGGGGGCCGTCAACTCTGGCCCCAGTTCAAGCGCGCGCAACCAGCCGCCTCCCATGCCGACCGCCAGTTGCGCGACGTCCTGGTAGCATTGGGCGACCGCACGACCATCGGCATGGAGCACTCCCGTGGATCATGGTTGTTCCAAAGTGGGGCTCACGGCGTCACCTCGATCGTCGCCATCATCCCCTTGTCCTCGTGCGACAGCAGGTGGCAGTGATACACGAACCTGCCGACGATGACCGGATCGGTGAACGGGATGATCACGTTCACCTCGCCGTGCACCGGCACGTTGACGATGTCCTGATAGCCCTCGAACAGTTGGCGCACGCCGTTCACCTCGGTCACCTGGAAGGGCGTCTGGTGGATGTGGAAGTCGTGCAGCTCGCCC
>Ga0099829_10001428_pt1 | contig 13185 bp, 19 predicted proteins | sample CZO8metaG_3_FD_79336 | JGI IMG/M metagenome (GOLD analysis project Ga0099829, IMG submission 79336) | Vadose zone soil microbial communities from the Eel River Critical Zone Observatory, Northern California, USA - CZOApr15con2H2.8 metaG | ecosystem: Environmental > Terrestrial > Soil > Vadose...
CAATAAATGCTGGTCTTTGTGCAAGGTCGCGAGATACCACCGGGGCCCGTCGCTCACGCCGCGCGGCGTCGTCTGGCCCCAGACCTCGAAAAAGCGCTGCAAATCGATGAGCACGAGCCCTTCCCAGAGTTCCTTTTCGGCGGTCATTTCCTCTTGTGGCGCGACGGCTTGATTCGCGCGCGTGAGGGCAGGTTCTCCTTGGCGATCGCCCGTCTTCGTGAGGCGATCCACACTCTCGCGATCGTAGATCGCGTGCTTCCCTTGTGACTGTCGCTGCAAGTCGCCGTAGCTCTTCCAGAACCGCTTAAAATACCCCCACAGTTCCTGTTTTTCGCGGGCGTGCCCCGGCAGAATCACCGAATCGCGATACGGAATCACTCGATACTGCGGCCCGATCCGCTGATTCTCGGTGGAGTCAATCAAGAGCTCAGCCGAAGGCATTGACGAGTCGTTGGCCTCGATGTAGTTGCCGTCATCGTCCTGCTCAAACTGCACCTGGCCTTGGTCGTCGAAGCTCAACCCGCCCGTGAGCGGATCGCTTTGCACTTTGGCGTGCATCCGTTTGCGCACGGTGCGCCACTCGGAGCCTTCGGAGACTTCCAGCAAGCCTCTGGGCTCAATCAGGCTGATGAGAATCAACTTGTCGAGCACGCTCTGCAAGCGCTCTTCTTCGGCCTTCCACTGGTGGAACTCTTCGACGAAGGGCGCGCGGTCGGCGGCTTGGCCCCAGCCTTCGACCGTGCAGACCGGCTCCGACCAAATCGTGCGCATCGCGCGCGCATGAAGCGCGTCGACTTTTTCGCAGGCGAGGTAGCTCGTGAGATCAGCGGCATCGGGCCACGGCAGATTCTTCGCGCTCCGTGTGCGGGCCTGCTCGTAGAGCATGTGCCAGTAATCGACATCGTGGTCGGCGGTCGCTTTCGCGTTCAAGCCGTCGTCGAGCTGCTGTGCGAGCCAGAGCGCGAACGTCTCGCGTTGATCCGGCGACAGAGCGACTTGAAACGGATCGCGCGTCTTCACTTCTTCGGGGCCTTCGGCTTCGCCGGCTTCTTTTTCAGATTCGTGTAGAGATCCGGATTTGTCCCTCGAGTCTGGGTCATTTGTTAAAGCCTTTCAGCGTTTGCGCGAGCCGTGCGCGTTGCCCTAACTTTCCTGGCGCACTAGCCGCCTTTGCCAGTTTCCCCGCCGGAATCTTACTCCCGGCCGGCACGCCGAGCTGGCGGTGCAAGGCGCCAGGACTCTTGATGGCTCCTGAAATCCAATTCATGCCGCTGTGGTGCTTGTTCATGTAGATAACTCATCGTCGCGAGGAGGAGGAACATTCTTGTCCACACAAAGAATCGTGAACGGATAGCCCGGATCGTGCAAGAGTTTCAGTTCCCACTTCACGCCCCAGTGGGTTGTGACGAACACTCGGCCATGGATAAATTCAAAGCGATGGTCTTCATAATCGACGCGTATCATCGCATGTGTTGTCAGACTGCCGAAGTAGTCACTCATCGTCATTTTGCCGGCGGTGTTTCAGAGACACGGCAAAGACAGCGTCGTGACCGGCTCTCCCGGCCCACCATGCCGCCGGCAAATCTCTAGTCTTTGTCAATCGCCACGGTTAAGACTTTCGCGGCATCCAACCGCCGTTCTTCCAGAACATGCGCGCGTTGCTGCATTTCCACGGCCCCTTGAATTAACGACTCGCGCAGCGTGCGCCGGGTATACTCGCCCGCCACCGCCTGCGCTGCTTCATTCAACAAATTGGCGATCCGCAACTCGCGTGATTCCACCGGTCGTCGCTCGTGACATTTCGTGCATGATTCCATCAACACGACGAGCGGTTCTGGGAGCCAATCATGGACACAAGGGCCATGCAACCGACACTCCGGGCTATGAGTGCCTTCGATCCCCGCACAGAAGATACATTGGTCGTGAGTCATGGCGCGCTCCCTGTCGCCCTCCGGAGTCGGCAAGTGTGACACACTAACACGCATGCCGACCCTCATCCCCCTGATTCCACCGGTGGTGCGCCAATGATGCGCACCCGCTGCAGCCTCTCCATCTCCCTCTCGCTGCGCGTCCTCAACCGCCTCAATGCGCTCGCCGAGGAACGCTCCACGACCGTCTCCGGCGTGATCGGCAGTATTCTCGACCAGTATTTCGCTGCCACAGAAAACGAGCTCAAAGCCGTGCCGCATCTCCCAGCTTCCACGGCTCGACGGCCCGAACGGCGACAATCGTGAGCGAGCCCACTTGACTGCCGACACCTGTCATTGCACCGTCTCGACCAGATGAGCCTGCTGGCTCATGTTGCGCTGGATCGCCTCGATGAGCGCTTCATAGATCGCCACACGATCCTCGTCATGTGACACTGTCACATCAACCAAATCCATCAATACACACAAGACCGCATCAATGGCCAGTGAAACCGGAAGATGCGGCACGGCATACTCTGCCGCCAACGACTCGCCCAGCTGCCCGATGGTGTCGCTCAGTCCCTCGACTAAACGACGCACGACGCGCCGCTTGTCAATGTCGCAGTCAGTAGCCGGCACGACTGCCTCTCCGCATGCCAACCCGCACATCATAGGGGTCCACGTCTCGCTGCGCACGCCTGACCGCCGCGTTCACCATGTGCTCCGCGTGCCGCTCGCGCTGCTCCACACTTTGCTGTGCCCCGCCGAAACTCAACTCCAGATACTCGGTCGCATTCATCCCGTGCTCATACCAGCCGTCTTTCTTCGGCTTCCGCAGCTGCTTGGAGCCGACCGACACGTAGTGCACATCCCACACGTACCCGGCCTCGAGCCCGTCCGTCACGAAGGCCCACGGTCGCACCGCATCGGCGCTGACGAGCAGCCAGTGCTCATCGTTCACCCCGAAGGCCTCACCCTGCGGCGTGCGCTTGCGCATGTAACTCGCGAGCCGTTCGATCATTGCGCTCCGAATGTTCGGCGCATTCGCGTTCTCGACATACTGCGGATGAATCCCAAAATCTCTCAGGACCGTCACACCGTTCTGGTCGATGCCTTGCGAATTATCGTGTGAGCCGGCCGGGTCACAGCACGTCAACACCTGCAACGGATTCGGGAACCACTCCGCGCGCCAGCGCAACAGCATCGGCACGAAGTCTTGGAGAAAGAGATTCTGCCCCATCACCCCGCCAAGCAGGTGTAAGCCTCCGTAAGGCGTGAACTGCCCCCACACGACACACGGATGGTGCTTGCCGAAATCGATGGCTTCACACAACGGGAGCTGCGAATTCATCGATAAGCGTCGAACGTGCAACGCGCGATTGAACATCGGCGCGAGCCCACGCTCTGGGTCGCCGCCATAGACCGGCTGGCCGATCACATTCAGCCCGCGCTTCCCTAACACGGCAGACCGGTGCTTTGGATGAGCTGGCGGATAGGCTTGCTCGAGCCCGCGAATCGCTTCCTCCGGCAGATTGTGCGCATTCGCATAAATTGGCACGCTGTAGTAACGCCGATCTCGCAAATGATTCGTTTCGGGGAACTCCGTCGCGAGCCAGTGATTCTCGTCCGGCGGATTCGGCGTGAGTAAGAGCTGATGCGGCATCGCGTTTTGCGACAGTCTGCCGATGAGTTCAAGAAAGAGATCGTGCGGGAGCTCTTCGGCCTGGTCCACGTAGATGCCGGCGAGCGTCATGCCGCGAATCTTGCCATACCGCGAGACTTCGTCCTGGGCTTTGAGGCCGAAGAGATAGACCTTCGAATCGTTCGGGAGGGTATCACATTGCCCTGCGGGGTCCCACGAGGGCGTCACGCCAGCTTGCGTGAGCACTTCACGCCACGCGGGCTTTAACTTGCTCTGCGTGTCACCGTCAGAGTAACGACAGATGAGCCACGCGATACCGGGATGCTCCACACAGGACTTATAGACTTTCCACAGTGCGGTCGTTGTCTTCGCGGCCCTGAATCCACCTTCCATATCTATGAGTCGCGTGTCGTCGGCGAGAAAGTCGGCGAGGACGCCGCGGAAGACCCGGCGGAATTCAGGCATTTATCGCGACCAAAGTGCGGAGATCACCATACCGCCGACCACCAGCAGGCACACGATTACGACGGCGGCTTCAGGCCAAGTCATGGACGCCTAGCATAAATCATCGGACTGTGCAAGAGGGAACAGCGCGGCCGTGCGCCATCGGGTAGGCTGCACGAATGATCAGCGAAACCGAGCGCGTCCGACGAATCGCGGTGGCGCGCGCCGCTCGAGAACACCGACGACGAGCGCACCAGACGGATGGATCGCGTCCTCGCCCAGTCCCGTCCCATAACGACCGGTCCTATGGGGGCTCGCCGAGAGGCATCTTGGCGCTGAGCCTGTTCTACGGCGGCCTGCTCCGCGCGCCGCTCAAGCCCCAATGCCCCGCGGATTCTGTCTAACGTGTGGCCGCGAAATTCACCGAAACTGGCGCTGCGGTGCCTGTGTGCGCGCCGGCCACGGCACGCCAGGTCCTCGCTACCGCGCCGGCGTCCAGCTCTGCACACGGCATCCCTCGGGTGGAATCGGCGTGGTGATCGCGTGCCCCACAGTGGACGCGATTTGGGCGTGGCTCCGTCGGTATCCGCGGCGTCGAATCGGCCGCCGACGGTGGATTGAGAAAGCTGGCGAGCCTGCGACGCGCCCTGCTGGCGCCAACTAGGGCACAGAGACAGCTTTCGGCTCCCCCCTACCCCTGTCTTGACGCCGATCGTCGTCCCAGAGCCACGTCTACGCGGCCTGTGAGGCGTTCTGGGGCCTTTTCCGCATCTGTGCGTAGTCTTCCTATAGAAGAGCTTTGAGGGGAAAGAGCCGCCACCCGCCGACCTAGGACGGCGTCTCAGGCTGATCAGGCCAAAAGCAAAGGCGGCGGGTGAGTCTACTACGGCAGGGCTTTGAGCGGCACTGTGACTACGGTTGAGGTTGACTTTTGCTCCGCGCTCGTGCCGTGGAGCTCGAGGACGACCGTCATGGGGTGCTGGGCGTCGCCTTGGTGCTTGACTGTCTCCACGGGCTTCCCGTCGAGGTAGTAGGCCGCGAGCTGCACGTAGGGATAGGCGTCGGTCGGCTTCAGGCTGGTAAACGCGCGTCGAATCGCTGCGTGGATAATCTCTGGCTCTTCACTCGCAATCCGCCTAAACAACTCAGCAATCGAGGCTTTGAAGGTGCTCGGGACGAGGTTATGCCCGCCTGCTGGCCGCCCAGGGCCGGCCGTGCGTTTGAGATTTTTCAAGCTGTTGGGGTGAGGCCCCTTACGTGCTCGGATTGATCGGTTATAGCACGGTAGGCCTAACACTACTCAATTTTAGGTGCAACTCGTACATATGAAAGGAGTTCGCGCATTCCTAACGGCCTAACACATACGGGAAGTGGTTTGACCAACATAATAGGGAGGGTATATCTATAATACATATATCCACACACATTATATGTGTTATGAGCGTAGGGTATTGATAGTAAAGGACTTACAGCATTACGCTAAGCGTAAGTCTAACAGAGAGAAGGAGTTAGGAGGAGGGCGCGATCCAACGGCGCTGGGCCGTGCCATTACGCCAGACGGCTTTGCTCACCCAGCCGGCGCGACGAAGAATGCTGCCGACATCGTTTTGGGCGGTGCGGCTGATATTGGCTTTGTCGATGCCGAGAATGCGGGTCAGGACCTCGGTCATGGTCGTTTCGGTTTGCAAGACGAGGCCATCAAGAACCAGGGGGGTCCAGGCATGTTCGGGCAGACGTTCGGCTTGCACTTGGGTCGTCGTGGCCGGCATGTGCCACCACGAGGCGCCTTGGGTGACACACGTCGTGGCTTCGGCGAACCATTGCTCGCGGCCGTGGTCGACGACATCTAAGGCGATCTGTCCACAGCGAATCGGCCAGAACCGGCGATCGCCGGTATCGTCGATGCTCCAATCTTCGCGATTCGTGGTACCGGCGAAGGCGCATTGCCGTGGGAGGTCGACGGAACGGACACCATAACTCGGGCGGTAGGTATCAATCCGTCTCGCCAACATGCTTTTGACGTGCGCATGTTCCGCGCGACTGAAGGCTTGGAGTTCCGCGATTTCAATGAGCCATTTGCCGCGGAGCACTTGGAGAAAATCTTTGGTGCCCACAGCTTCGTCGACGGCCGCATACCAAGACCCGCCCAGACAATCGAGCGCACTGGACTTCTGGATGCCTTGCGCGCCTTCGAAGACGGGCATTGTATCGAGCTTGCAGCCCGGTTGCATCACCCGTGCGACAAGGCCGAGGAAGAAATTCTTCGACGCCGCTCGCACATATTCACAGGGCTGTGCGCTATCGCAAGTCACGCCCCAACCGTCTTCAAAGGCATGATCAATCCGGTCGATGCGATCCCATGTCAGGGATTGGAGCCAGTCTCGTACCGGATGCCGCGGGCGTTGCCGTGCCACGTAGCTGACGGCATCGCGCACCATTGCTTTTGGCAAGCGATCCAAGCCGGTTGTTTCCTGCATGTAGACGGTCAAAGCTACGTCGTCATCGTCCCGCCATTCGCGTGCGGCTGACGCGGCGCACATCACGCGGTCCGCGAATTCGTCATACCACAGCCGCGCGGCCGTCCATTGCGGGTCATGTTGGAGAACACGAACGGCATTGCTCAGATTTTGGTAGGGAGGCTTGCCAGGACCAGGGGCATCAAGGATCGCGGACCAATTCGGGAGAGACATCGCCAACACCTCTGTTCAGGTGAAGTCGCGGCCGAGCCAACATGTGGAACAGCACATGTTGCGCACGCGAGCGAAGGTCCGGCCAGACCCGCTCGGCCTACGGCTGAGTTTACTACGTTTTGCTTTGGGTGTACCGCCGGAGTTCCTCCACGAGTGCTTTGTGCCGCGCCTGCCACATATCGAGCTGCCGGCGAATCTCGGTGAGCTGATCGAGCGCCACGAGCGCGAGCTCGCGATAGCGGACCACTTCTTCTAAGAGGGCGGCGTGCTCGTCAGCGAGGGCTTCGATGGTGAGGTCGTCAGCCGTCAGGGTCTTCGGCATGGCAGGCGCAGCCTATACCTTCCGGCTTCAGGAACGCCACGACCCAACATGTAGTGTTGAGCTGGAAAACAAGGCTGTATTTTGTTGTGAAAAATTGCTTGCAACCCGATCTGCGTCATACTATTGTATGTCGCAGAACGGAGGCAGAGATGACGATTCGAGAAACAATCAGTTGCGGATGCTGTCGCGGACCAGCGAACGATCGCTGCACCTGTTGGCACCACCGCTCCACCACGCCGCTCACGCTGACGCGTACGAAAGATGGACGACTCGTTGCGCACGTCTGTAGTGACTGCGCTCCCTCCGACGTGATTGATGGGAGGCAAAGATGACACAGACACTTTCACGGAGCGGCTGGATTCAAGCGAGCGTCGGCTGCCACTGGACACAAGGTCGTTACATCATCAGCGCAGAGTCAGGCGGCGGACAGCCGAACGGCTACGTCTTGCGACACCGATTCATGCAACTCGGCGAACGCTATCCGACGTTCGACGCGGCTGTCATCGCGGCCGAGCGCGATGCGATGCGTGAGGCGCCGAAGAAGAGTGCCACTGAGACTTACGCCGAACGGTTCGCAACCTGTCAGACCCTCATCGCGCAACTTCAGGAAGCGCTCAACGAGCATTGTTCGCGACAGGACATCGATCAGGAGAATTCGGGCTACGTCGGCGACCTCGCGCGCTACGCCCAGACCTTGCGTGACCTTCTAGAGACAATGCCGAAGGCTGAGACTGAGGTGCTGTCATGAAGAGACAGCCAGGCATCAATGCTCGTCACACCGCCCACACACACCCTTGCATTGGCTGTCGCACGCCTGTCGTGTGCGATGACCGGCATCTCGAACCGAATCATGACGGCTGGCCGGAGGTCGTCTGTTCCGCCATCGTGGCGGGCGTCACCATCTACTGCGACGCCTGCGCCGATTCTGACGCCGACGCTAACGCCAGCGAGGGTGGTGCGCGATGATCCCGGTCGGGCTGTGTGGATGTGGCTGCGGCAGTCCAACGCCGATTGCTGACAGGAACCACGCCCGTTACGGCCATGTCAAGGGCCAGCCGATCCGATTTGTCCTGGGCCACGCTGGCGCGAGACGAACGGGGCCGGTTCAAAGTGCGTTCAAGAAGCCATGCGCGCACTGCGGGCGATCGTTCAAGACGTTCCCCTACAGCCCCGGCAAGTATTGCGGCCGTCGCTGTTATTTCGCCGTAAAAAGGCTAGAGCGCGGAGCGTGTTTGCACTGCGGCGCAGAGGTCAAAATCCCATCGCACAAATACTGTTCGTGGCACTGCTGGACCGCGGCTGTCGTCACCCCGACCTTGGCTCTGATATGTGAAACCTGCTGGGCCGTGTTCAGGACGCCTCTCGTCAATGACCGACCGAGCCGCAGTAGGTTCTGCTCGGTGGCGTGCGGCAAGGTCGACCCGTCGTATTTCAGGCGAGGAACCCGCGTCAGACAGCCAGAGTACATCGCCAGGGCGCAAAAGACACTTCAGCGGGCGATTCGATCTGGGCGGGTGTCTCGCCCGACCCACTGCGAAGAGTGCGGAGTCGACTGTAAGCCTGACGGGCACCACGACAACTACGGTGAGCCGCTCGCTGTCCGGTGGCTGTGCCGCTCCTGTCACTTCAGATTTCATTACGTCCAGGGAGATGCCCTCGGTGTCGTTTTTAAGAGTGTGATGGCGAGCGACGGCGGTGGCCGATGACAGGCGCGCTGAAGGATCCGCGCGACTTCACACACTCCATCGGCTGGGACACGGCGAACAACGCCCGCGGCCCTCGGTCCTTGCTGCGTGCACGCTGCGGGGCGCTGATTCCGCAACGCGAACATGCGAATACTCCGACGTGTCCGACGTGCCAGCGCATCGAAGCTGAACTGGCGGCAATGGGGAGCAATCCGTTTTGGGACGAGGAATCCAATGGCGCCTAAGTTCACGCCGGGGCCGTGGATGGTGGAGCCCCATGCGGACGACTTTGACGGTCCGATCAGCGTCGTGTCCGAGTACTCGATGACCCAGGGACGCAAGACGGCGAACTGGATCGCGGAGTGCGACTTACAAGACGACCGAGTCGAAGAAAACTACGCGAATGCACGCCTCATCGCCGCCGCGCCGGATCTCTATGCGGCCATCGCGGAGTCGCTGGAGTACCTCGACGCAATGCTCGGCCCCTGCAAGGCCGGATGCGATTGCCTATTGCACGGATTCCACGCCGCGATTGCGAAAGCCGAAGGAGACGCCAATGGCGCATGACGAATGGCTTTCTGAGCGCCTGACCGCCGTCATCACGGAGCGCGATGACCTGCGCGCGGAACTCGTGCGCATCGCCGCGATTCTCTTGAAGTTTTACGAATCGGGCGCATCGATTCACACGCTGCAACCCGTGCTGGACCTCGCCATCGAGCTGAACCCGTTTTTGAATGAGCCGGAGCCGCGCGCCTCATGATCGACTTTATCACACGCATCTGTGTCACGCGCGAACCCGAAGAGGGCTGGCTCATCGTGGGCACTCCAGACGATCTCGCGAATCTGGTAGCCGAGGATGGGCAACGCGTGGCGATTTACAAATTGGTCTCTATCCAGACCTATCGCACACAACCCATATTGGTGTCTGATGACGACAGACCGCTCGTTGACACTCCCTGAGTTCCGCTCGATTGTGCGTCGTCGAGTGACGAGTCTCGGCGGCATTCGACCGGCCGGCCGCGCGCTGCATGTGCCGTATCAAATGCTGCATCGGTTTTTATCCGAAGATCGCGCGCCGTGGCCCATGATTCTCAGAGGCATGGGCTACCAAAAAGAAACCTGGTATCGCAAGGTGCAATCATGAACGCGCTGCTCATCGACATGGGATCCTTAGCGCACCCGATTTACCACATGTCTGGGAACGATCCGAATCCCGACGCGACCAGCATCAAGATTGTCGAGCGTGTGCGGGCTCTCGCCACTGGACAACCGCACGTCGCGATCTGCTGTGATGCCGGCCGCAGTTTCCGGCACGACATCTCAGCGGACTACAAGGCGCAGCGGCCTGAGAGCGAAGCGACCTTGCAGCATCAAATCGCGATAGCCATAGAGACGCTGAAGGGCGACGGTTTCCCCGTCTGGCTATCGAAAGGTTTTGAGGCTGATGACTTGCTGGCCTCAGCGACGGCACAGATTCGCTATGACCCTAGCTGCACGGTCACAATGGCCACGGCCGACAAGGATTTGCTGCAACTCGTGACACAGGACGATGCCGTCACCGTGCATTCGCTGCGCGATGGGTCAACCGTCGATTGGGATGCCGTCTATGTGAAGTTCGGTGTCTATCCGTCACAAGTCAAAGACTTTCTCGCGCTGGTCGGCGATGCCTCCGACAACATCAAAGGCGCGAAAGGCATCGGCGCCAAGCGAGCCGCTGAACTCCTGAGCAAATACGGGAGCCTTGACGGCGTGTTCAAGGAGCTCGACACGCACGGGACGAAGTTCACGCCCGCGCTAGCGACTGCGCTGCGGGAATTTCAACCGCGACTGCCGACCGTGCGCGAACTGCTGACGCTGCGCACCGATGTGCCGCTGCCGATTCAAGAAATCTGGCGCCCGCGCGTGCCCATCAACGCGGATTTGGCCGTGTTCGGCGAAGACCATGAAATGCCAGTAGCTGACGACTTGTTTCTGAGCCGTTTACCTTCACCTGAACAGGTGCACAAGGCACACGAATTGATAACCGCTGATTTGGAGGAGGCGATGCCGACAGTGCAACACATGCAGGACGCCGCAATGGAATCGCATCGCCCAGAAGAAGCGGCAATGCCGACGTTGCGACAGGAGGCTGCAGCGGACCTTTCAGCCTCGCCACTACCTCCTCCGTCGGCATCGCCCGCAGAGATTGTGACGGTGGCGGCTGGCAATGGCAAGAGTGCTCTACCGTCTGATTGGGAGCGGCAGCTTGAGCCGCGCTCGATGACTGAGGCCAAGCAGCTGAGCGTTGACATGTTCGCAAGCCGCATGTTCAGCGCCTACGGCAATGCGCCTGCGGTGCTCGCGACAATCCTCGCAGGACGCGAACTCGGAATTCAAGCAATGGCCTCCCTGCGTGCGTTCCATATCATTGAAGGGAAGCCGACACTCTCCGCTGACCTCATTCGCGCGCTCGTGATGAAGTCCGGCAAAGCGAAGTTTTTCCGAGTCGTCGAGCGGACTGCCCATCATGCGACATGGGAAACGCAGCGCGATGAAGATCCTCCGGTGCGGTTGACGTTTACGATTGACGAAGGGCGTCAAGCGTTCAGTGGTGATGATAAGAAATGGGCGGCAAGTGGATGGGGCAAGAATCCCGCAGACCTCTTGACAGCTCGCGCTTCATCAAAGCTCGCGCGCCTGGTCTATGCAGACGTCGTATTCAATATTTATTCCGACTCAGAGTTTGATTGAAATGCAGACGACGAAGGCAACATATCGCTTGTAGGAGATGGCTAATGAGCACGAGTGGCGATCAAGCGATTGCGCTCCTTCATAGCATTGACACGACGCTCAAAGCGCTCCTAACGCTCATGCGGGGTAACGCACCGAAGGAGATTGCGACCGATGCCGACCTCGACGGGCAATGGGGCGATCCGATCGTCCGTGCAAAAGACCCGCGTGACTGGTCTCATGAATCGCAGATCGGTCGCCTGTTCAGCGAATGCCCGCCTGAATATTTGGATCTAGTTGCTGCGCGGTTAGACTTCTTCGCTGAGAAAGCAGAAGCGGAGGGCACATTGACATCCAGCGGCAAGCCCGTCGCGCCTTATAACCGTAGAGATGCCGCGCGAGCGCGCGGATGGGCACGACGGATTCGCGCGGGCTGGACATCGCGAGATAATGGTGCCGCGCAGATGCCCCAGGCGGATGAGATTTTCGCGAGTCCTGGTGCGCCTGGATTTCCGAGTGATCGAATAACAGACGATGACATTCCGTTCGCGTTTTTCATTGGTCTAGTCTTACCTGGAACCATCATGCTCCGCACAATGTTGTCATGACGACCTACGCTGAGTTTCTTAACGCGAAAGTTCAAGCGGGCAGCTTGTCAGGATTCACGCCGACCTATATTCCTGACTGGCTCTTTGACTTTCAGCAGGCACTCGTTGGTTGGGCGGTGCGGAAAGGACGAGCTGCGATTTTCGCAGACTGCGGCATGGGAAAAACGCCTATGCAACTCGTCTGGGCGCAAAACGTCGTAGCGCATACCAATCGTCCTGTGCTCATCATGGCGCCGTTGGCTGTCTCGACACAAACCGTGCGTGAGGCGATGAAGTTCGGCCTCGAGTGCCGTCGTAGTATTGACGGGTGTGTGTCCGCTGCCGCATCGATCGTCGTCACGAATTACGAACGGCTTCATCTCTTCGATCCGACTCTGTTCGCAGGCGTCGTGTGCGATGAATCGAGCATTTTGAAAAACTTTAATGGTGCGACAAAAGCAGTCATCACCGAGTTCGCACGACGGATTCCGTATCGACTGCTCTGCACAGCGACAGCGGCACCGAACGACTATATTGAACTCGGGACATCATCCGAAGCGCTTGGTGAGATGGGCTATACCGACATGCTTGGGATGTTCTTTAAGAATGATGAAAGCTCAATCGAACCGCTGTCCTACAACACAAAATGGCGCTTCAAGCCGCATGCTGAACGGGCGTTCTGGCGCTGGCTCTGTTCATGGGCGCGTGCCGCGCGACGGCCATCAGACTTAGGGTTTGATGATGGGACATTTGTGCTCCCGCCACTGGAGACGCATTGCCATATCGTCGAGGCATCGCGGCCCTTCGGTGGGTATTTGTTCATTGTCCCTGCGCAAACGCTGGACGAACAACGCGCTGAACGACGAGCAACGATTACCGATCGGTGTGCGAAAGTCGCCGCGCTCGCCGATCATCGCGAGCCGTTTTTAGGTTGGTGCCATCTGAACGAAGAAGCCAATACGCTCGTGCGGCTGATTCCCGGTGCGCGTCAAGTCAGCGGCGCCCAATCGGACGACGAAAAAGCGGGACTTTTGCAGGCGTTTTGTGATGGACAGCTTCGAGTGTTGATCACCAAACCGAGGATCGCTGGATTTGGGCTCAATCTCCAGCATTGCGCCCATCTAAGCGTGTTTCCTTCGCACAGCTATGAGCAGTATTACCAAGCCATTCGGCGCTGTTGGCGGTATGGGCAGATGCGC
>Ga0099829_10001436_pt1 | contig 13157 bp, 16 predicted proteins | sample CZO8metaG_3_FD_79336 | JGI IMG/M metagenome (GOLD analysis project Ga0099829, IMG submission 79336) | Vadose zone soil microbial communities from the Eel River Critical Zone Observatory, Northern California, USA - CZOApr15con2H2.8 metaG | ecosystem: Environmental > Terrestrial > Soil > Vadose...
CGGGGGGCGCGGCGCCACCCAGACGGGAGGAGACGAGGGACCGGTCATCCGAAAGCGGTAGGGGTATTCCTTCCACACCTTGCCGTCGCGTGTGCCCTCGATCACCGGCACGGCACGCACGGGAGGATCGCTGGCCGGCGGAAAGACGCCGTAGGCATGGACGATGCGAAACGGGAGCCAGCGGTAAGCCCAGCCGACGGCCGGCAGAGGAAGGGTGGCGGCCGACCAGTCCGGCAGCGCGGCCGGCGATGGCAGAAACAGGGCCAGGAAGCCGGCCTCCAGCAACAGGCAGTCCCACGGATAGACCAGGCCGACGACATGGTCGAGCGACAGGAGACACAGCCAGCAGAGCACCAGCCCCAGGTTCGACGGGTTGTAGAGGTGGCGGCCTCCCCACCGGATCACGTACTTCGACAGGATCCCGACCAGCGAGGCCAGTACAAAGAACTCGATTCCGTTGAGGCTCCACCAGTCTCCGTGGTGGGTGCCGTTGGCCCGCAGGATGAAGGCCGTGCTGTTGCCGGTCAGGATGGCGCTGGCCGGCCAGACCAGCACATGCTGCTGCCGGTAAGTGATCGCGACCTCGACCACGGCGCAGACACCGATGGAGACCAGGATCTGGGCGATAGAAAGCTTGAAGCCCAAGCCGACCTGGCCCAGCACCTGGAGGGCGATGATGACGACGGCCAGCCGAAGGCGGGGATCGCTCGGGCTGGGCAAGATCAGCGGGGTTCCACGCACTTCAAGCCCGAGTATGGGACGGCCCGCTAGAAAAGAGAAACCCCGGCCGCACCGGCCGGGGTCCTGGAGCCGCGTGACGGCTTCTAGTTGACGTTAATGCTTCCCTGCATCCAGGGGTGGATTACGCACATGTAGAGGAGCGTAGTTCCCGCAGGAGCTGTGATGCTGGCCGTGACTGTCTGCAAGCTGGGAGGTCCAACGCCCGGAGGCGGGATCAAGAACGAGTCTCCGACCGTGCTTAGCTGGCCATTGACCGCGTTCCCGCAGGACGGGTTAATTTCCGGCGGCGGCCCGCCGTTCCCAAAACCGCCCGGGAAGTGGCACTGGAGGATCGGCGCGCAGACTGTTCCCGGCGCCCCGCACATGAACACCTCGCCAACGGTGGCCGGCTGGCTGGGGACGATCGAGATCGTATGCCCGTCCGTCGTCGCGTTCTGCCAGGTCACCGTGTCCCCACTCTTTACGGAAAGCGGCCCGGGGGAGAAGCGAAAATCGGCGTTGATCAGCGCATTGGGAACGAAGTGTTCGGTCCCCATGATCGTCACGTTCCTGGCTACGTCGGCGCTGCTCAGCACGACCGACGTAGTTAGAGCCACGAGTGCCGACGCGGTCAGAACCAAGAGCCTTCTCATATGTTTCCCTCTCCTGCTGTTTAGATCGCGGATCGAACCATTCGAGCGCGATTCAGTCGTCCGCTGACTTCCGGACTCCCACCTCCTCCCTAGACCGGCCTCGCCAAGCCAGTCAGCTCCGTCGGCAGTTTACCCTCCGTCCACAGAGGACGCAACAGGGAGTAACAAGAACCCAGTCGGAACCCATCCGTCGCGTGTTTAATTGAGTTCGGATGAGTCCAAGGACCCGGCTTCAGTCGGAGGCAGCGGCAAAGGAAGACAGGCAGCACGAGCTGGTCCTGGCTGCCTTCAACCAGATTGCGGCACGGGGCTTCGAGGGACTCCGCACCCGGGAGGTGGCCGCCGAGGTGGGCCTCAACATTGCCACCCTTCACTACTACTTTCCGACCAAGGAGGCCTTGATCCGGGGCGTGGTCGAGGAGGCAATGCGCCGTTTCCGGTTGACCCTGGAGCCGCACGGCTCGCCGGCCGACCAGCTGCGCACGCACTTGCGGGCCGTCCGCCAGTTGCTCCGCACCGACCCCAAGTTGCGCGCAGTCATGGGCGAGCTGGCCCTTCGATCGGCGCGCGACCAGGCGATCGCCGGCATCTTGCGCGGGACGAACGACGCTTGGTACAAGACGCTGCGGGGGCTCCTTCGGAGGGCGGCCAAAGGGGGCCATCTCCGACCCGATCTCGACACCGACGACGTAGCCGCGCTGATCGTCGCCGCCCTGGCCAGCATGATGCTGCCTACCGTGTCGTCGGGCGACCGGATTGACCAGACCTTCCGGCAACTGGAGCGGATGCTGGGTCTGTCTGGGCACGCCGTCTCGGCCTGAGTTCGAGCTAGCCCGCGACCCGAGACGCCCCACCCTGACCCTCCCCCCTCGCCTGAGGGGAGGGAGACATTCACACTGCCAGGCTGGAATAATTGCCTCCAGCAACTGATTGATGGGAGTAGTACGCTGAGTCAATCAGGTGATTGAATACCGACCGGGAGGTTGAGCATGGCCACTCAGACGCAACCCATGTCCCAGGGCGGGTGCGCCGCCAGCGGTCGTGACCACGCCCCGATAATAGTTCCCCTTTTGAACCCGATTGTTCGCCGCCTCATGAGGGTAGGCGTCCCCCTCGGCCCCAACGCCCTGCTCAGCGTCCGGGGGCGCAAAACGGGCCAGCTCCGGACTACGCCGATCGCCGTGGTTGAAATCGGTGGGCGCCGGTGGGTGCAGAGCCCGTATGGCGAGGTCAACTGGGTGCGAAACCTGCGCGCGTCTGGCGAGGGGATTCTGACGATGGGTCGGCGCCAGGAGCCGGTCACGGCGGTCTCCCTCACACCGGAACAAACAGCGGCTTTCTTTCAGGATGTGCTGGGGCCGTATATCCGGCGCATTCCTCTGGGCACGTTGCTGATCGGGATGCTAGGGGCCCGCGAGATCCTCACCGACCCGGTCGGAGCCGCAAAGCGCCACCCCGTCTTCGAACTCCATCCGCGCGTCGCGGACGTAGAGGCGACCGACACCTCAGCGGTCTAACCAGTCAGCTGTTCTCGTCGTAGGCGCGGCGAAGCCAGGTGATGACCTCGTCATCAACCTCCTCAGGCGCGCTCAGCGGGATGCGGGCCGTGACCTGGCTGTTGCCCATGCTCGACGCCCGGGCGAGCCGGCCCACCGGCCTGGGCTTGGCCAGCCGAAGTCCGAGATCGACCCGCCGCTTGGTGGTGGGCTGGACGGTGGCAAACGTTCGCCGGGGTGTCAGCAGCGAGACATATCCTTTGCGCGCCTGCAACGTGACCTTGCCCAGCCGTGGCAGGTGGGCCACGATCACGTCGAGGATCAGGCGGAGGGCAGGCCGGTCCGCATACTGGCCGTCGATCAGCTCGTCGGCGCTGGCCAGGAGGAATTCGGGATAGCCGAACGTCTCCATGACCAGCAGCTGTTGCGAATAGCCGGTCACGTCCTGCTCGGCGAGCCAGGATCGCAGGCTGGCCTCGTCAGCGAGGTGCTGACGCCGGATCCGGGCCTTCCAGGCGGCCACGTTCGCCCCGGTCCGCCGCTGGAGCAGGTCGGCAATCGACTGCTGGTGTTCCTGCCACGAGCGTGTCCCCCGAGTCTTGGCCGGCATCTCCCGTACCTCCTTCAGGCGAGCTTGTAGCCAAACCGACGCAGCAGCGCCTTCCGCTCCCCGATGTCGGCATCGCTTTCGATCGCCTTGGTACGCATCCCATCGACCACGCCCAGGACGCCTCGGCCCTGCGCCGTCTCGGCCAGGACCACTTCGACGGGGTTGGCGGTCGCGCAATAGATCTGGCAGACTTCCGGCACCGCGCGGACGGCCGGCAGCACATTAATCGGAAAGGCGTTGCGCAGCAGGATCAAGAAGGCGTGCCCGGCTCCAACCTCCAGCATGGTGTTGCGGGCCAGCTCGGTGAGCTCAGGATCGGTGCCGCTCCAACGGACCAGGGCCGGTCCAGATGATTCGCAAAAGGCCAGCCCGAACTTGATCCCCGGCACCGTCCCCACCAGGGCCTCATGCAGGTCCTCGACCGTCTTGATGAAGTGGCTCTGGCCCAGAATCAGGTTGACGTCGTCGGGTTTGACAATCGGGACGACCTTCAGCTCCATGGGAGGAAGTTACCAGTTCCAGGGGCAGGGGACGTGGAGAACCCCCACCCTGAGCCTCCCCCTCAGGGAGGGAAAAATATGGAAGTCAATACGGCCTTCACCTCGCCGGGAAGGACATCCTTATGATCAAAGGATGGATGAACCGGCGCTCATCCGGTGCCCTGTTTGCGGGAAGCAGAATCGGCTGCGGCCGGCGGCCAAAGGGGCGCCACATTGCGGAGCCTGCGGGGCGCCGCTCCCCTGGGTCACCGAAAGCAGCGAGGCGGACTTCCCCGCCGTTATTGAGCAGAGCGATCTGCCGGTGCTGGTTGACTTCTGGGCGCCCTGGTGCGCGCCGTGCCGGGTCGTTTCGCCGATCGTCGAGCGAATCGGGCAGGACCTGCGCGGTCGGTTGAAAGTCGTGAAGGTGAACAGCGACACGGCTCCCAACCTGTCCACCCGCTACAACATCCGCGCGATTCCTACCCTCATGCTGTTCGATCATGGCCGGGTGGTGGACCGGGTCACCGGTGCCCTGGGCCCCGGTGCTCTGCGGGCCTGGGTGCAGGAGCGGCTGCCCGCTAAGCCGGCCGGCCGCGCGGCCGGCGGCGGTCAGGGGTAAGCGGCCGAGCTCCGGCGGTTGCGCCTGACCGATGTAGGATCACCGCTCCAAGCAGGATCATCACCAGCACGACCACCGCGGCGGCCTGCGGCTCGGCACACCCCGCATCCCGATCTGGTTGGCCCTGGATCCGGGCTTAGGCAGCGGGCAGCGCGAGGAGATCGGGATCGACCCAGGCAGCGCGCGCCGCGGGGCTCATCAGCCTCTCGTGGCTCCAGTGACGGAAGGGCAGCGCCTTGTCGAGGACTGTTGGAAAGGCGCTCAGGAAATCCTCGAATGAGCTGATCTCAGGTCGGGCCCGCATGGCGTGGTCGACCAGCCAGATCCAGAATCGCGTCATCGTCTCGTGGTATTTGGGGGCATGCCCGTGCGCACCCGCGAAATGCTGGATCCCAGACACGATCGCTTCCGTGCCTGCCTCCAGGCCGAGTCGGCGAAGCATGAGCCAGGTCATCCGAAGATGGTCGCGGTGATGGAACTGCTCATTGGCCAGTGTCGCGGTCGTGAAGGCGTGCAGAAACTCATCGTCTGTCATGGCGTCCTCCGGAGGTCGGGCGATGGCTGTCAGCCCGGAATGGGGTAAGCGCGTAATCCTACCACCCGGACCCTCCCTCGCACGGGTCCGAGTGAAGGCGGAATCCTTTGAGGGTAAGATCTACGGCAGCGACGACATCATGCCAATTGAGAACCGCTTGACCAGAAGCTGCCTGAGCGGCGCCGTCACCTAGAGTGTTCTCACGCCCGATGCTGGCTTTGCTGATTTTCGTGGCGATCATCCTCGCCGGGATGTATTTCATCTTGCCGGTGTTCAACATCAAGGTCCCGCTACCTTGAGCCAGTCCATGTGGAGTACGCTCCTGTCGACGTGGGTGCCACGCAGCACTGGAAAGACGAGCCGGACGACCAGGACTATCCGGCAGCCGAAAACTATCTGAGCCTGCTCATGTCGGCGCAGGCTGCCAAGCTCGCCGTCCGCCGCCTGCGCAGGGCGCCGCTCGTGCATCGCAAAGCCAAAGACCTGCTGCGCGCGAGCCGCCTGCCGGTTCTCGCGCCGGACAACCTCCATGTGGCCAGGGACCTCAAGAAGGTCTCGTCTGGCCAGCAGCTCTCGCCGGTGCTGTTCCTGCGGGGACGACTGGCCGCCGACATCCCGCTGACGGTCGCCGACGGCTACCACCGGACTTGCGCCAGCCATCACGTCGATGAAGACGCCGATATCCCCTGCCGGATCGTGGACGCGGCCAGGCGATGATGTCGCAGACCCAGGCACACATCCGCGCGGAATACCCTCACCCCTCCCCCTCCCGCAAGGGGGAGGGAAATTCCTTACGTTGTTCACAGCGCCCTGAACGACCACCTCCCCCACCACTCCCCGCAACGGGGAGGGAGATTCTTTATATCGTTCACAGTGTCCGGTTGAAGACCTATGCCCCCCGGGTGCTGGCTGTTTTCGTGCTGTTGATCGTGGCAACCGTCCTCGCCGGGCTGGCGATCAGGGCGTGGGCGCCTGCCTTCGACTTGCAGGCGATCCAGGCTGTGGCGGCGCACCGCACCGCGGGCTTGACGCGACTGACCTCGGTCCTGACAGCCCTGGGCTCCCTGGTGATCCTTTCCCCGCTGGCAGCCATCGCCGCCGCGCTCCTCTGGCGCTGGGATCGACACCGCGACGCCCTCGTGCTGGTTACCGTCGTGGTGGGGTCGGCGCTCCTGCCCGCCCTCACCAAGGTCATCATCGGCCGGCCCCGGCCGCCCGTCGAGCATTTGACCCAGGTCTCCTCCAATAGCTTTCCATCCGAGCATGCGGTCCAGGCCGCCGCGATTTACCTCGCCCTGGCGCTCCTGCTGGGCAGATCATGGCCTGCCCCGTGGCAGCGGGTCCTGATCGGGACGGCGCTGGTCCTCGCCGTCGTGGTGGCCGGCTCGCGCGTCTATCTCGGCGTCCACTACCCCACGGATGTGACCGCCGGCCTGGTTGTCGGCTGGATCTGGAGCTGGCTGTTGGTGGGCCAAGCTCAGAACGATGAGAAGCACGTAATGAAATCGAAAGGAACCGGCTGACAGGCTATGCGCATGCCACCCCTGACTCGAGTGATCGTCGGTCTGGGCGCGCTGGTTGTGATGGGCGCCCTGGCGTTTGGAGGCGTTTACTGGTTGCTACTCGGTGGGAGCTCGCCTCGCCAGCTGACGATACAGCCGGCCAGCACCGCCTCGCCCGCGACCACGGCCAGTGCCAGCCCGGGTGTCGGGACCTGGACTGTCGGCACCGGCTCGGTTGCCGGGTATCGCGTGCGCGAACAACTGGCGGGGCTGGCCGCGCCCACCGACGCGGTCGGGCGGACCTCGTCGATTACCGGCAGCTTCACCCTGGCGCAGTCGGCCGCCGGTTACACGGTCACGGCCGCGACCTTCACGGTCGATGTGTCCACCCTGACCAGCGACCGGGCGATGCGGGACCGGCGCATCCACCAGATGGGTCTGGAGAGCGACCGCTACCCGACCGCCACCTTCAAGCTGACCAATCCGATCGTGCTCCCGGCGGCGGCCTCCACCGGACAGACGGTCCACGTCTCTGCCACTGGAGACCTGACCATCCATGGCACGACGAAATCCGTGACGATCCCGATGGACGCGCAGCTGAGCGGATCGCAGATCCAGGTAGTGGGCTCGCTGACGTTCCCGTTCAGTGAGTTCAACATGGTGCCGCCCAGCATCGGTGGCTTCGTGAGCGTCCAGGATAATGCCACCATGGAGTTCAGCCTGCTGCTCCAGAAAGCGTAGGACGACCTATCCGCATCCTGGTCGCCGAGGACGACCGCGGGCTGCGCGAGGTGCTCGTTCAGGGCCTGCAGGACGCGGGCTACGTGGTAGATGCCGTCGACCGCGGGGACGACGCCATCGAACAGCTGAAGTTTTATGCGTACGACGTCGCCATCGTGGACTGGCGGATGCCCGGCGTGCCTGGCGTGGAGGTCGTGTCCTGGGCACGCAAACACGACCGGCCGACCGCCATCCTGATGCTGACCGCCCGCGACACCACGCCCGACCGGATCCAGGGGCTGGACGCCGGGGCCGACGACTACCTGGTCAAGCCGTTCGACTTCGGCGAGCTGGTGGCCCGGGTGCGCGCGCTGCAGCGCCGGCCGCGGGGAGTCGACGCGCCGGTGATGGTTAAGGGTGGGCTCTCGCTCGATCCGGCGCGCCGCCAGGCCTCGGTGAATGGCCGGCCGCTCAACCTGACCACGGCGGAGTTTCACATCGTGGAGCTGTTGATGCGGCGCTTCCCGGCCGTGGTCGACCGCAAGGCCATCGCCGAGCATGCCTGGCGCGATGAAACCGATCCGCTCGGCTCAAACGTCATTGACGTCAAGATGAGCCGCCTTAGGGCGAAGCTCGTCAACTCGGGCATCCGCATCGTCACGGTTCGGGGAGCCGGGTTCAGGCTCGAAGAGTGGACGTAGCGCAGCTAAGCTCGCGCTGGATCTCAAGGAGGATGAGAGCTACCCCTCGCGATACCCCTACCCCTAACCTCCCCGCAGGGGGGGAGGGAGATTTGAGTCGGAGGGCGAGGACGGGACAGGCCTCGATCGCCCGCCGGGCATTTTCGGTGAGCTCGGCCGGGATGGCGCCAGCTTTGATGATCGAGTAGCCGCAGTCGTCGAGCCCAATCCGCTCCGGCAGCAGCTCGGCGCAGAGCCCATGCCCCATGAGCAGTGAGCACCTTCATCCGGACGAGCGCGCTACGTGTCGACGGATCTTTGCCCACCAGCGCATAGAGGAAAAGCCGTACGGCCGAACGCCGCTTGCGTTCCTCGTGATGCTCGCTAGGCTACGCTGACCGGCTGGGCGGCGACCCCCGGCCCCTGACCAATCGCGCTGGTCAGGCCCTTACGGTTCTGCTGGATTAGCCTCTCCTTCTACGGTGCAGGTTCCCGATTACGCTCGGTGACGCTGGTCCCCAAGTTTTTAGAGCAGCCGCCCTAAGGATCTATGGAGCTCCGCGACGGGCTACGACGTGGCGGTATATGTGAAGGTGAAAATGATCGGGACCGTGCGGTCACCGACCTGGATCGTTCCCATGACCATCACGGTCCCGGGCGTCGGCAGGCTCGACAGCGGAACAGGCGTGGTGACGCACGCCGTGCCGAAGGGCGAGTTGACGAAAATCCACCGGGTCTGCGTTCCCTCCTGATTGCCGGCCTGATCCACCGCGGCAAAGTTCAGGACGTAGGCGCCGCTGGTGAGGAAGGGCACGGTGCCGGAGGATCCGCTAAAGGTGTTCGTCAGCGGAGGATTCGGCAGGGCCTGGCCCTGAACGATCTGCGACGAACCGTACAGGATCGCGGCCACCGGGTCCAGGGTGTCCGACGCCGAGAGGACGGCGTTCACGCCGAAGGAGTCGTAGCAGGTTGCGGTGAAGGTGATGCCTCCCGGCTGCACTGTCACGTTCGCGGTCGTAGTCACCAGCTGGCGCCCGTTCAGCGGTCCGGGCTGGCTGGTGAAGCTGGTGGTCGGCGAGCTCTTGTCGATATCGATACCGCCGAACGTCGCCGGGGCCGCGGCGTTGCCGGCGTTGTCCATGCAATTGCCGGCGGCCGACTGGTTGGCGCCCTCGGTCGAGATCGTGACCGGCCCCGTCACCGAGGCCACGCCAGAGAGACTGTCGGTGCAGTTAAAGGTCACGGTGACGTTCTGGTTGGTCCACGTCCCGCTCACGTACGGTTTGCCGTCTGCCGTCGTCGCGCTCGCGCTCAGAACCGGCGGGGTCTTGTCGATCTTGATCCCGGTCTGCGTGTTGCTGGCCGTGTTCCCCGCGTTGTCGGTGCAGGTGCCCGTGGCGGACTGGTTCACGCCTTCGCTGGTGAGGAGCGCGCCCACGGTCGCTGCGGTCGCCCCAGACAGGCTGTCCGCGCAGCCCCAGGTCAGCGTCACGCTGGTGTTGTTCCAGCCGTTCGCGTTGGCCTTCGGGCTCTGGCCCTGATAGGTGATGGTGGGCGGGGTCTTGTCGATGTCAATGCCACCGAAGATCGCCGGGGTCGCGCCGTTACCAGCGTTGTCCACGCAATTGCCGGTGGCCGACTGATTGGCGCCTTCGGTCGAGATCGTGACCGGGGCCGTCACCGAGGCCACGCCCGAGAGACTGTCGGTGCAGTTAAAGGTCACAGTGACGGTCTGGTTGGTCCACGTCCCGCTCACGTAAGGTTTGCCGTCTGCCGTCGCCGCACTCGCTTTCAGCACCGGCGGCGTCTCGTCGATGTTGATCCCGGCTTGTGTGTCCGTGGCCGTGTTCCCGGCCTTGTCGATACAGGTGCCGCTGGCCGACTGATTGGTGCCCTCGGTCGCGATGGTCGCGCTCACGGTCGCCGCGGCTGGCCCGCTCAGGCTATCCGCGCAGCCCCAGGTCAGGGTGACGCTGGTGTTGTTCCAGCCACTCGCGTTGGCCTTCGGGCTCTGGCCCTGGAAGGCGATGGTGGGCGGGGTCTTGTCGATGTCGATGTTCATGAAGGTTGTCGAGGCTGTGTTCCCGACGTTGTCCGCGCAACTGCCGGTGGCCGATTGGTCCTTCCCCTCACCGCCCAGCGTCACGGGCAGAGTGACCGTGGACGAGTTCACACCTGACCCACCGTCGCTGCACGCGAAGCTGATCGTGACGCTCTGGTTAGTCCAGGTCCCGCCGGTGTACGGCTTGTCGTCGCCGGCGGTGACCGCGGTCGCGCTGATCGCCGGCGCCTTCAGGTCGATCTTGCTGCCGCTGATGGGCCCGGCGGTGGCGCAGTTGCCGGCCAGGTCGCAGACCTGGTGGCTACCGGTCGATGCGTTCGCGGTCTCGGTCCCGGCTGGCACGCTGGTGGCGAGCGTGAAGCCGGCGTCGGAGGGATTCGCCAGGCCGGAGCCGGAATCAGAGGCCGTGCACGTGTACGAGAGGTTGGCCGCGTGCCACGCCGTGTCCGGCGTCTGACACTGGATGGTCGGCGGGGTGCTGTCCACCAGCCAGGTGGAGCTGACGTCCGGGCTGCGGTTGCCCGCCGGGTCCGCCGCCTGGACCGTGAAGGTGTGCTGGCCGTCGGCGAGCTGGGTGTAGGTGACGCCCGACGTGCACGGACCGAAGCTGCCCCCATCGAGCTTGCAGAACGAGGCGAAGCCGCTCGCGTTATCGGGGTCGGCGATGGTCCAGGTGAAGACCGCCTGGTTGGAGCTGGTCGGATTCGCGGGCTTCCCGGTCAGGGTGACCGTGGGTGGAGTCGTGTCGGGGAGGGTGTCCGTGACCGTGATCGCCTCGGGGACGGTGAGCTGGATCGAGAGCAGGAAGTTCTCTTTGTCGCTCACTGAGACCGGCTCGGGCTGGTTGACCTGGGCCACCGGTACCAGGCTGACCACATCCGTAACGTTGATCGGCTCGCCCTGGTTGAAGAGGACCGACTCGATGAACTGGTACAGGTCGGTGACGAGGACGGCTTCCGCCTGGTTGAGGGTCGCGCCGACGTCGGCGTGGGCGGTCAACGCACTGACCCCAGCGGACAGCGCGAAGATCGCGGGAAGCGCCCAGGCGAACTTCCTCTTCACCGCCTCTTCCTCGACCTTTCAGCAGGGCCTATGAGAAGCTGATATCCACCTTGACCTGGACGATCTGCCCGTTCGCCACGGCAACAGGGGACCCCAGCGTCGCGCTCGTGAAGTTGAAGAAGAAGTCGCCGAAGTAGTTCACGCACGAGGCCGGCGCGGTCGCAGAGGTGCACAGGCTGACGCTGGTCGACACCTTCCCGATGCTGATGGCGCCGCCGGCGGTGAAGGTGCCGGTCAGGATCACGTGCCCCGGTGTCCCGCCGCTGACGGTGAGCGGCCCGTTGACGCCCTGCAGGCCGATGTCCGACGCGCTGGAGAGCTGGAACAGCAAGGCTCCGCCCGCGTCGGTGGCATAGAGCTGCCAGGGGCCCATCGAGTATTGGCGAGTCAGAAGATTGGCAAGGACGGTGTCGCCACCGTTGCCGATCTGGTTCACGGTCAATAGCGAGTTCTCGAACTGTCGCGTTGAGACCAGCCGGCCACGGTCCAACACCGTGATCGTCCACCAGCCGTGGACCTTGACACCCTGTACCGGCGCGGTTCCATGGGCGCTTGTCGCGTGGAGGGCCCGCGCCCCCGTCGCGGGCGCCGCTTTGGCGCCGAGCTGCCCCCAGGCGGGCAACCGACCGACCCCAACTCCGGCGCCGACGCACAACAACCCAGCGGCGACGAACAGCAGCACGCGAGCTGGTCGCTTCCCTCCCGACCCCATGGTTCGGTCCTCCTTCTCTTCAGGCCCTTCCACCGCGAAGCGTGGCAAAGGTAGCGTAGCGTGTTGTCGGTCTGAATTCAACCGTCATGGACGGTCACCATGAAAGCCACCGTACGGCAAGAAAGGCGGCGTCCGAGAGGGATGCCGTGCCGGGCGCGGTGCCCCTGCCAGGGTGCCGTGAGGCGCATTACCGAGAGCCCGCCAAGCCACGGCCCCGGCGCAGGGCTCCCTCGGTTCCATCCGTCGAATGTATAAGCGGATTGGCTCTCACAGTTGGAGCGGCCTTTGCCGTTTCACTATGGATCGCTCTGCTGGCGGGTCACACCCATGGGGCCAGTGGGCCTGGGCGGCGACGGCATGGGCAGCACGCAAGCATTAGGCTTGCGCTCAGTGACCGTTTTGTACTCTTTCTTCTCCGCAGAGGAGGTGGTCTTCGCCGCGGACAGCATGCTGACCACCCGCGGCGCCAAGTGGCAGACCACGTGTGTCGATGCGAAGGATCGAAAGATCTCCCTAGCGGTTTTCAAGCCCGCGGCCAGGTGACCGCCATGCTGGCTCCGCCCGCCGGCGCGCTGCCAACGTCCCAGCGGCCGTTGGTCGCCCGAACGACTGCATCCGCGATCGCCAGGCCCAGCCCGGCACCACCGGGTTGGTCGCTGGCCCTCCGGAATCGATCGAATATCCAGTCGCGTTGCTCCGGCGCAATCCCCGGCCCGGAGTCGTCCACCACGAGCTTGACCTGGTGGCCTTCGGCGGTTACCCGAACATCCACCGAGCCCTGCTCGGGTGTGTACTTGCAGGCGTTGTCGAGGAGCACACCCAGCAGGTGATCGAGCCATTCGGGCGACGCAGCGATCACGTGCGAGTCGCGGCTGGCGTGAAGGGCCAGGCGCTGGTGACGGGCTTCCGCCACCGTCGTGAACCGGTCGACCGCCTGCTGGGCCATGATGGCCACGTCCACGGGCTCGGGCTTGATGGCGGTGGTCGCTTCGAAGCGGGCCAGCCAGAGCAGGTCGTCCACCATCCCTCCCATCCGCTTGCTCTCCTGGTTGACGCGCTCGAACGCGCGCTGGTACCACTCGACCTCCCGCGGCTGGGCCAGAGCCAGCGAGGTCTGGGCCTGGATGACGGCCAGCGGCGTCCGCAGTTCGTGGGAGGCATCGGCTGTGAAGTCCATCTGCCGCCGGCGGGCCAGCTCGATGGGCGAGGCGACCCGGCGCCCGATCGCCAGGGCGCCCAGGAAGACCACCACCAGCAGCACCGGGGCGATCACGACCTCGGCCAGGATCAGGTTTGAGCGCGCC
>Ga0099829_10001443_pt1 | contig 13135 bp, 13 predicted proteins | sample CZO8metaG_3_FD_79336 | JGI IMG/M metagenome (GOLD analysis project Ga0099829, IMG submission 79336) | Vadose zone soil microbial communities from the Eel River Critical Zone Observatory, Northern California, USA - CZOApr15con2H2.8 metaG | ecosystem: Environmental > Terrestrial > Soil > Vadose...
CATCCGCGCAGACGCGCATTCTGTATGGCGGCAGCGTCACCGCCGACAACGTGGCCGAGTTCAGTCAGCAGCCAGAGATTGATGGCGCGCTTGTCGGCGGCGCCAGTCTCGATAAGCGGAAATTCCTCGCCATTATTAGCGGGTTCGCCCGCCGAACTCTGGCCTGATTCGCTTCACGATGCGGGATGCCCGTGGTAACATGAGGACCTAGCAATTGATCTAGTCAGTCTGGGTCTGCTTGGCGGGAGGTGTGGCATGAACACAGCAGTGCTTGTGTTGCACTTTGTGCTGGCGTTCTTGGTTATCGGCGTAATCCTGCTCCAAGGACCCAAAGGCGAAGGCTTAGGGGCGATTGGCGGCAGTGCACGGTTGTTTCACGGTCCGCGGCCGCGGGAGACATTCTTCACGCGGCTCACGGCGGTGACTGCAGTTCTCCTCGTAATGACGTCCACATATCTAGCATTCTTCCGCCAGTAAGAAGATTTTCTGGGAGGGTCTTCTCTCGGCCTCGTCTTGCTCCGCTTGCTCGAGTCGCCCTATAATAAATCGCGCTCGCACCGTGCCGGGATGGCGGAATTGGCAGACGCGTACGCTTGAGGGGCGTATGGGGTTCCCGTGGGGGTTCAAATCCCCCTCCCGGCACCAACGGAAGTAACATTCCCGTCTAGCAGGACCCCGAAGTTCCCCCGGACTTCCGCCCACAGTCCGTCCTTCTCCGGGCGCAGGACCACGTCGCCCAGGAAGCGGGAGAGCATCACGCGGGCGCGGCCCACGTCCTGGCACAGGGTGGCTCGTAGACCGCGGGCGTACCTCTCCACGAGCTCCGGCAGCACTTGGACGGCAGCGGCTCCGGTCTTCGGGTCCGTCTCCAGATCCGCCCGGATGCGCTGGACCTTTTCCGCAGCCTCTTCCAGCATCTCCAGCAGCGTCGCCGTGGCCTTGCCGTGCCGCACCGCGTCTTTGATGTTATCGGCTTCCCGCTCCGCTTTGCGGAGCTCGGCTTCCAGGCCGCGCCGCGCCGACTGGCTCCGTGTGCTGGCTTTCGCCAGGGCCTTGTTCACCCTGCGAACTAGGTAGGCCACGTTTTCGGTGAACTGACACCACGGTCCCAGGCCAAACCAGCCCATACGGGAGGTGGCGGAAGTGGACGATCAGGCCGCAAGAAAGCCCCTGCTCACCCCTCTAGAACCCGCATCTGACGCGGGGTTTCGAGGGCGAAAGGAACAGAGGCCTCCTAAGCCTCAGGTCGGGGGTTCGATTCCCTCCGGGCCCGCCACCCCGCATCAGAAGCGGGGTTTGTGCGTTTCACCCTCAGCAGAACCAGCGCGCTAAAGACGCTTCCCCAGCAACCGCTCCCGCGCTTCGACCAAGTCCTTAGCCCATGCGGGGACATAGCGGGGCGCCTCGACCTCGCTTTGCGGACTCGCGGGTGGAAGCTTCTTTTGGCCCGCAACGCGCACGATGTAGGTGCTCCCACCAACCACCTGAGCACCGATCTTCTGCTGCACCTGGAACTGGTATCGACTCCCCTCAGGAAGGACGCCCCTATTTTGGACGGAGAGCAACATGGCGCAGTGCCCAAAGGCGGGGATCCGCACGCCCGTCACGCTAACCGGAGCGGACGGTGAAGCGGTATAGACCATCCCGACGAAGCCCGCGTACCTCCGTTCTGGCTTCCACCTGCATGCCTGCATCGGAAGACCGCCGAGCCAGCGGCCCAAATTGATGAGCCAACAACCCAGCCACTCAAAGAAGTGCGCGATCCACCGGATCAGTGATCGGTCGATGTCCTCTACGCTTCCCGGCCTCTGGTTGGCGACCCCAGTCAGGGAGCTCGCTAGAACGTTGACCGTATTCAGCGGCGAACACTGGAAAGATACCTCGATTTGTGGCGGAAGACCCCGCAAGTCCACGGTCAGTGTGGCGTCACGGGCTGAGCCCGTCGGGTTATGAAACTCGACGTACTCCAGCATCCGTGTGGGTGGGCTCTGGGTTCCCGCTCCGCCCCCACCTCCGCCTTGGGGCGGCGGCGGACGGGGCGGCAACGGTGGTCCTACGTGTACGTTCTTCTGTCCCACCTGTCTGTTTCGTGACGCAAGCTCGTCAACGCTGAAGCTCGTGTCATTCAAAGGGCTCGCCGCGCTGTGGACGAACACGGCTATGCAGTAGTGGCCAGGGTCTCCGGATGGTAACTTGGGAATCACCCAATTCCACGACGCCACTTGCGGGTTGGCGGCATCGATGCCCGAAAGAGTGACCGGAGAACCGATGGCTTTCCAGGGGCTGTCTGCGGGAAGCTGCGGCACGACCTGTCCATTCACGCCGAACTGCTTCCAGAACGCAAACGCATTGTTCTGAGACGCGCTGATCTTGAGTCCAGGAACACCGGCGGCTGCTTTGCAATAGATCGCCCACACACGCACGTTATTCGCCGGAATGTGGCTCCGATTGCGAACCTGAACGTGCACGAGAGCGGCGTCGGTTTGCGGAAGGTTCTCGCTGTTGTCCTGCAACTGGTCGAAGAGGACGTGGGTTATGGGTAGGGTGCCTCCTTCGGGATCGGTTTGAAAGAAGTCAGGCCCGCCGCTCTTACTCTGTCTTTGCGCGTCGATCTTAATATCGGCACTTTGATAGTGAAACACTGCCGCACCGGGGTTCGATGGATCGTAGGGGTTGGGGGCACCGTTGGGCACGGTGTCGAGCCAGCCCTGATCGAGTACGTTCTTTCGAACATAGAGCGCGACCGGAGCGTCCTTCGCATCAGGTGTCACGTCGCGCTCCCACACGCCGCGGGTCGGTATGAACGCGCGGATGAGGATCTTCAGCGATTGTTTTGTGCCGATATTGCCCGTCCAAAGATCGTAGATCCACTGCCCGGGCAGACCATCGCTAATGTCCTGCCAATCCCAGCTGCCACCCGCCGCTTTTAACCGATAGACCCGAGCGTCGTGGCTGGCATACAGGGTGTCCGGGCTCAGCGCATCGCCGCGCAGATAAGTGAACCCCAGAACATGTTGGGTCGGAAAGTGAGTGCAGGCTTGGTGCAGCCACATCCCCCCCTGGATGAGGAAGAGCGGGCTCTCCGTCAGGAACTCGCCACCGCCCGTTGTGACAGCGGTCGAAAGGAGGACATAGAGACTGCCCGCGGCGTCAAAAGCAAGGGACGATATCGTTATTCCGCCCGGCTTGTTTCCCACGACCTCCGTCCACACGGTCGAATTCGTGGCCTTCGAGGCGTTCGTGGTCGTCCACAGTCGCTGGTCGCTTGTAGCGACGTAAACGATATCGGAGTTGACCGGGCTTGCGGCGATGGTGACGGGGCTGGCGGCGCCGAAGTTTTGGCTGATCTGCCGCGCGGCGAGCGAACCGTGGGGCATCCGAACGACGAACTGGCGTAGCGGCTGGACCGGCACGCCCGCCGGGTGGGTCTTGGCAAACGCCGCTGTAAACGTCGTAGCGGTTGTGGCCGTGACGAGGACTTGCTCCGGGTCGTTAGAGTCTTCGATAGACAGGGAGTCCCCGGCCACGATTCCGACCATGGACTTCGGTGCAGCGACCTGCACGCCCGTGGCGGCAATGGCGTTTGTCAGGACTGTTTTCTCATCGAACACGTGGACTCCGCCGATGCAGTCCTTGAGGACATCGATCACCAGGTTGCTCATGGGGCGTATGCCCACGCCATCCAGCGTGACACCTTGGCTAGGGAAACCGAACTCACCCTTGTCGATAACCTTTTGTACGGTGTATCCTAGGAAATCGGCCCACACATCGACACCGTCGGTTCCGGGGGACACGGCGACGGGCCCGCCGTCGGCGATGAAAAGACCCCGCCATCCGAGCGCGCCGTTCCCAGCCGAGAGACCAGTGTCCTGACAGTTGGCATAACTCAGCGCGCTGATCGACGGATCGCTTGCATAACCCGAGAAGACGCCGGCAATCGCCGCCAAGCCGTGATTGAGATTTTGCGTCACGGCCGAATCGGCGAGTCCTTCGTCTTCGTTGAAGTAGGACGGCGGAACAGCCAATAAGAAGCCTGGATCGGCCAGGCCGGTGCTCATGCCGATTCCACCGTCGCAACCGACGTAAAGGGCGGGAATGACTTTGGCGTTGTTCGGATCGCTCCAAAACTGGGGATCGTTGGGGAAGAAGGCGAAATTGTGGTAATCTGTGTGGAGATCCAACTTGATGTCGTCCCAGTTCCGCCCACTGTCGATCGAGCGGAAGAGCCCCACCCGGGCAAAGAAGAGAATGTCGTTTACACCGTCCCCCGGCGAGTTCGGCGCCACGCTGAGCGCGAAACAGTAGAAGCCATAGGGATCAGGGAGGGCATTGGCGGCCACCATGCTCCAATTTGCGAGCGGAGAGGACGTGGTGTAGAGGCCAACGCTCTTGCCGTAGTTTGCCAGCAGAGCGTAGACTCGGTTCGGATTACGCGGACAGAAGTCCACGAGGACCCCGCTAAAGTTACTGCCGACTTGCGCGGGAAGGCCGATGTTGCTGGTGTTCAGATTAGTCCAAACCCCGGTTGGATCCGTGGCATGGAATACCCCTGCGTCGGAGATCCCAGCGTAGAAGTGGTCGGGGCCGGCGACCGGCATATAGACCGCCAATGACCACACGGCGCCGCCAAGCACGGTGTTCCACGTCGCACCCCCGTCCGCAGAGCGACACAACCCGCCGCTGGTCGCGGCATATAGAACGGTCGTGGCAGGATTGGCTGCCGTACGCGGGTCGACAATCAACTTGAACACGGAGCCGGGCATGGCGACGCGTGGCCCCCAACTGTCGCCTTGGTTCATCGACACGTAGGTCCCCTTGTCGGCCAGTGTGCCCATGTAGACGATTTCGGGATGGGCCGGGTTGACAGCGAAACACCCCGGGTCCACTTGTGGATACGACTGCTGCAGCATGTCGGCGATAGGAACCCAAGAGGCCCCGCCATTCCGTGTCCGAAACGCGCTATGGCCACCAGTAGAAGGGACGGCCGCCACATAAATGGTGTCGGGGTCGGTCGAATCGAGAGAGAGAGATAGGACCAGGGCCTGTGCGCCCCATTCATTTCGGCGTGAAAGCCGCCGAAAACTAGGATTTCGAGGGCTGAAGACGAAGTCTGGTCCTATCGGGAACCAACTCATGCCCACCCCTACAGCTTTACTGCAAAAGCGTGAGGTTCAGTGACGCCCGTCATCCCTCGCTGCAGCGCGTGCTCCCACTGCAGGTAACCCACGTGATCGAGTGGGTCTCAGCGCGCATTTACATTTTTGTTGTTACCAGGCCGGCCATGCACGACTCCTTTGATCGGATGGCCAGCCAAAGGCGAGCCGATTGGATCTCGGCACCCGGGATGATGCCCGCGATGATCATTGGATTATCATGCACGAGGCTTTAAAACCAAATCTGTGGCGTCCAGCGGAAGCCCCTGACCCAGAGAAGCCTTCGAATGAGCCGGCCAGAACGTCGAGGGCACCTTCCCGCCAATAGTACCCGGTAAAGATTTGTTGCTGCGCTGGGGAGCTGCCAATTGACCGGACGAACATCATCTCGTTGGAGACGTTGTTGTAGTAGCCTTGTATCGGGTTTCCATATACCGTGCCGGTGAGATTACCCGACCCATCAACCGCCACATTCAGAGTCCCGGTGAACCCATTTGCATCGAAGTCCCATCCGGCCCCGCACCGCAGATTGTCTGCCATTGCTGGTATAGCGGTGGCTGCCACAAGTGTAAATAGCACCAGCGCTACACTTACGAGAATCTTTGTAAGTTTCATTTTGTTACCTCCTTTGTTAGTTTCATCTGACTAAACTGTGCTATTAGATGGTAATCTCGTGATTTCCTGCTGCGTGCGTGGTTCCTCCCGCAATCTCCGCGCGACCTCTTCCAACCCCGCGTGAATCCAGGGAGTGATTACCACGTCTGGCGCAATCACAACTCAGAGCGATTCTGGATCCACACCCAGGAGGTGAAGGGTGGCTCAAGCAGACCATCTGGCCAAGAGGACGAGCCTCAGCTGGGTGCCGATTGTGGTTTGAAACAATCCTCTGGAATCCCTACAGGGGCAAACATTGTCTCCACAACATGAAGTCCCCCTTGACCAGCGGATCGGAACTGCTATACCTCGAGGCAGATAAGCTGATGTCCATTCAGGGGATGGCTGACGTGCGTGCCTTCAGAAGGTTGACCGCAGACGCATCGGGAGACTCCGATAGGGGAGGTGGAGAAGATGGAAGAGCGCGAGAAAAAGCAGGGGCTCAGCCCTCTGAAACCCGCATCAGACGGGGAGTTTGAAGGGTGCGATGACCCCATGCTTTGCACGCAGGGGTCAGGGGTTCGAATCCCCCCGTATCCACCACGTCAATACCATCAATGGTTCCAGCGATTTTGCCACGCCCAAAACACCCCAAAAGCAGATGCTCACCCCGAAGGTCGTGCAGGAGCGCCTGGGCCACTACGACCTGTTCCAAAAGTGGTGCCAGTCGTTGTGACTTTGGAGGAGGGTGATGTGGCCGAGAAAGGTGGCATAAAACTCGCCCAGTGTGTTCGAGGGGTTAGGCTGGCCAATTAGTCCGCCCCCAAGCAACGAGGCTGGTAAAGCCGCTGCCTCCAGCCATGATGTTGTCCTGGTCGAATGTCCACCACAGGAAGGTGTACTCCTCCTCGCCGCTCACGACTCCGACGAGCCGCGGATCGTTACCCCACCATCCGAACATTGGGCCACCTGAGTCACCCGGCGAAACGTCGGCGGTGTTCGACTCAAGCTCCTCGCCGCCGCCCGAGTCGGAGTCGACGTCGCCGACCGTGATGCTGCCTTGAAAAGACGGGCGCATCGCATTCGCGATCGCGCCAGGATAGCCAATTATGCTCCAGTACGGCTGATCGTCCCATGACTCCGAGTAGCCGTTGTAGCCGAAGTAGCCTAGCCACGATCCAAGTGGCTCGTAGAGGCGCAGAACGGCCCAGTCATAGCCTGTAACGTTCCCGTGGACGTCGTAGCCGTAGGCATCTGAAACGTACGACTGAACTCCGGCGCCGTGCAATGAGACCCCATCGTAGTAGGCGGGGACGAACTGCATCCACCACGGGCTGTCGTCCCACGGCACCATGTGGCCGGCGGTGACTACGAGCCGGTCGCCGACAAGCGCGCCGGTCCCACTGAAGCCGCGGTTATTGAAGATGCGGCCGACCAGGCCCCATGGCCACGAGGGATCGCGAAACTCCCAGCGATCGTCTTGACCAAACACCCAAAGTGGGGTAACGCGGCGGCCGTTGAATCGCTTTAGAGTCTGCCGCCCTTCGGGTGCCGTCCGCCGCGGAACGAAAAGTGCGTCTGTCCAATCAGGCCGAAAGCCCGAAACCGGAAGCCTTTCGTCAACCTTCTTCAGTACCGCCTCGGGCTTCTCGCGCCGAAGCGTGAGGCCAGGCCTGGCGCCTTGCAATCGCTCGTCAACGGGTACGTCAATTCGCCAAATCCGGCCTTCGCCCTTAGTCACTTGCTCGACGCGCACCGACGGCTTCTCTGCCGCCTCCAAGAAGAGCGTGCGACGGGCCGCGAGTTCGATGATCTCCTTCGGCCGTTGACCCGAGCCGAGTATGGGTCGGCGCGCGTGAACGGTACTGAGCGCATCCGGTGCGTCGCGATCTCCCAAGAAGGTTAGGGGATGTATGGGCATGGCGCCTCCTCCAAATGCGAGTAGACTTGACGATCACTTGAACGCACTAACTAAAATGAGAAACAAATTCATTTGTAGTCCGAACACGGCGATGGATAGGAAGGATGCGTGACAAATACTGCGCTGCAAGGTCGAAGTGTGGAAGCTCCGTGAACGGGAAGTATTGAGATCCTCTTATCTTGCAAGTGCATGTTCTGCAGATCTTGACAAAGTCCTGTGACACACGTCGCCGCTCCAGACCACGAGTCCATAGCCCATTGTGCATCCTCCAGGAGTGACGGAAGCTACCGCCGAACACCGCCTCTGGCGTAGGTGTAAGCGGCCTAATCTGGATAGATGACGGAGGCCGCATTTAAAGCTCTAGCATTGCCCGTACCGCGACTTGAGTAGGGGAAGGGGTGCTCTGATGGACTCAAACAATGACCACGATCACCAGGCGGTTCCTTCGGATCTCACCCTGCGGGTCAAGGCGCTCGAATCGCTATTGGTCGAAAAGGGGCTGGTGGATCCGGCGGCGCTCGATGCGGTGATCGACACCTACGAGCACAAAGTCGGCCCGCGCAACGGCGCGCAGGTCGTGGCGCGGGCGTGGGTCGATGCCGCCTACAAGAAGCGCCTGCTGATCGACGCCACTGCGGCGATCGCGGAGCTCGGCTATGGCGGATACCAGGGCGAGCACATGCTGGTGGTCGAGAATACGCCCAAGGTGCACAACCTCATCGTCTGCACGCTGTGCTCCTGCTATCCCTGGTCGGTCCTCGGCCTGCCGCCGGTCTGGTACAAGTCCGCGCCCTATCGCTCGCGTGCGGTAATCGATCCGCGCGGGGTGCTGCGCGAGTTCGGGCTCGAGCTACCGGAGGATGTCGAGGTGCGCGTTTGGGACAGCACAGCGGAGCTACGCTACCTCGTGCTGCCCGAGCGGCCGGCCGGCAGCGAGAAGCTAAGCGAGGAGGCGCTCGCCGCGCTGGTGACGCGAGATGCGATGGTGGGCGTCGCGAAGGTCATGGTACCGAAAAGAGGGGCCGCGCATGAATGGCGTGCATGACATGGGCGGCATGCATGGCATGGGCCCGATTCCGTACGAAAAGAATGAACCCGTGTTCCACGCGCGTTGGGAGGGGCGGGCTTTCGCGTTGAATCTTGCGATGCAGGCCTGGCGTAAGTGGAACATCGATGCCCGCCGCTACGAGAAAGAGCTACTCCCCGCAGCCGAATATCTACGAATGAGCTATTACGAGACATGGACTGCGAGGCTCGTCGAACTTCTGGTCAAGAGCGGCCTGGTCACGCGCGCGGAGGTCGAGAGCGGCAGGCCGGCGCCGGGCTCTCCCAAGGCCACACCGCCGCTTACTGCGGACAAAGTGCCCTCGATGCTCCGGAACGGCGCGCTTGCGAGCCGGGACGTACCGATTGTCCCACGCTTCCAGGCAGGCCAGCTCGTGCGCGCCCGCAACATGCATCCGACCGGTCACACGCGCCTGCCTCGCTACACGCGCGGCAAACTCGGCACGATCGACCTGGACCATGGCGTATACGTTTTCCCCGACACCAACGCCCAATTCCTCGGCGAGAAGCCACAGCACGTGTACTCGGTGCGTTTCGCCGCCCGCGAACTGTGGGGTGAGCAGGCTGCACCGCGTGATGCGGTTTATGTCGACTTGTGGGACGACTACCTTGAACCAGCCTGATCCAATTCCGGAGACCGAGCGCCTCGCAGAGCTGCCGCGTCTACCGCGCGACTCGGAGGGGCCGGTGTTTGCCGAGCCGTGGGAGGCCCAGGCTTTCGCGCTCGCGGTCAAGCTCTCTGAGCAGGGGTATTTCACCTGGAAGGAATGGGCGGCCGCGCTCGCCGATGAACTCAAGGCCGCCGCCAGTCGCGGTGAGCCTGACGACGGCTCGCGATACTATCACCATTGGCTGGCGGCTCTCGAGCGCCTGGTCATGGCCACGGGCCTGGCTGATCCGGCGGCGCTTCTCGCGCGCAAGGAGGCCTGGGCCGAAGCTTATCGGCGCACCCCTCATGGCAAGCCCGTCGAGCTAAGCGCCGCCAGTCGGTCGGAGCGTCCCTGAACCGAGGCCATAACAACCACCGACGGGGCACTCGCTCGGTATTGTCCAGAGAGCCAGTCCACGTGCGAAGCTGCGCACTCTCTCGGTCAAGAGCTTTTGGTGCGCCACCGTAAGATCAGAAACGCGCGGATTCACCTCGTCCGCTGGGAGCCGAATGAGCTTGGGCTGATTATCGCTAGGGAGGCGCCCGGGAGGCGAGGGCATAAGGGAAACCACCGACCCGGGGGCGGGGATTCGCTTCGGCCCCGCTTTTAGGCGTTCTGGGAGCGCTTATGGGGGATACTCAGCACTTAGTCTAAGCAACCTTCACCCGTAGCAGCGGGGACACAAATTCCGTTGAAACGCCCTCCCGGCACCAAACGCTACCCACGCACGCGAAGTCTTTAGCGGACAAAATCCGCGACGCCTCTCTACAGCCACTTTAGCTTCGGGAGTCTTTTCCGCAACCAGCCATCCAGGCCGTATTCGCGGCCGGCGCTAACGAGAAAAAGCGTTGCTAAAATGATAATGGTAAGGCGATCAAGGTTAGCGCCTCCCGAGGCATAGGTTTTCCCTAGAATGTAGTTAATGTTTGCAAAGATTTGCAGCGGCGCAACAATTCTGATTCCTAGACCCAAAACGAGGCAGATTCCCAGCACAAATTCCCACGATGTCACTAAATGCGTAAAAAATGACGCGTTCGGAAGCGCGAAGTTCAAAAGGAAGGACTTGTAAAACCCATAGCCCTGCGGATTCTCTGCCCACATCTTGAAAAGTTTCGGCAGTGTTTCTGGAGTCCATGCGTGAATTTTCTCGTAAGCCTCGTGATACAAGAACCAAAGCCCAAACGCAATTCGAAGGAATGGAATTCCATAGTTTATCATGTGATTGAAAGGCGCCTGCATATTGTTCTGCATGGTTTCATCGCCAAGTCACCTCACCTCCGATTGTAGTGCGCGCGGGTAAGAAACGCAGGGTGAAACCGGTAAGAGTTTGGTAAGGGCGGGTCAGGCGGCGGGCTGTCCCTGGGCCGCTACGGGGAGCAGAACGGAAAACCGCGAGCCGCGGCCTGGCGCGCTTTCGACCTCGATGGTGCCGCCGTGCTGTTCGGCGACCCAGCGGGCGATGGCCAGTCCAAGCCCGGTGCCGGTAGTGCCGGTGGCATTCTTCCCCCGGTAGAAGCGGTCGAAGATGCGTGGCAGGTCACCGGGATCGATGCCCGTGCCTGTGTCGAATACCGACAGTCGCACCCGGCCGTCCTCGATCGCGGCTTCAATCCGCACCTCGCCCGGCGGCTGGGTGTATTTGCAGGCATTGTCGACAAGAATCAATAGCAGTTGTTTAAGATAGTCGGGATGGCCATCGACCATCACCCCGATGATGGTGTCACCCACGCCGTTGACGAAGCGAATCCCTTCGGCCATTGCTTGGCCCTGCCGGCAGACGTCGACGATCGTATCCGTCAGGCGCACCGGCTTCCGCGCGATCTGCGCTCCGGCATCGGCCCGGCCAAGGAGCAGCAACTGTGTGATCATCCGCGCCATGCGGTCCGCTTCCTCGCGGATGTCTGCCAAGGCCTGCGCCGCAAAGGCCGGATCGGTCTCTCCCATCCGCACCAGCAGGTCGAGGCTCCCGGTGATAAGCGTCAGCGGCGTCCGCAGCTCATGCGCGCAGTCAGCCAGGAACTGGCGCAGCCGCTGGTTGGACTCGTCCAGCTGCCGGTAGGCCGCGTCCAGCTCCGCCAGCATGGCGTTGAACGTCCCGGCCAGCCGGCCCAGCTCATCAGGGGGGCCTGCATACGTCACGCGCTGGCGCAGATCCCGGCCGCGCTTAACGGCTTCCGCCGCCGCCGCCACTCGCTCCACTGGGCGGAGCGCCGCGCGGGCCACGATCCAGCTCAGCACGCCGACAAGCACCAACGCGACGCCGATGATGGTGTAGAGGAGACCCCGCAGCTGGCGCAGCGCGCCATAGATGGTGACCGGTGAGCGAGCGACGATGATGTAGGTGCCGTCGGGGAGCAGTGCCGCCGTGAGAAACAGCGGGCGTCCACCCACGCGGGACTCCACGACTTCGCCTGCCCGCATCCGGTCATCCAGGGGCAGCACGCGTCCGCCGAGGTTCCCCGAGCCGGCCACGGGTGTTCCTCCGGCGTCGACCACCTGCAGGAATACATCAGGTGCCGCAAACACGTCGAGGGGATAAGGTGGTTGTGGACGGCTGGCGGCGAAGGTCGTGGCGCGCCGCGCCACGTCCCGTTCGATCTCGGTGAGCAGGCCGTGCCGGAACAGCTTATACGTCGCCGTTCCCACCAAGGCCAATGTGGCGCCCACTAGCAGGATCACGAGGACCGCAAGCCGCGTGCGAATGTACACGGCTATCCCTTCAAGGCATACCCGACCCCGCGGACCGTCTGAATCAGCTGCGGTGAGCCTAGCTTTTGACGCAGATAGCCGATGTACACATCCACCACCTTTGTATCGTCTACCAGCTCGTACTCCCACACCGCCTGCAGGATGGCATCGCGTGTGAGGACCTGTCGCGGATGACGAAGGAAGTAGACGAGGAGCGCAAACTCCCGCGGTGTCAGCGCCGCGATCCGCGCGCCGCGCCTGACTTCTCGCGTTGAGACATCGCAGACGAGGTCAGCGAACGCCACCTGCTCCGACGCTCCGCCGGTGCGGCGTCGCAGGACGGCGCGCACGCGGGCGACGAGTTCGTCGAAGGCAAACGGCTTGCTGACGTAATCGTCGGCACCCAGGTCCAGCGCGCGCACCTTGTCTTCCACATCATCCCGCGCAGTGAGCATGATCACGGGCACATCCAGGTGCAGGCGCAGCTGCCGGCACACTTCGAATCCGGTCAGGTCCGGCATCCCGATGTCCAGCACCACCACGTCAGGGTGCTCGGCCTGCGCCAGTTCAACACTGTGGGATCCGCGCGTGGTGGTCCGCACGTCGAACCCTTCAAAGCGGAAGCCCCGCTCCAGTAGTGAGAGCAGCTTCCGGTCGTCATCGACGAGCAGCACGCGCGGCAACTCGAACCTCCAGTAACCAGAAGGCAGTAGGCAGAGGTGAGAGTCAGCAGTCGTCGTGGGGCGGGTTGGGACTGAGCATCGCTTGCTGCTTACCGCCTAATGCTTACTTGATAAATGCCAAGACATCGTTCGCGTACAAGTGCCAAGGCATTGTGCACCTCGACCCCATCATCCCACCATTGGTCGCAAGAGGAGGGACACTGGAGCCGCCGTGCAGATCACTCAATGCGGACCATCGAATACCGCAGCCTAAGGCAATCTGCTCGATTTCTCGGCTGGGCTCCTGCCCAGTAGCGAGTGAACAATGTCCCGGCATTTGAGACTTACTGCCTACTGATTACTCTGAATCGATATCGTTCTCCTTGTTGCAGCCACCAGGGG
>Ga0099829_10001457_pt1 | contig 13075 bp, 9 predicted proteins | sample CZO8metaG_3_FD_79336 | JGI IMG/M metagenome (GOLD analysis project Ga0099829, IMG submission 79336) | Vadose zone soil microbial communities from the Eel River Critical Zone Observatory, Northern California, USA - CZOApr15con2H2.8 metaG | ecosystem: Environmental > Terrestrial > Soil > Vadose...
TCAAATCCTATTGGACGCGACGGATTTCCATATATTTCTTTTCTACTAACTAGGTGTTTTGAATGATTTGAACAAGAGACCCTTATACTTATTTATATAAATATTTATATATTTATTCTTAATAATAATTTTTTATTACTATAAAATTCTTAATATAAAAGATATATAATAAAATAAAAGATTAGATTATAGAAATAATTATTTCTAAAAAATTAGAAAGTTATTTAAAGGAATTTCTTTATACCTGTTCCTGAAGTAGAAAGCGTTCCATTTGTTCTTGAATAGCGTCTTTCAAAAGGGCTTCTGCTTCCTCATTGAATATCTTGGTAGAAGATATGATTTCTTGGAACTGCGGTTTATTCGTTTTTAAATAAGTCCGTAACTCAACGAGAAATTTCTTTACCTGTCCAATTTCTAATGAATCAAGATAACCATTCGTTCCAGTATAAATAGTCATTACCTGTTCTTCCACCGTGAGAGGGGATGATTGAGATTGTTTGAGCAACTCGCGTAATCGTTGACCTCTTGCCAATTGATTCTGAGTAGCTTTATCGAGATCAGACGCGAATTGTGCAAAGGCTTCTAATTCTGCGAATTGTGCCAATTCCAATTTGAGTTTGCCGGCTACTTGTTTCATGGCTTTAATTTGAGCGGCGGATCCTACTCTGGAGACGGAAATCCCCACGTTAATGGCAGGTCTAATTCCAGCATTGAATAAATCGGCGGATAAGAAAATTTGGCCATCTGTAATTGAGATTACATTAGTAGGAATATAAGCTGAAACATCTCCCGATTGGGTCTCAACTATTGGTAAAGCAGTCATACTTCCTTCACCTAAACGCGAACCTGATTTAGCGGCTCTTTCCAAAAGTCGTGAATGCAAATAAAAAACATCTCCTGGATAAGCTTCGCGACCCGGCGGTCTTCGTAATAGAAGAGACATTTGGCGATAAGCCTGTGCTTGTTTGGAAGGATCATCATAAATGATTAAAGTGTGTCGTTTACGGTACATAAAATATTCAGCCAGAGCTGCTCCTGTATAAGGAGCGAGGTATTGTAATGTAGCCGGAGAATCCGCCGTTTCGGCTACCACAATCGTGTATTCCATTGCTCCCTTTTCTTGTAAAGTAGTCACTACCTGAGCCACAGAAGATGCCTTTTGACCAATAGCGACATAGACACATATTACATTTTGCCCTTGTTGATTGAGAATCGTATCTGTGGCTACTGCTGTTTTACCGGTCTGCCTATCCCCAATAATTAATTCTCGCTGACCACGTCCTATAGGGATCATCGAATCGATAGCAATAAGTCCTGTTTGAAGGGGCTCATATACGGAACGTCTCGAAATAATACCAGGAGCCGGTGATTCAATTAACCTAGATTCAGAAGCTGAAATTTCACCTCGACCATCAATAGGTTTCGCTAGGGCATTTATAACACGACCTAAATAAGCCTCGCTTACGGGTATCTGAGCAATTCTTCCTGTTGCTTTTACAGAACTTCCTTCTTGGATCATCAAACCGCCACCCATTAATACAACACCGACATTATTTGATTCCAAATTCAGAGCAATGCCTATTGTACCCTCTTCAAATTCTACTAATTCACCCGACATTACTTCATCAAGACCATAAATACGGGCAATGCCGTCGCCTACTTGAAGTACGGTACCGGTATTTACAACCTTTACTTCTCTATTATATTGCTCAATACGTTCCCGAATAATATTACTAATTTCATCCGCTCGAATGGTTACCATGAGTATTTCTTAATTCTTTTTTGGAAAAAAAAAATAATGCCTACAGTAGACAGTAGAAGGACTAATCGATTATTTCTGTCAGCGTCCCAAACATGCCAATATTAGCATTGATGGTACGTAAATGTAACTCGTTGTTCAAAGAACTAGTCAGAGTTCCTAGAGCTCCTTTTAAGGCTTGTTGGAAAACCCGTTGTCGGACTTGATTACTCGCTCTTTGTTGTTCAAAACGAATGGTTTCATTTTTGTAAATTTCGAATTGTTCCAAAGTTTGATAAGTTGAATTAATCAAGTTCGACTTTTCTCGTTCTATATCAGAGTATCCATTCACCCGAAACTGATCCGCTTCCATTTCCACTTTCCTTAAACGTGCCCGGGCTTTTTCCAGCTGTTCAATGGCTCCCCTGCGTAGTTCTTCTGAATTTCGAATAGTCTTCAAGATCCTCTGTTTTCGATTATCTAATAAATCACTTAATGAAAGTAGATTATCTTTCCATTTATTTCAAAACTTCCACGATCCCTTCCCGAACCAAACATGAAGCTTTCAAATCATTTGGCTCTCGCGCCCAATTACTTCAATTATTTATGAGAAATTCCCATTTTTTTTTTGAATATAATGAACCTATCCTCTCTTCTCTATTCATATTTCATATTCAAAAAAAAAAATATCAAAACGGATCATTAATCCAAGACCAGAATATTCGGAGGACTCTTCTGAACAAACAAATAATTGTCAGCAACGTTGTTTCTTTTTTTTTTTCAAATCCAAAGAATTTTTCTTAATTTATACGTAGGTCATCGATTCAGCATTGGATAAAAAAGAGGGGTTGAAATACTCATAATTTTTTTTCCAATAAATAGAAAAAAAATATTATAATTATAATATTTATAATATAAAGGGTTCAAATCATTTTATCGACATGAGTGTTATATATCGAAAAAACTTTCTAACTATTCATTTTGAAACCGTTTCCATATTAACCTAATAGTAGCCTAATAGTAGAAAGAATACCTTGCTGAGTATGGACTTCAAACGATTTAGCTTTAACCATGTTAATTATTCCACGTCATTATGATTGGTTCATAGAGAATCAAAGCGAATTTACCAATGAATCGCGAAATGCTATGGTTCTGAAATATGATTTCTTAATTTATTCAAAAGTAATTCGCGCGATCATGCACCCTTCCCTGTTATAACAAAAAAAGTGCAGTTGGTTGGATCCAGCCTATTCTTGAAATAAACAACTCGCACACACTCCCTTTCCAAAAAAAATCAATAGGCCGAGCACTACACTTAGATTTATTGGATTTGTTGCTAAAATATCGGTATTAAACCCGAAACTCCCGGCGGATGACCATAAACCCAAGGAAAGGAAAGAATCGGTTAGATTTTTCATATAATCTCCTCTTATATATAGATAGACTAATTATCTATTTATTTTTTTTTCCTATTTTATATTTTATTTAACTATATTTAGAAAATAAAAATAGATTTTTTTCTCAATTGGGAATTTCCAATTGAGAAAAAAAGTGATACTTAGTATTATTAGAATTTAGTCCCAGGCCTTATGCTTATGTCATGTCAATTGCGAAATATCTCGTTTGTTGTAACACTTCCTAAAAAACTATTCCATTGGACTAACAATGGGAAGGAAGAAGGCGAGTCGTTCTGCTAATTCCCCATTCTCCAATCAGTCCTTCCCATGGGTTAGTGTCCCACCAAATAATTGGAGGAGTGAAATCCTAATCGAATTCAAAAAAAGCAGTAAGTCCAAGGAAATAAACTAATAAAAAATACGTATTTTTTTTTTTCGGATTAAACAAAGGGATTCGCAAATAAAAGTGCTAACGCTACAACCAGTCCATAAATTGTTAAAGCTTCCATAAAAGCCAGACTAAGCAATAAAGTACCTCGTATTTTTCCCTCCGCCTCGGGCTGTCTCGCGATCCCTTCTACAGCTTGGCCCGCAGCAGTACCTTGACCAACCCCAGGTCCAATAGAAGCAAGCCCGACGGCCAACCCAGCAGCAATAACGGAAGCGGCAGAAATCAGTGGATTCATGATAAGTTCCTCACACCAAAATAAGTAAATAGTTAATGATACAATCAACCAATAAATTATGACTTAATTATTCCATCGCTAAGATCTATACAGTCGAAGGAAATAAGAACTCGGAATTGAGGTAATAATATTATTATTGAATCATCAGAACGGCTTCGATATTTCTTTTTTAGTTTTTATTCACAGAATTTTTTTGAATCCATACCATTCTTTTTGAATTTTTCGTTTTTTCTTATTTTCTTGATTGAATCTCTTTATTCAATAGTCACTTTATTTTATTCATTTAATATTCAATTCACAACTACAAAGGAAATGGAGGGGATTCCATTGGAATTCCTATCTAAATTCACAGTAATAGAGCCGCTTAGATATTACATATATAACTAATTAATATCTAATATTACATATACATGTCTTTCTTGGATAACGTAAATCAACCATTCATATCTTACATTTAATCGGATTATAGAATCATTCTTCGAAACATTCACAAGAGTTGTCTTATACTAATTAGAGTACATACATCTAGTTCGGCCCCCCCTAACCAATCCATTTTTTTTTATAAATTTGAATTTAGTTTTTTGTAAATCTTTATTTTTTCTTTTTTTACTCGCCGACGCAGGTACAATCAATCTACATGGACAAATTCGTTAGATCGAATCGTCGCATCGAAATAGAAGTATTTGATTGATCTAAGTTCAGGTAATTTATTATTTATTAAAATTATCTTTTGGTCAACCGTTTAATTGGATGAAATCAACTTGAATGGGAATTTTTCTATATAACAATAGCATCTTTTTTAAAATAGCACACCATAATACTATAAGTATTACAATCCTAATTATTATTCAGATTATGATTACTAATATCTAATAATATTGAATATTGGAATTAAATGAACAAAACAATATAAAGATAGTATTCATTGGGGGGGGATAAATAGACCGAACTGGAATTTTAGGAAAAAGATCTTTTCGATCTCTTTCCTTTTTTTTACTTCCCCTTTTGTTTGTTGCAATTCCCTAATACCGCTACTATCTTATTTTTGACTATTACTTCTATACTTTATATAGTTTATATTTATATAATTTATCTATTTATTTTTATATATTATGCTCCTTAAGCAGATTATCTTGATACGCACATATATTGCGTAAGGCTTAAACTAAAAAAAGACTATTTCGAAAACTAGTCAATGATGACCCTCCATGGATTCGCCTATATAAGCCGCAGCTAAAGTTGCAAAAATAAGAGCTTGAATACCGCTTGTAAATAATCCAAGTAACATGACGGGTATAGGAACCACTGAAGGTACTAAAGAAACAAGAACAAGAACTACTAATTCATCAGCTAATATATTTCCGAAAAGTCGAAAACTAAGTGATAGGGGTTTTGTGAAATCTTCTAAAATATTAATGGGTAAAAGGATTGGAGTTGGTTGAATGTATTTACCAAAATAACCTAATCCTTTTTTACTAAGACCCGCATAAAAATATGCTACTGACGTGAGTAAAGCTAAAGCAACAGTAGTATTTATATCATTTGTAGGCGCGGCTAATTCCCCATGAGGTAACTGTATGATTTTCCAAGGTAAAAGAGCACCCGACCAATTCGAAACAAAAATAAATAGAAACAAAGTTCCAATAAAGGGAACCCATGGACCGTATTCTTCGCCAATCTGAGTTTTGCTCACATCTCGAATGAATTCAAGAACATATTCGAAGAAATTCTGACTGTCAGTAGGAATGGTTTGTGGATTACGAACAGCTATAATGGCTGAACCTAATAAGATAGCAATTACAACCCAAGAAGTAATAATTACTTGGGCATGGACTTGAAAACCTCCTATTTTCCAATAGAAATGTTGGCCGACTTCCACACCGGATATATCGTATAAGCCTTTTAGTGTGTTGATATAACATAATAGAACATTCATATTGCCCTCTGAAAAAAATAGAACTTTAAAAAGAATTATTTTGATTCAACCTTCTCTTTTTTCGACTTGCCTAGTTGACTTATATATATTTGTATACCAATTAATTACATAATATCCCTAGTTACTTGTATCTCTTTTAGGAATCATAACCGATTTCATAAATCTATGGAGTTCCCAAAAGAATTTTTTGATTATTCATTATTAATATGAATCAAGGATTTCGTATATAACTAGAACGACCCTCACAAATTGCAAATACTAATTTGTTAAGAATTAATCGGATTGAAGCTATCGCGTCATCATTTGCTGGGATCGAAATATCAGCGAGATCTGGGTCACAATTTGTATCGATTAAACAAATCGTTGGAATTCCCAAAATCATACATTCTCGAAGAGCCATATATTCTTCTTGCTGATCAACGATTATTACAATATCGGGTAATCCAGTCATATATTTGATCCCGCCCAGATATGTTTGCAAGTGAGATAATTGTCTCTTCAACATAGCTGAATCTCTTTTCGGAAGACGATTGAGTCTCCCCATCTTTTGTTCCGTTCTCAAGTCCCTGAACTTATGAAGTATCGTTTCCGTAGTATACCAATTCGTTAACATACCGCCTAGCCATTTTTTATTAACATAATGACAACGGGCCCTTATTGCAGCCCGTGCTACTGAATCGGCTGCTTTATTTTTGGTACCAACAATTAAGAATTGCTTTCCCCTACTTGCTGTATCAAAAACTAAATCACAAGCTTCTGATAAAAAACGGGCAGTTCTAATAAGATTTATAATATGAATACCTTTACGCTTTGAAGAGATATAAGGTTCCATTCTAGGATTCCATTTACTAGTACCATGACCAAAATGAACTCCTGCTTCCATCATTTCTTCCAAATGGATGTTCCAATATCTTCTTGTCATTTATTTATCCACACCTCCTTTCTTTTTATTAAAAAAAAGAGAGACGAGGTGCCCTGAAATAGAAATAAATAATTGTTCCGATGGAACCTTCGTTTCTACCTCTAACGGATATTGGCCATTGATACACGATTCAAACCATTAATATTAATTTCTTTCTATTCTATTTGTTATTTTATTATCTTTATTACTATATACCAAATAAAAATAAAAAAAAAAAAATGACCGCAAATACAAATAGCTAAAAAGAAAGGGGGTGAATCCGCTCTTAGGAATCATTCAACCCTCGAAATGATTGTCTCAGTGTATCGTGTAAATTCCTTGAAATGAAAAAATAAAATAATTCTCTGTGGTGGAACAAAATATCTCGCATTTCTGCCTCGAATAGTTTATTGTTTTTGGTTTCCAAAGGAATGTTGGTATGTTGCCTTGAACGTTGCACTAATCCGTTGAATCCCGTACCAACGGGTATCATCCCCCCTAGAACAACGTTCTCTTTCAGACCTTTCAACCAATCGATACGACCCCGGAGAGCGGCTTTTGCTAAAACTCGAGCAGTTTCTTGAAAACTTGCTTCGGATATAAAACTTTGAGTATTTAGAGATGCTTTCGTTATTCCCAATAAGATAGCTCGGTAACAGATCGCTTCTTCCAAAGCGCGCCCTGTTCGTTCCGCCCGCAACAATTCAATCAGTTCTCCGGGTGAAAAAACATTAGACATTCCCTCTTCTGAAACCAACACTTTTGATGTTATTTGACGCACAATAATTTCTATATGTCGATTATGAATCTGCACCCCCTGAGATCTATAAACTTTTTGGATCTTATTAACCAAAGAGATACGCCCTTGCACTATAGTTAGCTCAGCACCAATCAAGAATCTCCAAGGAATTCCAATAATTTTTGTTATACTCTTGTTCCAACCCTCAATTCTCTTTTCTAGGTTCATCGATATTGAATCAATCGAACGCACTTCTAACACTTGTTCCACTTTTGGAAGACCTTGCGTTATATCCCTAGATCTCGATTTTTCATATATAAATGTAACTAATGTATCTCCTTCGTAAAGGATTTCTCCATAATGGCCATGAACGGTTGCTCCCGGAGTGGCCAAATAAGCTTTAGCGGATCTTATTACTACAGAGTCAATTTGAACAATTAGAACTTGACCCGATTTTAAGTGCGGTCCGTTTTTGGCTATACATAAATTTTCACAAATAAACTGCCCAAGGCTAATTATTCTAGACGCTTCTTCACAATAATTATGATGGAGAAAATTCCAATTCAAATTGAATGGATTCAAAACGATGTTACCGCGCGGATCGGGATTATTATAAATAGAAACCCTACCATTTTCATCCATTAAATAATATTTAAGCACTTGAAAAGTCTGTTTGAAATTGTCAAGTTGTAAATATTTAGTTACCGAGATCTGATTATAAGTTATTAAATGGTAAAATGAATAAAAATGCGCAATTTGAGGGGTTCTTCCTAATCCTAAAGGTCCCAAGGAATTCCTAATTGGAATTAGACTATCTCTTTTCATTGATTCTTTTTTTATTACATCATTGTAATATTTTACATCGTTGAATGGACCCATTTGAAAACAATTAGATGATGACAAAATTATAAAAGATTGGCATTCCTTATTCCTCTTCAACAACGTACGAATAGTTACTTGATTTTGGCTAAGTGATTGTTGAATCCCTGCCTTGGAAGAAATAGAATAAAATGGATTGATACTGGTGCGGTCTGGCCTCTTATCAAAGATCAATCCTGAACCTGACGGATCTTTCCTTTTTCTGATATACGAAATATGGGATTTCACTAAATCGATTCGCAGGAAATCTCGACTCATACCATTTGTATTTACTTCAACAAAAGAAGCGTGGGCCTCTTCGACAGAAGAACTTTTTTTGTCTTGTTTCCAATTCAACAATAAACAAGTCCGAACTAATTGAATACTTGTTCCATAAATTCCCCGAATTGGTTTGCCATTGCCATAAAGGATATAATTGACAATTCTAAGTTCCATATTATCCCTTTCGTGCAACAGATCCTGGGAGAAAAGTGTTACTAAATTTATACCGTCCGCTATCTCATATATGATTACGGGTCGAGCCAAAACAAAATACTTTTTCTTGTTAGGTGGGATCCATTGGACATAGATCCAATTTTTCAATTTTTTTTTTGATTCCTTAGCATTTTTTTTTGCCGCTCCAAGCGGGAGCAAGATATCATTGTGTCGGGATATCTTATCCATCTCTCCAGGAAAATGGATATCTCCAGAAAAGATTTTAAGTTCAATCCATTTTTTTTTTCTCTCCACTCGGACCAATCCGCCCGCTCGGCTTCTTGTATTTAAAGTGATTCGTGTATCTAGTCCAATGAGACTATTGTTCTGTACCATTATGGAAGAAGATTCTGGCAAAATATGTACTTCCTCGGGAATGAAAAAAAATCGATCTATTTTCATTTGGTATTTTGGCTTCAATTCTTTGACTCCTCGATACTCAATCAAATCCTCCTTTTTGAGGATGGAATGCCCCCCTGTAGTCCCATATTTCGTAATGCCTGAATTCTTTCTTCTGTATTGAAGATCATCAAAATAAGCAAGAATACTTTTTTTACGAAAAATACCATTTCCGGGTATTTCAATCGAAACACCGGAAGGAGGCATTAGCCCTTTTTCTCGTTCTGGAATCAATTGTAATGGAATGATGAATCTATTTCTTCGTCTCTTTGCCAATAAATAAAAATTTTCGTAGAGAATAACAGGATATATTAAATTACAATGACCCCTTCGATTAAGTTCTGAATAATCGGGAATCTCACTTTGTTTTTTTTTTTTACCAAAGATATCTGAACTAAAGAATTTTTGTCTTACTTGATCATTATTTCCTGACAGACTAGAAATAGATCTTCCTTCAGCAGAAAGAGAATGAACGCTAATTTTATCTTGATCCTTTTGAAGCGAAAAAGAGGCTACACTAGAGCGGCATGAACCTCCTGATACTATCCATAAATGACTTGTTTTTGGTAAGAGATGTACATTGCTGTATGTAAATTCCGGTGCATGGTATACATCGGTACTCCAGTGCATTTCTCCCTCTGAGTTAGAATAAATATGTTTTCTAACCCTCTCTTTAAAATTAAACGTATAGGTTCCCGCGCGAATCTCAGCAATAACTTGTTCTGATTGTACATATTGATCGTTTTGGACTAAAAGAAAACTTTTTGGCGGAATAGTGACCTTGTGTAGAATATCTTCACTCTCAATAGTTACATACAAGTATATATAACATATAAAAGCGGGATGCCCATGACGTGTACGTGTGGGATGAACTAAATCTTCATTGAATTTAATTTTTCCATTGGAAGGGGCCCGTACATGTTCTGCAGTACCCCCTGTGAATACTCCGCCGGTATGAAAGGTTCTTAATGTTAGTTGAGTGCCGGGTTCCCCAATAGATTGACCCGCGATAATACCTACAGCTTCTCCCAATTCGACCAGGCCCCCATGAGTAGGACTTCGGCCATAACATAATTGGCAGATCCAAGATGTACTACTACAAGTAAAAGGGGTTCGAATAGATATTGGTTGTGTTTGAAAGGTTATAAATCGATTGACAAGTCCAATCCCAATATCTTGATTTCTAACGGCAATGCATCGTGGGCCCATATATATATCATCTGCTAATACACGACCAATTAATGTTTGTATAAAAATCCTTTCCGGTATCGTCCCATTTTGAGGACTCACAGAAATACCTCGGATAGTACCACAATCTGTTCTACGTACAACAATGTGTTGAACAATTTCCACAAGTCTGCGTGTAAGATATCCAGCATCTGATGTTCGTACAGCAGTATCTACAACTCCTTTTCGGGCTCCGTAGCAAGAAATTATATATTCTGTTAAAGACAGTCCTTCACGTAAATTGCTTTGAATGGGTAAATCGATCATTTGTCCTTGTGGATCCGACATTAACCCTCTCATACCTACTAATTGGTGTACTTGAGATGCATTTCCTCTAGCTCCCGAAAAAGACATCATATGTACTGGATTAAAAGGATCAGTCATCCTAAAATTAGGATTCATTTCTTGTCGCAAATATTCACTTGTAGCATACCATATCTCAATGGATTGTCGTAATTTTTCTACTGCGTGTACATTTCCATAATAATGGTGTTTTTCCAAAACCAAACTTTGTTGTTCCGCATCTTGGACTAACCATCCCTTAGAAGGTATTGTTAAAAGATCATCAATTCCTAATGAAATGGATGTAGCAGTGGCTTGCTGGAACCCGAGGGTCTTTACTTGATCCAGAATGTGTGATGTATATGCCATTCCGAAGTGATCTATTAATCTGCTAATAAGTCGTTTAATGGCAGTTCCATCTATCACTTTATTGTGAAAGACCGTATTGGCCCGTTCTGCCATAAGTACCTCCATATTCCGCTGAGTGGGGTTCGACAATGGGTTTGAGTCAATGATTGGAAAACGTCCTTTTCTCGATTTAAATTCGCGTAAAAATTCAGGAACTATGGTCCTAATTGAACCAGAGAGACACTAATTCACATCAGTGTCATAGAATTACTTAGCATAAATACCATACTATTAGGTTAGGTACCATATGAGCAGGTCCGGCACAACCCTTGGATAGCTTCTTCGATTTCTCGATAAAGATAAATAGGACCAACAGTGGTTCGAATGTATGTACAAAGAATTTCTTTTTTTATACTTCTTACTATTAAGTAGTGCTCATAAATCTCATGATAAGTACCTAAAGATTCATAGTGAACTTCGATAGGGGCTTCTCTTGAAGCAATAACGCGTTGGTCTAGTTGCCACCGGAGCCATAAAGTACTATCTAAATTGATTCTTTTCTGACGATAAGCTCCAATTGCATCATAGGAATTACAAAAAAAGGGTTCTTTTTCTTTCGTATACTTATAGCTATTGGCATCCATTTTTTCATTTTGATAATTTATGCGATTACATGGATTATACCTATTTGCACAAATACCTCGGCGATTCCCGCTCGTTAATACATAGAGCCCAATAAGCATATCTTGGGTTGGTAGGGAAATTGGATTCCCAATAGATGGAGACAATAGATTCATATGAGAAAACATAAGTAAACGAGCCTCCACTTGAGCCTCCAAAGATAAAGGTACATGAACCGCCATTTGATCCCCATCAAAATCTGCATTGAATCCCTTACAAACTAATGGATGTAAACAAATAGCGCGCCCTTCCACTAAAATGGGGTGGAATGCCTGTATGCCTAATCTATGCAGAGTAGGTGCTCTATTCAGCAATATGGGGTGCCCCTGCATAACTTCCTGAAGTATTTCCCATACAATTGACTCTTTTTCCCGAATTTTACTCTTAGCAACTCCCATGTTCGAAGCACGATGTTGTCTAATTAGACCACGAATTACAAATGGCTGGAAAAGTTCTATTGCTATTTCGCGAGGCAATCCACATTGATGTAATGAAAGGGAGGGACCCACGACAATGACAGAACGACCCGAATAATCCACCCGTTTGCCAAGCAGAGTCTCACGAAATCTTCCCTCTTTGCCTTCAATTACATCCGAAAACGACTTGTAAACCTTATTATGACCGTCCCTCATTGGTTGTCCGCGGATTCCATTATCAAGAAGTGTATCCACAGCTTCTTGTACCAATTTCTCCTGACACATTACTAATTCCCCCGGTGTCGATCTACTTGTTGCTAATAAATCGATAAGAGTATTGTTCCGATAAATAACTCTTCTATAAAGTTCATTAATATCCGAGCTCATTAGTTTACCCCCGTCTATCTGAATGATCGGTCTCAACTCGGGAGGAAGAACTGGTAATAGACATAAAACCATCCATTCTGGTTCTATATTTGTTCGAATAAAATGCTTAGCTATTTCGATGCGTCTAACCAAAAAATCCTTTCTTCTTCCAACCTTTCTATTTTCCCACTCATTACCCGGGGGCCCTTCTTCCCCTAATTCTTTCCATTCTACCAACGAATAATCTATAATAATTCGCAAATCCAGATCGGCTAATTGTTCTCGTATAGCACCTGCTCCAGTAGACATTTCTCGATTTCGAAATGCATCGAAGCCTTGGGTAGTAAAGAAAAGTGGGATGCTGTATTTCCAGGATTGGATTTCATATTCGAATGAACCTCGTAATCGTAAGAAAGTAGGGTTTTTAGCTATGGGCCTAGCAAAAGAAAAATTTGGGTAGGATCCTATAGGATATCCCCCTTCAAAATCGGACGTGAAAGTTTCCTTTCATCCGGCTCAAGTAGTTACACCAACTAAAGATAAAGAAAGGGGTTTCCACTTTATTTTCTTTATCTATAAAACGGAACCCCCCCCCCCAAAAAAAAA
>Ga0099829_10001464_pt1 | contig 13061 bp, 13 predicted proteins | sample CZO8metaG_3_FD_79336 | JGI IMG/M metagenome (GOLD analysis project Ga0099829, IMG submission 79336) | Vadose zone soil microbial communities from the Eel River Critical Zone Observatory, Northern California, USA - CZOApr15con2H2.8 metaG | ecosystem: Environmental > Terrestrial > Soil > Vadose...
CCGATCACGTTCACCCGTGACTTCACCCAGTTCGCGGCCGGCTCGGTGCTCGTCGAGTTCGGCCGTACGTCGGTGCTGTGTACCGCGTCGGTGGAGGAGCGGGTACCGCCGTGGATGCGGGGCAAGGGCCGCGGGTGGGTGAGCGCTGAGTACTCGATGCTGCCCGGCGCCACCACCGAACGCAACGATCGCGAAGCAGCCCGCGGGAAGCAGTCGGGTCGGACCCAGGAGATCCAGCGGCTCATCGGGCGGTCGCTCCGTGCGGTGACCGATCTCACGGTGTTGGGCGAAGTGCAGATCACCGTCGATTGTGACGTGCTCCAAGCCGACGGCGGTACGCGTACCGCGTCCATCTGCGGTGGCTACGTCGCATTGCACGACGCCTGCTCGCGGCTCGTGGCGGCCAAGACCATCGGCGCTCATCCGATCACCGATCAGTGCGGCGCGATCTCGGTGGGTATCGTCGACGCGCTTGCCCATCTCGACCTTGACTATTCCGAAGACGTTCGGGCCGAGGTCGACATGAACGTGGTGATGACCGGCATGGGCCGGTTCGTCGAAGTTCAGGGCACCGCCGAAGGTGCGCCGTTCTCACGTTCGGAGCTCGACGACCTGATCGAGCTGGCGGCGGGAGGGATCGAGCAGATCTTCGAACTGCAACGCGAGGTGTTGGCGGTCGCACCCGAGCCCCGGCGCCCGTGAGTTGGCATCCGTGAAGTTGGTCCTCGCGACCGCGAATCCCGACAAGGCGCGCGAGATCGGTGACGTCCTGCGTGGGGCGGGGATTGCCGTCGATCTCCTGCCGCGACCGGACGACGTGCCCGAAGTCGAGGAGACCGGCCTCACCCTGGAGGAGAACGCCCGGTTGAAGGCCGTTGCGCTCTGTACGGCCACCGGGTTGCCCGCGGTCGCAGACGACACCGGGCTCGAGGTCGACGCGCTCGACGGCGCACCGGGCGTGCGCACCGCGCGGTTTGCCGGCCCGAACGCTTCGTACGCCGACAACGTCGCTCAGTTGCTCGACGCCATCGCCGGTGTCGACACCGAACGGCGCACGGCCCGCTTCACGACGGTCGCGCTCGCGCACTGGCCCGATGGGCGCGAGGTGGCCGCCATCGGCACTGTCGAGGGCGTGATCGCCCACGAAGTGCGTGGTGAGCGCGGGTTCGGTTATGACCCCGTCTTCGTGCCGGCCGAGGGTGATGGCCGGACGTTCGCCCAGATGGCGCCGGCCGAGAAGCACGCGATCTCGCACCGGGGCCGCGCGTTCCGTACCCTGGCCGACGGGTTGCGCGTCGTCGAGACCCTCGAATTGGAGCACTGACCATGGCAGTGATCGACATCGCCGGGTTCGTTGCCGACCTCAAGGATCATGCGGTCGAGCACGGATTCCACGTGCACGACGAACGGCACTTCGTCGAGAGCTATTCGCTGCGCCAGAACTGGGAGGTCGACCTCCATCCCGAAGAGGGCTGCGAAGGCCCGGTCGACCTCTACCTCTCGCTCGAGATCGATCCGCGAGTACTCCTCGGATTCGAGGACGCGGTGATCGAGCGAGCCGACGTGGACGATCCGCCCGACGAATTCCACTTTCCGCTCAACTTCACCTGGGCGCTGCCGCCGCTGGCGCACGGCCCGGATCTCCTGGTGCTGGCCACCGACCTCGCGGGACGCGGAGGCCCCGACTTGCCGTTGGAGGTGTCGGCCATCGACTCGATTCCCGCCGCCACCGACGCCCCCGAACGGTCGCTGCGAATCGTCGCCCACCAGTCGGTATCGCTGCTGCACATCCGCGACGGCGACGCGGTGTCGTGCGAGGTGCTCGACCGTTGTCTCGATGTGAGCCGCTACCTGCTCGAGGGGGCTACCGACTGGCTCGGCTGAACGGTTCTCGCGTCGCGTTTCGCGGCGTGCTGCCGGACGCGGCCCTCCTGCCGATGCCGGATCGGGAAGAATGGTCGGATGCCCATGCGGACGGACTGCCGAAACTACGAGAGCCGTACCTACGGATCGGGCGAAGTGGTTCGCAAGTGCCGGATCGACCTTGCGCCCGAAGCGCCCTGGCGTTGTCCCGACGCCTGCCCGGGATACGAGCGGCGCATGATGGACGCGGGCTGGCAGATTGGCACCCTCGCGACCGGAATGCAGGCACCCGAGACCGAACCCGAAGGTGAGGACGTCGCCGCGCTCCTCAACGCGGCCGAGGACATCGTGAACTCGGCGGCTCCCGACATCATGAGCGAGTTCGCACAGAAGCAGCCAAAGGGCCGGTTCGGTCGCCGCAAGAAGCGCCGGTAGTCAGCGCCGGTAGCCCAGCCGGGAGCTCCCTGCACATCCGACGGGAGTACCGTGCGAACGACTGGCGGCCCTCGGGCGCGACCACGCCTCGGGCAACGCCGGTCGACCGGGCAAGCCCATGACGACAGGAGCTCAACGATGCGCCATCTTCGAATCGCGCTGTACGACATGACATCGGGCACGGCCGAGGAAGCGATCGAGATCGCCCGGAAGGGGATCTTGCCGCTCTTCGAGCAACAGTCAGGCTTCGAGCGGTATGAGGTCGGCGCGCTCGACAACGGCGGCATCGTGTCGTTCAGCGTTTGGGACACGGCGGGCGAGGCGCAGCACGCCGTCGACCTCGCTGCGTCGTGGGTCAAGGACAACCTGGCTGATCGAATCAAGCTGCGCGAGGAGCACACTGGCGACCTCGCTTGGGACGAGTCATCCTGAAGCACATGACAGCCTGAAACACGTCAGAGCCTGAACCTCAGAGCAGGTGCGAGCGGGGAGACTCGAACTCCCACACCTCTCGGTACCAGGACCTAAACCTGGCGCGTCTGCCGATTCCGCCACGCTCGCCGAACTCCCATTCTCGCGTGCTGCTCTCCGTGCCGTGATTAGTTCGTGCAGCTAACCATGTAGGCTACGAACTATGAGGTCATCGAAGGGGTCCGCGGTGAAGGCGCCGGTCCCATCCGTGTCGTCCTCGGCGGGCCGGGTGATGGCCCGTCTCGCCCGGCAAGTGGAGCGGGCCGTCGACCCTCTCGACCTGTCGCTGGCCCAGTACCGGTCGCTGGCGCTGCTCGGCGCCGGATCGTCGGCATCGTCGGCGCTCGCGGCCCAGCTCGCAGTGAGTCCTCCGAGCGTCACCGGGGTCGTCACCGGGTTGGTCGCACGCGGGTTGGTCGAGCGTCGCAACGATCCCGACGATCGGCGCCGACTCACGCTGCTGCTCACCGCCGAGGGCTCCCGCCTGCTGGCCACTGCCGACGACGCGGTCGCGACCCGCCTCGCGGAGATCGCCATCTACTTCGACGACGACGTCGAGCCGGCGCTCCGTGCGTTCGAGGCGTGGAACCGCGCCCTCGATCGACACCTCGAAGAACACATCGCTCGGAACGCGCCGCGGAGCTCGTCGTGAAGTCCACTCGCTCCAACGACGTCGGTGCGTTCGGCGTCGACGTCTCTTCGCCCTACGTGCCCGTCGGTGTCACCCCGCACTACCCACCTCCGCGCGCGCACATCAATCCCGATAGGGATGCGTCGTGGCTCAAGCGGGTGATGCCGATCGTCCTCGCCCACAAGGGCATCTTCCTGTTGTCGTTGTTTGCCTCGTTCGTCGGTCTGGCCGTGCAGGTGCAGATTCCCAAAGAAGTGGGTCAGGCGATCGACCAAGGACTGCGCAAGAACAGCGCGTCGCTCGAGCATTTCGTCTTGATCATCGTTGGTCTCGCGATGGTCCGGCTGGCCCTCACGTACATCTCGCGTCTCTACATGCTCAAGACGGCGTACCGGATCGAATACGACCTTCGCAACATCATGTACGAGCACTTCAGCCGGTTGTCGTTCTCCTTCTACGACCGGGTGCAGTCAGGTCAGCTGATCTCGCGTGCCAACTCCGACATCCGATCGGTGCAGATGTACCTGGCGTTCGCGCCGATGGTCCTCGTCCAGTGCGGGGTGGTCGTGTGGGCGTTCGCTTACATGCTTTCCATCAACCTCGCCCTTGCCTTCGTTGCCATGTCCACGATGCCCTTCGTGTTCATCGTCGCGTGGCGGATGCGTAAGCAGATGTTCCCGGTGTCGTGGTTGATCCAGTCCCGGCTGGCCGACGTGGCCACGGTCGTCGACGAGAACGTCAACGGCATCCGGGTGGTGAAGTCGTTCGCCGCCGAAGACGATCAGCTCAAGAAGCTCACGGCCACGGCGAAGCGCGCGGAATGGGCCAATGTGAAGGACGCCGACATTCGAGCGCGGTGGTCACCGCTGGTCGAGAACCTGCCGCGCCTCGGGCAGGCACTCGTGCTCTTCTACGGCGGCTACCTCGCGATCCACGGCCACGCGACCATCGGCGACATCGTCGCCTTCAACGCCTACGTGCTGATGCTGCAGCCGCCGTTCCGCCAGCTGGGCATGATCCTGATGATGGGTCAGCGGGCCTCGGCGTCGGCCCAGCGAATCTACGAAGTGCTCGACGAGCAGCCCGACATCGTCGATCGACCCGGCGCGATCGATCTCGTCGAATGTCGCGGTGAGGTGCTCTTCGACGACGTGACGTTCGTGTACCCGAATGGTACGCCGGTGCTCGAGCACTTCAACCTGCATCTTCGGGCCGGAGACACGGTCGCGTTGGTAGGGCGCACCGGTAGTGGCAAGTCGACCGCGTCGCGTTTACTGGCCCGTTTCTACGATGTCACTGATGGCGCGGTGCGTTTCGACGGGCACGACGTGCGTGACCTCACACTTGCGAGTCTGCGCCATCAGATCGGCATGGTGCTCGACGAGCCCTTCCTCTTCTCGGTGTCGATCCGCGACAACATCTCCTACGGTCGCCCCGACGCGAGCTTCGAGGAGATTCAGGCGGCCGCAATCGCGGCGGGAGCGCACGACTTCGTGCTGGAGCTGCCGGAGGGGTACGACACCGTGGTGGGGGAGCGTGGCTTCACCCTCTCGGGAGGTCAGCGTCAGCGACTCTCGATCGCCCGGACGCTCCTCGTCAACCCGCCGGTCCTCGTGCTCGACGACGCCACCTCCGCGATCGACGTGCAGATCGAGCAGCAGATACACGTTGCGCTGCGCGCGCTGATGGCGGGACGAACCACGCTCGTCATCGCCCACCGGCTTTCCACCATCAGCCTCGCCGACCGGGTGGCGGTGGTGGACGACGGCCGCATCATCGCCGAAGGCACGCACGCCGAGTTGCTCGCGAGCGAGCCGCGTTACGCGGAGATCCTGGCGCAGACCGACGAAGAAGCCGAGGAGCCGACCGCGTCGGTGAAACCGAGACCCGACTTGGCGTTGGACGACGAAATTGCCACCGACCTGGACCAGATCCGCCACCTCGTCGCGGACGTCGGTGAGCTGCGCGACCTCGACGATGTGACGGCGCGCCCGAGCGCGCGGACAGACCGAAACCGCGGGCCGGAAGGAGTCAACTGATGGCCTGGGGTGGCGGTTTCGTCGGCGCCGCGGCGCCGGTTGGCGGATCCCCCGGCAACCCGGGTGGGGGTTTGCCGTTCGCGGGGATTCCGCTCGAGATGCAACAGGGGGTCGAGAAGCTCCTTGCCGACGAGCCCGACTGGCCGAATCCGGAGGGCGGCTTCTCCCACCGGAACGCGCAATTGGGTATCAGCTTGGCGCGCATGCTGCGCCCGCATCGGCGCATCTTCTTGGTCACCGCGCTGCTCGTGCTGCTGGAGGCGGTCACCATCGCGGGTGGTCCGTTCCTCAGCCAGGTCGGCGTTGATCAGGGCATCGTTCCGCGCGATTGGAATTTCGTGCTGCTTGTCGGAGGGCTTGCCGTCGCGGCGGCGGTGGTGGCCGGAATTGCCAGCGGCCTGCGCGTCGCCGCCACTGGTCGGATCGCGTCGCGGGTGATGTATGAAATGCGGTTGCGGGTGTTCGCGCACTTGCAGCGCCTGTCGCTCGACTACTTCACGGACGAGAAGGCGGGCGTGATCATGACCCGCATGACGAGCGACATCGAGGCGCTCCAGCAGCTGCTCCAAGACGGCTTGTCGCAGTTCGCGTTGCAGGGTCTCGTCATGGTGATCATCACCGTCGTGCTCTTCTTGTACAACGTGGAACTGGCCCTGATCACCTTGCTGATGATCGTGCCGCTGCTCACCGGACTGTCACTGTGGTTCGGCAAGGCATCCGACACCGGCTACGACCGGGTGCGCGACGGCATCGCGGGTGTGTTGAGCGATCTCTCGGAGAGCCTCTCGGGTGTGCGGGTGGTGTCGGGCTTCAACCGTGCCCGTCACAACGTGCTGCACCACCGCAACGTCACCGGGCACTACCGCGACGCGAATGATCACACCGCAGTGCTCATGGCCACCTACGGCGGGCTCACCGAATGGGTGGGTCTCATCGGCCAGGCGTTGTTGTTGCTGATCGGCGGCAACATGGTGCGCGACGGGAACCTCACCGTCGGTGAGCTCGTCGGCTTCTTCTTGTACCTCAACCTGTTCTTCGCCCCGATCCAACAGCTGGTACAGCAGTACAACCTGTACCAGCAGGGTCAGGCCGCAATTGTGAAGCTGAACGATCTCCTTTCTACCCGCCCCACGGTCGAGGAGGCGGACGACGCGGCGCCGTTGCCACCGATCGAGGGCGACGTGCGGCTCGAGAACGTGTCGTTCGCCTACGAGCCGGGCCAGCGGGTGTTACGCAACGTTGATCTGCACATCGAAGCCGGCGAGACGATTGCGCTCGTGGGGCCGACGGGAGCCGGGAAGTCGACCATCGCCAAATTGGTGACCCGCTTCTACGACCCCACCGGCGGGCGCGTCATCATCGACGGCCACGACTTGCGCGACGTTACGATCCAGTCATTGCGCAGTCAGCTCGGCGTCGTGCCGCAAGAGCCGTTCCTGTTCGCGGGCACCATCCGCGACAACATTGCCTTCGCTCGACCCTCGGCGAGCGACGCCGAGGTGTGGGACGCGGTCCGTCGGGTCGGTCTGACTGACCTCGTGGAGCGGTTGCCCGAGGGTATCGAGACGCCGGTGCACGAGCGCGGGGTGTCCCTGGCGTCAGGGGAGCGTCAGCTGCTCGCGTTGGCGCGGGCATTCCTGGCCGGACCGCGGGTGCTGGTGCTCGACGAGGCGACGTCGAATCTCGACCTCGAGTCGGAGACACTCGTGGAGGCCGGGCTCGACGCCATCCTCCAGGGTCGTACCGCGATCATCGTGGCACACCGCCTTTCGACCGCGATGCGCGCCGATCGCATTGCGGTGGTCGACGACGGCGGCATCGTCGAGCTCGGCTCTCATCAGGAGCTGGTCACGCTCGGCGGTCGTTACGCGGAGATGTTCGCGGCATGGACTGCGCACCTGGAAGGACACGATGATGCCCACGCCGAGGCGCAGGTGAGCTAACCACCCGAGCCGGTCTCGACTGCCAGCGCGGCGCCGAGCTGGTCGGACAATGCGACTGCGACGACACGTTCCTCGATCGATACGCCGACGTTCGGATCGGGTTCGAGTACCAATCGACCGAAGGTCTGACCCCGCCCCAGCACGGGGATCTCGGCGCCGCCGGTGGGAAGCGCGTACTCACGGCCCATCCAATGGAGGTGGTCGCCGTTGATCGCACCGTTGCGTTCGAGGCCGGGGAGCTCCGACGTGAACGGGGGTCGCTCGAACCGGCAGGCCTGGAGCGAGAGGAGATCAGTGAGCTCGCGCTGCACCGAAGTCAGGACGTCGGCGGGGTCCGCTCCCGATGCCACCAACTCGGCCACGCGATGGAGCCGGGTGATCGCATCACGTCGCTGTTCGGACTCCCGCCGGTAGCGGCGGGAGTAGATGACCAGCTCGCTGACGATGAGCCCGATGACGAGCAGCAGCGCCGTGGTCTGGACGTCGTCGGAGCGTTCGATCTTGAGCGATTGGTAAGGCCGGGTGAAGAAGAAGTCGTACGACATCGCGGAGACGATCGCGGCGACCGCACCGCTCCAACGGGTTCCAACGGCGGCACCAAGGACCACGACCACCACGAAGACCAGCGCGATGTTGGCGCTGGCAAGGTCGTTGCGGAATGACACCAGGGTTCCGACGACGAGCATCGGGCCGAACGCGGAGATGGCGAGCCCGGCCGCGCGGGCGGCATCGTCGGGAACGATTCGCTCCTGAGCCATCACTGTACTTATACCCCTCTGCCCAGCGCCGCGTCGTTAACGCGGCGCCAATTGGTACGCGAGGACCGTCAAGAACGCACGAAGGTCCTGATCCCTACCGGGAGCTCAACGAGCTCTCGTCGAATGTGAAGATTCCGGTGGACGCGGTCACCGCCTCCGCGTCCGGCCTCGACCCCGACATCTCGGTCGCCAATGCTCGGCTCCAAGCCAAGCGGGTGGCCGACGCGCGCGGGCTGAGCGCGGGGCGCGTCCGCCGGCTCATCGACGACCACGTCGATGGCCGTACATTCGGGATTCTCGGCGAGAAGACGGTGAACGTGTTCGATCTCAACCTCGCGCTCGACCGGGTGCGGTAGCGGTACCGTTCGCCTGTGGCGAGAGGCGACCTTCGCATCTATCTCGGAGCGGCTCCGGGCGTCGGCAAGACGTTCGCGATGCTCAACGAAGGTTGGCGACGCGCGCACCGAGGCACCGATGTCGTGGTTGGCTTCGTCGAGACGCACGGGCGGGCCAATACCGCGGCGCAGGTTCGCGATCTCGAGATCGTGCCCCGGAAGAAGATCGAGTACCGCGGCGCCAAGTTCGAAGAGATGGACGTGGACGCGATCATTGCCCGCAACCCGGCGGTGGCGTTGGTCGACGAGTTGGCGCACACCAACGTGCCGGGGTCTCGCAACGAGAAGCGGTGGCAAGACGTCGAGGAAATCCTGAACGCGGGGATCGACGTGATCTCGACGGTCAACATCCAGCACCTGGAATCGATGAACGACGTCGTCGAGGCGGTCACCGGGATCAAGCAGAGCGAGACGATTCCCGACGCGGTCGTACGGGCGGCCGACCAGATCGAGATTGTCGACATGACACCTCAGGCGATCCGGCGTCGGATGGCACACGGGAACATCTACCCGCCGGAACGGGTCGACGCGTCGCTCGCGAACTTCTTCCGCGAGGGGAACCTCGGCGCGCTCCGGGAGCTTGCGCTGATGTGGGTGGCCGACCGGGTCGACGAGGCCCTCGAGAACTACCGCGAAGCGCACGGGATCTCGGGACGGTGGGAGACGCGCGAGCGCACGATCGTCGCGATCACCGGCGCGCCCGGTGGTGACGACGTCATCCGGCGTGCGGCGCGTATGGCCGCTCGCACTCGCGGAGAGTTGCTGGGGGTGCGCATCCGGCCGGCCGACGGATTGCGTTCGTCTCCGGGTGACGCGCTCGCGGAGCAGCGGAAGCTGCTGGCCGAGCTGGGCGGTCAGTACCACGAGCTGGCGAGCGCTGACGTTGCGGCGGCGCTGGTGCAGTTCGCCCGAGCCGAGAATGCGACGCAGATCGTCTTGGGCGCGAGTCGTCAGTCGCGCTGGACGCATTTCCTCCGTGGGTCCGTCATCAACGACGTGCTGCGGGCGTCCGGCGGGATCGACGTGCACGTGATCTCGTCGGAATCCGATCACGACGCGGTCGAACCGATACGGCGGCCACGCCCGGTCGCGATCTCGGGGAGACGGCGGCTGATCGGATGGGGGCTCGCGGTGGCAGGGCCACCGCTGTTCACGCTCATTCTCGCCAACTTGCGATCGTCGCTCACCCTGCCGAGCGACTTGCTGATCTTCTTGCTGGTCGTGGTGGTCGTCGCCGCGCTCGGCGGGTTCGTTCCCGCGTTCATCTGCGCAATCGGCAGCTTCCTGCTCGCCAACTACTACTTCACCTCGCCGCTGCATCAGTTCAACGTGTCGGAAGGCGAGAACCTCTTGGCCTTGTTCATCTTCCTGGTGATGGGTGGCGTCGTAGGCCAGCTCGTGTCGTCGGCATCGCGCCGGAGCGTCGAGGCGGCGCATGCGCGGGCCGAGGCCGAAACCCTCGCCGCGCTGAGCGGCACGCTGTCAGCTGCCGACGACCCGTTGCCGCAACTCGCTGCTCAGCTGCGGGTCGCATTTGAATCCGACTCCGTCGCCGTGCTCGTGAGCGACGAGCACGGCGGATGGAACGTGGTGGCGTCGGCCGGCGAACCGGTGCCGACTCGCCCCGAGGATGGTGACCTGGCGGTGAGCATGCACGGCGGTGCGACCCTGGTGCTCACCGGCCAGAACGCGGCCGAAGAGGATCCCGACATCCTGCGTGCATTTACGGGGCAGGTGGCGATGGCGCTGGAACAACGCGAGCTGCGCGAGGTCTCGGCGCGTGCTGAGGGCTTGGAAGAGGCCAACGAGCTTCGCACCGCGCTGCTGGCGGCCGTGTCACATGACCTCCGCACACCGTTGTCGTCGGTCAAGGCATCGGTGAGCAGCCTGCTCCAGCGCGACGTCGACTTCACTCCCGACGCCACCCGAGAGCTGCTCGAGACGATCGACGAGGGGGCCGACCGCCTCAATCACCTCATCGGCAACCTGCTCGACATGAGCCGCCTGCAGACCGGCGCATTGCAGCTGGTCATGCGCGATGTCGGGTTCGAAGAGATCGTGCCCGCGGCGCTCGGTGGGCTGACCCAGCCGGGCCGAGTCGAGGTTGACGTCCCCGAGACGCTGCCGCGCGTGCGCGCCGACGCCGCGCTCCTCGAGCGCGCGGTGGCCAACGTCATCGAGAACGCCATCGACTGGTCGCCTGACGGCGTTCGGGTGCGGGTAGAAGCGTGCATCGCTCAGGACCGGGTCGACCTGCACGTCGTTGATCAGGGCCCGGGTATCCCGCCGTCGCAGCGCGAGGAGGTGTTCCGGCCCTTCCAGCGCCTCGGTGACAGCTCGAGCGACAACGGAGTGGGCCTCGGACTCGCGGTCGCCCGTGGCTTCGTCGAGGCAATGGGCGGCGACATATCGGTGGAGGACACCCCCGGTGGGGGCGTGACCATGATCGTCAGTCTTGCGGCGGCGACTTCGTGAGCCGCGTGCTGGTGGTCGACGACGAACCACAGATCCTCCGAGCGCTCGCGATCAACCTGCGCGCGCGCGGTTACGAGGTCGACGTGGCACCTGACGGCGAGCAGGCACTCGAGCGCGCCGCCCGCAAGCATCCGGATCTCGTGGTGCTCGACCTCGGGCTGCCCGGTATCGACGGCGTCGACGTCATCCGTGGCTTGCGAGGTTGGAGCTTGGTTCCCATCGTGGTGTTGTCGGTGCGCGACGGTGAGCGCGACAAGGTCGCCGCGCTCGACGCGGGTGCTGACGACTACGTGACCAAGCCCTTCGGCATGGATGAGCTCATGGCGCGTCTGCGGGCCGCCCTCCGCCGGGCCACTCCCGCCGGCGAAGCGCCGATCGTCGACACGCCGGACTTCTCGATCGATCTCGGGGCGAAGCGAGTGTTGCGTGATGGTGTCGAGGTGCGGCTCACTCCGACCGAGTGGCACCTCGTGGAAGTGCTCGTGCGGAACCCGGGCAAGCTCGTGGCCCAACGCCAACTACTCCATGAGGTGTGGGGTCCTGAATACAACGACGAGACCGCCTACTTGCGCGTGCACATGGCAAACGTCCGGCGCAAGCTCGAGCCCGAGGCTGGGCGTCCGCGCTATTTCCTCACGGAACCCGGGATGGGCTACCGATTCGAGAACCCGAGCGAGTGAACGGCGACGACGTACGAATCGTCGGCTGAACAAGGCTGGCGATCCCAGGTGGACCAGTGCGCTACGGGATGCAACCCGGCTGCGACCGCGTGCTCGTCGTAGGTCGCGACAGTCATGCGACTGGCCACGAGCTGGAAGCCGGCCACCAGCCTTCCGCCCGGTGCGAGGCGTGAGGCGAGGTTCGCGATGACCGCTCCTTCAGTGCCCGGCGCCACGAAGATCATGACGTTGCCCGCCATCACGATCGCGTCGAACGGGCCGACTGCCGCGTCGTCGAGGCACGCGAGGTCCGCCTCGATCCAGGTGAGGTGGGGGGCCTTGACGCGGGCAGCATCGAGCAAGCTCCTGTCAACGTCGACGCCTACCGTCTCGAAGCCGCGCCGCGCCAGCTCGATTGCAACCCGCCCCGTCCCGCAGCCCGCGTCGAGGATTCTTCCGCGAGCGGGAAGGAGCGCTTCGACGAGCGCGGCCTCGCCGTGGATGTCCTGCCCCGCGGCTGCAAGCGCGCGCCAGCGATCGTCGTACCGGTCCGGAGAGAGCTCGACGCGGCGACGGTCTGACACCCCCACGATTCCAGCACGGACTCCGACGAAATGGTGATTCGGTCGGAACTCCGTCGAGATCCGAAGCGACTCACCGCCGGTCGACAGCAGAGGAGGGGTTGTGCGCAAAGGATCGAGGAGTCGTGCGGTGACCGCGGTCGCAGCGGTTGTCAGCGTGGTCGTCCTGGCGGCCGGCACCGCGTGGGCGCACGTGACCGTGCATCCGGGCTCGCTGCCCAAGGGTTCGAGCGACGCGCTGCTGAGCTTCGCGATCCCGAACGAGCGGAGCGATGGCGTGGCCACCACCATCGTCGAGCTCGATTTGCCGACCGATCACCCCTTGCTCGGGGTCCACGCGGAAGAACGCGCGGGATGGACCGTGAACGTGGTGACCACGAAGCCGGCAAAGCCGGTGACCACTGACGACGGCCAGATCACCGAGGCGGTGTCGAAGGTCACGTGGACGGCGACCGCGTCGGGGATCGGCCAGGATGAGTTCGCGCTGTTCACGCTCCTGGTCGGCACGGTCCCCTCCGACACCGGCAAGCTCGTCTTCAAGGCGCTGCAGACCTACCGCGACGGTCAGGTCGTCAGTTGGATCGAGCCGATCGTGAAGGGCACGCCCCAGCCGGAGCACCCCACCCCGATCCTCCAACTCACCGGCAAGACCAAGCAGAAGAGGTGAGCTCCCGAAGTCCTGGCTCTTCCCAAGCCCTTCGAAGCAGCCGGACGAGATCCGAGCGAACCGACGACGTAAGGCACCGCTTCAGGGTATGGCACCGTCCTCAGCTCTTGACCAGCTCCGACGCGCTCGCGGAGCTGATACTCG
>Ga0099829_10001477_pt1 | contig 12991 bp, 10 predicted proteins | sample CZO8metaG_3_FD_79336 | JGI IMG/M metagenome (GOLD analysis project Ga0099829, IMG submission 79336) | Vadose zone soil microbial communities from the Eel River Critical Zone Observatory, Northern California, USA - CZOApr15con2H2.8 metaG | ecosystem: Environmental > Terrestrial > Soil > Vadose...
ACGCGACGGCGCCTTTGACGTCGTGCTGGCGGTCCACATGCTTTACCACGTGCCCGACCGGGAAGCAGCCGCACGTGAGCTGCGCCGCGTCCTGGCACCAGAAGGCGTGTGTGTCGCGGTGACCAACGGCGCGCGGCATACGCGCTCACTGCGCGCCCTCGTCGAGCGCGCCGTCCGCACGGCAGCACCCGGCTGGCGCATGCACCCAGCGACACAAGCGTTCACCGCCGAGAACGCGGCAGCCCAGCTGGGCGTGGCATTTGACTCCATTACCTGCGTGCGCCCGGCCAGCCAACCGCCGGTAGTGATCCGCGACGCCGCGCTGGCCGCGGACTACGTGGCCAGCCTGGCCAGCCACTATCAGGATGAGGTCGCCCGTCCCTGGCCCGATGTCGTCGAGGACGTGCGCCAGGACGTGCAGGGCGTGATCGACCATGATGGTGCCTTCAACACGTCCGGTGACCTGGCCGCCTTCGTATGTCGCTAATGCGGCCACGGCTCCCGCCCGAGGCAGCGCCGCGACCACTGGCGCCCATCATCTCCTCCAGCCAGGACCTGTCCGCACCGGCCGGCTCCCCGCGCGCGGGCGAGTCGTAGCTCCAGGGCCCGCCGAACACCCAGTAGTACAGGCGCTCACCGCCGACCCCGAGCCCGCAGCCAGGGCCAGCGCCGGGCCCGGTGATGAAGCCGTCAACGGAGATGGTGATCCCTGCGAGCACCTTGCCCATCGGCTCTCTCCTCTCCCAGTCAGGCCGCCGGCAGCGGCGTGATGTATCAGGCAGACGGCCGGCACCGGCCGAAATCATCGCCCGGGCGGCTTGACAGCATCATGGACCGAAAGTGCTGCCACCTTCACCCTGGGCCGCCTTGACTCCCTGCGCGCGTGGTGGGGCACCGCCCTCCACGGAGGGCGGTGCCCCAAACGAGTCTCTCGTCGGCCGACGCCGCCGCTCGGTTGTTAGGCGTCTCGGACGACCTCGTAGGTGAGGTAGACGAGGCTGTCACCGACGGTCCGGGCGTGGAGGGGGCGAATGGACTTCTTGTCGCTGGTCTCGCCGAAGAGGCGCTCGCCAGCCCCGAGCACGAACGGGTAGACCAGCAATAGTCCGGCTGGTCAGCGCGAAAGCGCGGCGCAGGGTCATATTTCTGCGCTTGCCGGTCCTCCGTGGGAGGCTCACGGCATGTCGTCCCGCCGAATCGCCGTCTGCCTCGAGGTCACCCCGAAAGAGGCCTTCGCGTCCGCGCTCGACTGGCCCGGCTGGTGCCGCGTCGGCCGGGACGAGGGTGCCGCATTGCAGGCGCTGGCCAGCTACGCCGAGCGGTACGCCCCGGTGGCCGGGCACGCCGGGGTCAGCTTCCCGTCCACGGTCGCCTTCGGTGTCGTCGAGCGGGTGCCCGGCGAGCCCACGACCGCGTTCGCCGCACCCGAATGCCGCCGCCCCTTCCCGCAAATGACCGCCGAGGCCGAGCGGGCGGAGGTGACCCCGGCCGCGGCCCGGCGCCTGGCCGGCCTGGTCACCGCGGCCTGGGCGACCTTCGACGAGGTCGCCGCCACGTCACCGGCCGAGCTGCGCAAGGGCCCGCGGGGTGGCGGCCGGGACCGGGACAAGCTGGTCGACCACGTGATCAGGGCCGAGACGGCCTACGCGCGCAAGCTCGGGGTGAAGCTCAAGCAGCCGGCCATCGACGACATCGCCGCGATCGAGGCGCTGCGCGAGGCGATCGCCGCCGTGGTGGGCGCCCCTTCGGGCGGCTCACCCGTGGTGCCCAGCGGCTGGACCACGCGCTACGCGGCCCGCCGGATCGCCTGGCACGTCCTCGAGCATGCCTGGGAGATGCAGGACCGGGCGGAGAGCTAGGTGGTCCAGCCGGGGCGGACCAGCCTGGCCTCGTAAGCGAACCCGACGAGCTGGGCGCGATCCCGCGCGCCGAGCTTGACCCTGGACGGCGGGGTTCCGGCCATGAGTAACGGTGCCGCTCGAAGCCACTCGCGAGCCACTCGGGGCCGTCCATCTGTCACATCCGCTCGATGTCACGTGTCAATGTAATGACCCCCCGGGGCCGGTGTGACCGATGGCCGGCTCCCGGAAGCCGTAGACCCGGAACTCGCCGGCCCGAGCCGGCGAGGAGACTGGAGGTAGATCACCAATGCAGACAAGGATCACTAACCCTGCGGTGAGCGTTGCCGGCGCCATGGAGGCCCTGCAGGCCCTGGGAGACGCCGTTGGCAAGAGCGGGGTCCCGCACTCCACGGTCCATCTCGTCGGTATGCGCACCAGCCAGATCAACGGCTGCGGGGTGTGCCTCGATGGCGCCTGGCGCTTCCAGAGGACGGCCGGGGAGACGGACGAGCGCCTCTTCGCGCTGGCCGGCTGGCGGGAGGCGCCCTACTACAGCGACGCCGAGCGAGCTGCGCTGGCCCTCGCCGAGGTCGTCACCCGGCTCGCCGATCACCCCGACCCGGTCCCCGACGAGATCTGGGCCGAGGCCGCCCGCCACTTCGACGAGCAGGCGCTCGCCGGCCTGGTGCTCGCCATCGCCAACCAGAACCTCTGGAACCGGCTGAACGTCGCCACCCGCCAGGTGGCCGGTGAGTGGAAGCCCGACGCGGCCGGCGAGTGGAAGCCCGACGCCTGACGGCGGGCGCCCGGCCCCCGACCTCTTCCGGATCACGTGAGGCCGGTCGCCCTTTGTGATATCCGGGGAAGGAGGATGTACGTGGCTTATCCGGATATCTCGCTGGTGGCGGCCATGCGTTCACCCTTCCTCTTCTGGCGCGCGCCGTAGGCGACCGTCCATGCCGACAAGATGGCCACCCAGAGGAATGGGGTGATCTTGAAGGTGGCCAGGGCCGTTCCGGTGGAGGTGTTATATACGATGAGGATCCGCAGTGCGGCTTGCGCTACCGGGTATCCCAGGCTGGGCCCTGGCGGTGGCGGCCGAATCCGGACTGCGCGCGCACCGCCCACGGTGGCTGGGGCGGCTCGGGTTGCTGCCTGAAAAAGGCGCTGCGCGCGACCGCCATCAGCTGCAGCAGCGCCCGCCGCCGCTCCTCGAACTGGTCCGGCGCGATCACCCGCCGCTCCTGGCGCAGGTGGAGAAGCGCGAGTTCGGTCGCCGCGAGCTGGTAATCCTCCATGGCCGAGGCCGCGGCCCGGCCACCGATGGACCGCGCCCACCGCCGTGCCGCCCGGCGCTCCCGCAGCGTGCTCAGCATCCGCAGGTCGGCCTCGGTGACCAGGCCCGTGGACTCGTATACCGGCAGGAACCGCCAGATCAGCCGGACGATGCGGCGCCTGTCCGCGATGATCACCCCGATCAGCCCGGCGAACACGCAGGCCAGGATCACATAGGCGATCGCGAGCCCGGCGAAGCCGAACGCGGTCAGCGCGTTCCACATCCCGTGCAGGCCCATGGCCGCCAGCAGGCCCACCACGACCGCCCACCGGCCGTGCCGGTGGGTAGCCGCGTAGGCGACGCCGATCCCGGTCATCGAGGTGAAGATCGGGTGTGCGAACGGTGACAGCACGCCCCGCAGCACGAACGTGATGCCGAGCAACTGCACCCCGCCCACCTCGGGACGGACCAGCGCATCGATGTAGTAGCCCAGGTTCTCGCTCATCGCGAAGCCGATGCCGACCATGGCGGCGTAAATGATCCCGTCGGTGGGCCCGTCCAGCTCCTGGCGGCGCCGCCACAGGAGAACGATCAGGGCCAGGCCCTTGAGGGACTCCTCCACCACGGGCGCGCCGAGTGTCGCGGAGATGTACTCCCCGGTGGTCTTGCCGAGGTCCGGCTGCGTGATGAAGAGGAAGCCGGCCGTGTTGATCACCGTCGCAAGCAGAGCGGCGATCCCCGCCCCCCAGGCGAACGCGAACACCAGGTTGATCCGGGGTTCGGGCTCCAGCCGGTCGGCCAGCAGCACCAGTGCCACCAGCAGCGGGACCGGGAGCAAGGCGAACGGCAGCGCAATGAAGAACGGCGCCACGCTGTGCCGCACGTCCACGCTCTGCAGCAGGTCGGCGCCCAGCAGGATCATGCCGCAGCCGATCGCCACCACGGTGCCCGTGATAAACCCCGCCCGCGGCCGGCCAGGAGTCCGCCCCTCGATGATTGCGCTCGGGTCGAAATCGGGCATGACCATGGCAAGGGAGCGTACTCGCCGCGCCCCTCAGCGTCCCGGCGCACAACCCGCCGTGAACAACGTGAACAACCGGTGGCGGACAAGGCGGCCAACGGGGGTCGGCGGGGATATAGAGCACACTGGAGATAAGGTCGTGCCAGCGACCGAGTGCTCGCCGCCGCGGGGGTCGGCGCGGGCCTGGAGAGGAGCCCTGATCCCACGGTGACCAGCCCATCTGACAGCATGCACGCTGGCACGACGCTTGAGTGGACGGCAGCCGACGCGCGCGCCGTCGATCTCGTCCGGGTCCTGGCCATGGACGCGGTGCAGGAGGCAGGCTCGGGCCATCCGGGAACCGCGATGAGCTTGGCACCCGCCGCCTACCTGCTCTTCCAGCGCATCCTGCGGCACGATCCCGCCGACCCGGGCTGGCTGGGCCGGGATCGTTTCGTTCTGTCGTGCGGTCATTCCAGCCTGACCCTGTATATCCAGCTGTACCTGTCCGGCTATGGGCTGACCCTCGATGACCTGCGGGGCTACCGGAAGTGGGGCAGCCGTACCCCCGGGCACCCGGAGCATGGGCTCACCCCGGGCGTGGAGACCACGACCGGGCCGCTCGGCCAGGGGATGGCGAACGCGGTCGGAATGGCGATGGCGGCACGCCGGGAGCGCGGGCTGCTCGACCCGGACGCTGCCCCCGGTAGCAGCCCCTTCGACCATCACATCTACGTGTTCGCCTCCGATGGTGACATCGAGGAGGGCATCAGCCACGAGGTCTCCTCACTCGCCGGCCACCAGGAACTGGACAACCTGGTGTTGGTGTACGACGACAACAACATCTCGATCGAGGACGACACGAACATCGCCAAATCGGAGGATGTCGGGGCCAGGTACGAGGCGTACGGCTGGCATGTGCAGCGGGTGGACTGGCGCCGCCCTGACGGCTACCACGAGGATGTCGACGCGCTGTACAACGCGCTGATCACGGCCAGGGATCACGCCGGGCAGCCCTCCCTGATCGTGCTCCGGACGATCATCGCCTGGCCCGCGCCACACGCTCAGAACACCGGCGAGGCGCACGGGGCCGCTCTGGGCGCGGCGGAGGTGGCCGCCACCAAGGAGATCCTCGGCTTCGACCCGGCGGTGTCCTTCCCCGCCGAGGACGCGGCGGTCGCTCACGCGCGGAAGGTCGCGGACCGGGGCAAGCGGCTGCGGGCGGAGTGGGACGAATCCTTCGGCGCCTGGGCGGATGCCAACCCGGAGCGAGCCGCCCTGCTGGACCGGCTGCGGGCCAGGCGGCTCCCAGATGGCTGGGCCGACACGTTGCCGAGTTTCCCGCCCGACGCCAAGGGCACCGCCACCCGAAGGGCATCAGGCAAGGTACTTAACGATTTGGCGCCAGTACTGCCGGAACTCTGGGGTGGCTCGGCCGACCTCGCCGGGTCCAACGACACCACGATGAAGGGCGAGCCGTCGTTCATCCCGCCCGAGCACCAGACCAGAATGTTCCCCGGCAATAAATACGGCCGGACGCTGCACTTCGGGATCCGGGAACACGGCATGGGCGGCATTCTCAACGGGATCACATTGCACGGTCTTACCCGGCCCTACGGCGGCACGTTCCTGGTCTTCAGCGACTACATGCGCCCGTCCGTGCGGCTGGCCGCGCTGATGGGCCTGCCGGTGACGTACGTCTGGACGCACGACTCCATCGGGCTCGGCGAGGACGGGCCCACCCACCAGCCGGTGGAGCACCTGTGGGCGCTGCGCGCCATCCCGGGCCTGGACGTGGTCCGCCCGGGCGACGCGAACGAGACGGTGGTGGCCTGGCGGACGGTCCTTGAGCACACCGACCGGCCTGCGGGCCTGTGCCTGAGCAGGCAGAACATGCCGGTGCTCGACCGCTCTCCCGGCAGCGCAGACAGCGTCGCGAGCGCGGAAGGCACGGCGTGGGGAGGCTACATCCTGGCCGAGGGCGCCGGCCGAGAACCCGAAGTAATCATCATCGCCACCGGCAGCGAGGTGCAGATCGCGCTGGCCGCCCGGAGCGCTCTGCAGCAAGATGGAATCTCCACCCGGGTGGTTTCTATGCCGTGCGTGGAATGGTTTGCGGGGCAAGATGCGTCTTACCAGGAGGAGGTGCTGCCACCGGGTATCCGGGCGCGGGTCAGCGTCGAGGCTGGCGTCGCGCTGGGCTGGCGGGAGTTCGTGGGAGATGCGGGCGAGTGCGTCAGCCTTGAGCACTACGGGGCATCTGCCGACGCCCAGACCCTCTTTGAGGAGTTTGGGATAACGGCCGACCATGTGGCGGCAGCCGCCCGCTCGAGCCTGGCCCGGCTGAGCGCCGCACGGGACTAAAGCAAGGAGCGAGAGTCATGACCTCTCAGCCGCAGGACAACCCCTCCCAGCCGGACGACATTCTCGCATCGCTGACCGCCGCGGGCGTGGCGATCTGGCTCGACGACATCAGCAGGGAACGGCTGACCACCGGGAACCTCGCGACCCTGGTCCGTGACAAGCACGTGGCCGGGGTGACCTCGAACCCGACGATCTTCGCACACGCGGTGAGCACCGGTAACGCCTACGATGCGCAGCTCGCGGACCTGGCCGTGCGCGGTGTCCACGTGGACGAAGCCGCGCGGGCGATCACGACCTACGACATCCGGTGGGGCTGTGACGTGCTGCGGCCGGTCTACGACTCGACCGACGGCATCGACGGGCGGGTGTCCATTGAGGTGGACCCGCGGATCGCCAAGGACACCGCGAAGACCATCGCCGAGGCGAGGGCTTTGTGGTGGCAGGTAGACCGGCCGAACATGTATATCAAGATCCCGGCGACCCTCGAGGGCCTGCCCGCGATCACGCAGTGCCTGTCGGAGGGGATCAGCGTGAATGTGACACTGATCTTCTCGCTGGAGCGGTACGGGCAGGTCATCGACGCCTTCATGACCGGTCTCGAGCAGGCGGCCGCGGCCGGGCATGACCTCGCCGCCATCGGGTCGGTGGCATCCTTCTTCGTCAGCCGGGTGGATACCGAGGTTGACCGGAGGCTGGACAAGATCGGCACGCCGGAGGCGGCGGCACTGCGCGGCAAGGCCGCGATCGCCAACGCCCGGCTCGCCTACGAGCTGCACGAACAGCGGATCGCCACCCCCCGCTGGGCCGCCCTTGAGCGGGCCGGCGCCGCGCCGCAGCGGCCCCTGTGGGCCTCCACCAGCACCAAGGACCCGGCCTACGACGACACCATGTACGTGGTGGAACTGGTCGCTCCCGGCACGGTGAACACGATGCCCGAGGCCACCCTGCACGCCACCGTCGACCACGCCCGGCTCCGCGGTGACACGGTGCACGGCACGTACGACCAGTCCAGGCAGGTGTTCGCCGATCTTGAGGCGCTCGGCATCTCCTACGATGACGTGGTCGAGGTGCTTGAGGTGGAGGGCGTGCAGAAGTTCGCCACGTCATGGCATGAGTTCCTGGAGACGATCGAGGCCAACATGGCGACGGTGAGCAAGCCATGAGCACAGGGCCGCCCGGTGGCGGCCGGCCGCCTTCCCGTGCGCCCTTGGTGACCGTGCAGACGCGCAGCACGGCGGTGGCCGAGGCGGCGACGCAGGCGATCGACAAGCTCGCCGGGGACGGGGTTCCCGGCGCGCTGGCCGCCGGGGACGCCACGCTGTGGGGCTCGGACGCTGAGCCAGAGGCGTCGATCAGGCTGGGCTGGCTGCAGGCACCCCGGTTTTCCCGCGAGCTGCTGCCGGAGATCGGCGAGCTGGCCGAGCGGCGCCGGGCGGACGGGCTCAGCCATCTGGTGCTGGCCGGCATGGGCGGCTCGTCGCTTGCCCCCGAGGTGATCACCAAGACCGCCGGGGTGCCACTGACCGTGCTGGACACCACCGACCCGCACCAGGTCGCCCGGGCGCTCGGCGACCGGCTTGACCGCACGCTCGTGGTGGTATCCAGCAAGAGCGGCTCCACCATCGAGACCGACAGCCACCGCCGCATCTACGAACGGGCGTTCGCCGCTGAACGGATTTCCGGCAACGACCTGCGGCGCCGGTTCATCGTGGTGACCGACCCAGGGTCGCCGCTTGAGGACTCAGCCCGCGATGCCGGCTACCACGTCGTGCAGGCCGATCCCTACGCGGGCGGCCGGTACAGCGCGCTGACCGCGTTCGGCCTGGTGCCCGGTGGGCTGGCGGGCGCGGACGTGAGCCGCCTGCTGGACGACGCGGAGGATGCGCTGGCCGACCTGTCCGGCGTGGACGGCAACCCGGGCCTCATTCTCGGGGCGGCGCTCGGCGGCTACACGCTGAGCGGCCACGACAAGGCCGTGCTCGCGGAGGCCGGCTCGACCATCCGGGGCTTCGGTGATTGGGCCGAGCAGCTGATCGCGGAGTCCACGGGCAAGCAAGGCCGTGGCATCCTGCCGGTCGTGGTGGACAGCGAGGACTCCCCGGGCTTCTCCCCCGGCCCCGACACCCACCTGATCGGCATGGGCACGCCCCGGCGGCCGGTGGACACCTCGGTGCACGGGCCACTCGGCGCACAGTTCCTGATCTGGGAGTACGCCGTGGCGGTCGCCGGCAGGCTGCTCGGAATCAACCCTTTCGACCAGCCGAACGTGGCCGAGTCCAAGGAGAACACCGCGAATCTGCTCGCCGAGGCGGGCAGCGGCCCGCTGCCCACCGGCAAGCCGGCGTTCGTGCATGGCGCGGTCGAGGTCCACGCCGACCCCGACCTGCTCCGCGACGCGAACGACCTGCCGGGTGTCTTCGACGCCCTGCTCTGGTCACCGCCGCCGGGCGGCTACCTCGCGGTCATGGCGTTCCTGGACCGCGTGGGGGATGCCGCACTGGCCCAGCTGCGGGACACGCTAGCGGCCCGGACCACGCACCCGGTGACCTTCGGCTGGGGGCCCCGGTTCCTGCACTCGACCGGCCAGTACCACAAGGGCGGCCCGCAAAACGGCGTGTTCCTGCAGATCACCGGCGCAGTGCAGCGCGACGTCGAGGTACCCGGGCAGCCCTTCACCCTAGGCCGCCTGCAACTCGCCCAGGCCCTCGGCGACCTGGGCGCACTGCGCCAGCGCGGCAGGCCGGTCGTCCGGCTACACCTGTATGACCGCGCCAGCGGCATCGCCCAGCTGCTCGCGGCCGCGGGCACCAGCGCCCCAGGAGCATATGCATGACCGATAACCCGCTGCGGGATCCCCGGGACCGGCGGATCCCGCGCGTTGCAGGCCCGTGCGTGCTGGTCATGTTCGGCGTGACCGGCGACCTGGCCCGCAAGAAGCTGATGCCTGCCCTCTACGACCTCGCCAACCGCGGCTTGCTGCCGCCGGGATTCTCACTCGTCGGCTTCGCCCGCCGGGACTGGGAGCACGAAGACTTCGCCCAGGTCACATACCAAGCGGTGAAGGAGCACGCGCGGACCCCGTTCCGGGATACGGTCTGGAACCAGCTGTCCGAGGGGGTCAGGTTCGTGCCGGGCGAATTCACCGACGACGAAGCCTTCGACCGGCTGGCGCAGACGGTGCAGGCTCTGGACGCCGAGCGCGGGACCGGTGGCAACTATGCCTTCTACCTGTCGATCCCGCCCAAGTTCTTCCAGGTGGTGGTCCAGCAGCTGAAGCGGTCCGGGTTGTCGTCGCCGGGCGAGCCCGCCCCCGGGCGGGCCCGGCCCTGGCGGCGAGTGGTGATCGAGAAGCCGTTCGGCCACAACCTGGCCAGCGCGCAGGAACTCAACGCCCTCCTCAACGACGTATTCGGGCAGCACTCCGTGTTCCGCATCGATCACTACCTCGGCAAGGAGACGGTGCAGAACATCCTCGCGCTGCGCTTCGCCAACGCCCTCTACGAGCCGATCTGGAACCGCGGGTACGTCGATCACGTGCAGATCACCATGGCCGAGGACATCGGCATCGGCGGGCGGGCGGGCTACTACGACGGCATCGGCGCCGCGCGGGACGTGATCCAGAATCACCTGATCCAGTTGCTGGCCCTCACCACGATGGAGGAGCCCGTGTCGTTCGACGCGGACTCGCTGCGCGCGGAGAAGGAGAAGGTGCTCTCGGCGGTCCGGCCGCCCGCAGACCTGCTTAACGGGACGGCGCGCGGGCAGTACGCGGCGGGATGGCAGGGTGGCGTCCCGGTACACGGATTCCTGGAAGAAGACGGCATCCCGCCGGACTCACGCACGGAGACCTACGCAGCGGTCAAGCTGAGCGTGGAGACCAGGCGCTGGGCCGGCGTCCCGTTCTACCTGCGTACCGGCAAGCGGCTGCCGCGCCGCATGACGGAGATTGCGATGATGTTCCAGCGCGCTCCGCACCTGCCGTTCGCCGCTACCGACACCGAGGAACTAGGCCAGAACGCCCTGGTCATCCGGGTGCAGCCGGACGAGGGGGTGACCGTCAGGTTCGGCTCCAAGGTGCCGGGCTCGGCGATGGAGGTCAGGGACGTGAACATGGACTTCGCCTACGGCGAGTCGTTCACCGAGTCCAGCCCAGAAGCGTACGAGCGGCTGCTGCTCGATGTCCTCATCGGCGACCCGCCCCTGTTCCCGCAGCACAAAGAGGTCGAGCTGTCCTGGATGATCCTCGACCCCATCGAGGACTTCTGGGCCGAGCACACCAAGCCGGAGCAGTATCTGGCCGGGACGCCAGGGCCGCCCTCCGCGGACGCGCTGATGGCCAGGGACGGACGGGCCTGGCGCCGACTGTGAGCGAGCCGGAGGGGCGCGGCGCCGCCTGGACTGAGGAGCGAGGAACGAGCGACGAGGGAAGGCGGCGCAGTGAAGAGGGAATGGGGAGGCGGGCGGGGCCCCGCAGGCGAGCGGGAGGCGCTGTGAGCGCATCGACGAGACGAGGCCAAACATGATGATCGACCTGGCGCAGACCAGCACCGGCCAGATTCATGATTCGCTGCGGCAGGCCCGACAGCGCCTCGGCGGCCCGGCCAGCGGGATGGTGCTGACCCTGGTCATCGTGACCGACGAGACCGCGCAGTATGACGCGGTACGGGCGGCCAGCGAGGCGGCCCGTGAGCACCCCATGCGGGTGCTCGCGGTGATCATACGGCGGCCCGAGTCAGCCTCCCGGCTGGACGCCGAGATCCGGGTGGGCGAGTCCGGCCCGGGCGAGACGGTGCTGCTGCGGATGTATGGGCCGCTCGGCCAGCACGCGGATTCCGTGGTGATCCCGCTGCTGATGCCGGACACGCCCGTGGTGACCTGGTGGCCCGGGTCTCCCCCAATCGTGCCCGCCGCGGATCCGCTGGGCGCCCTGGCGCAGCGGCGGATCACCGACGCCGCGTCGGCGAGCGCACCCCGGCACTGCCTGGAAACGCTGGCCGGTGGTTACCGGCCCGGTGACACCGATCTCAGCTGGACCAGGGCCACGCCATGGCGAACGCTGCTCGCGGCCACCATGGACCAGCCACACGGCGCGATCGGCGGAGGCGCGGTGGCCGCGGAGCAGGGCAACCCGAGCGCCGACCTGATCGCATCGTGGCTGTCCACGCGGCTCGGCGTGCCGTTCGCGAACGAGGTCTCGGCCGGCCCGGGCATCACCGGTGTCACCTTCGCCACCACGGACGGCGACATCTCGCTGACCCGGCCGGACGGCCGGGTGGCCCTGCTGCGCCGGCCCGACCAGCCCGAGCGCCACGTCTCGCTGCACCGTAGGGACACGTCCGAACTGCTCTCCGAGGAGCTGCGCCGGCTGGACCCTGATGAGGTCTACGCCGAGACCGTCGCGCGGTTCGCGGCCGCGCACGGCGGGGGGAAGCGGGCCGGCGGCCGCCGGCGAGGTGCCGAAGGCAACGGGCACGGCACCGGCGGCCGGAGCGCCACAGGCGGCAGCAGCCGGAAATGAGCCCGCCTGAGGTGCTCGTACACCACGATGCGGACGTGCTGGCCAAGGCGGCGGCGGCTCGGCTGGTAACCAGGCTGGTGGATGCCCAGGCGGCGTCGGCCGCCGCCGCGTTGGTGCTCACCGGCGGTGGCATCGGCACGGCCATCCTGGCGGAACTCGCGGCGGCGCCGGCCCTGGGCGCCGTGGACTGGCGGCATCTGGACATCTGGTGGGGGGACGAGCGCTTCCTGCCGTCCGGGCATCCCGAACGCAACGAGGCGGCGGCCGAGCAGGCGCTGCTGCGGCATGTGGACACCGATCCGCGGCGGGTGCACCGGATGCCCGGCACGGACGGCCCGGACGGAGACGACCCGGAGGCGGCCGCGGCCAGGTACGCCGACGAGCTGCGCGCGGCTACCCGGCCTGAAGACCATGGCCCGGTGCCCTCGTTCGACGTCCTGCTGCTCGGCATCGGGCCGGACGCGCACGTGGCGTCGCTCTTTCCCGGCATGCCGGCGCTCTATGAGGAGGAGCGGCCGGTGGTCGCTGTCCACGGCGCGCCCAAGCCGCCCCCGACCCGGCTTACGCTCACCCTGCCGGCGATCCGGTGTGCCCGCGACGTGTGGGTGCTCGCGGCCGGCCAGGAGAAGGCCAGGGCGGTCCGGCTCGCGCTGTCAGACTCCGGCCCGGTCCAGGTACCGGCGGCCGGTGCGCGCGGGCGGCAGCGCACGCTGTTCCTGCTTGATAGGGCCGCGGCGAGCCAGTTGCCCCCTCAGCTCAGCCGGATCGCCTCGCCCTGAGCCGGGGATACAGGGTGCTGCGCCGCCCCTGTCGAGCCTTCCGGCGCGAGCGCGGACCCCTGAGATGTGCCCGCCACGCGCCGCGGTGCCCCGCCATTGCGGGGCACCGCGGCCAGGCCCGCCGCGAGGCCGCTCAACGGCAGCACCGGTATCAGGTAGCGATAGCTCAGCCCCGCCGCGGCGATCGGGGTGATGAGCAGCACCACCGCGGCG
>Ga0099829_10001478_pt1 | contig 12986 bp, 7 predicted proteins | sample CZO8metaG_3_FD_79336 | JGI IMG/M metagenome (GOLD analysis project Ga0099829, IMG submission 79336) | Vadose zone soil microbial communities from the Eel River Critical Zone Observatory, Northern California, USA - CZOApr15con2H2.8 metaG | ecosystem: Environmental > Terrestrial > Soil > Vadose...
CCGAAACGCCGCCCACGGACGCCCAGAAAGTATCCATGAACACGGTCTGTAACAGGCCGCCAGCCCGGTTCTGCACCGAAAATGTGCCGTTCACAGTCTCTACTAGATATGTTGGACTCACCGCTGCGCTTGGGGCGGGGGGAATCCGCAGTGAATTGTCGGAGGTGCCAGGATAGCTGAATCTCACTACGGGAGAGAATACCGAGGGGGACGACGATTGCATAGACGATGCCACATCATTTCCAGAAGCAGATGAAATCCCGTCCGTGGCATTTGTCCCCGTGGCATTTGTTTTAGTCCTGTTCGTCAGGTAGATTGTGGCCGCTCCTGCCGGCACCGGCAAGTTCAGGTGCCTCATCTCCGGGACAGCAACTGCCTGCTGCTGTTGCATAGCCGTAGGATGCAGTTTTTCCTTCCGCGCCAGCTCCGCGAAGTTGATCACGGCATGTGCGCTGAATCCCATCTTCGTGCCCGTGCTGGTTTGCGCCTGCGCTACGGCAATACAACTGCTCAGCAGGAAAATTATCGTCAATAAATATGTTTTGCTTATTTTCTCTCTGTGCCACAAGTTTAGTGGCGCACCTTGGCAGGCGTGCAATGACGTCAAGCATCGGCACATGGCAGATCTCCTCGGGCGGTGATTTCAGACTTCCGGGATTCCAAACCTTTTAGGGGGGATTCTTGGGGGCGATAGAATTGAAGCTTAGCCCAAATAGCTCACTGGGGCAAGGCTTAAATTAAGTATGCACTTACATGGTCGTTTTAGCTGATGGTTTACATAAATCATTGAGATCTGGTTACTTAGCTCTGTTCCAGATACTCATTGAATAAACCCTATTTGTTCCAAAGCGGTATTTTCCCATTATGGAATAAATATCGTCAGATAATCCCTTTTACCGGAACCTGGCTTGTTATAAGATAATTGCCCATCAAAGGCCGAAAGTCAGGGCATTTTTTGTCATTGCCCTCCCAGAATCAGTAACGTGGCAATGGCGTAGAACACCATCTAACGACGTCTCTAAAGGCGTCCAAGCAGACTACAAGGGCTTAGACTGTGGAACCGAGATGCGTAGCCATCGAGATTGCAAACGAAGCCGGGGTCTATTGCACCCGCATAAACGTTCCCGGTCTGGGTAGTGAGAAAGCTCAGTTTGAATTCAATCTCAATGAAGACTCCAGAGTTTTTCAGGTCATCCATAAAATCGAAGTTGGTAGTTGCCGGACCGATGATCTCAAAGACGTGGGAAGCCAGCTCTACGTAGGATTATTTTCTGGCAAAGTCGCTGAGTTGTTTGACCGGGTGCGGATACCCGCCTGCGACCAGAATGCCAGAACCTGCCTGCGTCTTACCATTCCTCCGGAGCTTCAGCGGCTCCCCTGGGAAGCTCTCTATGACGAGCAACGGGATTCCTTCCTGGTCAGCAACCCCAATTACTGCATCATGCGCGATCCTCCAAGGGAGTTTGAGCACCGCCGGTCAAGCGATGCCAATAAACTTCCATTAAGAGTTCTCGTGGTGATCCCCGAAGATTCGGGATTGGATGTCGAACGCGAGTGGCACAATCTGGATCAAACGATCGGCAAGCTGGCTGCCGAGATCATCATTCCTGAAAAATTTGAGGGCCGTGTAACCCCTGATCGCCTTCAACAAAAGCTTCAGCAGTCCTACGACATTCTCCACTACATCGGCCATGGCGAAATGGGAAGCGATGAGACGTTTCGAATTCGTTTGAATGATCCGGCCACTGCCGACTCCGAATTCTGGGTTGACGGCGAGACTTTTGCCGCCCTTTTCTACAAGCATGCCCCCCGGCTGGTAGTGCTGAATTGCTGCATGAGTGCCGCTCCTTCTGCTTCGATCCGCGGACTGAGCGGAATCGCGCCTTCTTTATTGCGGGCTGGGGTTCCAGCCGTCGTCGCCATGAGGTATGAAGTGCCTGATGATGTTGCCATCCGGTTTTCCGACGTCTTTTACCGGGAACTCCTGAGCGGCGAAGAGCCAGGAAGAATTGACGCCGCTCTGGCAAACACTCGGCATTCCTTATACATCAACAAGCGCGAAGGTGCCTCCCGCGGGTTCATAACTCCGGTCTTGAATCTGGCGGCTGACCACGAACAACTGTTCCTTCTCTCCAAAGTTCCGCCCCGCAGAACCGAATCCAATCTCAGGCCTTCCGCCGTATTCAAAACGCTCCGGGAATCGGCGGTCCCTGAAGAATTGCTCGAAACCTTAAGGAACGGTGAATGCATTCCTATCATAGGCCCGGGAATTCTGGGAATCGGCGCAACCCGCGCAGCCAGTCGGGTTTTAGGGCCGGTAGAACTTCTAAAGAAGCTCGCGAGCGAAAGCGATTACCCGCTCAGTTCTGAACCGGCTTCGCTTCCCAGCAATGAATGGGGCGCCAGCCTGCTCTTCCCCTCCATTTGCCAGCACTTTCAAAAGGAAAAGAAGCGCCATAGACTCATCCGCGTGATCGAGCAGTTTTATCAGAATGCGGAGCCGCCCGAAGAGTTGTCGTTGTTGGCAGGTCTGAAAGTTCCCGCCATCATCTACACCTATTTTGACAAATGGCTCGAATCAACCTTGGTCGGATTGCGCAGGTCGGTACAAACGCTGAGTGCCATTGATCGCTCCTGCGAATTGGACCCGCACTCCACTTTGCTCGTTTATTTGCGCGGCAATCTTAGCGACATAGACTCGCTTGTTCTGACCGAAGATGACCACGAAAAGCTCTGGGATCGCCTCGGACTGATTTCCCCGATTGTGAAAGAGCTGATGAAAGGCCGGGCCGGGCGCTCTTCATTGATTCTGGGTTTGTCGCCTCGCGATCTGTTGTTGAAGCGTCTGAGCACGCGAGTGCTCGAGGCCAGCGAGAACCGCAGCCAGGGACCCACGTTCTTTGTGTGCGACAGCCACTCCAAGATTGATGAGGCTTATTGGGAAAAATATGACGTGCGCTGGATCCCGCTTCCACTGAATCAGTTTATTGAAGCATTGCGTGAGACCGATTCATGAGTACCGTCATGGCAAATACGGCAACGGTCCCCGCGCACACCTCCGAAGATGTTCCCTATAAATTTCTTGAGTTTTACAGCGACAGCAAGAAAGACCAGCGCACATTCACGGGCCGGGACCGCGATATTAGGGAGGTGGTTGCGCGGGTCGCCACCGAAAGAGCATCCATACTGTATGGGCGCTCCGGGCTGGGAAAGACTTCTTTACTTCTGGCCGGCATATTCCCAGAGCTGCGTGCCCGCGGTTTCTTGCCCATCTATTGCCGGGTTCTAGAATCGCCGCTGGCCGATGTCAGGCGCGCCCTCGCGAAGGCGCTGGATTGCGAAGTTCCTCTCGATCCAAAAGAAGCCATTACCGCATTCGGCGCCCTGCGAACACATCCGGTTTTAGTTTTAGATCAATTTGAAGAATTCTTCGTTCGTTTTGCAAAAAAACCTGAACTAAAACAGGCTTTGGTTGACTGGTTAGAACCGGTGGTTGCCTCCTCCGCGATTGATTTCCGCATCTTGATCAGCCTGCGCGAGGATTACCTGACTCTGCTCGATGAATTCGGCGAGGACTTTCGCAAGCGCTTTGGCGCTGAATATCGCCTGCGCCCGCTCTCTGCCTTCGGGGCGCGGCAGGCGATCCTTCGCCCACTGCTTGAATCCGGTATCAGCTACGAACCGAAGGTCGTAAGCCGGCTCGTGGACATATTGGCGGCGGAAGAATTTGATTCCCTCTTGTTGCAGCTCGCCTGTACTGCGGTTTATCAACAGGCCATCACGCGGGACGAACGTCCGGTCTACGTGCGCGAAAGCGACTTGGATAGTGTTGGCGGGTTGGAAGGGATCCTGGGCCGCTATCTGGATTCCGCCATGCTCAACCTCTCGCCCGAGCAGCTTCTGCTCGCCCGCAACGTGCTCGACGCTTTGATCAGCAACGAAAACACCAAACGCGCTATCAGTCTCGAAACATTTTATAAGGCAGATTTCAACGCCACTCCCGAAGAAATTGGCGCCGCACTGGAACATCTCAAAAAAAATCGCCTGGTGCGTGAGGAAAGGCGCAAGGGCCAGCTATGGTATGAGCTTATGCATGAGCGGCTGGTGGCTCCCATACTGGCATGGTTTGCCCTGGACAAGGCTTTCGCCGAATTTCGCTTTGCCCGCGACCTCATCATGAATGGCTGCCGCAATGGAATGTTTCGCACCAGGCTCGGGGCCCTGTTGTCCAAAGAAAGCGTCGAGCAGGTTATATATCCCCATCGTGAGCGGCTTCGCCTGGACTCCACCCAGGCGGAATTCGTGTTCTTAAGCGCCGTATACCACAAGGCCGCAGACGTCTCCTATTGGGCCCGTGCTGTTGAGGGGCAGCGCTGCCACACTTTGTTTTTAGAGCTGATGACCAATACCGACCCGAATGCAAGAGCGGGCGCCGCCGCAGCCCTGGCAACAATTCCAATTCCAGACAATGCCGAATTCGTTGACAAGCTATTCCACCTGGCTCTGAATGATGCCGAGCCTGAGGTCAGGCGCTGTGCCAGCAGGTCCTTTGCCGCGCTGTCCGGCGGAACTGGCCCTGAAATGCTGTCGGCGGCCCTCAAGTCGAAGGCTTCCCGCGCGCGTGCCATCGAGACATTGGCGGATGCGTACGAGTCGCATCACTGGATCAAAGGCGTTGGTTTTTGGGCGAAGTCCCGCGCTGAAAAAATCGCGAAACGTAGAATTTTTGCTCTGCACAGGGACGCATTACGCGGCGAAGCGAAAACCAGCGCACTTGTTGGCCTAGTCTCAAGTTTAGTGTGGAGCCTTTTGGTTGGGACTCCTGTTCTTCTATTGGACGGCTGGTCTGAGGGAACAGCGACTTCAGATACCTTGACTGTTATATCGGTTTTTTTGGTAGTCGCTGCGGCTCTCGGCTGTTTCGTATGCTGGCGCTGTGGGCGCCTGGCCGCCCGCAAAACGGTTCTGGGACGTCAGGAGCAATGGTTCTGGAATGTAGTTCACTGGCGAGGTCCACTTATTTTTCTTTCTATTTACCTTGGGTTGGTGACGATTTTTGTTCGGGAGTGGGTCGCTTTTGCCGGTTACTTGATGGTGGTGCTGGCGCTGTTTCTTTTCCAGTTGGGATTGGCCGCGGCTGTCCACTTAAACAGTCTCGTGATCGAAGAAAACGCACGTTTGCGGAAAGTCTTCATTCTTGCCCTATTACAAAGTATAGGATTGCCCTTCCTCGTGCCATTACTTCTGGCCACGCCCTACGTGCGGCAATTGCAGCCCGGTGACGATTCCAGCACTGTCTGGGGGGTGAGTTTGCTGATCGCAATGGCATGGGGAGTCTTGTCATTTTCTTTGACCCTTACGTTGGGGCGGGTCAACCCACTGCCGCAAGTCCATAGCTCGAAACTTCGCCGTCGTATTCTACGCACTCTGGTTGGAATCTTTGTGGCTGGCACCATACTGTGGTATGGCCTTAACATTGGCTTCAAGTCCATCCCTCTTTTTGCGGGGGTTGCCACAGAGTTGTCCAGCTCGCCAGGCCAAAGTACAACCATTACAACTCATCTTAAGCCTTATTGGCCAAACAGCTACTGGTTCAGAGTTCACTCCCAAGCTCCGGGCTGGTACGGTGTTTCTAATATTCCTGCGAAGACTAAGTTTTCGTTCGGAGACATGAATATGCCCGATGGAGCAACCTACGTGCTCCTTCCACCCGGAACTCACATGGCGGAAGTATCAACCACGACCGTCACCCTCAATTCAGCTTTGAACCAGCCGATAACGTTCACTCCGGTCGAAAACCTCTCGCAAATAGCCTCGCTGGCACTCGGCAGTGTCCCGACGTTCCGGCAGATTTCGCTGCAGCCGAACGTCAACGGTGATTCATGGAGCACGGGTGACATCTCAGTGCAGCTCACGCCAGGCGATTATTCCGGAAAAGCAGTTGAGATTACTGTGTCCGACACAGAATGCGGGCAAAACTCCGTACGAGGAACACTCACATTCGCAAGAGACGTCAGTAATAAGTCTGCCCCCCTGCATTGGCCATATTGTTTTCCGTCGACGGCAACATGGAACTCATTTGGTGCATCGGAAGCAAAGTTCGACATGGGACTAAATGATCAAGGCGAAGCCAAGTTTTTATTGGCTTGGTCGCCCCCGCCATCCACGGATCGATTTCAAGATCCGCTGACAAGCCTTCAGATGCAAAAGATTCATGGCAAGGTTTTGCCGCTGATTGTTGCGCTGAGCCTCGTTCCAGCTCCGGCCGCGCCACCCACAAGCTCTGTTGATAGCTCTCCAAACCCAGCAGCCGGCGGGAGTACTACTCCTTCAAGAAACCACTTGGCAGAGGACGTCAAACATGCAACAAAACCACGTAAATAGAAATAGAAGAGGTTTCTACCGATGGGGAAATCTGCCGGAAACAGCACGGCGCAGCAACTGAAAAAGCATGACGATTTCCAAGCCAGCTTTTCTGACTCTGAAACAGAAGGGAATTCCAGATGTCCACTCCCGTTAAGCTCTACCAGCAGGAGATGCATGACAACATCGGCTACTTTGCCACTTGGCTCCCTGGGGACCCCATGGCCCTGGGTGATGTCGGTGTCTTACAGGCTGGACAATTTCGCAGGTTTACTTCGCTGAAGGAGCTTGGTATTCCATGCAAGCTTGGAAGATCGGGCAATCCGCAACGCTTGAGCTACAGCTCGACTACCGGCACCAGTATTGTCTCGTCCGCTGGAGCGGAGGCGCCTGGAATTGCCAAGGCCCAGATCGCTATAAAGTTCTCTAAGCAGGGCGCATTCCTCTTCCAGGCGCTCGAGGTGCAACGGATGGAGCTTGCCAATCGGCCCGACGTTGCCACAGGCATACTGGGTGCCTTTGAACAAAAATCCTGGAAGAAAGAGTGGCTGGTGGTTGACTCCGTCTATCGGGCTGAGTCTGCCACCATAATTGTCTCTGAAGATAGCTCCGCCGAGGTTGTGCTCTCGGCCAGCTCTGCCCTGCCCCTGGGCTCTCTCCCTCTCGCTGATCCCAAACTGGGCTTCACGGTATCGTCCACGCACGGCAGGATCGTCCATGTCCTCGCCGCGAGTGGCCTTCATCCTTTGTATTCTTGTATACGCCTGAAGGATCCGCTCTTCGGCTCTGCTTCCGTGGGGCCCGTACGCAGCGAAACTCCTGAACGGCGCACGGCCCAGGCGCTCTCCGGTCTCGGTCTTGCGGAGTTGTTAGACTCCTGATGCCCCACTCCAGTTTTGCTCTGAGTATTTTCTGACGACTACAGGCTGAGGGCTGCTTCTACCCTCTTTGTTTAAATTTATCCAGAACCCAAAACACCACAATCGCCAGCAGGCCGTTGGCCAGCGCTGCCCCAATGCTGTGCAGCCAGTTTGCCGGAGCGTTTTGTTCCACCATTCCATGCTGCACCAGAAGATAAGCGATGCGATGAATGATGTAGAAGCCCACCGTAATCAAAAAACGCGAGCCCGGATTCTCCACGTCAATCTTAATCGCCAGCGAAGAGGCTCCGTACCCGACGAAAGTCTTGGCAATGCCAAACAATCCCAGGTAATTGTGGGTCAGCGCGTCTTGCGCCAGGCCGATCAGGCATCCCGTAATGGAACCGGCTATCGGATTGCGCCGTGCCACGCCAAAAAAAATCGTGACCAGCAGCGGCAGGTCGAAAACGTCGAAGAAGTGCAGCCTTCCGTGAAATGCCACCGGCAGATACGACTGCAGCAGCAGCGCAACCAAAGGAATGAAAAATGTGGCGGCAAGATTAAAGCGGTAAACTTCAATCTCTTCCCTTGACGTGTAGATTACGGCTGCGCTCATTGCGGTTTGGCGACCTCGGGCGGTGTGGGTGTGGAAGATGGGGTGGCTACTGGAGTTGGCGTGGCCGTTGGCTGATTTTGCGGAGCACTCTTCACCGGCGGTCGTATGGGTTTGATCTTGACCGGAGCCGGATTCTGTTTCTGATTTGCAGGTGCGCCGTTCGTGGCACCTGCCTGCCCATCCGCAGGATTTTCCTGTTTCTGCGTGACCCCAGGCAGCCGTTGCGCCAGGATGTCCGCCGCCTTGACTGGATTCTCGGAGTCCGCCTGCTCTAAATGTGGCTGCGTTACCACCAGCACCTCTTCCAGCCGGCTTAGATCCACGGTCGGCCTGAGATGAATAGTTAGAAACAAATTGTTTCCCGGTGAAATCTGGGCGACCGTACCAATTGGCAGCCCCTTGGGATAAATGCGGTCCCCGCCGCTGGTGAGCACGCGTTCTCCTGGTTCTACTTTCTCGTCAACCATGACATGGTCAAGGAGAAGCTCGCCCGTTGCAGTTCCCTTCACCACTCCATGCAGGCGCGACTTCTCCAGCAGGGCCCCCACTCCGCTGCTGAGGTCATTCATCACCAGCACCTGCGCGGTAAAAGGAAACACCTCCTGCACTTTGCCCACAACCCCATCCGGGGTAATGACCGCCATATCAGGTCTCAGGCCGTCGCCGGAGCCACGGTCAATATAAAGAATGCGCGATTGCTCGGTGCCGCTCGAGCCGATCACCTGGGCGGCAACTGTTTGGGTAATGAAATGCTGCTTGAAATCCAGCAGTGCCTGCAGCCGGCGTGCCTGGTTTGCCTCTTCGGCCATGCGGGCCTCTTCAAGCAGCAGTTTTTCATTCTGCTCGCGCAGCTCGCGGTTTTCTCGCCGCAGCCCGCCAACATTTACGTAGTCATGCCAGCTCTGCGCCAGCCAGCTTCCGGTTGCGACGAATACGCGCTCCAGCGGCGTGATCGTGGCGGAAACCCAAAGGCGAATCATGCGCACCGAGCCCGCCTCCGGGTGCCTGGGATCAACCGGACGTTTGACTTGCACCGCCAACCCAAAAACCTGCAGCAATAAAACCATGCCCAGGATCATGGGATTGCGATAGCGGCTGAAAAAGCTTTCCATGTATGACTTTTAAACGGAGTAGACCAGAATGGCAAGCGCACCACTCCCCGGAAGTGCGCTTGGCGAAAAACTACCTTTGAGTTATTAGCCCAGTCGGTTGTGATCCAAGACTATTCGATTGAGATTTTTCTCAAAAGCTTGAAGTCGCTCAGCATCTTTCCCGTGCCCAGCACCACGCTGGCCAGGGGATCATCGGCAATCGAGACGGGCAGGCCGGTCTCTTCCCGGATGCGCTTATCCAGGTTCTTGAGCAGTGCTCCACCGCCGGTGAGCACGATGCCGCGATCGCTGATATCAGCAGAAAGCTCGGGCGGGGTGCGCTCCAGGGCTACGCGGATGGCGTTCATGATAGTGCCAACGCATTCGCTCAGGGCTTCGCGGATCTCGCTGTCATCCACGGTGATGGTCTTGGGGACACCTTCAATGAGGTTGCGGCCCTTGATCTCCATGGTCAGGGGCTTATCGAGCGGATAAGCAGATCCAATCTCAATCTTGATCTGCTCGGCGGTGCGTTCGCCGATGAGCAGGTTATATTTCCGCTTGAGGTAATTCATGATGGCCTCATCCATCTGATTACCGGCCATGCGAACGGAACGGGAATAGACGATACCACTAAGGGAAATCACTGCGATATCGGTGGTGCCGCCGCCGATATCCACCACCATGTTGCCGCTGGGCTCGGTGATAGGAAGCCCGGCGCCGATAGCAGCCACCATGGCTTGCTCGACTAGATGGACCTCGCTGGCCTTGGCGCGATAGGCGGAATCCATGACAGCGCGCTTTTCCACCTGGGTAATCTCAGAGGGGACGCCAATCACGATGCGCGGATGCACCAGCATCTTCCTGTTATGGGCCTTCTGGATGAAGTAGTTCAACATCTTCTCGGTGACTTTGAAGTCAGCGATGACGCCGTCTTTCATGGGCTTAATGGCGACGATGTTGCCGGGCGTGCGGCCCAGCATCTCCTTGGCTTCTTTGCCCACGGCCTCAACCTCACCGGTCAATTTATTGATGGCGACAATGGATGGTTCGTTGACAACGATGCCTTTGCCTTTGGCATAGACCAATGTGTTGGCCGTTCCCAAATCGATGGCCAGGTCACTGGAGAACATACTAAAAAGGGAACGAAAGTTATTAACCTTCGAATTCTGCGAGTGAAATCCGTTTGATGACATACTGATAGCTTCTTTATACTCCAATTTCTGTTGCTTAAAACATCAATCTGAGGGGGTTACAGCACTTCAGTGCTGTGTCCTGGCTAAAAGCTCGCCGAGGGACCATGCTCACCAAAACCTCACCCCTGCATCTAAGGTCTTCGCCCCAGCCTTCGACAGAGTGGAAGTGTCATCCTTCGACGACTTACCGCACGAGTAAAAACAGGCTGCGGAAAAACCCTACGGTTGCCATAAAGTGAAAACCTGTTTCACGCGTGCTAGCGCGTGGGTTGTCAGGGCACGGATTCATCCGTGCCGCTAAGCTCTTGAAAATGAACAATTCCACTCTGCCCTGAGCCTGTCGAAGGGCCAGCGCGCATCCCGCAAAGCGGGAGAAGCGCCCAAAATAACGTTTTTCACGCAATCTTTCGGAGGGGCACAGCTTTAGCTGTGCCGTAAGTCGCTGCAAAATAACACTTCCTTGCTGCCGCAGGCATGCGCGCATCCCGCAAAGCGGGAGGAGCGCCATACAAAAAGACGTTTTTCCGCAACCTCTAAACTCGGGCCCTCACACAAATCCACTCATCATTGGCAAAACAGGCAATCTTATTGAATCACAACTTTTTTGGTTTGGGTGGCCACGCCGCCTTTTTCGTTCTGGGCGGTGATGGTAATTACGTTTTCCCCGGAAGGCAGCGGCGGAGTGAAGTAGGTAAAGCTGCCGTCTGGGGCAATCACCGGCACCTGCTCCCCGTTGACCATGACCCGGGCGCCCTGCTGGGTGTTCCCTTTAATCTCGATGACGTGCTGGTGTTGGATAAGCTGGCTCACTTCCAAGGCCATGGAGACACCTTCGTTCCCTTTGGCCACGATGCTGAACACGCTGGCATCGCTGGGAATGGACTCATGGCCATTTTCATCTACCGACAACACCTGCCAGTAGTATTTACCCTCTTCCAGACCGCTGACCTTCCAATTTGTGTTCTCAATCTTGGTTTCTTTCTCGACGGAAGAAAAATAGGGGTTGCGGGAGACACGCACATGATAGGTGGTGATGCCCTCCACCGGGGTCCAGGTTAAATCCGCGGACCGGGCATTCGACGTGACGAAAATGGGCATCATGTTGGCCGGAGCCAGCAGCACAGGCGGGGCTACCTCTTTTTTCTTGGCAAAGGTCTGTTTTTCCGAGTCAACTATCACCTTCTCGAAGGAGGCCACCTTTTCGGTGACTTCTCCCATCTTGAAGGTGCCTACGCCCTTGGTCACCAGCACCTCAGGAGTATTGCCGTGTTTGGAGGCCTGCAAGGCGCTATCGCGGCCCAGTATGGTGGAGGTCTGATCAATCTTTACCTGTTGGGTGGAAGGAATCTCGCCGGTATTGAGCGCGATGTTGCCCGTATTCACGCGTACCGCCACTTCATTTTGCTGGGCGGCGTTGGTAGTGCTCTCTTCAATGGTCACCAGCGAATCCTGCTGGATGAGGTACGTGCTGCCATCAGCGAAGGCCAGCTTGGCAATGCCTGCGGCATCGGTCTTCACAACGTCACCCTGTTCCAGGGGCAGGCCATAGTCCGCTTTGACCCAGACACCAGGGTTGCTCACCCGTCTCACGCTGACCGTGCCGTCAATGTTGGTGAAGTGGGCCTGGGTGGAAGGACCGGCCTGGGTGTTATCGCCCGCGCCGGTTCGGCCCAGCAAGTTGTTGATCTTCTCTTCCGCCTTACTAATGACCGAGTTGCTGAAGCTGGGAAAAATAAAGAAGGTGGCAAGCGCGCCCGCCGCAACCAACCCGAGCACTGCCAGCAGGACACTGCGATAGGTCACAGTTGTCCAGTCAAGATGAATTCCGCCTTTTTTAATGTCGGCCACGGCTCAGATTCGCGGGAATTGCAAGCAGAGTAACACAACCTATCGCGGTCGAAAAGTGAGTATTTCGGTGAAATGTAAAGAAATATGGCTTGCTTTTCCTCGTGTACTTTCTTTCTGTTCCTTTGTGCCCTTTGTGGTTAATCTTTATCCTTGGAGCTGGGAGCCGTTTTGTGTCGCGGATCAACGCGGATCGGCGCGGATATGGGTTTGGATGATTGCTGAGTGCTTGCCTTCCTTCGTGTCCTTTCTTTGCATTCCTTTGTGTCCTTTGTGGTTAAATCCTTTCCGCCTGCTCAACGAAGAAAAAGTCCTGCGCAACCAGTTGCCCGGCTACGCGGAATATTGCCAGCACACACGCTATCGGTTGCTTCCGGGGATCTGGTAGAGCGGCTCTCCAAATTTTGTCCATGTTGATCCGTGTAATCGGCGGCTCTCGTTCCCGAGGGAAAAGGCCGTGTTAAAAAAAATGTCATTCTGAGCGCAGCGAAGAATCTGAGAAGGATGTGCGATCTACCGTTGCTGATGGCGCATTTCCTTGCAGCTGGGAACTGAGCCTGCCCCGGCGAGCCGTGGGAGTTTGGAGCTGTTTTCTATGCGGCGAGGGAAGTATAAACAATTCCAAGGAAAACCCTGTCCTTGTTTTTTGAAACTGGGAACTTGAAACCTGAACTGTTTTCTGTGCTCCTTTGTGTTCCTTCGTGTCCTTTGTGGTTAAAGATTTTGCTTTTGCCTTTGAAACTCGAAACTTGAAACTGTTTTTCCAAACTGCCTTATAATTTCCTTTCTCTCAGGGAGATTCCTAAACAAATGCCTAAGTCTGCCGCGAAGCCTGGCAAAACCAAGCCGGCCAAGAATTACCAGCACCCGGAATCAACCAGTCCGATGCGTCCTGAGGTTGGGACGCAGGCGCAGTTCAAGAAGAAGCTGCCGCCCAAGAAGTATCGCTATGACGATTCGCTTTCACCCGCGCTGGAATGGGACGGGCAGAACCCGGCGCGAGTGCGGGGCGAAG
>Ga0099829_10001488_pt1 | contig 12959 bp, 12 predicted proteins | sample CZO8metaG_3_FD_79336 | JGI IMG/M metagenome (GOLD analysis project Ga0099829, IMG submission 79336) | Vadose zone soil microbial communities from the Eel River Critical Zone Observatory, Northern California, USA - CZOApr15con2H2.8 metaG | ecosystem: Environmental > Terrestrial > Soil > Vadose...
CGACCAGGGGATCAGGAGAGCCGGTGTACGTATCGCCGTTTGTCGGGAGGCTTGATGACCGCGGCGAAAATGGCATCGACCTGATCAGGAACATCAAGGAAATGTACAAGAATGGCGATGGCCACGTGTATGTTCTGGCCGCGAGCATACGGCACCTCGATCATCTGCTCGCTTCATTTGCCGCCGGCGCTGAGCTCACCACTGTTCCCGCGAAGCTCTTGGTGGAATGGGCCACGAAAGACTTTCCGATGCCGGATAAAGACTTTAGCTACAAAGCTGTTGATGCGAGTGGTAAGCCCTTGGAGGCGATTCCGTACAAGACGTTGGATCTCAAGCGTCCGTGGCAGAGCTTCGACACCGCGCATGAACTCACAACTGTGGGCATTCAGAAGTTTGTGGCTGATTATCGGAGCACGCTCAGACGCTCAGCATAGGGAAGCTGGCACTGGAGAACCAGCAGTTGATAAAGCATTCCATTGTCGATACAACTTCGGTACAAATGAGCCAGGGAAAGAACGGTATTTCCGTCCCTAAGCGAAACCAAGTCAGCGCAGCGACCCGGTCCGGGTGCGCCAAGGCCATCCGAAAATCCTCAAATTTGACGGGACTTCGCTGTGCGTTCTAAGGCCAACGTCAAAAAGGTTCGGATCCTCTCGCCTCAGGGGCGCCCCGGTCGAGTTGGAAGTGATCCTTGAGGTCTCCGACTAAAACATTCGGATTCTTAATGAGATGGAGAAAATGTCTAATATTGCAGCCTACGTCGCGATAATTGCGCTGGCGGTTTCTGTGATGCCCGGATCATTTCAATTGTTCGCCCAAGGAAAGGAACGTCCCATGGAACACCCGACTTTTTATCGCACGACACAGATAGATGGGCTCTCCATCTTTTATAGAGAGGCCGGCCCGAAAGACGCGCCCACGCTTCTCCTGCTACACGGTGTGCCTTCTTCATCGCGGATGTTCGAGCCTCTTTTCGCTCGGCTTTCAGATAGTTATCACCTTGTCGCGCCAGACTACCCAGGCTTCGGACACAGCGATTGGCCAGATCCGAAGAAATTCGCGTATACGTTCGATCACTACGCGGAGATTATGAATCACTTCGCCGAAGCGCTCGGGCTCCCGCGCTATACGCTTTACATGCAGGATTATGGCGGTCCGGTCGGTTTCCGCATGGCACTTACGCATCCCGAACGCGTAGAAGCGCTCATTGTTCAAGACGCGGTCGCGCACAACGAAGGCTTGGGCGCGAATTGGAAAATGCGGCGCGAATTTTGGAAAAATCGCGCGGCCAACGAAAGCGCGCTTCGCAAAAATCTGCTATCGATGCAGACAACGCGGACACGCCATGTGGGGAACGATCCGAATGTGGATCGCTACGATCCTGATCTCTGGACCGACGAATTTTACTTTTTGAATCAGCCCGAGCAGGCAGACATTCAAAGCGATCTTTTCTACGACTATCGAACCAATGTTGACGCCTACCCGAAATGGCAGGCATGGATGCGTGAGAAGCAGCCGCGCTTACTGGTGATTTGGGGTAAATACGACCTGTCGTTCGATCTTGGTGAGCCGGAACGCTACCGCAAAGACGTGCCGAGCGCTGAAGTTCACGTTCTGGACGCTGGTCATTTTGCGCTCGATACCGCAGCCGACCAGATTGCGCAGATCGTCCGGGGCTTCATAAGGTAGCAGTGGCGAAGCAATGTTGAGTGACGAGCGGCCAGTGATGAGTGGCTGACCAGGAGAAAGTTGCACCTTTGCGTCGTTCTGCGGTTGTTGCGACTAACCAACTGAATCCGGTCGAGTTTTGACTGACTACTTGCCTTCGGAATTTACGGGAGCGGACATGCCGCCAATGATTTGCCACGTGCCGTGCGTGCGAATCCACGTGTGCGTGATCCGCAATGCGTCGGTCCTTACTTCGGCTCCTTCATTATTGGCCCAGTTGGCCTTGATACGATAATGGTTGATGGCAACGTCGCCGGTCACATGAATGGCGAGTTGCTCGATCGAGTAGGACTGCAACTTCAGGCCTTTCGAGGTGTTGCTCGTGATCCAATCGGTGATGTGATCTTTCCGGACGGGTGCTGAGCTGACAAATGGCCAGCCAAGGAAATCCTCGTGCCATAGCGCGCGATACTTCTCCATGTCGTTGGTCTTGCCGCTTTCCCAGTATGCTTTTTCCAAGTTCTAAACCTGCGTTTCTTCGTTAGCGGAATCTTGCGCAAAACCAGCCGTCGCGAGCGCGAGGAGAAATGGAATGGCCTTTAACATCCCGCGATCATATTACTGAAGGCCTGATGGAGAGAAAATCTTCTTCTCTTGGGGTGCAATCCTGGCGGACAATTACGGTTTCACATTGAACGCCGACAACTTAATTCATCGCCTGATTCGTTCGCGCTGGATTTCCCTGCTCGTCGTCGCGCTTTTGCTTTTGAGCGGACAGTGGGCAAACGCCGATCCGGTAGGAGAGTTTTTCAAAAAAGTTGGCCAATCAATTTCGAACGCTTTCCAGCCTCAGCCGGCGCGCCCTCAAACCACGAAGCCGACGCGGGCCTCCCGGCGACTCACGTCCCGAGAATCAAATCCCGCCCAGGCGACGCCGAGTGCAATCCAGGAGCCATCAAAACCTGTTAAAGAAGAGAAGATTACTCCCACTGTGCTGCCGGCTTCAGCCGTGCCTGCAGAAAAAGCGAGAGGAGACATGCCCTATGGAATTCCGGTACCAGGTCAGAAAGGCATGGTCATAAGTCCTTATTTACCGGAGGGCAATTACATCGATGTCAGCGCTTTCGCCCCCAGTTCCGCTGTGAAAGATCCATATACAGGAAAGATTTTCCGGGTGCCGTAAATTCATTTGTTCGCTGCGGTTAATCGGATTTTTCGATCACTTTCCAGAGCTTGTAGGGTTCGGTGCGTGTCGATTTGCCGTTGTTGAATCGCGGCATGTTTTCGATATGTGATGCGGTGACATACAAATCGCCGTTTGGTCCCCAGCTTAATGTGTCCGGCCAAAGCAAGCGTTTATCGGTGATAACAGGCTCGATCTTTTTCGATGCTGCGTTCCAGCGCACGACGGCGTTGTGTTCGAGGTCCGTCAGATAAACGCTCCCGTCCGGCGCCTCGAGCATTCCGTCAGACGCGGGCGTTTGCGCGACGTTCTCGATTTTGCTCTCGAGATCACGGCGATCGAACCGGCGGCGCCGAGCCAGAACCCGCTCATCTCCTACCTGCCATTGCGCATTCCGCTAAACCGTCGGCAAATGACCAATCTGATTCAGCCGCACCGCACGACCATCATGGACATAACGTTGCTGCGCCTACCTTCCCCGGAGGTCTACCAGCTAATCAAGTCGTAAGGGACGCACGCTTCCTGCGTGCATAACGCGGCATTCCCGTCGGCGCTTCTAAACGAACAGAACCTGGATCGCCCTGAAGCCGAGCTGGCGAAAATTACTAAAGAAAAAGTCGAACGCTCAGATTATTTACGATACGGGGGAAACCGCGGACCTCTCGTGGTGGCCCCGCTCTGTCGAGGCGTTGCGTTGGTCGCCGCGGCGTTGACGGCGCTCACCCGGTTGTTTTTGCCGTCGATGCTCAACCAGCGACGCGGACACATCCTGAACATGGCATCGGTGGCTGGTTTCATCCCTGGCCCGCTGACGAGTGTCTATTTTGCCAGCAAGCATTATGTGCTGGCGTTTTCGGAGGCGCTAATAGAGGAGTTGCGAGGCACCGGCGTAAAAGTGACGGTGCTGTGTCCGCCGCCGGTTCGCACTTCGTTCAGTAATGCCGCCCGGATCGCGTCAGTCAGTTACATGTCGACCACGAAAACGACACCGGCTGAAGTGGCCCGGTACGGTTACCGAATGATGAAGCGTGGCAAGCCGGTCGCCGTTTACGGTCCTGGGTACAAATTCTTGACCAGTTTCCTCGTCGGGATCACGCCGCGTTTCGCCTTGCGCAGATTGGTGCGCCATTTGAACGCGCAGGGTTCGCAATAGCCATCATCGCCATGGCGGCAAGCGTAGGGACACATAAAGATTTGGCGCGCATCGAGCAATTGAGCAAGCAAAGATCGACAGGCCCCTGTATTCTGACGTCGAAACATTCAAAGAAATAGAGTCGGCGAATATCGTGTGATCTACGAATTTGCCGATGCTGAGCGAATCGTTCGCGTCAACCGAGTTCAGCATCGGAGAGAAGCTTACCGCTGAAAACTATCCGCAATCCGGTTTCCACTACAAGTTTACCCGCCGTGGCGGACAATTCTTTTCTGTCGCTTTTTGGCGCGTCACCTTGATATACCTCTCGGCTGTCACTATTGATTCTCATTTCAAGGAGGTAACATGCTTCATCTTATTTGGTACATAATTGTTGGTTTGATCGCGGGCGTCGTTGCGAAATCGGTCATGCACATGCACATGACGCTTCTCTGGACGGTCGTGCTCGGCATCGTCGGTTCAATTGTCGGCGGATTAGTGACGCACCTGTTTTCCCGCCCCCGGGAAGGCGCGCAGTTTCATCCTGCAGGCATAATCGTTTCTATACTTGGGGCGCTGCTGGTGTTGTTTCTGTGGCACAAGTTCAAGCTTCGCATTCCTGCTGGATAGCGCGCGGAAGTTTACGCGAAAGCATGGTTGTCTGGGGAGCGCACGCGCCTCGCGTGCTGGTTTTGGTGTCTCGCCGAAACGAACTTGTTCATCTTGAGTTTGTCGAAAAAAGCGCGGAAGTTCATGCGACAGGGTGGGCAGCGTCTCCTTGGCGGAGTTGCGGCGCCCGATGAGTCAGCAAGCGGTGCCGGAGAGATCGCGAGCAGGGGAGGTCATTCGGCCAAGTGCGTTACTCTTCCTTGACCTCGGCGGGCGTGGGCAAGGGGGCGGACAGCGTGACGTGGGTGATTTCTTCCCGCGGTTCGCGAGTGGCTTCCATGGTGACCTCCTGGTGCGGATCCTCCAATTCCCTGAAAGTTACGGTTTGGGTAATGGTCTTGTTAATGTTCGAGCGCATGCGCGAGAACTGGTACTTGTCGTTCTTGAACTTTTCCCACGCGTCGGCGAGCGCGACGGGGCTGAGCGGGGATGTGCCAGTCTGAACGATCTGAGGCATATCATCGACAACCTTTTTGGCGGCTGGTCCAGCCGGAGTGAACTCTGGGATCTTCGGCGTCCAATTCGGGAAGGCGACGGGGCCCGGCGCGCTTATGGCCGCTTGCACCTTCGCTTTCGCCTTTGCCTCTTCCTCCGCTTCCTCCTTCACGTCTTCTTCCATCATCTTTTTCACGTTCGGCATCTCAATGCCCATTTTCTTCGCGGCTTCGGACGCCTGGCGGAGGGCTGCCTCGGTTTCCTTGTCCGTGTCTTGCGCGTTCGCAAGGCGCGCGAGCATGAGTGCGAAGGGAACCACAAACGGCAGGAAGTACGCTTTCATGGGGCCGAGGTTAGCAGAGCTGGAAATGCGGGGGCAAACAGAATGCGGCGGGCGCGGCCGGGCGGAAGCGGTCCCTGCTCGATGACAATACCTCTCCGGAAAGCGACGCGGCCTTTGATGTTCGCTGCTGCCCCCTTCGGCTCCGATATCGTGTCCAGCGATGTTAACCTTCTCGTACCCCGAGATAACGCTTTTTCGTTGTTCCCCGCGCCCCCTGGACGCTATCCTCCGGTTCACTGTGAAAAAGCAAATTCCTATCCTTAGATTGATAGCTTCGACGATTCGCGCATGCGCGGTCACTTGTGCCTTGCTGATCTGTGCCTTGCTGATGACGCTCGCCAGCTGCGGGGGTGGTAAATCGGCGAACGCTCGCCTGAAGAACATCTCCTTCGATCCAACGGTCGACGTGTTCGCGCAGCGCACTGAGGGTGGCTCGTCCGCGAGGACGTTCGAATGCACGTCAAAGAACGCCGACGGCACGTGCAACGTGAACGAGTGCAAGCAAGGTCCGGGAGGAGCAACCTTCGACTGTGCGAGCTTCGCTGCCGCCTGCGTTGACGCCGGACACCATTGGTCCGGCACGAAGGAAGGCGGGAAGTGCACGCGAGTGCTCTAAATTCTCCCGGAGTCAAGCACTAGACGTACATCGGCCGCCCGTCCCTCAGCGGTCATTCATCCGCGAACCGCCAAAATTTCAAAGAAGTGACTTCTGGACAGGGCACTGCCTGCCCGCCGTGGTGGGCCGGTGGCGGTTTCAACGCGCAAAGACAAAATGACAAAAGGCCGACGTCGCACCCGGCGAAACACATTCACCCTCTTCTTCTGCCTCGTGTCCTTTGCTTGCCACGCCCGTAGCCTCGGCGAAGGCGGGTCGTCCGGATTACACCGCGCTTTGCTTTGCGGAGGTTGATGCACTATTTGAACATTTAGGTTCGGATGACGGGCTAAGTCTGCTGCGATGTGAAAGAGGAAACGATTGATACACATTCGAAGGCACTGAAGATCAATCTCGATCCGCGCTGGTACGGGACGTTCGCGGAGATCGGCGCCGGGCAGGAGGTGGTGCGCTGGTTTTTCCGCGTCGGCGGCGCGGCGGGAACGATTGCGAAGAGCATCTCCGCCTACGACATGAAGGTGAGCGATGCCATCTATGGCCACGCGGAGCGTTATGTCTCGCGCGAGCGGCTTCAGGCGATGCTCGACCGCGAGTTCGATCTCGATGTGGAGCGGCTCGGGAAGGAACGCGGCGATAACACTTCGTTCTTCGCCTTTGCCGATACAGTGGTGGCGCGAAGCTATCGTGGCGGCCATGAATTCCACGGCTGGATGGGGATTAAATTCCAGAGCCGCGTGCACGATCAACCGAGCCAGATCGTGATGCACGTGCGGATGCTCGACGCCGAGGCGTCGCTGCAGCAGGAAACGCTCGGCATCGTGGGGGTCAATCTTTGCTACGGTGCGTTTTTTTTGAGCCACGTGCCAGAGGAGTTAATCGAGTCAATGCTCGACAAGCTGACTACCGGCCGCGTCGAGATCGACATGTTCGAACTCAGCGGGATCGAATTTCGCAACGTGGACAATCGCATCATGGCGGTGAAGCTCGTGCAGCTGGGGCTGAGCGGCGCGGCCATGTTTGGCGCGAATCGCGACGTGCTGCAGCCGTCAGACGTGCTGCGTGACAAAGCGGTCCTGGTCGAGCGCGGGAGTTTTCGCCCGCCCACACACGTCAATCTCGACATGCTGGCGTGCGCACTGGCAAAGTTCAAAGAGGACCCCGCGTGCGCTGGCAAACCGATCCTGCCCCTGATGGAACTCACCATGCGCAACCTGCTGGCGGGAGGCACGGACGTGGACCGGCGCGATTTTCTTGCGCGCGCAGAACTGCTCGCGGCCCGTGGCATGACTGTGCTCATTTCCGATTACTTCGAATACTACCGGCTCGCCGCCTATCTCGCTTGGCGCACGAAGGAGCGCATCGGCGTCGTCGTGGGGCTGCCGAGTGTTTCCGAGTTATTTGACGAGAAGTATTACACGCAACTGGCCGGCGGCACTCTGGAGAGTTTTGGGCGGCTGTTTAAGAATGACTTGAAAGTCTATGTCTATCCCCTGCAGCGTCAGGCAGGGGACGAGTTACAAACCATTCACACGCTCAAGGTGAAATCCGACTTGCAGCCACTCTATAATTACCTGGTAGGCCGCGGCAGCTTCGTGCACCTCGATAATTTCAACCCGAAATATCTGCCGATCTTTTCGCGTGACGTGCTCAAGCGCATCGCCAGCGGCGACGAGAGCTGGGATGAAATGGTGCCACCTCAAGTGGCGGAGATCATCCGCCAGCGTGGCTTTTTCGGCTACCAAAAGAAGGAATAATCTGATTTTGGTCGCTCGCTAAGCGTGGGACCCGATCGAGCGCAATAGGAGCAATTACACGAAAACGGATCGAAGTCACCTATCGCGTGGGCAAGTATAGCGGAACCGCACGCCCTGATGCAGGCAAATAGGCGACGAGAAATTATGTCTTAGACCCGTGGCACGCTCTTCGATTCGCCTTTCATCGGCGCCTGCGCGAAACTCTTTGCGCTGGACTGCGGTGATTTCCCAGAGCCAAATCGACGTATAAAACGGTGAGATTAATAGTTCTGAGCGTGTTACTCGCGATGACTTTGAATTTCGCGCGAGCAGAATGGCGTCTTGATGCGGAAACGGGCGGCTTTTATGACAGCAATCTCTCGAATTCGGATCGCGCGTCGGATGAGAAAGATGATTGGGCATGGAAAACCGATGTGCGGCTCGCGGACGGTTTTCAATTGTCCCGCGATATTCGACTAAGTCTCGCCGCCGATTTACACGGCGCAGTCTGGGATCACTACGATGGATTTAATGAGATCGGCGGCGCCGCATCGGCCGCCCTGCGTTATCGATTCGGCTTGGGCCGTCAGGCCCCATGGATCTTGCTGGAGGAAAGAATTGGCTACGAACGCTTTCACGAAACTGTGCGCAGCGGCTGGGACGAATCGCTTCGTCTTCGCGGCGGAATCGCAATCTCGGAACGGATCGCGCTCGAAGCCGGCTACATATTCGGAAATTTCGCGGCGCCGGACGATTTCTTCGATGAGCAGGGCCACACCGCCAACGCGCGTGTGATTGTCGATCTGACCTCGTCATTGCAAGTCGTGCTCGGATACACTTATCGCGACGGTGACGTCATTTCCTACGCGGTCCCGCCGCGGCCCGACATTCTCCTGCTTACGTCCGAACGCCGACCGGTCACAACTTTCGGCACTAATCCGCTCTACACTGCATATCGACTTCGAGGTCAGACACACGCCGTCTCCGTTTCCGCCGGATACGCGTTGACAAGATATTTGTCCATTCAGTTGGCTTACGAGTACGCTGCGACTTCACACGACCCGCTGCAATACGAAAACCATTTGGTTGAGGCGAAGGTCGCGTTTGCTTATTAAATGAACCTGTTGCGCGTGCGCGTCTTACTCGCGGCTTTTGGGTTGTGCCACAATCTGCAGGCCGGTTCACTCGACGTTACGGTTAAAGACGGTAACGGCGCACTCGTTTCCGACGCGGTTGTCTATGCGAAAGGAAGGGCCGTGACCTCCGCGCTTGCGAAAAAGCGAATGGTCATCGATCAGCGAGACAAACAGTTCATTCCTTACGTAACCGCGCTGCAGGTCGGCACATCGGTCTTGTTTCCGAACAACGACAACATTCGCCATCACGTCTATTCGTTGTCGCCGGCGAAAAAATTCGAGCTGCCACTTTATGCCGGCGTCCCAGCCGAGCCGGTCACTTTCGACAAGGAAGGATTCGTTACGCTCGGATGCAATATCCACGATTGGATGATTGCTTACGTGGCAGTGCTGGCGACGCCGTATTTTGAGGTCACGGGCAAAGAAGGCCGCACGCGGTTGAAGGATCTGCCACCGGGGCAATATATCGTCGAGGTCTGGCAACCGTCGCTCAAAGGCGCGCCGGAAAAATTCGCGCAACGTGTCGATCTTGCAGCGCGGGACGCGAAAGAGTTGGTCTTCACTCTGGATCTGAAGCCGCACTTTCGCGCAAAACGCGCGCCTGGGTTATTGACCGGAGGATATCGCTGAAATTTCGATTCCGCAGATTCAGAAACCGGCTGCTCTTCTTCCTGGTCGCTCTTTTAGCGCTGCTGCAAAGTGCGACTTATCTCGTGGTCAGGCACGCCAACCGCCAGCATGCGCTTGCGCAGATTGAATCGAGCTTGCGGGCCGGCGCGCAAGTTTTCGAGAAGCTGATCGAGCAACGGAATCTACAGATCACCGCCGCTGCAGCGATTCTTTCGCGTGATCACGCTTTTCAGGAAGCTTTTGCCGGCGCGGACCAGGATCGCGCGACCACGTTATCGGCATTGGAAAGTCTTCAGGGCCGGGTGAAAGCAGATGTGGTCCTAGTCGCGTCCCTCGAAAAGGAACTTCTTTTCGACATGCACCGGCCGGAACTGCACGGTGTTCCATTTCCTTTTCCCAAATTGATCGATAAGGCGGAAACAACCGAATCGACGCACGCATTTGTTCTTCTCGATAACCAACTCTACGCGATGGCGGTCACGCCGCTGCTCGCGCCCGATCCAATCGCGTGGCTTTGTCCCGGATTTCGCATCGACGATAATTTCGCGCGGGAGATCAAGGCATATACCGATTTGGAGATCACGTTCTTGAGCGGGCAGAATTCCCTCGGCACCACCTTCGATGAAAAGCGGCGCGCCGCACTGATGTCGATTCTGCGCGGGAGCGCGCCACCGGCGAAACAGATTGTCGACCTTGGCGTCGCTGGCGAAACCCTCCTGAGTTATTCCGTGCCGCTGCCGGCGGAGAATGGAAAACCGATCGCGCTTCTGCAACGATCGCTCGACAAGGAACTCTCGCCGTATCTTCGACTTGAACACACCTATTTGAGTCTGACGCTGTTGGGTCTCGTGGTCTCCGGTGCCTTGGGAATCTGGATCGCGCGCGGCGTCTCCAGGCCTGTGCTGCAACTCGCCAAAGGCGCGCGCGAAATCGCGGCAGGGAATTATCAGCATCGCGTTGAGCTAAAGCAGGAGGACGAACTCGGTTCGCTCGCCGCTTCGTTCAATCAGATGGGCGAAGGTCTGGCCGAACGCGATCGCGTTCGCGATTTGTTAGGGAAAGTGGTCTCGCCGGAAATAGCGGCGGAGCTGTTGCGTAAAGATGTCGCGCTTGGTGGAGAAGAACGCCAGGTAACCGTTCTCTTTTCGGACCTGCGCAATTTCACCGGCATGAGCGAAGCGCTTTCGCCGCAAGAGATGTTGGGGATTTTGAATCATTACTTCACCCGCATGGGCGCGATCGTCGAGAACCACGGCGGGGTCGTGGACAAATACATCGGCGACGCGCTCATGGCGCTGTTCGGCGCACCGCTCGGCAATCCTGACGACGGCGATCGCGCGATGAAGACTGCGCTCGAAATGACCGAGGCGTTGGACGATTTAAATCGGCAATGGCGTAAGCGCGGATTGCCCACCATTGGCGTTGGCATTGGTATCAACACTGACATCGTCGTGGCCGGAAATATGGGATCGGAGACGCGGCTCAATTACACCGTGATTGGCGATGGAGTAAATCTGGCTTCGCGGTTGGAAGGGCTAACGAAAACACCGCATTACGAAACGCGCATCATTATCAGCGGTTCGACATTGGCCACGGCCAAGGAGCGATATCGCACGCGGCGGCTCGGCGAAGTTGCCGTGAAAGGAAAGCAAAAATCGACGGAGATTTTTGCGCTCCTCGGTCGTGAATGAGGTGGCTTTTTCGGCTACAAAAAAAAGGAGTAACCGGATTTTGGTCGCTCGCTAAACGTGGCATCGGTAACCGGTTTTATACGGGCCCCACTGATTGTCCCTACGGTGTGTGAGTGGGACTCGCTGAAAGGACTGTCCATGACGAAGGAGCGCGCACCGCGCCGATGACTTGGCGCACCGCCTCAATAACCAACGCAGGCTGCTCGATTTGAACATAGTGTGAGCTCTTCGTCGCAACGATATGGCGCGTGTTTGGCACAAGCGCGGCGAGCTTTTCCTGCGCAGCTTTCCATGCGCTTTCCAGAGCGTCGGGAAAATCTGCCGGTAACGGCTGCCAAGGCGAGAGATCGAACGGCAGACCTTTGGAGATGACAACGAGCGGGATGGAACGCAACGGATGGGCAGTCTTTGCCTGAGTCATTTGATCAAAGCTGGTGTCCACGTCAATGGTTTCCAGGTCTTTGTATACGAGTCCCGGCGGAGGATCCTTAAAGCCGAAGCGTTTATACAAGGTCCACTGGTCAAATGTCATCGCGTCCCTAACCCATTCGGAAAACGCATCCACGAGGACCATTCCTGCAACATCATCAGGATAAGTACTGGCATACAGGCGGACAAACAAACCACCAAGGGAATGACCGACCAACACATACGGACGTGGAATGTTCGCCGCGTGCAGCACCGCGTGGAGATCGGTGACAACATCCTTCGCCGTGCACGGCATCGGAACGGAGTTGCTACGGCTGAAATGGGTGTCGTCGAGGATGGTCCCCGGACGGTCATACGCGCAGACACGCGTAATGGCACTAACGCCGGGCAATACCATCGTCGCACCGGGTTCGCCGCCCTGTACGTTCCAAATATCCGCGTCGTTGCGATAGCCGGATTCGAGAATGACGATGGGGCTGCCCGTGCCGCGACATTCGAGATACATTTTGCATCCGCCAATATCAACGAGCCCGGTAAAGTCAGGCTGCGGTGTCGGCGTCACTGGCGGAACAGTGGGTTGCACAGAGAGTTGGGAACCCACCTTTGCGATCGGCTCGTAAAATCGTAGCGCCTCGATGTCGCTGCCAAGCTCGCGCAGCGGGTATAGGCCTTTGGCAGAGCCGGCGCCGGGATCGCGCACGAGGTAGTCGAACCCGTCTTTGCCGGCGATGACGACAAAATGCGTGACGCCGCTGGGCAGCCGCACCCGCACGATGACCGGGTTTCCATGGGAGAGATTCGAATCGATAAGCTGATACGAGGCCAGGTCTTCGTATACGTGCCGGACGCGGTCGCGCGCGAACCACGCCGCGCGGTCCCAATAAATCCAGCCTTGCTCGGTGTATCCGCCAACGGATGTTAAAAACCAGTTTAACTGCTGCGGATCGGTCTCGACGCCATAAAACTTGAACACCATCGCCGCGGCCGCCACGGCGCAGCCTTCGCCCCCAAGGGTGCCGTTGGCTTCGATCCCGCCAAGCGGATCGTCGCGCCATTTTTCATCGGACTGGCGGAACGACGGCACCGCCAGCTCGACGCGATGGAAAAAATAACGGCCACCGCGCGGCGAGAGTTTTCGTTTCCAAGTCCAATCGATGTACACGCCGAGCACGGCGACGAGCAGAACAAGAAGGAAACTGATGAAAAACCAACGGCGTTTCAAAGCACCAACTATAGCCGCGGCTGCCTGCTCGCGAAAGCATTCGGAGTCTCAGCCCCAAAATTCCCTGGATCG
>Ga0099829_10001491_pt1 | contig 12951 bp, 10 predicted proteins | sample CZO8metaG_3_FD_79336 | JGI IMG/M metagenome (GOLD analysis project Ga0099829, IMG submission 79336) | Vadose zone soil microbial communities from the Eel River Critical Zone Observatory, Northern California, USA - CZOApr15con2H2.8 metaG | ecosystem: Environmental > Terrestrial > Soil > Vadose...
ATGACTTGAATTTGCGTGCTCTTTATACGGGTAAGTGTGACGGCGGTATTGGAAATGGAAGCCGACGTGGAACAAGAAGATAAATCGCGAGCAGAACCAGTTCTATTTAGTATCCCAGAACTGGCCGAACGGTGGCGTTGCTCCCGTGCGACCGTTTACAACGTGCTTCGTGGCCACGAGGTGATAGACTTCGCGCCAGCACCCGGTCGTAAGGGACACAAACTTGTTCGTGCCGAAGTTGTACGGCAGATCGAAAACCGCCGAGTGCGGAGGTTCTCATAAAAATGCTCAGCGTGAGAAAAAGAGATCGCGTCTACTGGCTTGAAGGTCGCTTCGGGAGTCAGCGCATCCAGGCATCCATCGGGACTCGGAATCACGACGCCGCACTACTTTCCAAGAACCGAATCGAACGCGCTCTCATGGAAGGATCATCTTCCGAAGAGTGGCCACAACTTCGCAAACTATTACCAAAGGCCGTTTTTGAAAAACTCGCAGCTCTCGTCGAGTACGTGGAACAACCCAGGCAGCGACCCCACGAATGGAAGGACTTGCGCGAAGCATTCGCGGGAGACTCCGAGCGGCGCATCATCCTGGGAAAATTGCGAAATACAACGTGGGCTCGTTATCAGCACACACTCTCCGAATTCGCTAACTTTCTCGAAACAGTGCAGATCAGAGAACTCGCGCAAATCACGCGGTCGGTGGTGGAGCAATTCAAAACTTGGCGCGCAGGGCGAATTAAGAAGAAAAAGTTCAGCAGAGGGGGCAGAGGCCTTGCGCTTGACGCCGCGATTCTCCATCGCGTTTTTTCGCACGCCACCGAGTTAGAGATGGTGCTGCGCAATCCGGTACGCATGGAAGGAAGACCCGGAGACGACCCAGAATGCGGCGCGCAGCCTTTTAAGACCGATGAACTTTCAAAACTGCGGGAAGCGGCTGGACCTGATCTGCTCGCGTTTCTCGTTCTGCGCTGGACTGGCCTACGCGGTTCCGATGCGGTTTCGCTCCGCTGGTCCGAAGTGGACCTCCAGTCCGGGGAGATCACACGGCTCACACAAAAAAGGCGCAAGCGGGTTGTGGTGCCGATGCACACGGAGTTGAGTTTTGCTCTCGAGGCTGAGGCGCAGCGGCGATGCCCTGCGCCTACGGACGCAGTGTTGCTGAATCCGAAGACCGAGAAACCATTTACGCGGCCCCGACTCTACTATCACATACTTGCACTTGGACAGCGTGCAGGGGTGGCAGACGCTCACCCGCATCGCTTTCGAGACACGTTCTGCGTGGACCTGTTGGCTCGCGGCGTGAATCCCTACAACGTGGCCCGACTCATGGGGATCACAGTCGAAATGCTAGAGAAACACTACGCGCCCTTTGTTCCAGAGCTGCGGGACCGCGTGCGCACCGCGTTGGAGAGCGGGCATGGGCTAGAGTCGATTCAGTCAGCCGCCAGAGCTACCACTAGAGAACAAGGAAAAATCCAATGAGACTTGGTGACGATTTGGTGACAGTCAGCGTAAAAAATCGCATAAGTCTTTATAAATCAGCGGATGAGCCTATAAGCCGGATTCTGTAGAACACGCCAAAGCGTATCCTGACGATCATTCCTCTAGGCTGCAATTCGCATTGCAGCTCCAGCAGCCTACCCGAGGGTTGCTCTCGTCAACGGCCCGCCTGCTTAACGCAGGACGTTCCGCTTCCGAGGGAGTTCGGCGAACTTTCGTTCGCTTCGCTCGGCGAGCCGGGCCGGCTCTCCCCTCCTATTTGGCCTTGCACCACGCGGGGTTTTCCTTGCCTCGCCTGTTGCCAGACGAGCGGTGGGCTCTTACCCCACCGTTTCACCCTTACCAGCAAAAGCGCCTTTGAACGACGATGAGCAGGTTTCCCTGCCGCCCGTCACAGCAGCTACCCTTCGCGGCGGTTTATTTTCTGTGGCACTTTCCGTGAACCTGCAGCACAAAACATCTGCGCTGCTGCTCCCCTGGCGTTACCAGGCGCGTTGCCCATTTGTCTGCTGACGCAGACCGGTGTCCGGACTTTCCTCCCGCCCCGATTGCTCGAAGCCAGCGATCATCCAGCTCACCCGCCGCCTCTATTATATCGCGACATGGGTCCAAATTTCGCGCTTGTTGCGCTGCCCTTCGCGTCATACAATCCCGCGCATGAATGTCCGTGAAGCGAAGGATTTCCTCGTCGATCAAGCCGCGCAGCAAGCGGCCATCGACGGGGTTCCGCTTTCAGAGCTGGAAAAGCGGACGATGTATTTTACCGAATGGGATGACAGCGGCGGGGCCCGATTGCCCTCAATGAAGAGTTTGAGGCGCAGTACAACGCCGAAGAATACGAGCCAAAAATCGCAGAGCTTATGCGACCCGCTCACGCTCGCCTAAAAAAAGAGAACTCCTCCTCGGCCCGTACCTGGGACGAAGCTGTTGCGGAACTCAACAAAGGCGACCACTATCTACTTGTTCTGCTGGACCATGGTCCGGGCAAATGGCAACTGCTTGGCGCCGGGTCGAGCACGGCGGTTTTTGGAACGACCTTTTGGAAAGTTCTCGGCATCGGACTTTTTGTTCTTATCCTTGGCATGGTCGTATATGTCTACCTGCTTCACCGAGGAGATTCAATGCCAGCGCGTCAGTCCAGGTCCAGGACATTCTGTTCCCTTGCTCAAGAGAGCTGCTTATACATGACCAGCGCATCGACGAAACCGTGCTCGGGGTGCTGAAACGCGCCAGGCAAACAGCCAACAATCTTAAAGCCGAGGTCGCTCCACAGTTTCACCGCTCGGCTGTTGGCGCTGACCACGAAGTTGAATTGCATGGCGCGGAAGCCGCGTTCCCTGGAACGTTGCAGAGAGTGTAGACACATCGCGCGCGCAATTCCCCGCCCCTCGGCGCCAGCCGCCGTAACATAGCCACAGTTCGCAACGTGTGCCCCGCCGCCGCGCTGATTGGCGCGAAGGAAGTAGGTTCCGAGGATTGCGCCGCCGTCATGCCACACAAATATTTCGTTTTCCGGAGTGAACCAATACTCAAGCGCTTGTGACTTACTCATTTCGCGCGGAAGGGGGTACGTTTCGCCGCGCCGAATCATCGGTTCCAGGATCGCCCAGATGGCGTCTTTGTCTTCGTCGGTGGCCAGCCGGATCGTCATGCAGAATTCCCGCAGTGGTTGGCTATTTGGCGGCAATCAGTTTCTCAAAATCTGATTCCGAGAGGATCGGGACGCCGAGTTCCTTGGCCTTGTCGTACTTCGACCCGGGGTCGGTTCCAACAACGACGTAACTAGTTTTCTTGCTGACCGAGCTCACTACTTGTCCGCCGTGCTGCTTCACAATTTCGCCGGCTTCTTCTCGCGACCGGTTCGCCAGGCCGCCCGTAAACACGAATGACTTTCCCGCCAACTTGTCGCTCTTCGCCACACGCTTTTCTGCCGTTGGCCGCACTCCAGCCTTTTCCAGTTTCTTAATCAGTTGCCGGTTCGCTGGTTCTGAAAAGAATTCCACGATGCTCGACGCCACCTTTGGCCCGACTTCCGGCACCTCGACCAATTGTTCTTCGGTGGCCGCGGCAAATTCCTGCAGCGAAGAAAAATGTTCGGCCAGCAATTGCGCAGTCCGTTCTCCCACAAAAATGATTCCCAGCGCGTAGATCAGCCGCGCCAGTGAATTCTTCTTGCTGGCTGCAATCTCATCGATTAGGTTTTGCGCCGACTTCTCCGCCATCCGATCAAGTTCCGCAACGTCATCCGTTTTCAGTGAATACAGCTCCGCTACATCCTTCACCAGATTTTTCTCCACCAACTGGTCGACGATTTTGTCGCCCAACCCGTCGATATTCATCGCGTGCCGCCCGGCAAAGTGCAAAATCGATTCCCGCCGCTTCGCCGGACAAGCTGCATTCACGCAGCGATACGCCACTTCCCCTTCCACGCGATGAATCTTGCTGCCGCACTCCGGGCAGGTCTTTGGCATGCGGAACGGCTTGCGGCTCTTTCCTTCTTTCACCACCTTCAAGACGTGGGGAATCACTTCGCCCGCGCGCTCCACCAACACTGCGTCGCCAATCTGCACGCCGAGCCGCCCCACTTCGTCCATGTTGTGCAGGGTGGACCGGCTCACAGTCACGCCACCAATTTGTACCGGTTCCAGCACCGCCACAGGCGTCAGCGCTCCCGTTCGCCCGACTTGCACGATAATGTCGTTCACTACCGTAGTTTCCTGCCGCGCGGGATATTTGTAAGCAATCGCCCACCGCGGCGACTTTGATGTAAAGCCGAGTTCATTCTGAATACCAACGGAATTTACCTTCACCACTACGCCATCAATTTCGTACGGCAACTTCTCGCGCCGCGTATCCCACGCCTCGCAATAGGCCACCACCTCTTCAATCCCAGCACACAATTTCCAGTCATCGGAAGCACGAAATCGCAGTTGCTTCAGCGCCAGCAAAGACTCGGAATGTTTGGGGAAAGCGGCTCTTCCGTCCAGCAGCAAATAATACGCAAAAAAATCCAGTCGTCGCCGCGCAGTGATGCTCGAATCCAGCATACGTACCGCACCTGCTGCCGCGTTGCGGGCATTCGCAAAAATCTTTCCGCCCGTCTCTTCCTGACTGCGATTCAGTGCCTCGAAGGACTTGCGCGTCATGACAATTTCGCCTCGCACTTCAAACGACGGCGGCACTTTCGCTTTTTTCAGTGTCTCCTTGTCAATTCGCAACGGAATCGACCGAACGGTCCGCACGTTCGGCGTCACATCTTCGCCGGTAGTTCCGTCTCCACGCGTAATCCCGCGTGCCAGCACGCCATCTTGGTAAATCAGTGCAATGCTCAGGCCATCGAACTTATGCTCCGCGATATATTCGATGGACTCCCTGCCAATTCCTTCGCGCACCCGCCGGTCAAAACTTCGCAACGCATCAAACGAAAACGCATTGTCCAGGCTCAACATCGGCCGCGTGTGGCGAACCGTTTCCAGCCCCTCACGCGGCGGCGCGCCTACACGGGACGTCGGCGAATCCGGAGTAACAATTTCCGGGTACGCTGCCTCAAGCTGCTTCAGTTTCTCCATCAGGCGGTCGTAGGCAGCGTCAGAAATTTCCGGATCGTCCAAAACGTGATACCGGTATTCGTGGTGCCGGAGCTTTTCACGCAGCTCTTCCACTTCCTTTTTCACCGATGCAGGGGCTGCCTTCGCCATATCGCGACTCCGCGTGACGTTCATCCGATTGCAAACCGTATCATATAGAATGATGCCATACGAAAAGACTGTTAAGCTTCGAATAGGATCCGCTTACTTTTCAATGAACGAACTCCATAACGCTCTTCTGATCCACAATCCCAACGCCGGCGGCGGAGGCAATGCTCGCCGTAACAAACTCGATGAAGCCCGCCGCATCCTCGAATCCCGTGGCATCCGCGCCGATCTGCAGGAAACTACCGGCCCCGGCGAAGCTACCGAAATCGCAAAACGCGCCACGACGGATGGCCGTCAACTGGTAATCGCCTGCGGCGGCGACGGCACCATCAACGAAGTCGTCAACGGTCTCGCCAACTCAAAAAATGGCCACCGCGTGCCTCTGGCGTTGCTTCCCGCCGGCACCGCAAATGTTCTGGCCAAAGAATTGGAACTCTCCTGGGACATTCCAAAAGCAGCCGAACAACTCGCACGCGGCGAAGTGCGCGAGATTGCTCTCGGCCTGGCCACTCCACTCGAACAGCCAGAGAAAGCCCGCTACTTTCTTAGCGTGGCTGGCGCTGGCCCCGACGGCCGCATCACCTACGCCGTGGACCTCGAGCTAAAAGCGCGTTTCGGGATTCTCGCCTACTGGTGGCAAGGCGCTCGCGCAGTCATCAACTATAAATTTCGCCACTTCCGCGTAACCGGCGAAGGACAATCTCGTGAAGTATCCCTGGTCATCGTGGGCCGTACCAAGCATTACGGCGGCCCATTCAAAATCACGACCGAAGCTGACTTGTTCGAGGACCAATTCGAATTTCTCGGCCTGACTACCCAAAGTGGCCTCAAATATCTCAGCTACCTGCCGACTCTATGGCTGGGTGATTTGCGCAAGGAGGAAGGCGTCTATTTTTGGAAATCCGATCGGCTGGTCTGCGAAGCAATAGACAACAATCCGATCTATGCGCAAGTGGACGGCGAGCCCCTCACTCGTTTACCGGTAGAATTCCGCATCGTGCCGCGCGCACTGCGCTTACTGGTGCCGGGCGCGGCCAGCGCTGAAAAATAAACAACGTGGACCCGCTCACGCACAGTCTCGCCTGCCTCGCATTGCAGCGCGGATTTTTTCCAAAAGCCTCCTGGCGCGCCGCACTCACAATTCTTTTCGCCGGCCTCATCGCAGATGTAGATTTTCTAAGCGCCCGCTTTGGCCCGTCCGCGTATTTACGTTGGAACCGCACCACCACGCATTCCCTGGCGTTTGTAGCCCTGCTCGCAATCGCGGCTTTTCTCTTCTCCCATACGCTCCGCGATCCGCAACGCTCCTCCAGGTGGATGGGACTCTCCTGGACCGCCGTCGCCGCAGCCGCGCTTCTCCATCTGCTTATGGATTTTCTTCAGACCGACCCCGTGAGTCTGCTTTGGCCCTTCTCTCCAAAACGTCTCTCTTTTGATGTTTCCCCGTCCATAGATCCGTGGCTGATCGTAGTCCTGGCCTCGGCGATTCTCTTTCCCGAGCTGCTGCGGCTGGTCGGAGACGAAATTGGCTCGCACAGCAAACGTCCCCGCGGCCGCACCGGCGCCGTCATCGGACTTTCCGTCGCCCTCATTTATTTGGGCACCCGGACGTTATTTCATGCCAATGTAACTGCCGCGCTAGAATCGCGCACCATTTCGGGTGAAATGCCGCGACGCTTCGCAGCATTTCCAGACTCCGTTTCGCCGTTTCTCTGGCACGGCGTCGTCGAAACTGAATCGGCGCTGCATCTTTCAACCATGCGTAGCATGGGTGGAGAAGTCAGCTACGCTTCCAGCATCACCACGTTGCGCAAGCCGGAGCCGTCGCCCATCCTCAGCGCCGCGCAAACTTCGGCCGCCGCAGTGGAATTTTTGAAAACCGCACGCTTTCCCAAAGCGATTGTGGAGCAAGAATCGCAAGGCTACTCCGTGGAAATAAACGACTTGAAAGATCAAGCCATGCAAACGTCGAACCACGCCATCTTGGCAAACATCACTCTCGACAAATCCGCAAAAGTTATTTCCTCTGAATTACAATGGCAGAAAATCTCGACCCGGCCATAGCGAACGGCTTTCACAGCGAAATGGTCCACCCCCAACGGTCTTCATTTACATTCCGCTCACTGCGACAGCGTCATCCTGACGACATCCGATAAGAATGTCCGATCGAAGATTCCGACTCCGGTCGGAAAGTATCTCGCCTAAACCGCAAGCACCCACCCTTATGCTTTCCCGTCCCGCGAGCGTTCCCGCAAGATCCACCGCGAAGCCAGATAACCTACCGCCACAAACACCACCAGGAAAATCACCACCTGGACTTTGTGCCGCGCCAGAAAAGGCAGGGTATCATTTCCATATTTCACGGCCAAATACCCTACGCCAAAATACCGGATCAGCCGCGCTAGAGAAATCGCCGCGACATAACTTATCAACGGCACTTCAAACACTCCTGCAGCAAATACAAAAAACTTGAACGGTGTCGGCGGCGGCAGAAGCGCCGCGACCAGCATTCCGCCAAATCCATTCCTCTCCACCCAGTGCTTAATGACTTCCGCGCGCGCTCCCGCTTTACGCCGGAAATATGCTTCGCCGCCCTTGCGCGCAATAAAATACAGCAGCACACATCCCAAGACCGATCCCAGCGAAGCCATCAGCGCATACAGTGGCATGCGCGCGGGATGCTGCATGGACAGCTCGATCAATAACAAATCATTGATTACGGGAAAAGTGAGAACCGAAGAATCCAAAAACGAAATCAGAAATAGGCCCGGCGCCCCCAGTGCCCCCGCGAACGCCACAATTTTCTGTTTCCATCCGCTAAGTTTTGCGTCCAAATCGGAGTCACCGTAGAAACCGCGCGTTCAGTGTAGCAAACGGCCGCACCCGCTCAGAAAACCGTCTGAATAGCATCCAGAATCACGTCGTATACACGGTTCAATTCGGCTTCCGAGATTACATAGGGCGGCAAAACGTAAATGACATTCCCCAGAGGCCGCAGCAGCACGCCACGTTCCAAGAAGAATTGATACAGCTTCGGCCGCATCGCCGAAAGGTACCCTGCGTCATCCGCGCGCAATTCAATCGCGCCGATGGTTCCCATCTGCCGAATATCTCCGACTGATGCAAAATCCTTCAGTTGTGCCAGCCGTTCGGAAGTAATTTCTGCGATCGCAGTAATTCGTCCAAAAACCGGTTCATCATCAAAAATCTGCAGACTCGCATTAGCTGCCGCGCACGCCAGCGCGTTCCCTGTGTAGGAATGTCCATGATAAAAAGTATGCAGCCGGTTCTCGCTGCGAAATGCTGTCTCCACGCGATCGCTGCACAACGTCACTCCCATCGGCAAAAATCCGCCGGTAATTCCCTTCGACAAACACATCAGGTCCGGAGCAATTCCCGCCAGATCACATGCAAACATTTTTCCCGTGCGTCCAAACCCCGTGAGCACCTCATCAGCAATCAATAAAGCATCGTACTTCGTACAAGCCTCACGCACCCTTTGCAGAAACTCCAGTGGGTGAATGATCATCCCGCCCGCAGCCTGCAGCAGCGGCTCGACGATCACCGCCGCGATGTTGTCTCCTCGTTCTTCAAGCAATGTCTCCAATTGCCCAACGCACTCGATATGGCAAGTCTCGCGACGCAGTCCCACCGGGCACCGATAGCAATACGCCGAGTGCACTCGATGGACCGCATACCGCATCGTGCGAAACGGATCGGTAAACGGCGAATCATCACTGACCGACATGGCGCCAGCCGTATCGCCGTGATACCCATGCTGCAGCGCAACAATTTGCCTCTTCTCCGGTCGCCCCGTGTTGCTGAAATGTTGCACCGCCAGCTTCAGGGCCACCTCGACTGCAGTCGAACCGTCATCCGAGAAAAATAAATGTGTCAGCTCCGGCGCAACCCACTTCCGCAATCGCGCTGCCAGCTCTTCCGCAGGCTCATGCGTAAACCCCGCGAGGATCACGTGTTCCATCTTCCCCGCCTGTTCCGCGATTGCCGCGGCAATCCTTGGATTCGCGTGCCCATGAATATTCACCCACCACGAAGAAACCGCGTCGATAATTTTGCGCCCGTCTTTTGCATACAGCCACACCCCCTCGGCGCGTTCGATTTCAATCGGCGCTGGATCGAGCTTAGAGTTCGTAAATGGATGCCAGATCTTGAGCGGAGAAGGCATGCAGGCCAGTTTATTGCGAGAAAGCCGCCCGGTCGAAATGATTCAGAAAAACTTGCATCAGCGCGGTACGATGCAGGTTTGGGAGTCGCGGCACTTCACCGATCACTCGCACATGCCCGAAGCGCTCGATGGTCTCGCGGTTTTCGCGATTTTGATCGCCAATCAATACCACGCCATGCACCGGCAATTCCGCGGCATGCAAAGCCGCCAGCGTCAGCAACGTGTGATTGATCGTTCCCACCGTACTGCGCGCCGCAAGAATCACCGGCAATTTCAGTTTCACCATCAGGTCCAATACAAACTGCTTTTGATTGATCGGCACCAGCACGCCGCCCGCGCCCTCCACCACCAGCCAGTCGTTCGATAAATGATTGGGCAAATTAATGCGCGCCAAATCAATTTCCACGCCCGCCCAGCGTGCCGCCAAATCTGGCGAAACGGGCGGCACAAATTTGTACACTTCATCGATGGTGCGGTCCGTTCCTATTCCCGCAAGTCGCATCACGGTCGCGCGATCCGATCCTTCGAGCGTGCCCGTTTGAATCGGTTTCCAATACATCGCGTCCAACGCAGCGCACAACAACGCAGAAAGCGTGGTCTTTCCGACGCCGGTATCGGTTCCCGTCACAAAAAAATGATGCCTCATGCCTGCCCCACCGCTTCGCTGTGCGGAGCCTCGGCCGACTGCGACAGCTGCAAAGCTCTCAAGCATTCACGCAAACGCAGTAACTCGTTTTCCGTAATCGGCGCAGTAAGCGACAGCCGCAGGCGCGCGCTGCCCACTGGAACCGTTGGCGGACGAAGTGCCCGAATCGCAAATCCTTGTTGTTGCAAGAATTGTGCGGCAGCCAGCGCGTCGTTATTTGCACCAATAATCACTGGAATAATTTGCGAGTCTGTTCCGGATATATCCCATCCGTCGGAGCGCAGCGCCCCAGCGAACGCGCGAGCCTTGCGCAGCAGCGATTCCCGCTGATCATCCATTTGCCTTGCGAATTTTAGTGCCGCGCGAATCTGTTCCGCGAAGTACGGCGGCATCGCCGTACTGAAAATCAGCATACGCGCATGATTCACCAGATAATCGCGCAGCACTTTCGATCCGCAAACCAATCCGCCGGCGCCTGCCAGCGCTTTCCCGCAAGTACATACCACTGCTAGAACTTCATCCGTCAGCCCGGCCTGCGCAACAATTCCCGCCCCGCCCGGTCCGTGAACCGCCGTTGCGTGCGCCTCATCGACAATAAGGCTTGCCCCATACCGCGACGCCAAATTCTGCATCGCTCGCAAGTCAGCGATGTCGCCATCCATGCTGAACACCGATTCAGTCACGATAATCTTGCGACACGTTTCGCGTTCGCGTGCCCGCAATTCGTCTTGCAGTACGTTCAAATCGAGGTGCGGATAAATTACGCGCCGCGCTCCACTCAATCGAATTCCATCAATCAAGCTGGCATGATTGAGCGCATCGGAAAAAACCACGTCGTCTTTTCCCAGCACCGTCGTTAGCAACCCTACATTGGCCGCGAATCCGCTGGAAAAATAGAGCGCGGCCTCGGTTCCTGCAAAAGCCGCAAATTCCTCTTCCAGTTCGTTCCAGACCGGATCGTGGCCGGAAAGCAGTCTTGATCCCGTTCCACCGACGCGCGCGCTTCCTTCAACCACTCCCAATACAGCGCTCTTCAGCCGCTCATCTTGTGCGAGTCCGAGATAATCATTCGAGCAGAAATTAACACCTTGCAAGTGTGCAAATTCGCGCAACTGACTGCGCTCCCTCAATTCCGTCAGCGCGGCTTCCATCTCTCTTCCGATTTTCTTTTGCTGTTCAGACGGCATGCGGTTCCAACGGCTTCATTCCCAAATTCTCCAGCAATGCTTCATCTTCATCGCGCCCGGGATTTGGAGTGGTCAAAAGTTTTTCGCCGACGAATATCGAGTTGGCGCCGGCCAGGAAGCACAGTGTTACCGCTTCCTGAGACAATTGTTTGCGGCCTGCCGCTAGTCGCACGCGCGAAGTCGGCATCAGGATTCGCGCCGTCGCAATCGCCCGCACCATTTCTAGCGGATCGAGCGCCGGCATTTTCGCCAGAGGCGTTCCTTCCACCCGCACCAGCATGTTAATAGGTACGCTCTCCGGATGCGGATCGAGCGAAGCCAATTGCAGCAGCAGCCCGATACGATCTTCCTCCCGCTCACCCATTCCCAAAATCCCACCGCAACATACAGTGATTCCCGCTTTCCGCACCGCCGCCAAAGTCTTCAGACGATCGTCGTATATCCGTGTAGTGATTATCGAACCGTAAAACTCTGGAGATGTATCTAGATTGTGATTATACGCAGATAGTCCTGCATCCTTCAATTGCTCGGCTTGCCGCTCATTCAACATTCCCAGCGTGCAGCAGACTTCCAAGCCCAGTTGCGAAACGCCACGCACCATTTCCAGAACTTTCTGAAATTCCCTGCCCTCCGGGGCTTGTCGCCATGCCGCACCCATGCAAAATCGCGTGACACCTCGGCCAGCCGCTTCCCGCGCCACGGAAATCACATGCTGCGGATCGAGCAAGCCTTCGCGTCCAACGCCCGCATCGTAGTGCGCGCTCTGCGGGCAATATCCGCAATCCTCTGGGCAGCCTCCCGTCTTGATCGAGAGCAACTGACAGGTTTGCACTCGGTCTTCGGGATGAAATTGTCTGTGCACTGTTTGCGCGCGGTACACCAGCGATGGCAATGGGGTTCTATAAATCGATGCAACTTCACCGCGTGGCCAGTCGTGCCGCAACGCTGGCGTCGCCGCTTCTGCAGCCAGGGTACTGTGATTCATTAATCTCGATTCTCCCTGAAGTATCGTCACGCATGTTACCAGAGGTTTGCCCTTCAATGACGAGGCCTTTTCGCGTGCCGCCATCCTGGGCGAGAAACTCTTCATTTTGTCGCGTCGTTTGAAAATATGCGCTCGGAATGTTATAAATCAGACCTTCGCCACGCCCTGTCTTTTGCTGCCATCTGGCAAAACTGCGGGTGTGCCGGGAAGGGGTTCCCGGCCGTGGCACGGGTCTCTTTTCCGTTCAGGATCAGGGATCCAGGGTTTGTACTTACAAACCCTGGATCGAAAAGGAGCCATCATCGAGCGCGCCTGGCATCGGCATGGAGAGTGCCTTTGCCGTACTCAAAAAGTAGGCCCGCGGCTGCGCTGATGCTCCCGCAAAAAAAGGCGAATATTCGTGAATCTTCGCCCGTGATTCGTGTGCAGCAACGCAGACTGTCCGGCTCTGCGCGCAGTTCATTAGCGACTTTTATTCTGGAGGAAGCGTTCATGCGAACCTGGCTACAAAATGCCTGGTCCAACTGTAGTTCTGCAGTCTTGCAACGATCTATGAAATTTGCCACGGGAGGAATGATTTCGCTCCTCGCAGCCATTGCCGTCGTAGCTCACCCCGCCAGCGAAGCCGGAGGCGAAGCCAACCTTAAGTTGCCCGAACTTTCCTCAGTGCGTTTCTTCGGCGGCGCCATCGATGGCCACAAACTGCTGCTCTGGGGAATTCTGATCTGCATCCTCGGACTGATTTTTGGA
>Ga0099829_10001508_pt1 | contig 12890 bp, 12 predicted proteins | sample CZO8metaG_3_FD_79336 | JGI IMG/M metagenome (GOLD analysis project Ga0099829, IMG submission 79336) | Vadose zone soil microbial communities from the Eel River Critical Zone Observatory, Northern California, USA - CZOApr15con2H2.8 metaG | ecosystem: Environmental > Terrestrial > Soil > Vadose...
CCCCCCATCGATGTAGGGATTTTAGGAAGTGTTCAGTCGCTGTTTGATGGTGGCGGAATCGCTGTATCCGTATTGTCAGCAGCCTTGGGATCGCGATACCTGACTAACAGCAGCGTTAAATCGTCCGCCTGCCTCGCGCCTCGAGCAAAATTTTCCACGGATTCCAATACTGTTTTTTGAATTTCCTCGAGCTTGGTGCTGATATTTCCTTCCAGCACTTCGCGCAGCCGCGGCACTCCAAATAATTGCTCATCAGGATCCATCGCCTCGGTTACGCCGTCGCTGAACAACACCAGCGTGTCGCCAGGCTGCAACTTCAAACACGCCGCCGTATACACGGCATCCGGTACCAGTCCCACCGGATACGAGCCTTCAGTGAACGCCTCTTCTACTGCATTCTGGCGAATCAGCATGGGCGAGGGATGGCCGGCATTGATGAATTCCAGGTGCCCATCCAGATCCAGGATTCCGAAGAACATCGTTGCATAACGGCCGACTTCCGAGTGATCGCACAAAAATCGATTTACGTGATTGAACACTCGCGCCGGATCTGTTCCGAGCGTCATTCCTGACAGCGCGCCCTGCAGCATGGTGGTAACAATCGCCGCGCCCAATCCTTTGCCGGAAACATCCGCCAGCAGAAATGCGGTTCGTCCCTCGGCAATTGGAAACACATCGAAATAATCTCCTCCCACAGCAAGGCAAGGGAAGTTGCACCCGGAAACATCCAAATGCGGGAATTCGCGAAAATCGCGCGGCAGCAACGCCTGCTGAATGTCGCGCGCGATGTTGATTTCCTGTTCCATGCGCTGCCGTTCGCGCTCGCGTTCCACCAGCCGTGCGTTATCCAGAATGCTCGCAGCGTCGGCCGCCAGCGCATCCAATATTTGCCGGTCCAACTTGGAAAACGCAGCCGGGCGCCGCGAATCCATGTACAACACGCCAAGAAACTCGCCGCGACGCAGATTCACGACGGATTCCTGCGAATTGGCCCGCATTACGGAAAAAAGTGGAATCACCACAACGGCGCGTAGTCTTTGTGCAACCACACTCTGCGCCGATTGCAAATCCCCTTCCGCTTGCGCCAGATCTTCCGTGATCACCGCGGAATGTTGCTTCAAAGCCAGCTGAATTGCGGTCTGGCTCGGGGCGACGCTTTCTGGCGGCAAACGCAGACCGCCGTTGCGCCGGGCCAATCGCACCTTCAAAGCTCCGTCCGCGCCATTTTCCAGGAGCAACCCGCGGTCCGCGTCCAGTACCGCTACCGCATGATCCAACATCTTTGCCAGCACCGAATCCAGCGGCAGTTGCGAGTGCAGCAGGGAACTCGCTTCCAACAGCATGTTCAGTTTGCGTAATCCGCCGGACGCGGGCTCCGAACTGGTGATGTGTTCGATGCGTGTCAGCAGGTTGGGAATGGATTCCTGTCCGGCATCTGGCGTGGAGCGGAAAATAATTTCGTAGGAATCTTCCAGGCCAAACGTGATGATGTCGCCATCTTCCAGCGCGCGGCTGTCGATTTTTTCGTTGTTGACGAAAACTCCGCGCCGCTGCCCGCGATCTTCAATGTACAAGCGGCTTGCTTCCATTACGATCGCCGCACATTGCCGCGAAATGCGCCGGTCGTTCAATTGCAAATGATTTCCGGTTTCCGCGCCGCGCCCCATCATGTATGGCGTTTGCGAAACACGCGCGTAGCGTCGCGCGCCATCCGGCGAAATCACTTCCAGCACCGCTTCTGTCGTAGCTAGCGTCTCTGCCATTTATCTCTCAAGCCGCAGATTGTAGCACGCACTCCATTGCAAAGCGTGCATCAGCGACGTTCAATGTGCTTGCCACACGCTGGCCACAGTCGACAAAATGGTTCTGCCGATGAAAATCTGCGCCATTTCAAAAAGTACAAGCTTGATCGCTATCGGTCTTTTTTTTGCTGCGTTGTTTTGTGTTACTCCTTTGCAAGCCCAGAAGTGCAGCGTTTTACCAGCACCACTAAAACTCGGGCAGACTTTACGCATCACCTGCGCGGCGGATTTCACGTCGGTAAAATTAAACGAACGGTCCGCGAAACTTTACCTTCAGCGAGACGGCAAGCGGTTTGGGCTGCTGCCAATTTCCGTGAAAGACGCGCCGGGAACATTTTCATTGCTGATTTCTCGCAACGGCGATGGCGAGCCGCAAAACTTGCCGGTCGTCATTCGCAAAACTATTTTTCCCTCACAAAATGTCAAGCTCAGTCCGGAAATCGAAGGCCTCCATTCGACACCGGAAGAAATGGCGCTACTGACGAGTTTCCGCGACGCCATTTCCGAAACTCGTTCCTGGGAAGATCCGCTGCAACCGCCGGTTTCTGGATGCATGACGTCTCCGTTTGGCGTAAAGCGTTTGCACAACGGAAAACCGACTGGCGAATATCACGGCGGTGTGGACCAACGCACACCGGAAGGCGAAGCGATTCGCGCCGTTGCGGCAGGGACAATTACTTTCGCAAAACAATTTAATGTGCTCGGCAACGCGGTGGGAATCGACCACGGCCAGGGCCTCGAATCGATGTACCTGCATATGTCGCGACTCGTGGTGGCTCCGGGAGTTGCGGTGCAGCGCGGCGATATTCTCGGCTATGCGGGTTCGACTGGACGTTCGACGGGGCCGCACCTGCATTGGGTGCTTTACGTGAATGGTGTCAACGTGAATCCCGCGCAGTGGGTGAAGCTTGTGCCATGCTCTGGCGCCGCAAAAAAGCGCTGACGTTTGTTTTTTGCGTTTTCTCTTTTCTTTTTTTCTTCTCCCAATTCCGCGAAGACTTGCTTGCTCAAAGGCACAATAAATCTAGCGCGATGCGGCGGCCAGGCGGCGCTTGACGTAGTCGTTCAAATAGGTATTGAAGGCTTCATTCATGCGCAGGGTTACCGGTCCGGGAGCGTTGCCGAATTTGTGGCCGGAGATTTCGCCGACTGCAATCACGTTGCGATTGGTGGAGGAAATGAAAACCTCATCGGCGGAATAAAGATCCTCGATACGCAGGGTGTGTTCTTTCACGATGGCACCGGCTTCGCCAACGATTTCAAAAAGGATGCTGCGCGTTACACCTTCCAGGCAGCCAGAACTCAGCGGTGGAGTGAAAACGGTGTCGCCCTTGACGATATAGAGATTCGCGGCGGTACATTCGGCGACTTCGCCGCGTTCGTTGAGCATGATGACTTCGTCGAATCCGTCTTTTTGCGCTTCGGCGACCGACCAGACATTGTTGAGCCAGGAAATTGTCTTTACGCCAGTGAGCGGGGAGGCGGCATGGCGGCCATGTTCGCGAATAGCGAGACGAATTGGTTGGTGGTATTCGGGAAGCGGCGCGGTGTAAATGATCAGATCGACTGCGGGCTGCGGTTCATCGCTGCGCCAAAAACCGACCTGATTGTAGAAGAGGTAGATGCGCGCGCAGCCATCGGTAACTTTATTGGCGCGGATCACTTCCTGAAGTTGGACGCGAACGCGCGGTCCGGCGTACGGCATGGGCAAATGAATGATGACAGCGTCTTTTTCCAGGCGGCGCCAGTGGCGTTCAAAGGCGAAGGCTTCGCCACGCACGATGCGCAGCGTGGTGAAGAGTCCCCAGCCGTTGATGATGCCGGCCTGCCCGGGAGAGAGCCGTACTTTTTCGATGGGCAGAAGCTGGTCGTTGTGAAAGACGTGGCGATGAATCAAGGAGCGTGCCTCGCAGGGAGTGGGATCAACAATATTGTAGCGGAAAGAGAGGGAGGTGGAGGAGAGAGAGGAAGAAAGCAGGAGAGGAGGAGTTTTTGGAAGGGGCTACGTCCCAAATTGGGAATGGCAGGTCTTCGGAATATTGCGATGACCTCGAAAGCCTCCAACCAGCCGCGAATCTGGAATCCGGTGCTTGAAGTTGCTCGACCATTAACCACCACTGGCTTAGCAGAAAAGTCCCTTCAGGAAGGAGTGGACGGCGGCGGAGGATCCAGAGTGCTTTTTGGGACAGGAAGTTCAAAGGCACGCAGCCAAAATTGGCTACGCTGGAGCAGAAAGACAGAACAAAAGTCCACAGCGGAGGCGCAGTTATCTAGGTGTATCTAGATGCCAATCGAATCCCGGATTTGTCCATTCGCGGCAACCAATCTTTGGATCGCGGGGCATCGCTGGTACTGAAAATTTCTCCGCAGAGGTGGTCCCCAAGTGAGTAGGGTCGCTAAGGTCGTAAAGCTCTATGCTGACCGATCCCAAGGTCATTGAAGAAAAGGTTTTCAGATCCTCCCGGACTCCGATGGTTCCGAGATAGTTCCGAACCGCATCGTGGACTTTTCCGAGCGGACGGCCAGATCCTGTGAGCACCCACAATCTTGCAACACCTCGGAAGCGATCGACGTCCCGCAGATAGGAACGTGCGTCGTTCGCGTCGCATACTCCGGTAATCCATCCACTCGGCTGCAAGCCATACTGCGGCCCATAGAACCGTGTTCCCACTTCTTGCAATTGCACGACGTAGATCACGTCACCCGCCTGGCGGTGTTGCTGCAAATAGCTGAGCATCGCGCGGTGATACTCAAGTTCGTATGATGGCGGCGCCTGGGCGAGCGCCATCACAGGCGGAGTCAAGATAGCTGATACCACTATCGCGCCCGCGATTGGATGTAGCGCACTCGCCCGACTGCGAACCCAGTCGGCGGCAGATGCCACTGCAATGATTGCCACGGGAAGCATCCAGAACGCCAGCCGTCCACGCCACGGGTATTGATGCGCAACGGCGGCGGCGAGCGCCACCAATGGCGGCCCGCACAAGAGACATGCCGCTGTTCGGCTTCGTCTCCAAATGGTAATGATTCCCAGCGCAGCTAAGAGAACGAAGGCCAAAGGCCATCGGTATCGGAGTAACGTCGGATCCGAAAAAAGCTCAGTGAATCGCGATCCAGTCCAGCTCGCAGCGTTCCACCATTGCAGTGGATGCGGCAAGAAAGCTCCTGCCCAGAACTCATTCATGAATTGACGGGTAGATGGCGTCATGCTCCGAAAACCAACTACGACTGCAAGCAATGAAGCGGAAGCCCAGAGAGGAATCGTGGTGAGCAGTGCGCGCCTAGTTTGTGCGTCGCGCGAGCCCGCCCACTTGATTGCCAGCCCGATGCCCAGGCCCGCCATCATCAGCACGGACGCTTGTGAAAACCAAATCACAACAAAACCGACGAGTCCGATGGTTAATAGCCGTTTTGTTGAAGCTTCGTGCTCGACCAAATTGAGTGTGAGGAGGAGCAGCAAAATTGCGGCGAGCAGATCACACTCGTATTGCTTCACTTCGGCGCCGAATCGAATGAACGGCACACCGATCGCGAAAAGAAATAGTGCAATCGCCGCTGCGGTTGCTGTCAGCATTCGTTCGGCGAGGCGCCGGAAGAGCACTATGCTGGCAATGCTGCAACCGAACGGAAGCAGTCTCAGCGCCATTTCACTCGGCCCAAAAAGCAAAACTGCCAGACGCTCCATTAGCAAGAAGCCTCGCGGCGCTACCTGGTCGAGCATCAGCGGCCTGGTAAGCAGGTGCGACAGGGGAAGGTCGAGAATGTTGCGCGACAGCAAAACCTCATCGAGATACAGCGACGTATCTCGCACGTAGGCCCAGACGCGCAAAGCCATGCCAAGCAGCAGAAACAACAGCATCATCCGATGTTGGTAAAAGGATTGCGCGGCTCGGGCCATGGCCTTTTCTTGTGGCGCATTTCTTTTGGCCGCAACCTCGACAACGCCCATACCTCGCCTCCCCGATTCACGGCACGCCAAAAATGAAACTCGCAGATTCTACCCTGATGGGGGTGAAGGCGGTAAGGAACTCAAAGGAGGTCATAACCGAGGTGAATCTTCGAAGTTTGAAAACAGAAAAAGAGAAAAGATAACGCAGAGACGCTGAGGGCGAGAGTTTCGGGCGGAGATACCGTGCTGTCATGTGGTCGCGTCCTGGGTTCAAATGCGGGAGCAAGCCAAGACAGATTCCTCGCTTCGCCCGCCTACGGCAGGCAGGCTCGGAATGACGGGTGGGTTTTGTTGAGTCGCGAGGGATCAGAACTGCGGCGAAGCTGCTGCTGTGTGCTTATGGGGTTAGGTTGTCGAGAATGATGTGTTCCTCTGAAACGAAGTAGGCGACATTGCTGTGATCGATGAAGTTGGCTTCGTCTGCGTGCGAGGCTTGCCACTCGGGCGAACGGCGTGCCGCCAGAAGCGCTTGCGCGTCGTCGAACCAGAGCTCCGCCATGCCATCAAATGTCAGCTCAGGGTTTGTAAGTACAAACCCTGAAACCCGGCTGGGCTGGTATTTGTCGCCGGGAATCATGAGGCGATGGCTTTGAACTAATTTGCGCAATCCAGGAATGTGAGCGCCAATTGGCCCGTGGACATTCTTCCAATATTCAAAAAATTGTTGGTCGGTCAAGCCGGGTTTTTTGGTGATGCAATAAACGAGCTTGATCATGGAGAGTCGTCCTTCGCGGTTCTTCGGCGCGCTCCCTGATTCTGCTACGATTGGCGGGCTAAGGTTAAGAGTCATGGGAGAAAAACTGTGGCCGTTGTAGCGGGAGTGGATGTTGGAGGAACTGCTGTCAACTATACGTTGGTGGACGGACAGGAAAAGTTTCTAGTTGAGGGTTTATGCGAGCATCCGTCGCTGGCCAAGCAGGGGCCGGAGATTTGTCTGCAGCAGATCGCGGATGGACTCAAAGTGGCCACTGATCGGGCGAGCGTTGCGCTGGTGGACGTGGTGGCGGTGGGACTGGATACTCCTGGACCGGCCAGTGCAGCTGGCTTGTTGAGCGCGCGCGGTTCGACAAACTTTGTCCATGCCCATTGGGCGGGATTCGATATTCGCGAGGGTTTGGCGCACAAGCTGGGAAAGCCGGTTTCGTACTTGAACGATGCGAACGCGGCGGCCCTTTGGGGACACTACGCGATTTTTGGCGCGAACAGCAAGGAGACTTCGGTTTCGATCATCATCGGGACGGGAAATGGCGGCGGGATTATTCTCGATGGCAATGTGGTGAAAGGGAAAAACGGATTTGGCGGAGAGTTGGGGCATGTGCTGATTCCATATCAGAGCATCGCCGGAACCGCGGGCATCAAAGCGCTATGCAATTGCGGAAGGATCGGGGACCTGGAGTCGATGTGTTCGCTGACCGCGATTGAGAGAAATCTGTTGCCATATTTTCTGCCGAAATATCCGGGGCACGAATTGGGGAAACTGACACCGCACGAAGCTGCGAAACGTGTGCGCGGGCTTGCCGACAAAGGCGATGCGTTGTGCAGAGATGTTTTTCGAGTGCAGGCGCATGCGCTGGGATTGTTCTTTGACGAGATGGTGAATACGTTCGATCCCGATGCGTTGATTGTAGGTGGCGGAGCGCTGGAGGCTAGCGAAGAATTTCAGAAGTGGTTCATGGACGAGATTCGTGTGGGAATGCCCAACCAGCGAGAGGAGCAGGCCGGAATTCCAATTTACGTGATTCCAAATGGCGATACTGCGGGAGCGCGAGGAGCGGCGATTGAGGCGCTAAAGCTGGCCCGGCAAAGCGGGCTTATCTAGGTGCGCTGGTTTTACGTGTCGTCGGGCGAAACCAACGCCTGAGGCTTTTTTCCGATTCACGGAACCCTAATTGCCACAAATACTGATCCAATCAGCTGACGCATATTGTCTCTTACCGCGAAAATCATGGTGTATTCGCCGGACGGCAGTTGCACGGCTCCCGGAAATCTCACGCCCTGTGTTTTGATGTTCTCTGCCATCGCGCGCGAGATGTCCTTCCACTGCTTTCGAGAACGTTCCCATCAGCAGGCCCTTCGCATCCTTCGCCGCGGCAGCAAATTCCAGGCTCAGGTGGTTATTGTCGGTTTCTTGCAATGTCGCGACTCCAGGCGCCATTACAAACATGAATGCGATCTTCTTTTTCCCGTCCGCGCCCGCTTCCTTCGCAGCTGACCATTGCACTGCAAGTGGAACTGCCGTGTAGTCGAACGGCGAATTGAGCGCTGCTTCGATCTCCTCTTTGATCTGCTGTTTTTCCTCTTGAGGCGGCCCCTCGTAATATCCCGCCCGGGCGCGGACCTTTGAATCCGGGCGACGCACCCGCACCGAAAGCCTTTTCCAGCCTGGCTTTGCGTCTTCGGCATTCGTGTAGATTCCGATCAAATAATAAACACTGGAATCGTTCGCTGCCTCTCGAAAACAGCCCTCCGCATCTTCACGCCGGTCGCAAAACTTTCCTCCCGTAACCTCTGCGAATTTTTCCATGTTCGCTACGATGTTGTTGGTGTGCAGGTGCTGCGGCAGCGGGTGGCCGGTCCGCGGGTCTACATAAGCAGGGTTCACCAGTTCCTCCACGTCCAATGGATAGAGAGCAATGTTCGCCCGGTTCAAAGCGCTCCACGCACGCTCATACGCCGGCAAAAGCCCGCGATCGCGAGCCCCGAAAGCGTTGGCATCGTCAATCTCGAAGGGAAAGCCGCCGGTTGCCCAAACTATTGATTTTCTTCCCGGTATGCCCGTGAACGCTTCGCCAATTTCACGCAGTGCTTCCAGCGTTCCTGCTACGCGATCTTCCATGCCCATGGCCTGAAAATTTGTCGCGATTGCCAGCGTATTCAAGCGGCTCTGCTGCGCCGCTGCATTTCGTGATCCCGACTTGGTGTGCCAAACCTTGGACCATCCGATAAGTTTCTTCAATCGGATTACTCTCCGGTCGATCCTTCGAAGAGGGCTGCTCTGTCACTTTTTTGAGCGCCTCCGCCAAAACCGCCGGATCGGTCGTAAAGTCGTGAATCACCCTGACCCCCGCCTGGTCCAGAGCCAGTAGGCTCAGCGGTTCCCTCACGTCGAGTGATTTTGACAGGAACTTCAATAACTGTTGCCGCGCTGTTCGCTGCTCCTCAAACGACGAATTGAGAAAATCGACCACGAAGATGGTCAGTCGCTGGTTGTTGCTCTCCACGGCATTAGTGAACCCACCTTCCGCTGGAGCAGCCGCGGATTTCATCAGCTCAGGCTTGGTTAGCACATGCCGGAAGAATCCAATCTGCTGAGTCTTCCCATTTCTCGACAGCTGAAAGTCTTCTTCTTTTAGATCTTCGACGTGGCTTCCGGAACGGTCGGTCACGATGGCGGGCACCATCACCAGAGTCGTCTGCACCTTGATCGCTGGTTGTTTTGCAATCTGTGCTTCTGGTTTTTCTTGTCCAAGACTCGTGTCCATACTGGACAAGATAAGAATCACCAGAACGCACCCTCTCACAATCTTGTTTGATTGGATTTGCACAGGCCCTCCGAAGGAAAGGGAAGCTGAATTGTGCCCACAGGGCGACCTCATACTATCATTGCGCTCCGCCCCACCCTTTTGAAAACAACATGGTCGGCTTACTCCGTGGAGTGGATTGGAATTTACAGAGGGAGATGGAGTTTGAATTTGGGTGTGGACTTGTCGCGGTACAGGGCGCGGTCGGCGGAGATGAGAAGTTCATTGAGGGATTGACCGTCGAAAGGATACATGGCGACGCCGGTGCTGACGGAAAGCGCAGGCTCTTCGGTTTCGTTGCGAAGGCGATCGGAAATGCGTTGTGCCACCAGGAGCGCGGATTTGGTGTTGGTTTCAGGAAGGACCAGGACAAATTCGTCTCCCCCATAGCGGGCGGCGACGTCAATTTCGCGAGAGTGAAGACGAAGAATGTCAGCGAGGCGGCAGAGCGCGCGACTGCCAACAAGGTGACCATGAGTGTCGTTGATTTGTTTCAGGTGATCGAGGTCGAGGAGAATGACCGCGAAAGGCGACTGCGATCGGCCGTATCGCTTGATTTCTGAATCGAGAGCTTCGACCAGACGACGATAGTTTGCCAGGCCGGTGAGGGGATCGCTCTCCGCCAACTGGCGGACGTGTTCCTCGGCGCGCTTGTGGGCGGTGGATTCCGCGGCGAGCACCAGGGTGGTGACGGCGACGATAGCCATAAAGGATTGCAGAAGCAGGAGAGAAGTATTTTGCGAGACCCTGACGAATGGGCCGTAACCGTAGACGGTGCCCCAGGTGGCGACGATCGCGAGGAGGCAAATTGCGGTGGCGGCTTTTCTACGGCCAAAGCGAAACGCGGCCCAAACCAGAAACGGGAAACAAAGGTATTCGAACGGGTAGTTTTTCACGATGGAATGAAAACCGTTGCCGAAGACGAACCAGGCGGTGGTGAAAAGTCCGACGAACAGAAAGATGAGTTCGATGAGCTGTTTGCGAGTCCAATCGAAGTTGGGATTTTCGACCCAAACCAGGATGAACGGCGTAAGCACCAGTGCGCCAACGCTGTCGCCCAGCCACCAAGTGAGCCAGATAGAAAAATAATTCGTGGCCTCCGCCAAGTGCCCCAAGACAAGAGTCGCGGAGCCGATGGAAGCGCTGATTGCGGTGCTCATCATGCCCGCCAGCAGAACGAACTTGAAAATATTTTGTGATCGTTGGAATGCGTTGCGGCCGGCAGCAAAACGAGTGACAAGATAGCAGCCGGCGAGTGCTTCGAGGGTGTTGCCGGAGGCGATGCCGAGCGACGTGAGAACCGTTCCCGCCGTAGTGAAATTGACTAAGAAAGCTCCAGCGAAAATGGCGGGCCAGACGCGATAGCCGAAGAGCAGCAGAGCGGCAAGGGCGATGCCGGTGCAGGGCCAGACGGCAGAGGCGCTGGCGTTGAGGAGGGCGAGTTGCAACGCGAGCTTTCCGGCGACGAAATAGACGACGGCCAGCCCCAAGTAGAGGACGGGGCCTTTGGGTTTGAAATTGCGAGGCATGGTCGATCGCCGACGGCAGCAGGAAGAACGAGACGGTTTTCTCGGTCACTTGATGCTTAGCCAAGCGGCGGCAAAGGCTTGGCTAAACATTTATTCTAGTGTACGGAGGCGTACAAAAAAGGGACTGTTATGAAGGCGTGCGGTTTCGGTAACTAGAGAGTACTGCAATCTTATTGATGAGCTTGGGCCAGCCGTTCTGAGTCTTGACCACGGTCAGAATGTGCGGACTCCAAATAAGAAACGGCGGGCAAAGATTCTGCCCGCCGTTCGTGGGCCTGGCGCATGGCCAGGGCTGTTGTGTCCTTGGGTTACTTACCGGAACTGGAAGTGGTGGCTGGCTGCGACTGACCGTTAGCCTTGGGGATGCTGACGTAGCCGCTGACGGTGTCTTTGCCAAGCTTGTTGATGACCAGCTCTTCAGGGATCTTAGTGCCGCTGATATAGAAGAAGATCGGTTCGTTCATGTTGCGATTCTTCTTTTCGATTCTGCGATCCTCGGCGGTCATGGCAACGGTGAACTGAGAGCGCTTTTCATTGATGCCCTTGAGTTCGACAGTCAAGTTGCCAACCTTCTGTGGCTTGTTTTTGCCAGCGATGGTGAATTCAACGTAATCACGTTCGCCGAGTCGGCGGAGTTGGTCAATTTCATCGTGATTGCGGGCAATGAGCGTGCCCATTTCACTGCGGGCCATTTTCAGGTCCTCGCGAGTAGTGTCGAGGTCGGTGCGAACGCCGCCTACCTTGGTGTCCACGTTCTTCAAGTCATCGTTGGCAGCTTTGGTTGCCAGCTCGGTGTGCACGCTGGTGTCGAGCGCGGAAAGCTTGGTGGTGGTATCTTCAACAGCTTTCGCGGCTTCGAGGCGCGCTTTCTTCAGCTGACCCTGGGTAATCTTGAGCTTATCGGTGACGACTTTCAGGTCGCCCTGCAAGTCAGCGTTGGTCTTTTCATCTTGCACAACGCGGTCTTTCAGGGAAGTCATGTCCTGATCAACCCCTTGTTTCAGGGTGCTGACCTGGCTAGCAACCTGCTGTTGGGTGGCATCGAGCTTGGAACTTGCGTTCCAGCCGAAAGCCAATCCGCCAATTGCAACCAAACCGAGTACGATAATCGCCGGCAATTGCCAGGAAGCACCGCTCTTGTTTTCCACCACGTATTCGTCGCTCATTGTTGGTAATTCTCCTCTTCTGGGTAGCCGCTCGGCGGCACTGAACCCAAACTGCAATCTCTTTGAAAGTCCCTACTGATACCAGGAAAGGTGCATGTGCGGAGCCAAAGAGGCCAAAGCGCGAAGCTGAGTCAATACAGTAGTAAGCCTATGTGAAAAATGGGGTTAGCGTTGACGGGAGAAAACGCGCCAGCGCAGGGAGGGGTACTAGTCCTGGCAATCTTTACGCGTCCGTAATGTCGGCTTGCAAAATTTGCGGTGTCAGCAAGGTCAAAGACAGAGACCGGGGTCCAACGCGCGTAGGTCGGAACGAAGTTGCTCGGGATTTAAGTACTGGACGCCGTGCAGGCCGAGGGAGCGGGCCGCCTGTACGTATTCCGGGATGTCGTCAATGAATACGGCTTGGTAGGCAGGAGTCTTAACGGCCTTGAGAGCGGCCTGAAAGACGACCGGGGAGGGTTTGCTGGCGCGGACGGAGCACGAATAGATGCGCGTGGGCGGCGGAAAAAACTGGAAAAAGGAAAACGTTGCTTCGAGATGCGCGACATGGATGGGATCGGTGTTTGAGAGCAGAGCGAGTTTATGCTTTTTTGCGATGGAAGCGAATAGATCGTCGGAGTGAATAGGGGCGGGATTGAGGCTGCGGTTCCAGGCTTCGCAGAATTCTTCGAACTTGAGGGGGCTTCCCAGGCGCTGGGTGATGTGAAGGTGCCAATCGTGAGGGGAGATTCGACCCTCTTGCCAATCATGCCAGCGGGGATCTTTTTCTATGGCGGACCACAGCTCAGCTGGAGATAACGAGATCCCCTGCGAGAGGCCGGCGATGGCGCGTGCGAGATCCAGTTTGACGAGCACGCGGCCAATATCAAAAATGACAGCGCGAAGCGGAGCGTTGGGCATCAGTTAGTCTTGCACGGAACCAG
>Ga0099829_10001510_pt1 | contig 12886 bp, 13 predicted proteins | sample CZO8metaG_3_FD_79336 | JGI IMG/M metagenome (GOLD analysis project Ga0099829, IMG submission 79336) | Vadose zone soil microbial communities from the Eel River Critical Zone Observatory, Northern California, USA - CZOApr15con2H2.8 metaG | ecosystem: Environmental > Terrestrial > Soil > Vadose...
GGACCCCGTTCCGCAGCGACGCCAACCCGATCCCGTTCGTGACGTACGCCGAGGACGCCGACGGCGCCCGGCGCAGCGTGTCCGACTATGTCTACGGGTACGGACCCGCCCTCGACGACGGCGTGGTCAGGCCGGTGATCTTCCTCGCGTATTCAGGCGATATGCGGTGGCGGACCCGGGCCGGCGACGAGATCACCGGCACCCTGGGCGCCCCGATGACCTCCGATCAGCTCGCCCAGGCCTGGCGGACCGCGCTGGACCCGGAGGGTGAATGGGTCGCCCGGGTGCTGGAGGCCGCGGACCGGCGGCTCACCGAGGTGCGCCGGGGCATGCCGGACGCGGCCGGCCTGGTGATCGCCGGCGATCACGCGGACGCGCGCGCCTACGCAGCGCTGCTGCGCCGCCTGACCGGGACCCGCCCGGTGGTCGTGCTCTCCGACGACCCGGCGGCCAGCAGGAAGATCGCCGCGTTCGCGGCGTCCGACGACCGGTGGATGGTTGCCGTCCGGATGGTCTCCGAGGGGGTGGACATCCCGCGGCTGGCCGTCGGCGTGTACGCGACGAGCGTGAGCACCGCGCTGTACTTCGCGCAGGCCGTGGGCCGGTTCGTCCGGGTGAGGCAGCGCGGCGAGACAGCCTCAGTCTTCCTGCCGTCGATTCCGGTCCTGCTCGGTTACGCGGCGGAACTGGAAGCCGAACGGGACCATGTGTTGCGCCGCCGCGATGATGACGAGCAGCGTGAACTCGCCGACGCGCAGCGCCGGCATGACGGCCCTGACCAGCTTGGCGAGGCGCCGTTCACGGCCCTGGGGGGGTCGGCCCACTTCGACCGGGTGCTCTACGACGGCGGCGAGTTCGGCACGTCGGCGGAAGAGGAGGACTTCCTGGGCCTGCCGGGGCTTCTCGATCCCGAGCAGGTCGCGCTGCTGCTGCGCAAGCGAAAAGCCGGGCCGGCCGGGCCCGGCCAGCTTACAAAAACCACATATCCCGAACGAAAGCGCAATGGCACGGCCGTCGCTCCGGCGACTGCCGCCGCCGCGGGTCTGGTCACCACGACGCCCGCTGGCACCCGGGAGACGCTCGCCGCCTTGCGCAAGGAACTGAACGGGCTCATCGGAGCCTGGCATCACCGGACCGGCCAGCCGCACGGGGTGATACACGCGGAACTGCGCCGCGCATGCGGCGGACCGCCGCTGCCGGAGGCCACCGGGGAGCAGATTAGGGCGCGTATCGAGATGGTCCGCCGCTGGGCGTCATCCGGCCGCTGACCTGGGTCTTCCGGGCGGTTGGGTTTGGGTGTAATGTCCACCTGGGGCCGGTTGGATTTGGCCCTGACGGCTTACGAAGTTGCGGAACAGGCGGACGAAGTTGCGGAACAGGAAGGTGCCTTCCGTGGCCGAAGACCTTTCCCAGCCCGACCATAGGCCGTTAACCATTCAGGCAGTGCGTGATCGCCATTTATCGCCGCTGATCAGGTCGGACGTGCCCGCAGGCGTGCTCGGCGACTTGGCGGCGGTGCTTGACGATGCCGAGCGCGGCCACGCCGAGGCGCTGATCACGGCCCCGCATCGGCGCCGGTTCATCGCCACGCACGGCGCCGTTCGCTTGATCATCGGTCAGCGCCTGGGCGTGCCGCCCGGGCAGATACGGTGGCGGCACGGCCCGCACGGCAAGCCCGAATTAGCCACGGCCGGGGACCCTGCCGAAGCGCGGGACGACGTGCACATCAGCCTCTCGCATTCTGGTGGCCTGGCCATGCTGGCTGTCACCCGCCACCGGCGCGTGGGGGTCGATATCCAGCAGTTCCCCGTAGGTGACCGCGCCGCCCGCATGGCCGAGCGGCACTACCCCGTCGCAGAGGCCCGGTTCGTGACCGCGGGGCGGCCCGGCCCAGGTCAGCCGGTTCGTGAGGCTGTGGACCCGGAAGGAGGCGTGCGTCAAGGTCACCGGCGGCCGCCTGATGCAGGGCATGAAGCTCCCCGTCCGCGGTGCGGGGCGCCGAGTCATCGTCTGCGATCCCGGCGGCGCGCTCCCCGGCCCGTACCTGGTGCAGGATGTGCCGGTGCCGCGCGGATTCCACGCGGCGGTGGCGCTGGAAGGCGCGGAGCCATACCAGGTGAGACGCCACACATGGCCCGACGACCTCAGTCCCGGGTGACGCCGGCTACCGCAGGGGCGTGCGCACCTGGCGGCCGATGCGATGCGCCTCCGCCAGCACTTGCTCGCCCCAGCGGTCCCACAGCCCGCTCAGCCGTGAGGTGATGATCACGGTGTCGACCGACCCGGTGCGCAGCGGGGTGCGGATCCCGATGAGCTGGTATCCGGTGGGCCGGCCGTCCGCAAGCGCGCGGGACAGGAGCCGGCTTAGTTCGAGGCTGGCGCAAGACGGTGAAAGCGATGACGAAGGCCGCGATGACCAGGCTCGCACCGATGCCGAACGCGAGGTGATAGCCCCCGGTCAGCGCCGACGCGGCGGACCGCCCATCCGCGACCAGGCCCTTGGTGCGCGCGGCGGCCAGGGTGGACAGCACCGCGACCCCGAGCGCCCCCCCGACCTGCTGGGTCGTGTTGAAGAGCCCGGAGACGACCCCAGCATCGCTGGGGCTGGCCGCTGACATGCCCAGGCCCGTCATGGCCGGGAGAACCAGCCCGCCGCCGCCCACGAGCAGCCTTGTCGGCAGCAGGTACACGGCGTAGCCGCCAGTCACGGGCAGCCGGGTGAGCAGCCCGAGCGCGGCAGCCAGCAGGGCCAGCCCGGTGAGCAGCATGCGGCGTTCGCCGAAACGCGCGTTGAGCCGGGCCGAGAAACCGAGGGACACCACACCGATCATCACGGCCGCCGGCAGCATGGCCAGGCCGGTCGCCGCGGCACCGTAGCCGAGCACCTGCTCCAGGTACAGGGCGATGAGGATCTGGAACCCGAACATGGCGGAGATCGCCAGTACCTGGACGAGGTTGGCCCCCGAGACGTTTGCGGGAGCGGAAGATGCGCAACGGCAGCAGCGGGCGGGCCGCGATCGCCTGCCGCGCGACGAACGCGGCGAGCAAGGCGCCGGCCACAGCGGCGTACCCGATCGTGTGCGCCGAGCCCCAGCCGTAGCGCCCGGTCTCCACGATCGTGTACACGCCGAGCATCAGGCCGGCGGTGACCAGCAACGCGCCCAGGGCGTCGGCTCCCGCGCGCAGCCCGGGCCCGTGGTCGGGCTCGAGCACCCGGGCGGCCAGGACCATGGCCACGGCGCCGATCGGCAGGTTGATGAAGAAGATCCAGTGCCAGCCGAGAGCCTGGGTGAGGATCCCCCCGAGGACCTGGCCGATGGAGGCGCCTGCCGCGCCGACGAAACTGAACGCACCGATCGCCGTGCCCCGCTCGCGCGGCTCAGGGAACAGCGTGACGATCATGCCCAGGCTCACCGCCGAGGCCGCCGCCCCGCCGATGCCCTGGGCGAACCGCGCGGCGATCAGCATCTGCTGGCCGGTGGAGACCCCGCACAGCAGCGACGCGGCGGTGAACAGGGCCAGGCCGGCGATGAACGTGCGCTTGCGGCCGGCCAGGTCGCCGAGCCGGCCGGCCAGCAGCAGCAGGCCGCCGAAGGCGATCAGGTAGGCGTTGACGACCCAGGTCAGATTGGCGGGCGAGAAGCGGAGGCTGCGCTGGATCACCGGCAGCGCCACGGTCACGATGCTGCCGTCGAGGATGACCATCAACATTGCCGCGCAGAGCACCGCGAGGGCCAGCCGGCGCGAGCGGGAAGCGGGAGGTGCCGTCTGGGACATGGAGTCATCTCCTGAGTAGGCGAAGCCAGCAAGAGAGACTTTAGCAGATTGTTTCGTTATGGACGATCTGTTGTGGATCTAATCTCTCTTCTGCCGCGCCCGGCGCACCGGCCGCGCCGACTCCACGGGGGTGGACAGGTGTCCCTCGACCAGGCGCGTGAGCGCGGCCACGAGCACCTCGCGCTGTTCTTCCGGGAGCGCGTCGAGGACGTCGCGGTGCACGCGGTCCACGACCCTCGTCCCCTCGGCGACGGCCCGCTCACCCGCCGGGGTGACCGCGATGATCCGGGCCCGGCGGTCCGTGCTCGACGGCCGGCGCTCCGCGAGCCCCGCCCTCTCCAGGTCATCGACCGTGACCACCATGGTGGTCTTGTCCAGATCGGAGATCTCGGCTAGCTCGATCTGGGTCCGTTCCGCCTCGAGCGCGTGGAACAGCACGCAGAACCCCCGGGGCGTGAGCCCGATCTCGGCGGTGGCCGCCGCCATCTGGGTGGCGAGCACGTGGCTGGCATGGGACAACAGGTAGGACAGGTCGGCGGCGGTCCGGGCGGGGGCACTCATCGTCATGGGATCGATCGTACCAAACAGATCCGCTATTAGATTATCTGCTTAACGAACCATCGTCCCCTAGTGCCGACGATTCCCGCGCGGCTGGGCGGGGCGCATCCAGGCCCTCTCGGCCGGTCGGCGGTCAGCGGATCATGGCCTGCTTGACGAGCGTGCGCCCGAAGTCCCACATCATGCCGGTGCCCCGGTGCGCTTCCTCCATGACGTCGGCGAAGGCCTCGCTGAACAGCTTCACCTCGGCCGCCCCGATCGTGAGTGGCGGCAGCAACTTGATCACTTCCATGTGGTCGCCGGCCACCTGGGTGAGGATGTGGTGCCGCTGGAACAGCGTGACCACCACCATCTGCGCGAACAACCCGTGCCTGGCCGCGCGCAGAGCGTTCCAGCCGGTACGGAGCCTCAGCGAGCGGGGCTTGCCGAACTCCAGGCCGATCATCAGGCCGCGTCCCCGTACCTCGGGGAGCAGTTCGTACTCCTCGGCCAACTCCTGGAGTGCATCCCGCAGCGCGCTCCCGTTCCGCTCAGCATTGCTGACGAGTTGCTCGTCCTCGATGACCGCGAGCGAGGCCAGGCCGGCCGCCATGGCCGCCGCGTTGGCGCCGAACGTCGAGTCGTGCACCACCACCCGGTCCATGGACGAGTAGACCTTTTTGAAAATCCAGTCCTTGGCCAGCGTGGCACCGACCGGGACGAACCCCCCGGAAAGCGCCTTCGCGACGGTGACGATGTCCGGCTCGACGTCCTCATGCTGGTAGCCGAAGAACCGCCCGGTCCGGCCCAGGCCCGTCTGCACCTCATCGCAGATGAGCAGGGCGCCATGGTCGTGCAGCAGGGCGCGGGCGGCAACCAGGAACCCGTCTGGCGCGACGTGAACGCCCTTGCCCTGGATCGGCTCGACGATGAGCGCCGCGACGTCTCCCTGGCGGAGTTCGGCCTCCAGCGCCTCAAGGCTGCCGAACGGGATGACGGCGTCCGGAAGGAGCGGATCGAAGCCGCGCCGGAACTCCGCCGAGCCGTTCACCGACAGGGAACCGACCGTGAGCCCGTGATACGCGTGGTCGCAGTAGATCACCCGCGGCCGGCCCGTCGCATACCGGGCGAACTTCAGCGCCGCTTCCACCGCCTCGGTGCCGCTGTTGCAGAAGTAGACCCGGTCCAGCCCGGGTGCCTTCGCGATCAGCTGCTCGGCCAGCAGGCCGGACAGCAGCCCGCAGTCGAACTGGACCATGTCAGCCAGCTCGCCGTCGAGCACGTCCCGCAGCGCCCGGCGGACCACCGGATGGTTGCGGCCCAGGCCAAACACGCCGAAGCCGGCCAGGAAGTCGGCGTAGCGGTTGCCCTCGCGGTCATAGAGATACGCACCTTCCGCTCTCTCGTATACCTTGTCGAAGCCGATCGCGTGCAGCATGCGGGGCAGCTGGGGGTTCAGGTAGCGGGCGTGCAGTTCGTATCCCTGGCCACGCCGGGCGGCGAGCAGGCCAGCCAAGTCAAATCCCATCATTAAAGTCTCCCTGTCTCGGTGGCACGGCGGATGCCACATCTCGGGAAGGGCGGCAAGGGATAACGGAGGGCGACGTGGTCAGCGGCCCGGCGGTGGGCGGAGCCCATCGAAGACGATCGCCAGAGCGCGCCTTTGCAGATCATGATCCCACCCCGAGCGGAGGGCTCCGTCCCTGGGCTAGCTCCCCGATCTGCTTGAGGCCCTCAACCCCCGATAGGGCAGTTGCGGCACGATGGTGGGGTGACGGACTCCGGGCCGGCCAGCGGCCGCGAACTGGCTGACTACGTCGCGTCGGTGCCGCTGGTGGATCATCATGTGCACGGCGCGTTCGCCGCCGGGCCGAGCCGGGCGGACTTCGAGCAGACTCTCAACGAGGCATCCCCGGACCCCATCCCGGACTGGATGACCCAGTTCGACTCCCAGCTCGGGTTCGCCATCCGTCGCTGGTGCGCGCCACGGCTCGGCCTGCCCGCGCGCGCCCCGGCGGATGAGTACTGGGCCCGGCGCTCAGAGCTGGGCGACGAGCAGGTCACGGCCATCTTCCTCGGCGGCGCTGGTGTCTCGGACTGGCTCGTGGACACCGGCCTTCGCCCGGCCACGATCCTGGGCCCGGCCGAGATGTCGGCGGCATCCGGCGGGCGCGGCCACACGATCGTCCGGCTGGAAGGGCTCGCCGAGCAGCTTGCCACGGACGGCATCGCGGGACGCGACTACGCCGACGCGTTCCGGGCCCGGCTGGCCGAGGCGGCGGCGGGCGCCGTGGGGGTAAAGACGATCATCGCGTACCGCTCCGGCTTCGGCATCGACCTGAGCCGGCCGGGCGAGGCCGCCGTGCGGGAGGCGGCCGGCCAGTGGATCGACAGCGCTGGGCCAGCCGAGCCGCGGCTGGAGGATCCGGTGCTGCTGCGGTTCGGGTTGCACGCCGCCGTCGACCTGGGCCTGCCCATCCAGGTACACACCGGCTTCGGCGACCGTGACCTGGACCTGCACCAGGTCGACCCGCTCCTGCTGCTGGACTTCCTGCGCATCCCGCAGGTGGCCGCGGTGCCGGTCATGCTGCTGCACTGCTACCCGTATCACCGTGAAGCCGGCTACCTCGCGCAGGCTTTCCATAACGTCTACTTCGACGTCGGTCTCGGCGTGAACTTCCTGGGTGCCCGCAGCCTCGATCTGATCGCCGAGTCCTTCGAGCTGGCCCCGTTCGCGAAGCAGCTGTACTCCTCCGACGCCTTTGGCCTGCCGGAGCTGCACTATCTGGGGTCGGTGCTATGGCGGCGCGCGATCGCCGCCACACTGGGCGGATGGGTGGGCGCAGGTGACTGGTCCGCCGCTGACGCCTGCCGCGTGGCCGCGATGGTGGCCCGGGACAACGCGCGCCGCGTCTACCGGCTGCCCTGACATACTGTTTTGCCTGGACTTTCTAGGGCCCCGGATGGGAAAGCATGGCAGAAACGGCAGGGCACGACGCACCCGACTGGACCGAGCCTGGGCTGTTCACCATCGCGCCCGGCGTGCACCGGATCCCATTGCCGCTGCCCAACGACGGCCTGCGGGCGGTGAACGTCTACGCCATCGAGTCCGGCGATGACCTGGTGCTGATCGATGGGGGCTGGGCCCTGGAAAGGTCGGCCGAACTGCTCGAGGCGGCCCTCGCCCGGATCGGCCGCGGCATGGGCGACATCACCCGCTGCCTGGTCACCCATATTCACCGCGACCACTACACCATGGCGGTGATCCTGCGCCGGCGGTTCGGCACCCGGGTCACGCTCGGCATCGGCGAGAAGCCCACGCTCGACCTCGTCGCGGAGGGGAACCACGGCACGACCAACGCGCACCTGGAACGCCTCCGGCTCTATGGTGCGAGCTCGGTGGCGGAGTCGATCATCAAGGCCTGGGGACACATGGGCGAGGAGACGGACATCTGGGAGCAGCCCGACGAGTGGCTGGACGGCCAGACCACGGTCCAGCTGAAGGGCCGGGACCTGCTCGCCGTGCCCACCCCCGGGCACACCCAGGGCCACGTGGTGTTCGCGGACGTCGAACGCGCGCTGCTATTCGCCGGGGACCACGTGCTGCCGCGGATCACCCCGTCCGTGGGGTTCGAGACAGCCTTCGCGAAGCAGCCGCTCGGCGACTACCTCCGTTCGCTCCGGCTCATGCTCCAGATGCCCGACATGAGGCTGCTGCCCGCGCACGGCCCGGTGACCGAGAGCACTCACGCCCGGGTTGAGCAGCTGCTGGCCCACCATGAGGACCGGCTGGCCGCCTGCCTGGCGCGCGTCATCTTCGGCGCGGGCACGGCCTACGACACCGCCCGGGCCCTGCCGTGGACCCGGCGGGCACGCCGGTTCGACGACCTCGACCTGTTCAACCAGATGATGGCCATCTTCGAGACCGCGGTACACCTGGACCTGCTGGCGGCCGGTGGCCGGATCCGCCGCAGCGCGACCCCGCAGGGCATCACCTACCAACCAGTCGGCTGACCACCCAACCGGTCGGCTGACCCACCCAGCCCAGTCGGCTGACCGCCCAACCGGTCGGGTAACCCACCCAGCCCAGTCGGCTGACCGCCCAACCGGTCGGCTGACCGCAGGGGGTTGCGCGCCCCTGCAGGCGCTCCGCTATAGTAGATACATGCGCATGTATCTAAATAGCGTCTTGTTCGGATCAGGGTCAGCGCACGACGGGCTCGACGATGGCTCTTGCTGAAACCCGGCCGCCGAACCCGCGCGGCGAGGCCCTGGTAACCGAGCTGAAATGGGTGCACGACATGATCCGCCGGGATCTGACGACGGTGCGCCAGATGGCGGCGGACGTCGCCGCGGGCCTTCCCGCCGAGGAGGTCGCCAGCGCCATCCGGACCCTCGCCGCCAACGGCCCGCTCTGGCAGCTGAGGATCAACTGCCTGCGGTACTGCCACTTCGTCCACTCCCATCACCACGCCGAATCGGTACTGCTCTTTCCCGAACTGCGGCGCGCGGACCCGGCGCTGAATCCGGTCGTGGACAAACTGGAGGCCGATCACGCCCACATCTCCGACCTGCTTGCTGACGTCGAGGCGGCGGCGCGCGACCTGAGTGCCGCGGAGAATCCGGTAGCGCGGCAGCGGCTTGGCCAGGCACTGGAAACGTTGAGCGCGGACCTCCTGGCTCATCTCCAGTACGAGGAGGAACAGATCTCCCCCACGCTGCGCACCTGGGCCAGCTGGCCACACTGGTGAGAATGGCGCGGGAGGGTAAGAGTGGCGCGGGAGGAAACGTGGTGAGCCTGGACTTGCCCGGCGGCGGCGCACCGACGCACGCCGACGAGTACGCGTGCGCTCGTGCGTGGGCGGCGCTGACCGCGGCCCACACCCGGGTCACCGACCGGCTGAGCTCGGAGCTGACCCGGTCCTTCGGCCTGAGCATCAACGACTTCGAGGTGCTGCTCCGGCTGGACCGGACGCCACCGCCCGGGCTGCGGCTGGGTGAGCTGAATTCCGCGGTGCGGCTGACCCAGCCCTCGCTCAGCCGCGCCGTCACCCGCCTGGAAAGCCGCGGCTGGCTACGACGGGCCGACGCCCCTGAGGACGGGCGCGGCGTCCTCGTCAGCATCAGCCCGGACGGACGGGATGTGCTCGGCCGCGCGGCGGTGGTCCACGCGCAGGCCATCCGGGAGCTGCTGCTGGACCGCCTGACCCCCGGCGAGCAGGACCTGCTGGCCCGGGCATTGACCCGGGTCGCCGAGGACTGACCCGGATCCGACACGCCGCAAAGGAGCAGATCTCATGGCACTGCCTTTCGAAGCACAGGCTCTCGAAGCACAGGCTCTCAAACCACGGGCGGCCGCATTCGGCCTCAACGTGGACCCCAACACCGGTGGCCTGGCCATCGCCGCGCGGATCACCGCCATCGCCGACGCCAGCGGCCTGGAGTACGTCGGCATCCAGGACCATCCCTATAACCCCGAATTCGTCGACACCTTCACGCTGATTACCTGGCTGGCCGCCCGGACCAGCACGGTCCGCTTCTTCCCCAACGTGGCGAACCTGCCCCTGCGGCCTCCCGCCGTGCTCGCCAAGCAGGCTGCCACCATCGATGTGCTCAGCGGCGGGCGATTCGAGCTCGGGCTGGGCGCGGGAGCGTATGCCGACGGGATCGCGGGCATGGGCGGTCCCCGCCGCAGCCACGGCCAGGCCCGTGCCGCACTCAGCGAGGCCATCGACATCATCCGGGCCAGCTGGGCCGGGGAGCCGTACAGCTTCCAGGGCACCTACTACGAAACGCCCGCCGTGCAGCCGGGCCCCCGTCCCGCCCACGACATCGGGGTGTGGCTCGGCGTCGCCGGGCCGCGCGCGGCACAACTGGTGGGCACCAAGGCCGACGGCTGGTCGGTGTCGGCGCCCTACATACCGCCGGACAGGCTGCCGGAACTCAACGACATCATCACCGCGGCCGCCGTCGACGAAGGGCGCGATCCCGACGCCATCACCCGCCTGTACAACGTGATGGGATTGATCACCCCGCAGGACCGCGGCCCGTTCCACGGCCCGGCCGGGCGCTGGGTCGAGACCCTGACCAGCCTCTATGCCGACTCGCAGATGAACACGTTCGTGTTCTGGCCCTCCAGCGACCGGGAACGGCAGTCCCGCGTGTTCGCGGAGGAGGTCGTGCCCGCCGTCCGCGAGATCCTGGAACGCGACGGCCGGCGGAGCGGCGAGCCCGGGGCTGGATAGGGTTCGGCTGTGGAATATCGCATGCTTGGCGCATCGGGTCTGAAGGTGTCCGCGCTCACGATGGGCACGATGACGTTCGGCGGCCGGGGAGGATTCGCGAACGTCGGCACTACCGGCGTGGACGAGGCCCGCCGGCAGGTGGAACTGTGCCTGGAGGCCGGGATCAACCTCATCGACACCGCCGACGTGTACTCGGGCGGGCTGTCCGAAGAGATCCTCGGGCAGGTGCTGCACGGACGCCGCGACGAGGTGCTTATCGCCACCAAGGTGCGGATGGGGATGGGTCCCGGGCCCAACGACGCGGGGCTTTCCCGGCATCACATCCTGTCCGGCTGCGAGGCCAGCCTGCGCAGGCTGGGCACCGACCACATCGACCTGTACCAGGTACACGAGTGGGACGGGCTGACCCCGCTAGAGGAGACCCTCGAAGCGCTGGACCTGCTGGTCCAGGCGGGCAAGGTGCGCTACGTGGGTGCCTCCAACTACACCGGCTGGCAACTGATGAAGGCGCTCGGCACGGCTGAGCGAACTGGCCTGCCGCGGTTCATCAGCGAGCAGATCTACTACTCGCTGCAGGCCCGCGACGCGGAGTACGAGCTGATCCCGGCCGCTGTCGACCAGGGCCTGGGCGTGCTGGTCTGGAGCCCGCTGGCGGGCGGGCTGCTATCCGGCAAGTACCGCCGTGGTCAGGAGCCGCCAGCCGGCTCGCGGCAGCTGACCGACTGGAACGAGCCGCCCGTCTACGACCAGGAAACGCTGTACGACACGGTCGAGGTCCTGGTCGCTATCGGCGCGGAGCACGGCGTCTCCGCCGCCCAGGTCGCACTGGCCTACCTGCTCGGCAAGCCCGCGGTGACCTCGCTGGTTGTCGGCGCGCGGACCACCGCGCAGTTGATGGACAACCTGGCCGCCGCCGACCTCGTCCTCACCGCGGACGAGCGGGACCGGCTGGACAAGATCAGCGCTCCGCAGCTGATCTACCCGTACTGGCACCAGGCCAAGACCGCCCGCGACCGGCTCTCACCAGCCGACCTGACCCTGCTCGGCCCGCACCTGTAGCCGACTCAGCCGGCGGCTGGGGCGCGGAGGCATGCGCGCGCGACACTGCCGAGCAGCGCCTGCTGCTCGTCGCGCGGCAGGCCGCTGTTGTAGGAGGCGACGGACTGGATCGCCCCGAGAGCCGCGTGCACAATCGCCCGTGCCTCCCCGTCGGTGAGTTCGGGGCGCAGCCCGGCCAGCACGTGAACCCACTCCTCGACGTAGTGCCGCTGCAGGCGGCGGAGGCGGCGGCGGTCAGACTCGGGCAGGGTGTGCACCTCGCGCTGGTACAGCCGGACCAGGTAACGGTCGTCCAGCGCGAACGCCACCTGGTCCGCGACCACAGCGTCGAGCACCAGCGCATCGTCTTGGCCGCTGGCCACGATCCCGGCGGCGTTGTCCAGCAGGCGCGCCATGACCTGGTCGAGCAGCGCCACCAGAATCGCTGACTTGCTGGTGAAGTGACGGTAGACACCCGATCCGACAATTCCGGCGGCCGCGCCGATGTCGGCCAGGCTCACCGCGTGGTAGCCGCGCCGCGCGACCAGTTCGGCGGCGGCCTGAAGGATCTTGTCTCGGCGCCCGGGATCACGGACCCGGATGCCCTCGGCTCTGCTCCCCGCGGCCCGCTCGCTCGGCGTGCTCACCCGGGCCTGCTGGCCAGGCGTGCTCACTCGGCCTCCTCGCCGAGCAGGGCGGCGGGGATGTCGATGTGCCGTGAGCGCAGGTACTCGCCGAGGCCCTTGGCCTGCGGGTCGGGCCGCGTCGAGGCGGCCACGCCCTCGCCGAGCAGGCCCACGACGACGAAGTTCAGCGCGTGCAGGTTCGGCAGTTCGTAGCGGCGCACCTGCAGGCCGGCTGCCTCAGGGAGCAGTTGCCTGAACTGCTCGACGGTCAGCGCCTCACGCAGCCAGCCGAACGCCTCCGGATGGCGGGCCCACAGGCCTACGTTGGCATTGCCGCCCTTGTCGCCGGACCGTGCGCCCGCCACCCGGCCCAGCGCTGCCCGCACCGTCCGGCCGCCCGGCGGCTGGGCAGCGGGGGCGCCGGGCGCAGGCTCAGCCCCGGCGTCCGGCACGCCGGCCCGAGACGGCGGGGTGTGCGGGACGACCCGGCGCGACCCGTCCGGCAGCACGACCACCTGCTCCACCACGCCGGCGGGCACCAGCGCGGGCCAGAACACCCCGTAGGCACTGCCTGCCGTGGGCGGCGTCGTGGTGTGGAATCCGGCGTACCCGCCCAGGGCGAGCGCCATGGTCGCGTCCGAGAAGCTGCGCCCCACCCGGTCC
>Ga0099829_10001515_pt1 | contig 12874 bp, 9 predicted proteins | sample CZO8metaG_3_FD_79336 | JGI IMG/M metagenome (GOLD analysis project Ga0099829, IMG submission 79336) | Vadose zone soil microbial communities from the Eel River Critical Zone Observatory, Northern California, USA - CZOApr15con2H2.8 metaG | ecosystem: Environmental > Terrestrial > Soil > Vadose...
TACGATGCACAATTTCTGGGCGGTGAAAGATCCCATGATGCAGCAGATTCAGATGGCGATGTTCCTGAAGAATATTTCCATGCTGGGTTCGGCGCTGTTCTTTGCGCAAATCGGAACGGGCCCGCTGAGCCTCGATTCGAGGCGTGCTCCGGCTCACTGAGCCGGAGGCGTAGCCGCGTTTCAACGCGCAGGTTTTGAATTCGCCGGCGGCGCCCACATGTCGGCCGTCGGCACGAATTCGATCGGGACGGTTGTAATGAATATGCGCAGCCAGCGCGCGCATTCCTCCATGCCCGCTTGCTCAGACGCGATATGGCCAAGCAAGATCAAAGCTTTTGCGCGACCCCCGGTGTGCGCGTCCGTTACGTATTCGACCGTTTCCCATTCGTGCGTTTCGCCGGCGACCAGCACTTGCACCTCAGGCATTTCCAACGCGCCAGTTTCGCGGCGAAATCCCGCCGATCCGGGACTGAACGCCACGCGCGTGACCTTCATTTCACGATCACCCGCAATACGCGGCACCGCAGCGTGTAGTTTCACGCGCAAGTCTTCGGCTAGTTTCGCCACCGTCGTTTCCGGAATCGTGAACAGATATTGATTCGCTGGATCCTGATATTTCTCCCAGCCCAGTGCGTGCACGTTTCCCTCTTCAATCCCGTCCGGTTTGCGCCGGTGCCAGTAATCGTGAAATCGCCAGATAACCAAATGATGTTCCGCGATGAATTGACGCTTCTGCTTGAGCACCGCGTCGTCTTCACCCTGCGGCAGCTGCACAGGATTGTCCATATGATCGTAAAACGTTGGCTCATGCGTGATGACCAGGTTTTGTCCGCTCGTCGCCGCGCGTTGCAGAACGTCGAGCGTCGCCATCATCGTGACCGCGATTCCCGTCACCCCAGTTTGCGGATCGCCAGCCTTGAACGTATCCACGGTAGGCTCCTGCCACGGGACGCCGACATGCGTCTTGATTTGCTCGATCACCTCGTTCGCAGTGAGAATCTTTTCGGCTTTTGCGGGCGCTTGCGAAGCCTGTCCACGCGCACTGGAAGCTAGAAGGAAAATTACCGCAGCGGTGATCGCAGTTTTCATGGACCGCCTCCGTTGTGGCCACCGACTGTCGCCTGTCCCGACCTTGTCGGGGAAGCAGGCGGTTTTCGTCAGCCCTGTTTCGATCCGAATTTCACAAGCTCTTGGCCATAACAATGAAATGGCTCGGGATTTTCAGCGGAATGGTATCGGGAACAGGTGCTATTGCGGTCGCTGCATATCCAAGCCGTTCATAAAACGGCGGGAGCTCGGCACGTACACTGACGATGCGAAGATCCACCGCTTCACAGCCAGCTTTACGAAAATAATCTTCCGCGGCCGTTGTCAGACGCCGTCCAAATCCGGATTTCTGGCGATCGGGCCGCACCCCAAGCAGACCGAGATAGCCGCGCTTGCCCTTCACTTCCACATAAACACAACCGAGGAGTTGTTCCGCTTCGTACAGCAGCAGAAAATTACCCGTTTCGAAAAGCGCCCGGACTTTTTCTGAATCGATGCGCTCGCCTTCGATCACGATTTTTTCGACTGCGAATGCCTCGTTGATCAGGCGCACCAGCGCTTCCGTATCGGCGGCCTCGGCTAATCGTAGATGGACTTCCGGCGATGAATGAACCGCGCCCGTCATCATTCTCTGCCCTCAGGAAAAGATGGACTTGCCGGGAAAGCGCGCCGCAGGGCCCAGCTGCTCTTCGATACGCAACAATTGATTATATTTCGCGATGCGATCGGTACGCGAAGCGGAACCTGTTTTGATCTGTCCTGCGGCGGTAGCCACAGCGAGATCTGCGATGAAAGTATCCTCGGTTTCGCCGGAACGGTGCGAAATGATCGAATTGTAGCCAGCCTTGCGCGCCAGTTCGATGGCATCAATGGTCTCGGTCACGCTGCCAATCTGGTTGAGCTTGATCAAAATCGCGTTGGCGATTCCGTCGTTGATGCCACGCGAGAGACGTTCCGTGTTGGTTACGAACAAATCGTCGCCGACCAGTTGAATTTTTTTCTTGGAAGTTTTCGATCCGACCGACTGCGTCAGCGTCGTCCATCCCGCCCAGTCGTCTTCCGCCATGCCATCTTCGAGCGACACAATCGGATATTTTTCGGTCCAGCTCGTCCAGTAGGCCGACATTGCTTCCGGAGAATGTGCACTCTTGTCCGACTTCTTGAAAACGTACTTGCCGCTGGCCTTGTCAAAAAATTCGCTCGACGCCGGATCAAGCGCGATGCTCACTTGCTCGCCCGGCTTATAGCCGGCTGCGCCAATCGCTTCCAGCACAATCTGGATCGCCTCTTCGTTGGACTTGCAGCTTGGCGCAAATCCGCCTTCGTCGCCAACCGCCGTCGAATACCCATGCTTTTTCAGAGCGGCCTTCAGCGCGTGAAAAACTTCCACGCCCCAGCGCAGCGCTTCAGAGAAAGTTGGCGCACCAATCGGCATCACCATAAATTCCTGAAAGTCCACGGAATTGTCCGCGTGCGCGCCGCCATTCAAAATGTTCATCATCGGAACAGGCAAGAGATTGGCGCTGCGGTCGCTCGAATATTTCGAGAGATATTTGTAGAGCGGCTGCTTGGTAGCTACAGCCGCGGCACGCGCAGCAGCCATCGAAACCGCAAGAATCGCATTTGCGCCCAGCCGCGACTTGGTCGGCGTGTTGTCCAGCATGATCATGGTGTGATCGAGTCCGCGCTGGTCGGCAGCATCAAATCCCGCCACAGCCTTGGCGATTTCGCCGTTCACATTGGCGACCGCTTTTAGCACGCCCTTGCCGAGATATTTGCTCTTATCGCCATCACGTAATTCCAATGCCTCGTGCTCGCCCGTAGATGCGCCGCTCGGAACCGCCGCTCGGCCCAGCAGATCGCCTTCCAGAATCACATCCGCCTCAACCGTCGGATTTCCGCGCGAATCAATCACCTGCCGCGCGTGGACTTTCACAATCTTCGTGGACATATCTATTCATCTCCTCAGCGTGCTTCGAATTATTTATTGTACAGGAGCGCTACCAACATCTATCAAGTGCGGAAAAGGCTGCGAGTTGTTCGGTCTCCGGTAGGTATGCGTCATGCGTCCCGTGAGGGGGTGCGTCGGGTCCCGGCAGTCAGCAACATCCAAACGATCCCGCAGATCACCCCGATCGGAACAAAACTCTTCCGCAGCGCAGCTGACAAATGCCGATGCGTGATTTGCCACTGTCCAGGGTCGAGAAGATAGCTCGATGCTGTTATCAGAAGGCCGAAAAACAATAGAATCCAGAAAATCTTTCGGCTAGAAGGACTCAGCGACCGAAACCGATCGCCCCGCAGGTAGCAGATGATTCCCACGCCGTAGAGGACAATCGAGATTAGGCCGAAAAGAATCCAGTTGGTTGCCGCCGCCGCTGGGATTTCCCACCCAGGTCCCGTCTGCACTTGAGCCACACCACTTGCCACTAGGGCCACACCGAGCAGAACAGCGCCAGTTCCCATGCTGAAAGCTACTTGTTCTTTTATAGCCACTAGCCACAGATTTCAACTCATGCTACGGTTTCGCCGAGTGGTCTTACAGCTTTTAGCCAAGAGGCGGCGTGTCATGCGCGATTAGTCGGGTGCCGAAGCAGCGTCAAGACGGTTTGGCGGCCTGCGCCGTGCGCCCCGGCACGACATCGACCTGCAACGCTGGATCGGCAGCAGGTACACACGTGGTAGGCAAGCCTAGTTCACGCCGGACGATGTTACACCCCTGCGCGATGGCGCTGGCTTTGTAAAACGCGATTTCACGGTTGCAGCCCTGGCGGCCGAAGCCGCAATCATTCGACACAAGCAACTTCTCGGGTGGAATGTATTTCAGCGCTTTGCGAATTTCCACAGCCACGTCTTCCGGACGGTCCGCTTGCAGCATGCGATGGCTCACTGCGCCGATGCAGATCTTCTTTTTCAGATCGTTCTTGAATGGCGCAAACAGCTCGATGTCTTTCTGTCCTCGGTCTTTCATCTCCAGCGTCCATACATCACCACGGCAACGCTCCAGATAAATTTCGATTGAGTTCGCGTAGCCGGTATCTTCCATCACCCGCTGCATATTCGGATTGCCCCAGCAGGTGTGAATCCACAGCTCCACATCGTCCAGCCCTTGCACCTCGCGGTTGAATGCGTCGACCATGAACTGCACTTCTTCGTGGTCCTTGCCATACGTATTCGCCATGAAGTGGAACGTCGGCTCTTCAATCTGAATGCATCTGCAACCGGCATGGCGCAACGCCAGCAGCTCTTTGTTCATGGCTTCGGCCATGTCCCAAATTACTTGGCGTTTGTCTTTGTATTTCGGCGTGTGGATGTCCAGAAAAAGCGCCATCACTTGCGAGCAGCACGTGCCGAACTTTACCGGCTTGCGCGTTCGCGCCTGCGCCAGCCGCCACAGCTTCGGATAATCCAGTGGCCGGTGCTCGATTTTTTCCACGACATGCGGCCAGCGCCAGCCGGTATAAATTTCGTTCAGCAAAGTGCCCGGCGGATAATGCAGCCACGGCGCGGTGGTTTCTTCCGGCTGAAGATGGTCTCCTTCGAAGCCGGCCCATCGCTGGAGTGGGTAGTGATGCCACGCGCGGCCCGCCAGATCCTCATCCACATGCAAGTCTCCATGGCTGAGGATGTCGAGGCCGGCGCGCTCCTGATCGCTGATCACTACGGCCATGGCGTCCTGAAATTTTTCGCGGAAGCGAATGTCCAGCATGCAAGTATCCAGCGGACGGCCCCACATGCCGACGTCGTACCAGCGTGGACGCGGGAACGATCCCGTAGTCGTGCTCGGCAGAATCAGGTCAGCAGTAGCGATGAACATGTCGAGTCCTCCGCCTCATTGTACTTCCACTGTAAATTTTTGCGAAGCATGTCAGGACTTGTTTGCAGCCGGAAAAGAGTTACCAGTTCAATTTCATTCAGCGGCACACTGATTGACAATCACAACCAGGCAATCAGAGCAGATGTGCGGCTGACTGTTAACTGCGCTCTATTTATAGATCGAAAAAAGGTGCTAGTCGCCGTAATGGACAAACGAGTTGAACAGCTTGCCGATCGGGCCCGACGGTTTTGACGCGTTACCTGGATCGCTCTTCGGCGCATTCGAGGTAAATTTGCGGATTACAAATTCCTGCAGAACGTTGGCGGCCGCGGTCGCTCCGATCCCGATCAGCGCGTTTTCAAATGTTAGTTCCGCTCCTTCGCGGTCTTTCGCCGGATAATACAGATTGGAGATGCCGCCAGCGGCCAATCCTCCGATAATGGCGGAGTAATTTGCCTGCCAATGTCCGTTGTCGCCTTTGCAGATTACGGAGTTCGCGATCGCATAAAGGAGCCGCGACCGTTTGTTGCCGGTTCCTTTGTAGAAATAACGCGGATCTTGCTTCAGCAGCGACGGCAGTATCGCGCTTCCAATCAACGTGCTTGTAACCATGTCGCCGTAGGCAGCCCCATAGCGCCTACCGTATCCTTGCGCGCCCTGCCCGTACCCGCTGAAATCATTTTGCGCCTGCTGCAGACCCGCAATTGCTCCAGTCAAGCCGAATGTGACTGGATCGACCATGGACTTCCAGGCCAGATCGAATTTTTGTTTCGCTATGAGAGGAGCGGCGTCCGGAATATAAGTCACATAGAAATTCGGAATGATGCCGAGCGCGCGCTGTTTCTCTTCTTCCTTGATCTGTTCCTGGGCTATCTCGACCTGGGATGGAGGTACGACACGCACCTCGGTAGTAACGCTCGCAACCGTCATTACGATTTGCGGCACAACAAAACTTTCTGTGGAGCTCAAGTTTCCAGAAAATTCCTGCGCCGCAAATCCTGCCGCGGTGATTGTAAGATGGAACGGCCCGGGCGCGGCGTTTGCAAGAGTAAATAGTCCGTCATCGCCGGTCAGCACTTCCTGGCTTTCGGAAGGATCTTCGCCGGTAAGGGCGATTCTCGCCCCGACGACCGCAACTCCAGTCTGATCAACAATTCTCCCGCTGATGCGCAGCGCCGTTTTCTGCTCAGACTGCGGTTGGTTAGAAAGTTGTTGATTGGTTTGTGGCGCACCAGTTCCTGCCGCGTCTGGATTCTGCCCCGCCAGTGCCGGAATACCGCAGAGCACAACACTTAGGCCTGCTAAAGCCCAACTGGCACGGCGAAAAATCCAGATACGCGTGTTTCCAATGCGGAATTCTCTATCTGTGTTGTTTTTGTTACTGTTCACGGCTATTTTCTGTCGCCTTCCGCCTGGAATAGTCCCGTCCTGACAACATAAAGTTCCACACCAATAATAGCAGCAGCCCGCCTCCTGACTTTGGATGCAAAAATGGCGTGGAATGGAGCAGTAACTCCCAATAATGTATGTTACGGGAGCGTGGGTCGGGACTAGAAGCGATCTCACGAGGTTCTTAGGGAGGGCACGGCATCAAGCCGTGCCGAAAACCAGGGCAACTCTGGGGTTTTAACCCCTGAGGTTACAGTGGGGCTGCTCAGAGAATTTACCAGATGCGTTCCAATTGCTGGTGTTTATGCGGTTTCCGGCTCCTCAATCAGCGATTCCTGGCGGACCACGATGACGATGCCGGAGTCGGTGACGTGGAAACGGCGTTTGTCGGCTTCGAGGTCGAAGCCGATTTCGGTGCGTTCGGGCAGATTGACGTGGCGGTCGATGATAGCCCTGCGAATTTTCGAGTGTCGCCCGATGTTCACGTGGTTGTACAAAATGCTTTCATTGACGTCGCAATAGCTGTTGACGCGCACGTTATAGCCAACCACACATTTTGAAACCCGTCCGCCAGAGATCACCGAGCCGCCGCCCACAATCGAATCCACGGCAATACCCATGCGGTCCGGATCGCCGAACACAAATTTTGCCGGTGGATATTGATGCTGCCAGGTGCGTAGCGGCCACGCTTCGTCGTACAAGTTAAAAATCGGCGAAACGCTTACCAGGTCCATGTTCGCTTCGTAATACGCATCAACCGTCCCCACGTCGCGCCAATAATTAGAAGTCTTGCTGTTTTCATCCACGAAGTTGTAGGCGAAGACGTGATGCTTCGAAATGATGCGCGGCAAAATATCCTTCCCGAAGTCGTGGTGGGATTTGGGATCTTCGGCATCCGCCAGCAGAATTGGAATCAGCAGTTGCGTATTGAAAATGTAAATCCCCATCGAAGCATTGCATTGCCCGGGATTGTGCGGCGATTCCTTGGGCTGTGCGGGCTTTTCTTCGAAGCCAACAATGCGCCAGTCCTTGTCCACTTCGATCACGCCAAACTGTTTCGCTGCTTCGTGGGTGGGAATCTGGATGGTGCCGACCGAAACGTCCGCGCCGGAATCGAGGTGCTGCTGCAGCATCTTGGCGTAGTTCATTTTATAAATGTGGTCGCCGGAAAGAATAAAGACGAATTTCGAGCGCTCGCTGCCGATGGAATAAATATTCTGATAGACCGCGTCGGCCGTGCCCTGATACCACTCTTTCGAAACGCGCATTTGCGGCGGCAGAATTTCGATGTATTCGCCGAGCCCGGCGAGACCGGACCAGCCCGCCCGCACATGGCGGCTGAGACTGAGCGCTTTGTATTGAGTGAGAACAAAAACGCGACGCAGGCCGGAATTCACGCAGTTCGAAAGGGTTATGTCAATGATGCGATACAACGCACCAAACGGCACCGCAGGCTTGGCCCGATCCCTGGTCAATGGCCACAAGCGCTCGCCCTGCCCACCCGCCAACAAAACCACAATCGCATCGCGCATGTCTTGCATGGTCGGCTCCCTCGCGGGTTTCAGGGTTTGTACTTGCAAACCCTGACACAACAAAGTCTCGGGGTTTCAGGGTTTGTTTTACAAACCCTGACATGAGAACGGACTAGCCGCGCCATTCTAGCAGTACTTGGCCTCAATTCAAGACGGGTAGCCCGGTACGGTGGGCTTAGGGAGTCAGGGGCCGTGGGCTGGCGGATGTGTAAAGATCGCTTGACACCTAACCCCGAATTGATTAGAAAGTGGGCCATAGATTGTCCTCGACAAAAGGTGTCACCGTCTGAAAATTTGGCTGTATTGCCGAACCGGGTATTAGGACCGGGCAATTCGGCGTGCGATAATGTGAACGGTGGAAACCAGCGCGTGCTCAGGTTTCCGAACGAAGACCAATCCTAACCGGATTGGGGGTGAATTACTAAGTGGCTGAAGTCATTATCCAAGAGAGTGAGTCACTGGAAAATGCCCTGCGGCGTTTTAAGCGCAAGGTGCAACAGGAAGACATCATCAAGGAAATCAAGAAGCACAGCTTCTACATGAAACCCGGCGAGAAACGCCGGGCCAAGGAAGCGCTTTCGCGGAAGCGTCTGCGCAAGAAGCAGCGGCGCGAACTGGATTAGTCGTTTCAAGCGTGACCGTAAAACGGTCAAGGCAAGTGTGACCGCAAGCGGTCAACCAGTTCGAACCAAAGCTCGGCGCCCCGCTCCGTGATTCAGGCCCCGGTCAGGTAGTGAACGGCAGTTTGGAAAGCAGCAGATTTGCGCTCGCAGGCCCCAGGAGCCCAGCCCGGTCCTCCGGAGCACACCTTCTTTCGTGTGTTCCAGCCATTGGTGCAAGATTCTGCACGTTCCCTTTCCGGTTGGGGTCTCAGGGGGGGAACGCTTCCATGGAATACCATGACAAGGTTCTGAAATGCTCGGAGTGTAGCGCCGAGTTTGTATTTACGGCCGGCGAACAGATGTTTTTCGCCGATAAGGGCTTTAAGAACGAGCCCAAACGCTGCAAGGCCTGCAAGGCCAAGCGCGCGGAGTCTTCGGGCGGCGGCGCGAACGGCAGCCCGATGCGTTCTGAGACCAAGACCAGTTGTTCGCAGTGCGGGAAGGAAACCACCGTTCCGTTTCGCCCGACGCAGGGACGTCCCGTGTTCTGCCGCGAATGTTTTCAACAGCGGCGAGCCATGGGCGCGGCGTAGATCAACTCGATCCGGGGCGGTTCGTTTCCTTCCGTGCATCGCCTGGCGCGACGTCGTTTTCTTAACGCAATTCTTTCCGAATCTAATGCAAGCACCGCGAGAGCGCCTGGCAATCAGGCGCTCTTTTCGTTTACGGGCTAATGCATTTTTGTTTCTGGACCAATGCGGAACACGCGAAGTCCTTCAGGATTCTCGAACGCAAGTGTTCCGCGAAGATGGCCGCGCAGAGTACAATCGCTTCCGTGAAGCAGGCACCGAAACAACATCCGGCACCTAAAATGTTTCGCGTGGATCGCTCAAGCACTCTTATTTTTTCCCTGCTCTTGGTTTGCGTTTCAATGTTTCTCGACGTGCTTGGTGCGCAAGAAGCAAAACCGGCGGCAAAAAATTATTTCGTGAAGCTGGTTTGCGAATCCGCCGACAAAATTGTCACCGTGCGCTTTGACGGCACATCGGCAACGATCGTAGCGACTGCGAATACACGCATTTTGCAGAGCGATATCAGCGGCCCGCACGGAATTGTTTTTTCCCCAGACAAGAAAACTTATTTTGTATCCATCGGCCACGGACGGCCGTTCGGTTTTGCGGTGAAATATTCCGCGAACGACGATCGCGAAATCGGCCAACTGCAATTGGGCATGTTTCCCGCGACTGCCGATTTCAGTCCAGATGGAAATTTTGTGTACATCGTAAATTTCAATTTGCACGGCGATCCGGTGCCCAGCAGCGTGTCTGTCGTTGATTCGAACGTGCTGCTGGAAGTCGCGAGAATTCCGACCTGCGTGATGCCGCACGGGTCGCGCGTATCGCGCGATGGATTGCATCAATACTCGGCGTGCATGATGGACGATGAATTGGTGGAAGTCGATGCCGAGCGGATGAAAGTTGCGCGCACATTCCGCCTGACGAAAGGCAGCGAGCAAGGTTTCGACGGCTTGATACCGCACGAATCCACTGGCAGTTCCAGCGCGATGAATCGCGCGGCAACGGATCATGGCGCGGATCATGCTGCGATGAGCATGACGATGAATGCGAATGCGTGCTCACCAACCTGGGCTCAGCCTTCGGTCGATGGGAAGAGCATTTGGGTTGCCTGTAACAAGTCCAATGAGATCGTCGAAGTGGACGCGGGAAAGTGGTCGCTGGTGCGGCGAATTCCCGCGGGAAATGGCGTTTACAATCTTGGCGTTTCGCCGGATGGGAAGTACCTGATGGCCACCAACAAGCGCGACGCTTCCGCTTCGATCTTCGATGCAGCCAGCGGCTCGGAACTGGCTCGATTGAAAACAAGACGGAAAGTGGTACATGGAGTCGTGGTTTCACCGGATTCGCGGGTTGCTTTTGTGACTGTGGAAGGAATTGGATCCGAGCCGGGAACGGTTGAGATCATTGATTTGCTTGCGCGGAAGACGGTCGCGACGGTGGATGTTCCGGAGCAGGCCGCGGGAATTGATTTTTGGAAGGTGGAGTAGTGACAACGTAGTAGAAATCGAAGAGAGCTTCCTCGCTTCTCTCGGAATGACGGCCTTTTCTTTTTTCCTCTTTCCGGCCTGCTTAACACCTTGCAACACAACTTTTACGCTGTAGCGCACGCACGATTCATTTCGCAAAAACTCGAAATGTAGAGGAGATGCGTACGCTACTACAGAGGCTCTTCGGTAGTAGAGGTGTAGGGCTTGTGCTTGCCTAGTTTGACGATCCACAGGCCACCGTGGACGTCGTTGACGTAGATATTGCCTTTGTAGGGATAGGCGCCCCAGGCGAAGGGCACGTTGGGGCGATAGGCAGCGGGATCGCCGGACCAGAAGCGGGCGATTTCGCGGCCTTGATCGTAGAGTTCGCCGCGCAGCTCACCGGAAACGTCAAGCACGCGGGCGCCGCCGTTGTAATAACCCATGTACAAGACATCGTCGAAAACCCAGATGTTGTGCGAACCGGCTTCGGGAACGCTGTACGTAGCCACCTGTTTGGGATTTGCGAGATCGCTGACGTCGATCACATGCGCGATGCCGCGCACGGGAATTCGATTGTGCGAACCGAGACTAAATTCGGACGGGAAAACTTCGTCGCCGATGAAAACATAATTCTTATAGCGATAGACGGCGTGAGCGCCGGCGAGCCAGCCTGGGCCATAAAGTTCATTGTAGTTGACCCGAAATTGCGAAACGAATTGCGGGTGTTCGGGACTGCCGCCTTTTACTCCGTTGCCAACATCGAGAATTACTAGGCCATCGCGCCAGTAGGCAAGATATGCCAAACCGTCAATCACCTGAACGTCATGAAGATAGCGCCCAGAGGCGGAAACGCCGAAGGGCGTGCTGACCTGCATGTTGGGAGTGGATTCGACCTGCCAACGCGCAACTTCCTTGGGGTTTTTCACGTCGGCAAAATCGATGACGCGCAGCGAGCCGGTAGCATCATCGGTCAAATAAACGTAGTGAGAATTCACGTACGCGCTGTGCACGCCTCCGGTCACGGTCGCTGTGTATTCGGAAAGAACTTTGGGATGCATGGGATCAGAGGTATCAAGAAAAGCGATGCCGTTCTTGCGGCTGGAAGCGCCTTCACGAGAGATGACCGCGATCTTGCCGTCCGCCGTGACGCTGACATCGTTGATCAAACGAGCGTCAACTTTGAGCGGTTCAGATTCCTTGGGATGCGCCGGATCAGCAATATCGAATATATAAAGCTTGTCGCTGATTGCGGAAAGATACGCGTAATGATCCCAAATCCATTCCTCGGCGAACTGTTCGTCCTTGGGCATGGCGTGGCCGACAACCTCCACTTCGCGGCCGATATCGCGCGGCGTGACGACCACGCTAGAGGAAGCGCTGCGGCCACCAGTAGAAGCGTGAACTATATATGTCCCGGGACGTTCGGCGACGAATGCACCGTCGGAAAAAACCTGCGCTCCGTCCCCTGCAACGGACCAGGTGATGCCGCCCCTGGCGTTGCCGTGCGAAGCAGACCTAACGGCGGCGAAATGGAGAACGTCCCCTGTTTTTGCGGAGGCGTTTGCAGGCGAGATAGAAACGGATTTGACCTGCTCTTTGCCGACGGTGACGATGGCGCTGGCGGATTTACCGTCGCCTGCGGCAAGAATTTTCGCTTTGCCGGGTTTTATTGCGTGCACTACTCCTGCTGCGTCGACGGTGGCGATCCCCGGCGAGTCGGAAGTCCAAGAGAGTGCAATATCGGTGCGCGGATCACCATTGGAATTGCGGGGCGTGGCAAGAATCGGCGCGACATCTCCGGCGGAGAGTTCGGTGGCAGGCGCGGCAAGATCGATTTTCGCAATATGCGGCCGGGCCACAAGAATGTGGGCGTAGCCGACCTTTCCGCCCATGCTTGCGCCAACGATGACTTCTCCGGGCAGAATCGCGGTGACCAGACCATTGGCGTCCGCGCCGGCGATGTCCTGCGGCGCGGCATACCAGAATTTCACGGCGTCGGGCAGCACGTTGCCGCTGGCGTCCTTGCCCACGGCTTTGAACTGAACCTTGTCACCGATTTCGGCGGTGGCTTGCGCGGGCGTGACTTCAACGGTCGCGACTTTGGACTCTTCTTTCTTCGCTTCTTCTTTCTTCGCTTCTTGATTCTTTTCCTTGTCCGGTTCCTTGACATCTTGCGCCCTGGCAACGCTGCAAAGCAGCGGGAAGGCAGCTAACGCGCGCAGAAACTTCCTGGAAGACAGATTCATCGAAACCTCAAGCACATTGTGAAGAATGGCCCGCGAGAATACGGGCGCGGGAGAGTGTAGGAGCAGACAGTGCTGGTGTCAATGAAGCTGGGGTGGACGATGGTTGCGAGCGCCTGGCCCGATCCACTGTTAATGTTTCCGCTGGCAGACCGGCAATGAGCACGCTTACTGAGGCGAGAAACGTCGATGAGCGA
>Ga0099829_10001518_pt1 | contig 12871 bp, 12 predicted proteins | sample CZO8metaG_3_FD_79336 | JGI IMG/M metagenome (GOLD analysis project Ga0099829, IMG submission 79336) | Vadose zone soil microbial communities from the Eel River Critical Zone Observatory, Northern California, USA - CZOApr15con2H2.8 metaG | ecosystem: Environmental > Terrestrial > Soil > Vadose...
CATCCGAGCGGGACAGCCCATTGTCCTGGACATCTATCCATTCTCTAAGGCTAGCCGCTACTGGGGCGACCTGACGCGGACGGTGGTCAAGGGTCCCGTTCCGGATGAGCTACGCCGAATGCATGCGGCCGTGCTCCGGGCTCAAGAAGAAGGACTCCGGCTTGTCCGCCCCGGTGCCAAGGGCGCCGACATCCACCGTGCGATCTGCGCGCTGTTTCGGGAGGCCGGGTACGCAAGCCTGCCGGCCGAGTTCAGCCAGCCGCCCTCGGCCGCCCGCTTTATCCATGGTACCGGCCACGGGGTGGGACTCGAGATCCACGAGGCGCCTCGCATCGGTCAGAGCGAGGGCCAGGTCCTTCAGGAAGGAGATGTGGTGACGATCGAGCCGGGCCTCTACGATCCGGCCATCGGCGGCGTCCGGATCGAGGACCTGATGGTGGTGACCGCCGATGGCTACCGGAACCTGACGCCGTTTCCCAAAGATCTCCAGGTTGAGTCGCTCGCGCGGGCCTAAGCCAGCGCCATCCGGCGGCCGCTCGTTTCTCTGGTAAACTAGGCACCGCTTTCCTGCTCCGTTGCTGCCGATTGTTCGGCTATATGCGGGGTAATCCCATAGGAAGGAGGGAGTCGTGTGTCTGCGTACGAGCTGATGTACATCGTCCGGCCCGAGCTTGACGATGAGGCCGTCCAGCAGGCCATCGACCGGGTGAACCAGTTGGTTGAAACCAATGGTGGCCAGGTGCGCCGGGTGACCCCGTGGGGCAAGCGGCGTCTCGCGTACACCATCAAGGACCAGCGCGAGGGTCACTACGTCGTCGCCGACGTCGAGTTGGAGCGCAGCCGCGTGCAGGAGGTCGAGCGCGTCCTGAAGATCTCCGATACCGTGTTCCGGCACCTGTTGGTTCGTCAGCCTGAGGGGAAGTAATGAATCTGAACAAAGTGATGCTGATCGGCCGCCTGACCCGCGATCCAGAGATGCGCTACACGCCCAGCGGCAGCCCGGTGACCACCTTCTCGCTTGCCACCAACCGCTACGGGCAAGGCCCGGACGGGGAAAAGAAGGAATACACCGACTACCACAACGTGGTGGTCTGGAACATCGGCAAGCGAAACTTGGCCGAGCTAACCGGCCAGTACCTGCACAAGGGCAGCCTGGTCTACATCGAGGGCCGCCTGCAGACGCGCTCCTGGGAGGGACAGGACGGCCAGAAGCGGAAGACCACCGAGGTGAACGCCACCGAGGTCCAGTTCCTGGAGCCCCGCAGCCAGAGCCAGGGAGCCCAGGCGGCGGCGGCCAGTCCCCGGGAGCCGGTGGAGGTCGCGCCCGCGGCGCCGGCGGCGGATGAGGCGGCCCGCGACGTCGATCCGGAAGACATTCCCTTCTAAGAGTCCATGCCACCTGCCACTGAGAAACGCGACCGAAAGCCGCACAAGAAGGTTTGCAACTTCTGCACGGAACGCGTGCACCTGATCGACTACAAGGAGGTGGCGCGGCTCCGCCGGTTTGTGAGCGAACGGGGTAAGATCCTGCCCCGGCGCGTGACCGGCACCTGCGCCCGCCACCAGCGGCGTCTGGCCACGGCGCTCAAGCGAGCAAGGCACGTGGCGCTACTCCCCTACACGGCCGACCAGCGCTAGCCGTCTGAGGGCGACTCCCTCCCCCTGCCCCTGCCCGTGAAGGGGGAAGGGAAGTTTTGCCATACTGCGGGTAATTGCGCTTCCTGGGCCCCCTGGCCGGGCTCGCGGTCGGGGTCGTCTTGCTTACGTCTCACTCACCGGCTCGGGCCTCCGCTTCTGAGCCCATCCCGGCCATGCCCGCCCCCTACGTGGTGGCCCTCGATCCCGGGCACGGCGGCAGCCCCAGCAGCGATCCCACCGTCCTCTGGGACCCCGGCGTGGTGGCCGGCCGGCTGGTCGAGAAGGACATCACGCTGGACCTCGGTTTCCGACTGAAGGCGCTGCTGGAGAAGGAACGCGTGAAGGTGGTGATGACGCGAACCACCGACCGGTATCTCGAGATCTCGGAGCGCTGGAACCTGGTCCACGCTTCGAAGGCCCGGCTGTTTGTCAGCCTGCACGTGAATGCCTTCGACGGCGATCCCAGCATTAACGGCCTGACCGTCTTCTACCCGCGCGCCGAGAGCCAGGCCTTTGCCCAGCACCTGGAAGCCGGTCTGGCGGCCGCCTTGCAGCCGTTCGGGGTGCCCGATGACGGCGTGGCGCCCAAGCCGGAGCTCTGGGTGCACTCCGACATTCCGACCGCCACCGTGGAGCCTGCCTATGTGAGTAACGCGCACGAGGCGGGCTTGCTGACGCGGGCTGACTTCCGCGAGGCGATCGCCAGCGGCCTTTACCAGGGTCTGCTGCGGGCGGACCCCCAGATCGACGCGACCTACCGACAGATTGTCCGGGTGGAGCAGGCCCACGCGGCTCGGCTCCAGGCCGAGCGAGCCGCGGCCGCCGCCGCCGCCGCCCGCGTCCGGCGGTGGGAACTGGGGGGTCTGGTCGCTGCCGTCCTCCTGATGTTGGTGATTGCACTGCGCGCTCGTCGGCGCAGCGTGCACGCTCGAAGGCGATCTGGCCGCCGCGGCCGGCGGCGCCCATACGCGGCCCGTGAGGGCCACGTCCGGCCAACCGTGCGCGACCTTTCCGAAGTCAAGAAATAACGGCGTGCGATCGGGGCGGTGGCGTCGGAAGTGCCTGTTATGCTTGAACGCGTTTTACCTGCCGATGGAGGACAGCACGCCCGTCACGCCTCAGCTGCGCATACCCGGTCCCACGCCTGTTCCTCCCCGCGTGCAGCGGGCCATGGACGCGCCCATGATCAACCACCGCGGCCCCGAGTTCAAAGCCCTGCTGACGGAGCTCGAGGACGGGCTGCGCTGGGCCTTCCAGACCTCCCATGATGTCCTGGTCTTCCCGGCATCCGGCACCGGCGGCCTGGAGAGCGTGGTGGCCAACCTGGTGTCTCCGGGCGAGCGCATCCTGGCCGTGTCCATCGGGGCCTTTGGGGACCGGTTCGCGGATTGCGCCGCCGCGTTTGGCGCCCATGTGGTGCGGCACGCCGTTCCCTGGGGCGAGGCGGCCGACCCGGACGATGTCGATCAAATCCTGGCCGACGAGCCGGAGATTCGAACGGTGCTCATCACCCACAACGAAACCTCCACCGGGGTGACCAACCCCCTGCGCGAGCTGGCCCGTGTGGTGAAGGGTCGCGGCCGGCTGCTGGCCATTGATGGGGTCAGCTCCATCGGGTCGATCGACTTGCCGGTGGATGCCTGGGACGTCGACGTGGCCGTCACGGCCTCCCAGAAAGGGTGGATGTCGCCGCCCGGCGTGACCATGTTGAGCGTGGGCCCGGCGGCCTGGGAGCGGCGAGCCACCGCCCAGGCGCCTCGCTTCTACTTCGATTGGGAGCGCGCCCACAAGATGCAGCAAAGCGGCGCCACCTTCACCACCCCGGCGCTCAGCGTGCTCTTCGGGTTGCGGGAGGCGCTCCGGATGATGCGCGAGGAGACCCTGCCGGCGATCTTCCGGCGGCACCTCCAGATCGCGGCGTCCTTCCGGGCGGCGGTTGAAGCCCTCGACCTGCGCCTGGTCGCCGCCCCGGCGGCGGTGTCCCCCACGGTGACCGCCGTCTACTTTCCCGAGGAACTCCAAGGCGACCCGGCCAAGGCGGTGTTCGCCACCTGGCGCGAGCGCTACGGCCTGATTGTGGCCGGTGGGCAGGGACAGCTGACCGGGCGGATCTTCCGGCTCGGTCACATGGGGGCCGTCTCTCCCGACGATGTGCTGGCGGCCGTCGACGCACTGCAGCGCGGGCTGGCCGATCACGGCTACGGCGTCCAGCCGGGCACCGCCGTGGACGCTGCGCAGCGAGCCCTGGCTGAGCCCGAAACCGCGCTGGCCTCCTAGCCATCCTGATGGCGCGGGTGCTGGTCGCCGACGCTATCGCCGAGGAGGGCATCCGCCGCCTGCGTGAACATGCCGACGTCGATGTCCGGCTGCGAGAGCCGGCAGCCGCGCTGCGGGAAATAATCGCGGAGTACGAGGCGCTGGTGGTCCGTAGCGAGACCCGCGTGGACGCCGCCCTGATCGAGGCCGCCACCCGCTTGCGCGTCATCGGGCGGGCGGGCGCCGGCGTCGACAACATCGACATCGAAGCGGCCACGCGGCGCGGCATCCTGGTGCTGAACGCGCCGTCTGGCAACACGGTGGCCGCGGCCGAGCACGCTATGGCCATGATGCTGGCCCTGGCGAGGCACGTGCCCCAGGCGGACCAGGCGGTGAGGGCCGGACGCTGGGAGCGGTCGCGATTCGTCGGCACCGAGCTGAAGGACAAGGTGCTCGGCCTCATCGGCCTGGGCAACATTGGCAGCGAGGTGGCGCGCCGGGCCCAGGCGTTCGGCATGCAGGTGATCGCGGCAGACCGGGTGGTCTCCGAGGACCGAGCGGCCCAGCTGCGGGTCAAGCTCCTCTCCCTGGAGGAGGTGCTCAGCCAGGCTGACTTTCTCAGCCTCCATGTCCCGCTGACGCCGGAGACCAGGCACCTGATCGGCGTCCGGGCCCTGGCCCGGCTCAAGCCGACCTGCCGGTTGATCAACGTCGCGCGCGGCGGCGTGGTCGACGAGTCGGCGCTCTTCGATGCCCTGTCGGAGGGGCGGCTGGCCGGAGCTGCCCTGGACGTGTTTGAGCGGGAACCACCCGGCGAAAACCCGCTGCTGCGACTGCCCCAGGTGATCAGCACCCCGCACCTGGGCGCCTCCACCGAGGAGGCACAGATCACGGTCGCGGTGGACGTGGCCGACCAGATCGTCACGGTGCTGCAGGGCGGCCAGCCCCGGTTCGCGCTGAACGCGCCGGTGGTGCTGCCGGAACAGATGGCGTTCCTGCAGCCCTTCCTCAAGGTGGTGGAGGGCATCGGCCGCTTCTACGCCCAGGTCGCTCGCGGGCCGTCGACCCGGCTCGTCGTCGAGTACAGCGGCGAGATTGCGAGGTACGACAGCTCCGTCCTCACCGCGTCCTTGCTCACCGCATTCCTAAGCCGTTTTTCGGAGGACCGCGTGAACCCGGTGAACGCCCGCGCCGTGGCCGCCGAGCGCGGGATCACGGTGATGGAGCAGCGCAGCACGCAGGCCAGCGAGTTCTCGAATCTGGTCACCCTGATCGCGGAGGGGGACCGTGGGCGCACCCGGGTCAGCGGCACCCTGCTCCTGGGCGAGGCGCACATCGTGTACCTGGACGACTTCCGCATCGACCTGGTACCGGAGGGGACGTTCCTGATGAGCTGGCACGCCGACCGGCCCGGCATCGTGGGGGCCATCGGTACGCTGCTCGGTCAGCACAACATCAACATCGCCAGCATGCAGGTGGGTCGAAACCGCCCGCGGGGCGATGCGGTGATGATCTTGACGGTGGATGAGCCTGTTCCCGAAAGCCTGCGGGCCCGCCTGCGAGAGATCCCGGGCATGGCCGAGCTCCAGTACGTCACGGTCTGAGGGAGGCAACCGCTGGCCATCGTCCGTCCCTTCCGGGGCGTCGTGTACGACCAGCACCGAGTCGACCTGGCCAGAGTGGTGGCGCCGCCCTACGATGTCATCACGCCGGAAGACCGGGTCCGCTACTACGCCCAGGATCTGCATAACGTAGTGCGCCTGATCGCCGGGGTGGTGCACGACTCGGACAACCCGGCCGACAACAAGTACACCCGGGCGGCGGTGTTTTTTCAACAGTGGCTCCGGGAGGGTGTCCTCCGCTCCGAGCCTGGCCCCGGCTTCTACGTGTACCGGCAGTCGTTCCCCGATCCAGCGAGTGGCCAGCCGCGCGCCCGAACGGGGATGCTGGCGGTGGTCCAGCTGGAGGCCCTGGGGAAGACCGTCCTGGCGCACGAGCGGACTCACCTGCGGCCGCGTGTCGACCAGCAGTCACTGACCCAGGCGGTGGATGCCAACCTGAGCCCGGTTTTCGCGCTCTACCAGAATCCGGGACCGGCGCTCGGCGAGCTGCTTAACCGCGTCACCAGCGCACCTGCGTGGTTCAGCATCGAGGCCGAGGGGGAGGGACACGCCGTCTGGCGGGTGCCAGACCCCGGGGATTTCCGGATCCTGGGCGCGGCGCTGGCAGAGTCTCGGCTCTTTATAGCGGATGGCCATCACCGGTACGAGACCGCCTGGAAGTATCAGAACCGGCAGCAGGCTGCCCATCCGGAGGCGTCCCCCCGGGCGGCGTTCAACTACGTGCTCATGCTCCTGGCCGACGCTGACGACCCGAGCCTGCGCATCCTACCCACCCACCGGTTGGTCCACGGCGTCCCCGGCCTGGACGGGCCCTCCCTGTTAGCGCGCTTGCGGAAGCGCTTCACCTTGACGCCGGCTTCCAGCGCCGCGGCCACGCTGGAGGCCCCACCCGGCGGCACGGCCGCGCACCAGGTGGGGGTAGTGCTGCCCGGTCCCGCCCTGTTCCGGCTGCAGATCCCCCGGAAGGGCGCCGGCCGCCCGTTGGATAGCCTGGACGTGGTGGCCCTGCACCGCGACGTGATCGGGCCGGAGATCGGGTTGCGGGAGGGGCAATTGGAGGACGAGCGGCACATCACGTACACCCGGGATGCCGGGTTCGCCGTCGAGCAGGTGCGCTCCGGTCGGGCCCAGGCCGCGTTTTTGCTGCGACCGCCCCAGGTTGCCGACGTCCTGGCGGTGGCGGACTCCGGCGCCGTGATGCCCCAGAAGTCCACCTACTTTTACCCCAAGCCGGCCTCCGGGATCGTCTTCAATCCGCTGGCTCCCGGCATCGAAATTCCGGAGGTGTAACGGCCGGGTGGTAGACTCGGGCGGCGTTTTTGGCGCCCGCCAAAAGGGTAGATACTGAGGTATGCCGACCTATGGATATCGATGCAGCCGCGGCCACCATTTCGAGGTCCTACAGCGCATCACGGACCCTCCCCTCACCGTGTGTCCCGAATGCGGGGCGCCGGTGACGCGCGTTGTGTATCCGGTCGGCGTTATCTTTAAGGGACAGGGCTTCTACAAGACGGACTCCCGGGGCTCGTCCACCATCGAACCGGCCAAGACCGAGGACGTGAAGCCCAAGTCCGGTGACAAGCCGGCTCCGAAGTCCGGTGACAAGCCGGCTGCGAAATCGACTGAAAAGCCGGCTCCGAAGCCCGCGGAGAAGCCGACCGAAGAGAAGACAGGGACCTAAGGCGGAAGGGGAAGCATGGCGGTAGGACCGAAACTGGGACAGGCGACGGATCAGAACTTCGAGGCGACCGTCCTCGGCGCGTCGAAGCCGGTACTGGTGGACTTCTGGGCAGCGTGGTGCGCGCCCTGCAAGATGCTGCGGCCGGTGGTCGAGGATCTGGCGGCCGAATACGGCGATCGGGTAACCATCGTGGAGCTCGACGTCGACGCAAATCCCATCATCGCCTCCCGGTTCAGCGTGCTGAGCATCCCCACCCTGATTCTGTTTCGTAACGGGAAGCCGGCCCAGCGGATCGTAGGGTATCAGCCGCGGGCCAGCCTCAAGCAGAAGATCGACGCCGTCCTCTAAGCTGGCCGCACGGGGGTGCATGGGCTCAGGTGGGCTCCTCGGTCTTCAAAACCGCTGGTCGGCATCCTTGGCGATGTCGACGGACGGATCGTTCCCGTCGCGCCCCCGCCAGTTTTGAATTAGGCCAGTAGCCGCCTGGGCTGTGTCCGGTGACTCAGCGCAGTCGGCCAACTAGGCGAGCGACCGTCCTGACGGCATAAGTGACGGCTCAAGGTATCTTCACAAAGCGGAGGGATCTTGATATGTCCTCGTCTTACGGTCATAGACGTGCGGATTTTGAGAAGTGAGACTCCGCGAGTTTTGACTGAGGCGATCAGCGGCCGTGCCTAAGAAGCCGTGGCTGGTCAGCTTGATCGTGGCGCCGGTCGCATTGGGCCTTGCGTTCTTAGCACGGTCCCAGGGGCTCGCATGGTTCTTGGTTTTCTGGGTGCTGGTGATGACGTGGGTGATCGTCTTTTGGGTGGTCATTCTGCCGCGCTGGCAGAAAGCGCAGCCGTTGGCCAGGAAGTACGAGGCACGGCCTGCTCGTTCAGCTGATGTAGAGGCCGCGCCACTTTGGCAGGCAGTGGGTGGCATCAGGTTGCCCTCCGGGCTGGGAGGGTTGAACGCGGGCCAGCCATTCGCCCGCCTGCTCGCGTATGACGACGGCGTGCGTTTGGAACCGACCCTGAAGTGGATGAGCTTCATTCCGTCACTTAGCATGGAGTGGGCTGCCCTTGAGCGGATCGAAACGGTAGGTCGGCGGGGGATCCGAGTCCGGATCAAAGACCCAGCCACAGCACTATTGCTATTCGCCTTGACTGACCGCGATGGCTTGCTGGATATCGCCGAGCAACGTGGGGTCGCGGTGGACAGAAGCCGCCGCCGAAATCCTTGGTTCATCGTTGGCTGAGGGCAACCCTGCCAGCCCGTGCGCGAAGGCAAGCGCGGCGGTAGTAAGTCGAGCACCTAAGTGACTCTCCTCAACGGAATAACACCTGCATGTGACTTGCGACCTCAGCGTTGAGGGCGGGAGCAACGTGGCTATAAGTGTCGAGGGTCAGCGAGATAGTGCTATGGCCGACAAGTTCCTGCACCACCTTGGGGTGCACGCCGCGGCGCAGCAGGTGGGTGGCCGCAGTGTGTCGAAGGTCGTGAATCCGAATCCGCGGCAGGCCCGCCCCTTCCAGCGCACGGTGAAACCATTTGATCGCCCAGGTGCCGTCGACCGGGCGCCCGACCGATGTCGTAAAGACTAAGCCCGTCTTGTTCCACTCGGGTCCTGCCGCGAGTTGGTCCTCGACCTGGCGCCGACGGTGCTCTATCAATACGCTGATCGTTCCCGGCGCCAGGTACACCGTGCGGCGGCTGCGTGCCGTCTTGGGCTCAACGAAGACGTAGCCGGCACCGGTCTGCCGCTGGAGCGCGCGGTTCACGACCAGTCGGCCGCCCGCGAAGTCGATGTCGCTCCACAGCAGCCCTCGTGCCTCACCCAGGCGGAGCCCGGTGGTGGCCAACAGCACCCAGAGCGCGCGCAAGCGATGACCTCGGCTGGCCTGGAAGAGCCGTCCGACCTGCTGCTCGCTGATCGTGTGCATCTCGCGCTGAATCGGACGTGGGACTGTCACCGCCTCGGTCGGATTGCGAAGCATCAGCCCCCACAGCACGGCCTGGCGGAGCGCCCGGTGCAGGACGGTGTGAGTCTGCTCCACGCTGCGGCGTGAGAGGCCCTTCTGCAGCAGGGCCGCGTAGGCGGCCTGAACGGCTTGGGGCGGGAGCGCAGTTAGGCGCAGGTGACCGACCAGCGGGAAAAGCCGGCGCATGCAAAGCGAGTAGGCCCGGTGGGTAGTCCAGCGAACGCTGGGCTGCACGCTATCTTCCAGCCACCGGGTCAGGTACTCCTCAACCCGCTGGCTGGAACCCGAGAGAACGATGCCCTGCTCGAGTGCGCGACGAGCGGCCTGGAGCTTGACGCGAACCTCTCGCTGGGACCGCCCGACATAGCGTTGACGGCGGCCGTCGATCCCGAAGGCCGCCTCCCAGCGGCCGTCCGCGCGTCGGTAGACCGTCCCTTCGCCGCGCCCTCGTCTTGCCATCTCTCCTCCCTCCTCATGGCCTCCGATAATTTCCTAACTCGAGGCGGTCGCACATGGTAACTCCAGCCGGCGAAATTGCAAGTCCTTTCTTCCTGCGCTCCACGTGATGGCGACCCCGCGCCTGGTCGGCCGTTGGGGCGACGTGCCCACGTGTGGCCTCAGGTGCCCAGACTCCCGCCTGGGTGGCCGACACCCGCCGTCGGCCCACATTCCGTCCTTGTGTGGCCACACGTCCGCGACGTCATGGCGGACGGTCAGGTCAATGCCCCGTTCGAAGACGGGGTGGCCGGGTCCTGACGAGTCATGAGGTCTTAGTGGGCGGATTGCTGATCACAAAATGCATGAGCACTTGCGGGACAACTCCACGTTGGATCACCCGTTCAACAGGGCGTCGCGTGTCAGGACCACGCCCTGGACGACGCCCTGCGCGACGCCTACCGAGGGCTCAGGATCGGCTCTCGGGTAACACCTCGCGTAAGCGGGATGGGGCCAGCACCAGGGATGCCATCCCAATCCTCATCCGCGACGAGGGGAGTGGCACCTGCTTCGGCCGCTAGCGTGCTCCGTGTGCTCGGCGATCCAGCCTTCGAGGGCCGCGCGGCACCCTGACCGAGCGGCCGATCCGGACGACCGGCAGCTCGCCGGCGGCCAGACCCGGCGAATACGTGACGTGGCGGCCCAGGTGACGCTGGGGGACGGTCAGGTGACCCTCGACCCCGCCGGCTTTGGTGGACGTTGCTTGGGCCGACCGGTGGTCCGACAGGTCGGGAGGCTCTGCCGCTATCTTGTCACCGTGGCCCTTCGCCTTGGCGGGAAGCAGGGGCAGTACCTCGAGCTCGAAATCATCGGCTACGAGTTTCCCGCCGGCACCCAGCAGGGCTTAGGGAAGGTCGACAACGACTGGGACGCAAACTGGCTCAACGTGCGGATTAGGGTAAGCGACGGTCGCGAAGCTTGGACAAGAGCAGATCCGGCCCTCCTCACCTGGGAGCTTAGAGAGCTCGCCAGATGGCTGGCTATCGTCGCGAATGGGCGACGCCCTGAGCCCGACGCGTGGACCGGCCTTGAACCGAACCTCCAGCTAAGCATCACAACGAAGACGTCCGTGATCGCCTACTTGGATCAAAAGTTCCGACGGCCAGGCTCGATGCCGGAAGAGGAGCCAACCGCCATCGAGTTGTCGCCAACTGCCGCGGAGTTCTCTGAATTCGTGAATGGATTGGAGCAAGCGCTCGTTCGGTTCCCCATCCGCTTCGTCGAGGACAAGGGCCCCGCCCGCTTCCATTCAGCCGAGCGCTGGCCATCCGATCCGGAGAAAGGCGGCACTAGCGTCGGAAACTAGGCGATTTGTGAAGTGCGCGCTCACCACAACCTGAGCGGGGTCTTGCCGACCTTGTTCTTGGAATGGGTTGGGCACTACCATTCCGTATAAAGTCCGACGGGAGGAGCCTCATGCTTCAGCAGCAATGGCAGGTAGCGGGCAGTGCGCCGGAAAACTATGAACGCTATCTGGTTCCATCAATCTTCGGCCCATGGGCTCGCGAGCTGGTTGACTTAGCTGATCCCCGCCCGGGCGAGCGTATCGTGGACGTCGCGTGCGGTACTGGCATTGTGGCTCGCCTCGCCGCTGAGAGAATCAAGGGCGGGCATGTGGTCGGCCTTGACATCAACCCCGGGATGATCGCAGTTGCTCGCTCGATTGGCCCCAACATCGAGTGGTACGAGGGGAATGCGCTGGAGATGCCCCTGGCGGACGCATCCTTCGACCTCGTGTTCTGCCAGCAGGGCCTGCAGTTCTTTCCCGACCGTTTGGCCAGTGCTAGGGAGATGCGCCGGGTTCTCGCGCCTGGCGGCCGCCTCGCCCTCTGTTGCTGGCGCTCCATCGACGACAGCCCTGGATTCGGCGCTCTTCTCGTAGCTCTCGAACACCATTGCCCCGAAGGCGCCGCCACGATGCGAGCGCCTTTCTCGCTGGGGGACTCAGAGGAGCTTAGGCACCTTCTTAGCCAGGTCGGCTTCAAGGAGATTCGGTTACGGCCGAAGTCGCGGGTACTCGAGTTCGCGTCAGTGAGTGACTTCGTTCGCCAGTACGTAGCTGGGTCGCCGCTAGCAGGACCTGTGGCCAAGCTTGACGGCGGCGCCAGGGGCGCGCTGCTCAACGACGTCGCCACCGCGCTTGCCAAATACGTCGGAGACGCTGGCCTTCGGTTCCCGATTATTAACCAGTTAGTCAGCGCAATTGCCTGAGGTCTTTCACTTGTACGACTGAGGGCCGAACAGTCTTTCACCCGCGCCGCTTAACGAGCCCTGACGGCGTAACTGACGGCATAGCCGTAGGCCGCGGACGGACGAAGGTGGACAGTATCTCAGGCATGGCTCTCACGCGATATTCAGAATGGACCGGACTGGTTGCCGGTGGACCCTTTGGACGTTCCTGTGACCACCTTCAAAACCGCTGGTCGGCATCCTTGGCGATGTCGACGGACGGATCGTTCCCGTCGCGCCCCCGCCAGTTTCTAAATTCGAACCGACACGATGGCCATTACATTCCCTTACGCAGTACTGACACGTTTCCGTCGGTGAACATGCGTTCTGAAAGCAACCCTATTAGGTTCGCCGAGGTAGCTGGACCGCATTACCCGTGCCTCAATAGGCTGCTCGCCCCGGAGGGCTTGAAATACCCGCGAATCGGGGAATTCTGTTGTCGGTCTTGGCACAGAAGAGCCTTACCATACGTGGCCCAAGGACTATTCCGCCGCGGCTGATTTCGCGGAGAAGGCCGGCGTGGCCTCCGGCGCTCTCACACTCCCGCGAGCTCGTCGGCTCGCTCGGGATCGCGGTGATGAACGCGATCCTCGCCGCACGCGAGAACAGCTCGCTCGCCCATGGCGCCACGGCCGAAGCCGCTTCATCAGCGGCTACTCCCTCGCCCTCCAAGCGGCGCGGCAGTCATGGTCGCCGGTGCTGTCATCGCGGCCATCGCCCTCCGCGAACGGCAGACGACGGCGCCCAAGGCGTTGTCAGATGACCTTCCCTCAGCGCGATCGGTCGGGAACGCTCAGCTAAAGCAGAGCGGTCACGTGTTTCTCGGCGATGCCCGCTTGCGTGATGCGAACCGAACGCCATATCAGCACGTCCGAGGTCGCGGGGAGTCACGGTCTGCGTGGTTCGGCGGAACGGTCAGCACGGCCGAGCGTATGCTGGTTCGGGTGACCGCGAGTCATGTTGCGGCAGCGATCGGGGACGTGAAG
>Ga0099829_10001521_pt1 | contig 12864 bp, 10 predicted proteins | sample CZO8metaG_3_FD_79336 | JGI IMG/M metagenome (GOLD analysis project Ga0099829, IMG submission 79336) | Vadose zone soil microbial communities from the Eel River Critical Zone Observatory, Northern California, USA - CZOApr15con2H2.8 metaG | ecosystem: Environmental > Terrestrial > Soil > Vadose...
ACGAAAACCATGGTGGTGGAGGCTTCGCGTGCATCAGTGCCTGTGTAGAATTCTTCAAAGTACGATTCGGGCACGGGCTTCAAAGGCGTGGCGCGCACTTTGCGTTGCGGCATGTATCCGCCGAGCTGTTGCCGGCGTGCCTGCATGTATTTGATTTCTGCGCTTTCGTCGGAGGGCCGGTAGAACGGCGCGTTGTGCAGTTCTTCGTCAGGAATGGGAATTCCGAAACGCGAACGGAAGAGCTGTAGCTCGTCTTCATTTAATTTCTTTTGCTGGTGGGTGATGTTCTTGCCTTCGCCCGCTTCCCCCAGACCGTAGCCTTTGATGGTTTTGGCCAGAATGATGGTGGGTGAACCCTTGTGGTCGACGGCTGCGCGGTAGGCGGCATGTACTTTGATGGGATCGTGGCCGCCGAGTCGCATGCGAGCCAGTTGCTCGTCGGAGAGATGCTCCACCATTTTCAGGAGGCGCGGATCGGTGCCGAACAGGTTCTGGCGGAAGTAGGCTCCGCTCTCGACGAAATATTTCTGGTATTGGCCGTCGCTGATTTCTCCCATACGCCTGACTAAGATTCCGTCGCGGTCGGCGCGAATCAGCGCATCCCAGTCCGATCCCCAGATGACCTTGATTACGTTCCATCCTGCGCCGCGGAAAATGGCTTCGAGTTCCTGAATGATTTTTCCGTTGCCGCGTACTGGGCCGTCGAGCCGCTGCAGGTTGCAGTTGATCACCCACATCAGGTTGTCCAGCTTCTCGCGCGAGGCCAGCGTAATCGAGCCCAGAGATTCCGGCTCATCCATTTCGCCGTCACCGAGAAATGCCCAGACCTTGCCACCGGTGCTGGTCTTCAGGCCGCGATTCTCCAGATACTTGATAAAACGCGCGTGGTAAATGGACTGGATCGGCCCCAACCCCATACTCACCGTGGGGAACTCCCAGAAGTCCGGCATCAGCCAGGGATGGGGATAGGAAGAAAGGCCGCCACCTGCTTTCAGCTCGCGGCGAAAATTTTCCAGCTTTTCTTTTGGAAGGCGGCCCTCCAGAAACGCTCGCGAATACATTCCCGGGGCGGCATGACCCTGAAAATAAACAATGTCACGATCGCCGGTTCCGGTGCGGGCGCGAAGAAAATGATTGAAGGCAACTTCATAGAGCGTAGCAGCCGAAGCGAAAGTGGAAATGTGTCCGCCAATGCCACTCTCTTCTTTATTGGCCCGGACCACCATAGCCATGGCGTTCCACCGGACCAGGCTCTTGATGCGGCGCTCCATCTCCTGGCTCCCTGGAAACGGCGCCTGCTGACGGACCGAAATTGTGTTCTGGTACGGGGTAGTGGCGGTAAAAGGAAGATTGACCCCTGCCACCCGGCGCGCGTGCAGGGAAAGCTGCTGCAAGAGTCGGCCGGCGCGCACCGGGCCGCCGCGGGCCAGCACGTAGTCGAGCGAGTCCATCCACTCGCGGGTTTCCAGGACCTCCAGTCCGTCATTGTTTCTCGGTGTTTCGGAGGCTGGTTGCGGTTCTGCCATTACCGGGGTCTGTGCCAAGTCTGCCTTCTCCACGCTGTGGTTGGGGAACCCTCCATCATAAAAGATTATTGAAAATTTTGCTGCTTACGGGCTGCGTTCAGCCCCTGATCCGGAAAATTTCATGTTTCCTCGTCGGTTGCCCGCTCATCCAAAACAGCAGCGGTATCGTTGCGTGATGGCGCTCGCGCTACGCGGTGGTAGCGCGCACGGCTCCCAGCCCGGGAGGCTGTCAGCTAAATTGGATCTGTACGCGACCCTGGGAAACGACAGTCACGCTTGTCGCCATCATCGGCTCTTTTTACAAATTTCACCATCAAATCAGGAGGTAATTGTCATGCCTAAGCGAAACACTTCTGAAACCCACGGCGTGCTCACTGCCGAACCGCGTGTTCATCAGAGGTCCCGCGAGATACAACCCTACGGCACCGTGACCCACGCATTTCATCTGGAACTAGAAGAGCCAGTCCGTTTGGAAATGACCGAACAACTCAACCAATTGCTCTCCGATTCCATAACCTTGCGTGACCTGTACAAGAAGTCGCACTGGCAGGTTGCGGGCCCCACGTTCTATCAACTCCACCTTCTGTTCGACAAGCATTTCGGCGAGCAGGTCGAGGTTGTGGATAATATCGCCGAGCGCGTCCAATTGCTGGGAGGGCTTGCCATTGCGATGGCGCATGACGTCGCCGAGACCACCCAGATCGAACGCCCGCCGCGCGGTCGCGAGGAAGTCCCCGTCCTGCTTTCTCGCCTGCTCGACGCTCACCAGATCATCATTCGCGACTGCAGAAAGCTGGCTGAGCGTTCTGCAACTCTCGGAGACATCGGAACAAACGACATGGTTGTAAGCGAGGTGCTGCGCGCCAACGAACTGCAAGCCTGGTTCCTGAGCGAGCACCTGGTGGAGACCCCGCTGGTGCATGCGACGGCGGAAACTTCGCAGGCTGCAGACTAACCAGGGCTGTCGCGATCACGAGTTAGCAATGAAAAAGGCCGGATCAGAAGCGATCCGGCCTTTAAGTTTTCAGTGGCCTACTTGCTTGCCGAAGCTGAATCCGCCGTCTTGCTGGAGCTGTTCTGCGCTGTCGTTGCATCAGCGGTGGCCGTGGTTCCAAGGCGCGTAAGCCGGGGAAAGAACGGAGTCACTTCAAACGGCATCTTGTCACGCACCGAAGTGATTGTCACCGGGGCAGCTTTCACCATTTCGACGTGATCTCCCCAGGGATCCATTTTGATGCGCCCGCCCAGCGGTAGAGCAGCAATCTGGTCCAGTTTGGTGTCGTCGAGGTTCGGCGCCGACGTCATCAGCGCAGCCAGCCGAATGATATTCCCTTTGTCATCCACGAAACTGTTGCCCAGGTGCGCAGTCAGCAGTGCGGAAAGCACCGCAGCGCGGACGGAAAGCTGTTTCAGATACAGCCCTCCGGAGGCTAACTTCTGAGCGTACGGCGAATTTTTCAACAGCTCAATCGCCTTGGCATCCGCCGCGGTTTCTTCTTGCGGATTGTGCCGGAACCCAAAATTCTGGTAGGTGGCTTCGTCCGAGAACAACATCCGGTCGTCGAAAGCGAACTTGCTTCCCAGATTGTGACCCAGCACGATGTGCGCTAATTCGTGCGAAAGGATTGCCGCCAGGCTGGCCTCATCGGGAAGCGTGTCAATCAAGCCGCGGCTGATGATAATCGTGTTGCCAACGCTGAACGTCTCCAGGGGAGAAGTCAGCATTACCCGGGCGCGAACCGGACGAGGCAAGTCAATGTTGTTGGTGATCTCGATGTTGTTGACTACGGTTTGCAGGACCTTGTCCACTTCTCCGGGAGGCGCGAGCAAGCCTGCTTCCTGTAAGCGTTCGACAACGTTGTCTTCCGCCTGCTGCTGCCATTGGCGCTGTGCTTCCAGGGGTGACGCGTCCTGGGACACCGGGCTTTCGTCCTTCACTGCGTCCACCGTCAACTGCGTCATCTCGTCTTCGCGGTTGTTCTTCGCCAGGTTGTATCCCCAGATGCGCGACTGGGACTTGAAGGCCATCTTGTCGTGCGAGCCGTAGCTGAAATCGCCTTCCTCGCTGTAGATATAGGCCGGGATCCAATAGCCAGGCACCAAGTTCAGGCGCCAGCTGTCCATGTGGAAATAGAAGGCGTTCTTCGGACGCGGCACGTAGGTTCCGTTCAGGCGAACGATGTTATAGTCCTGGTCTTCCACCCAGATTCGTCCTTGAAACAGCCCTTGCCCGGCGCCCTTCTTGGGCCTGACGTCAAAAACCAGGCAGCGAACTTCCCCCTGGAACTCGCGGTGCACATAGGAGAAATCATAGTGATTGCGATCAAAATTCTGGCGGTCGGCAAACACCATCCAGGAGAAGCCCATGGGCTGATACTGAATGCGGAACAGCTTGGTCACGCCGCCCATCAGGCTTTTCTGGAAGCTGGCCTGCTTCGTCAGATAATCGCGGCGATCAATCGAATCCGCCATGTCTAGGCGACCCAGGAAGTAGTGGTCTTCTTTGGGGATGGCGCCGAGTTTCGCGTCCGGCGTGAGGTTCTGCAAATAGGTCTCGACCAGAGGCGTACGGTTCTTCAGGAAGCCGATGAGCGCGTGTTCCCGCTCAATGATCTGGTCCACCACCTGGTCAATGCTCACCGGCACCTTGGCTGCGGGCTGGGCCAGAGCGAGCCCCGGGTTGGTGTTCGACACCGGCTGCACCGCCGTCGGCTGCGCAGCTGCGGGTTGAGCGGCCGGCACCGGATCAGTTGCCTGTGCGCCGGCAAGCACCGGAAGCAATGATAAAGATGCGGTAAGAATCCATCCGCAGCGTTTCATAGTGTGTCCTCGTTTTCGAAAAACCTTAATCCAGAAACTAGAAACTAGAAACTAGAAACTTAAGAGGCTAGCTGGAACGTTACATGCACAACCGCTGTCGAATCCACTGAAGTACCATTGCGTTGTGCCGGCTTAAACTTAATTTTGTTGGCCGCACTCACTGCGGCTTCGTCCAGACCGTGCCCTAGTCCGCGCACTACTCGGTTCACGTGCAGCTCGCCGTTGGCCCCGAACATGACCTCCAGAAGGACCTCGCCTTCCAACTGAAGCTTGCGGGCTTCATCGGTGTACACCGGCTTGGGCTTGAAAATAATCTCCACCTGAGCCGTTGCAGCGCCGCCGTCATCCTGGTGGTGCCGCCCGGTATTGGTAGCGACCTGCTGGGTCGAGAAGCCGGAGGCTTGGACTCCCTTGCCATTCGCACGGCCATCACCCTGCCCCGGTTGGGCGATCCCGTTGCCGAACCCGGCACTTGCAATTGTGCCTTTGATCCCTTTCGCTCCACCAGTGCCGTTACCGGTTCCAGCACCTTCGGGCAGATCAAACGATCCCAACTTGGCCGCCGTCAGCTTCGCGCCTTGCTTGCCCTGTCCCGGCAAACCATTGGGGTCGCCAAAGCCGCCAGTCTGCACCTTTTCAATCGGCGCATTCACCGTCGGGGTCGCGGAACTTCCAAACGCGCCGGTGTGAATCACCTGAGCCGGCATGGCGCCAGAGACCGGCTGCAGTTTCGGAGCCTCAAAGTTTACCGGCTGAATTTTCGGCGGTACCACCTCTGCCTGTACCGGCTTGGGTTGCCGAACCTCCTTGGGAACGATCAGCTTAGGCGTCTCAAACTTTACTGCCGGCAGCAACTTGGTGATTTTCGGTTGATGCTTGATGATCGGCTTCTCCGGCACCAGGTCGGGCCGCGGGACGATCTCGGTGACCGTGTAGTTGGCCCACAGGCCCATGCGATCCGGCCAGATCAGATGGGAAATCAGCAGGATCAGAAGCAGGACGGTCACGATCCCATAGCTGAGCACAAATTTACGCCAGTCGAGTTTTTTGTCCGGAAGGAGTCCGAGAGTGAGGTTTTGGCGCGACGTCATGTTCTTAGCTCCAAGGGGACACCCGGGCCTGGGAGATACAGACCGGACGAATCTCTAGGTTATGTGAAAACGGTACCGGGGTAAACGTCCCCCCCGCTCCTGTACTTCGGTAATTGGGGGTAAACCGAAGGAGGAACATGTGCAAAACGGTAAGTTCCCGACTGCTGCTCATACCTTACGACGATGGGCGAATGCGTAATACACAGGGATTCCTGCCAAAATGGCCAAGCTTCCCAAGGCTGAATAGGGTAAGTTCCTGGTAAAAGTGTAGTAGAGCAGGGCTGCCGACGCCACTATAAAAAGGGCAGGGGCCAGTGGAAATCCCCAACTTTGGTACCTCCGTTCGGTTGCTGGAATCCGCCTTCGCAGCACAAACAGGGCGCTGCAGGCGGTCATGTACGAAAGCCACTCCGCAAATAGTGCGAGCGTAAAGAGTTGCCGAAAGTTGCCTCCAATGAACAGAAAATTAATAGTTAGGACCGCTTGCACGATGATAGCGACGTGGGGAGTGTGAAAGCGGGGATGAACCTTGGCCAGGACTTGAAAGAAATTCCCATCTCGGGCCATGGCAAAGGCCATTCTGGCGCCGCTCATAGCGACACCATTCAGCGAGGTCACCAGCGAAATTACGATGGCTCCGGCGACCACCGCTGCGCCAGCCGCCCCCAAAGAAGCTCTTACCGCGTCAGACATTGGCGAAGAAGACTGTGCGACCAGGGTTGGCGGTAGCGCATACTGCACGCCAGCATTCACCAGCATGTAGAGAGCACCGATCGCAAACATGCCGCCGATCATCGCCAAGGGGATGTTTCGTTCCGGTGCTCGGACTTCTTCAGCGACCATGTTGAGATCGCTCCAGCCATCGTAGGCCCAGAGCGCCGCTTTGACCGCCAAAATGAATCCCACGACCCCACCGGTGGCACCAGCGTACCGGGCCGCAAAGTGGCCCCAACTGCCGTGCGAACTAAAGGCCACCGCTGCAATCGCGACAATGAGCGCGATTTTTACAATGGTGAAGGCCAGCTGAAAATTTCCCGCTCGCCTCACGCCAACGTAGTTGATCGCTGAAACCAGGAATACGAACCCCACCGCAACAAATTTTCCCTGCAGGGTAAGGTGCCCAGCATCAAACGTGAGAAACGAGAGTGCCGGGAGGCTTCCGAGAATCTGGACTATTCCGGTAGAGATGGCCGCCAGCGACGACGGCTTTACAACGATGGTCCACGTCCACCCGCAAAGAAAGCCCGACAGCGGCCCATATGCGTCGCGAATGTAAACGTACTCTCCGCCGGCCTGCGGCTTCATCGCGCCTAGTTCGGCGTAGGTTAATGCTCCGAAGAACGAGAAGATACCGCCGACAATCCAGGCGAGAAAGACCAGTCGCGCCGATCCCGCAGCTTGCATCATTTCCGCCGGGACAAGAAAAATCCCGCTGCCGATTACGACTCCGACGACGATGGAAGCGGCATGGGCCGCGCCCAGTTCGCGGAGGAGGGGGCTGCGGGAGGAGTCGGTGGCAGTCATCAGGCGCGAAAAGATTCTAACCGCAAAGTGCGCAAAGCCAACGCGAAGATCGCGAAGCGATCCTATTTCGGGAATTTTCCTTCCTTTGCGTCCTTAGGCGTTCCTTCGCGAACTTTGCGGTTAAAGGCTGTTGATTTTTCGTCGGAGAGTTACGCTGGTGGCGTACCCGATGCTGAAAGTAGTCGCAGTCCCAATCGCCACCCACCAAGTCCATGGAACCAGCGTGAATCTCCACAGATAAACCTCAATCGCAAATCCGCAAAGCATTCCGATTGCGGCGCCAAGTTGATTCGCCCGGCGGGTGAGCACGCCGAGCAGGAAGACACCAAGCAGCGCGCCATAGGAAATGGACGCAATCTGCAGTCCGACCTCGACCACCCGTCCGGCCTTGTGCAAGGACAGCACGGCCAGACTGAACAGCACAATCGCCCAGCCAACCGTGGCCAGGCGCGAGAGCATCATGCGGCTGGGTTCATCGGTTTGCGGACGCAGGCGCAGGACAAAGTCCAGAATCGTGCTCGACGAAAGTGAATTCAGCGCCGCGCTCAGGTTCGACATTGCCGCAGCCAGAATCGCCGCAATCAGCAGGCCGGAAATCCCGTGCGGCATTTGGGTCACGATGAACGTGGGATAGATACGGTCCGGCTTGCCGAAATGCGCCGAGGGCAGCATGTAGTAGGCGAACAGCATCACGCCGAGCAGCAGGAACAACCCAAATTGAAACAAGATCAGCACTCCGCTCGAAAGCAGTGCCGTAACCGACTGCCGCTGGTTGCGCGCCGCCAGCAAACGCTGTACGAAGAGTTGCTCCGTTCCATGACCTGCTGTGGTCAAGAATGTGCCCCCGACGAATCCTGCCCAGAACGTGTAGGGCTTCCAGAAACTTGGAGTGAAATCAAACACCCGCAGTTTGCCGCTGGCTGCGGCAATTTGGTGAATATGGGCCCAACCGCCTGGAACGTAATGGACGATGGTCGCAATGCCCAGCAGCGTTCCGCCGACATAAATCCCCGTCTGGATGACGTCGGTCCAGATCACCGCCGCCAGCCCACCCTCGAAGGTATAAATCAGCGTCAACAAAGTGATAATCGCGATGGACGCGACTTCTCCCGTACCCAGAGCGATGGCCACCACAATCGAAACCGCGTAAACGCGAACTCCCTCGGCCGCAGCCCGCGTCAGCAAAAACAATCCCGATGTCAGCGTACGAAGCTGCGGCCCGAAGCGCCGGCCAATCAGTTCGTATGCGGTGTAGAGGTCGCCGCGAAAATAATGCGGCAGCAGTACGAAACTGATGATGATGCGCCCGGCAACGTATCCCAGCACAACTTGAAGAAAGGTCAGGTTCGTGTCATACGCCAGGCCAGGAATGCTGATGATGGTCAGCGTGCTGGTTTCAGCCGCGACAATCGAGAGCGAAATCGCCCACCAGGGAATGTCGCGTCCGGCCAGGAAGTAATCGCGCAGTGTCCGCTGCCGTTTGCGGAAGCGCAGTCCGAACAGCGTAATCCCGATGAGATAGACGGCGATGATCGCGAAATCGAGACGATTCAGGCCCATGCGCTTGCATCAGCGTATCGCGATTGCTGTGTAATCTGGTGACCCGAGTGGCGGGGTATCTAGGGAGTGATCAGGGAGGGACGGAGGTCAATGAGTGGTATCGCGATTTTTCACCAACAAGCCTCCTCCGACCCTCCCAAGGCCATGTGCTACCAAACTCTTCCAGGGCCGCCCATCCCTATAATTTTCCGCAGCCACTCCGGTGGCTCGTTCCGTGCTGTTGCCTTTTTTGCCTCAATCAGGGCAGCCTCCCCTTCCTCTGGGCTGGTGCCGATCCCGAATGAAAAACCCGTTTCCTCGATGGTTTGGATGCGACCGTCTGCGTAGACCTGAAAAGGCTCCCTGAAAATCTGCCGAGCTTGAGAGAGTTTGGCGTTCAATTCTTGGCGGGACTCTCCCTTGCACAGAAATTTACTCCCGCGGTCGTGGTATGTATCCAACCCAACGCTGATGAGTATCTTGGCTAGTCTCCGTAAGAGCGCATCACCGGCGATGTGACCGTAAAAGTCATCAAAAGCCCTCATTTGGTCAACAGCGGCGATGGCTACGAACGGACTAGCTTTCCCTTCGTCGAAGGCCTGACGGTTAGGCAATCCAGTCAACGCGGAGATTAACAAGACAGGTTTTACATGTTCCACAATCTGCCTTGCTGGCAGGACTGGTCGATGAACCGAGATCGTAGCTTTCGCCTCTTCCAGGCTCGGAGAGATTCCGCTCTCCACCATGAAGGCGGCGAGAAATCCGGGGGAGCGGGAGATGCCGTACTTGCAGTGGATCAAAATCTGTTCGCGTTTGTCCGTCTGTTCGCGTAGCCAAAGCAATGCTTCCCGCACATGCTCGGGAGAGATGGTTCCTATGTCGGGGGCCGGAATCCACTTGTATGCTTTGCCGGGATGCTCCGCAGACTGGTCTCGGCCCGGCGGATGGTAAGCGTCGGTACCGCGAACGTTGAGGATCGCCGTAATCTTCTCTGGATTGTTGCGGACGAGCTTGTCCGCGTCGTCCTGACTGCCGAGCCACAGATTGTTAACGATGTGGTGCATCATGATGATCATGAGTGAACATCGCTGATGGGCGCTACGCGATCAGGCGATTAGCTCACAACCCGCCCAATGAGTGTAATTGGGATTTATCGCCAACCAACCCTCGGTTTCTCCCATTCAGGCGTTTTGCGCATGGAAGAGCCTGTACGCTCGTAATCTTTGTGTACCCACGTAACGCTGCTAACGTCGGAAGTAGCGAGGAACTGCAGTTGTTCGTTGCCCCGCCACTCGAACAATCCAAGCCGTAAGGCAAGAGGCCAAACAGCCATGCCGGGATTAAACGGATCGCAAGACCCCACTTTCTATCGAGTTCGAATTAAGGACGGGCACAGCGCTGCAGGATTACTCGTGAGTGCGATGGGTAAGCGTTGCATCCCATCAACGCAGTATTGGCTTACGGTTGACGCCCGTGCCGCGTATCGCTTTCCGCGTAGTGCCGCACTGCACGTCCAGGTACGGCTCGGGGAAATGGGATTCACCACTGGATTGGAAGAAATTCAAGACTAAATCCGCCTATCGAAAAGAAATTGAGTAACAGGACGGAGTTAACGTTGTGGGCTCCCTGCAGGAAGAGCGCGTACCGTTCGATCTAGACATCCGTGTGTGGGGCATGGCCACCGATGGACGTGCCTTTTCCCAGCATGCTCGCACCCAAAATATCAGCGCCTCAGGCGCGCGGCTCTGCGAGATTGAGCATGACGTCGAGATCGGTGACACCATCGGAGTGCAGGCCGGCCAAAAGAAAACGCGATGCAAGGTAGTGTGGGCGAGGGATACTCGGTCGATTCAAAAGATTCAGGTGGGCGTGCAACTTCTGAGCAAACTGGAATGCCCATGGATCCCTTTCCTTCCTAAGACTAATCAGGATGCACCCACGGTGGTGCGAGGCCGCAGGAGATGGGCCCGGCACAAAATTGCCTTCCCCATTGCTCTCCACGACGACCGAACCCTGGTGCGCGTCACTGCGACCGATGTCAGCGGCAGCGGTTGTTATGTCGAGATGCTTTCGCCTTTTCCCGTCGGAACCGGGCTAGGCGCCGAGCTTTGGATTGGGACGGAAAGGGTTACGACACGCGCCTTAGTGTGCACCTGCGATCCGAGAGTTGGCATGGGAATCGAATTCGTCGGTTTGAAAACCGAAGACCAGCGGCGTTTTCAGGACCATCTTCAGGCTGCTTACCCCTTCAGCTGCTCAATCGAGGACCAAAACCCAAGGTCAAGAAGAGCTCACAGCTAGAGCAGGAACCCTCTGCTTCATGGCTTCTTGTGGGTTCCCCTAACCAGAACCGGGGAGGTCAATGAGCGATATTGATTTATCATCAACTACGGTCTTCCCCAGTTTTTACGCTGACTGCGAACTAAGGAGCCGCGTCATTTACTATCTGACGCGGGTCCGAAAAGTCGCTTTTCTCACGAAGCCTACCTTAATTTCGTAGCTGTCACCTCAAGCTCGAACTGACGATTAGAGTTTGGATCATCCATGCTGCCAATGAGGATCGGTTTCCCTGTGACGAGTAACGTCGCGCCGCTGATCTGGATCTGTCGTACCACGGGAGGCGTTGCGGAATCGCGATCATGTCCGGGGTGGAGGTCTAGATTGCTAACGTCGCTCTTGACGTCCAGCCGTAGTTCGCCGCCACTCTCAACGATCAAGTTAGCCCAAATTCTAGTTCCAACGTCCATGTACTGATAATTCATGTTTGGGACGGCTGCCCCCCCGATCATCACGGGCACGCGTGTACCAATTTTCAGTTCGTTTCCACTCCCGGCAGTTAAATCCAAAGAGTAGTGCCGAGTGTTGATCTTTTTCCCGTCTTCGAGCTCATTAAACAAGAAGTCCAGCCTGTAAGGTTGTACAGGCCCGGCCTGCTGACCGGGAGCAGCGCTCTTCTCCGAAGTCACCTTCGCTTGGGAGCTCTCACTCACATCTTGAGCACGAACGATCTGGGGCTCGCAGGCGAGAACCAGCACGGCCACAGCAAAAAACGCGGCAAATCTTCCCATATGCGTACCCTTACCTTTCCTATTGATCTGAACTAGAAGGCTCTCCGTTCTCTTTTCTCGCTTGCTCTACCTGTAGCTGAAACTCGTACTGCTGTTTGGCGATGAGCTTCGCTTCTTCTGGATAACGCTGGACGTATTCGACTAGCATGAGTTCCTGCTGGCTGGCGGGGCGCGGAGACGGGAACTGCAGAAGCTTGGGTTCCTCGGCGACGACGTTCCGTCGGGTAGAGTGAGGTCGGCGCGTGTGCAATTCCTGCAAATTCGGCGCTTTTCCCGCTATTTGTGGTGCGACCGAAGTGTTAGTCGGGGTTACAGCTTCCAGCCTATGTGTAGAAGCTGTGGTTGGGACTTTCGATCCGCTCCTATGTCCAAACCAAATACCTACGACCAGAATGGCGGCACTCACACCAGCAAGCGCCGACACCCAAATCCAACGAGTTCTCGTCCTCGTCCTTATTGCCAGAACAGCGAGATTCGCTAATACCCGACCTTCTAGCCCAGTGCGGGGCTCGACATTACTGTAATGCTTCAGCGCTCCGTCGAGCAGGTCGTTGAATTGATCTCTATCGTGCGTTTCCATGATGTGTTCCAAGAGCCATCAACTTCTCTTTCAGGATTTGTCTTGCTCGAAACAAGCGTGATCGCACTGAAGCTTCGCTGGTTTCGAGCACTTCAGCAATTTCGGACGGCAGCAATTCCTCAACGGTTGAGAGCCTTATCGCATCGCGCAACGACTCCGGCAAAGCCGCGATCAAAAGCGATATCAGCGACGCCATCTCATTGCTAGCCGCAGCTTCCTCCGCCGATCTCCCTCCCACTCGGAGCCGCGAAATCGCATTGCCCACTTCTTTTTCGCTCGGCGAGACTGGGAGCCGTTCTTTGGCCTGCTCCACTCCAACTCGCCACGCAATTCGCGCAATCCACGTCTTCGGATCGTTTATGTCTTGCAGCTTTCTTCGATACCGAAGTACCCGCATGAATGTCTCTTGCGTCGCATCCTCTGCATCGTGATGATTGCGCAAAACCGAATACGCGATGCGGTAAACCAGACGGGCATAATCACGGACGGCGGCCTCTAGGCATCTTCATTCCTCACGGTCATGAGCAAAGAGTTCTGGGTGAGGGCCCGTTCCGTCACTGTGTGCCTTCCCTCAAAGATAAAGACCGAAGGATGTCCGGTTTCGTTCGACATTATTTCATTTACTCTTTTTTCTCTGAAAATTTCGTACTCTTGCTGCAATCTCATTATGTCGAAAGATCAACACTGAGCGCCTTTTTCAGCACGATTGTTGAGAG
>Ga0099829_10001523_pt1 | contig 12851 bp, 12 predicted proteins | sample CZO8metaG_3_FD_79336 | JGI IMG/M metagenome (GOLD analysis project Ga0099829, IMG submission 79336) | Vadose zone soil microbial communities from the Eel River Critical Zone Observatory, Northern California, USA - CZOApr15con2H2.8 metaG | ecosystem: Environmental > Terrestrial > Soil > Vadose...
CTCAGGTCGCAAACCTCTGCCCCCAGCACTGCCGAACCCCACTCGACTGCGAGCCGGGCGCGGCATGGGTATCGTGGCGCACCACGACCTGTATTCTGCCTCATCGATGCCTGACCCGCAAACCCATGCCCGGTTGCGCATCAGAGGTAACCCGGGCACCGACACTTCTGGTGAGTAAACTAAGCGAGCCCATCGGAAACAACAAGGTTACTTGAAAAGAGCGCGCTTCTGAAGTTGGTGTGCCCGATGGCGCAACGGGGAGCGAGAAATGGGGGGCGGCCGTTCCGAAAATAATGGACGAAGCGGGAGAGAAAGACGATGCCGGCGCCGCCCCAAAGGCGGGCGACGCCGGCTACGCCGACGGGTTTATGCGGACCGCGCCGCTCCTCGCTAGGCGGAGCAGCGGCGGTTCACGAAACAGATCCAGTGCCCGGACGGCTACTCACAAGTGACGCGGTCGCCTGCGCTCCGGAACCTGGGGAGCGGTACCAGATTTCGCGCCCGCCGGGGCTTGATTGCTGCTCGGCGGAAGCGTATTGCGGAGGCGCGGCGGCTGCAAGGTGGTGCCGAAGATGTGGTCGAACGGCGTGGTTTGCGCGAACGTGGGCAGGTTGTTCGCGCGCACCTGGGTGATGGCCTCGAACCCGGAGGCCAGCTTGATCAGCTTGGGCTCGCTGAAGGCCGTGCCGAAGAAGCTGACGCCAAGTGGCAAGCCTACAACGATGCCCGCGGGCACCTGGACGATGGGATAGCCGGGCCCTGCGGCGAGTCCCGAAGTGCCGAAGATAAACTTATCGCCGTAGAGCAGGTCGGTGGACCAGGCTGGGTTGTCGGTGGCGCTGACCACGGCGTCGAGCTGGAACTGGGTGATGGCCGCGTCAATGCCGTTGACGCCTGCCAGGCGGTCAATGTCCAACGCCTGGTTGTAAGTCAGGCCGCCGAAGATGGGCTGCGGGTCGTCGGGCCCGGGCGCGAGCAATTCGACCAGGTCCCAGAGGTCCTGATTGAAGTAGGGCTGCTCGATGGCGGCATTGGCGTTGTTGAAAGCGATGGCGTCGGCGAGAGTCTTGCCGGCCACGGGAACGCCCACGCGGGTGGCGAAGTAACTCTGCACGTCATTCCTGAAGTCGAAGAGCAGGATCAGGAACTCGCCGTTGGCCGGGGCGAAGTTGAAGCCCGCCGCATCCAGATCGATGACGGTGGCTCCGGCGCCCTGCATGGCGGTGATCGCCGCCTCGAATTGCGCCAACACCTGGGGTGGCGTGGGCACGAACGGGTCGAAACCGGTCAATCCCACGCGGGTGACGCCGAGGCGCGCGCCTTGCAGTCCGTTGGGATTTAGGAACTGCGTGTAATCCGTGGGAATGTTGCCGGGCCTGGAGAAACGCCCGACCCACCCGAGCGGGACACCGCCGGTGGCCGGATCGCGGCCGTCGAAAGCGCGGCTCTGAATGACGCCGAGGGTCACCGCGGCGTCAGCCACCGTGCGAGCGTGGATGCCGACCGTGTCTTGAACGTGCGAGATCGGCACAACGCCCGCGCGGCTGGTGAGCCCGACGGTGGGTTTGAGGCCGACGACGCCGTTGGCGTTGGCGGGGCAGACTACGCTGCCGTCGGTCTCCGTCCCGAGCGACACAGTAGCGAAATTTGCCGAGGCAGCAGCGCCTGAGCCGGAGCTGGAGCCACAGGGATTGCGAGCAATGCCGTAGGGATTGTTGGTCTGCCCGCCGCGGCCCGACCACCCGCTGATGGATTCGAAGGAGCGGAAGTTGGCCCATTCCGACAGGTTTGTCTTCCCGAGGATCACCGCGCCGCCCGCCCGCAGATTAGCGGCGACGGTGGAGTCACGAACGGCCGGCGTTCCGACCAGCGCGAACGAGCCCGCGCTGGTCTGCATCTGGTCGCCTGTATCGATGTTGTCTTTGAGCAGCACGGGGATACCGTGCAGGGGCCCCAGGACATGGCCTTTATGGCGTAGGTCGTCGGCGCGGCGCGCCATAACCAGGGCGTCGGGATTCAACTCGATTACCGAGTTAACCCCGGGACCATTCTGGTCCAGGGCGACGATGCGGGCGATGTACTCCATTGTGAGCTGCTCTGAGGTGAGCGTGCCGGAGGTCATCTCCGCCTGGAGCTGTGCCACGGTAGCTTCATTGTGACGCGTCGGAATGTTCTGGGCACTGCCGCTGAATTGACCGGCCGGAGCGCCGTCGCCTGGTACCGCGAGGGGCGACAGCAGTAATGCTGAAAGAAAAATCGCGCGAATCAGAGGGGTTGCCATAGTGTTCCTCCTGCGAATTTTAAACATTCATGCTGGTAAATCTGGGGAAAGAACCCAAGCCGGAATTTCCATTTTGCCCCCCGGAATCCGGGAGAATATACCCGTTTGCCTCCTACCGAGCCCTTCCAGCGCTGATTTCTGCTCGGGGGAGATCCGAGCAGCTCTCAACCGCCGCGCCGAGAATCCTAATCATAGATGTCGGCACCGTTAACTGGAGCCCCCGAATCCTTTGACCGAGGCTGAACCTGGGCAGACACATCAACGGCCAGACGGACCCCGGGGACAACCGGCACCCTACTCCAGGCTCAGAAGCAAGTCAACACAAGAATCCCTTCAAGATATGGGTAACTGAGGAATGTCGCCTTTACTCACGAATCTATCCGCGAGGCGACTCCGCGGGCGGGAGTTCTCCAGCGGCTAGGTCGAGGCGGGCAGGGCGGAGACGAGTTCCGGAACTTCAATGCGTACGCAAGTGCCTTCGCCGAGCTGGCTGGAGACCTCGAAGCGGAAATCGTCGCCGTAGAGCAGCTTGAGCCGCGCTCGGACGTTGGCCATGCCGATGCCCTCTTCGTTGTTGTGAGGCAGCCGCGATTCAGGCATGCCCATGCCGTTGTCCACGATCTCGATGATCAGACGGCCGTCGTCGAGCGCGGTGCGGATGCGGATCTCGCCGCCCGCCAGCTTGGGCCCCAATCCGTGCTTGATGGAATTCTCCACGATGGGTTGCAGGATCATCGCCGGAACGTAGGCGTCCAGAGTGCTCTCTTCGATCTGCTTGAAAATCTCCAGTTTGTCGCGGCCCGAACGGGCCACCTCGATGTCCAGATAGTCGTCTATGAAGTTGATCTCGTCGCGCAGGGGCACAAAATTCTCCTGCTGGCGGAGCAGCCGCCGCAGGATGTTGGAAAGTTTCAGCACCACCCTACGCGCCGTGTCGGGGTCCATGCGGATCAGCGCCGAAACGGTATTCAGTGTGTTGAACAGGAAGTGGGGATTGATCTGGCTGGTCAGGGCGTCCATGCGCGCGCGGAGTAGGAGTTGTTGGTGCTCTTCCAGGTTGGCTTCGACGCGGATGCTGTTCCAGATTTTGATGGGGATGGCTACCGCCATCACCGTGGCAAAGACCATGGGCAAGGCCGCCCAGGGCTTATCCGAGGCGAAAGAAAACAGCCAGCGCGGAAACGCCGCGCCCAGGGTCATGCGGCAGAGTTCCAGAGTTACGCATCCAGCGAGCGTGAGCATCTCCCAGTGGCGTTCCCGCTCGCGCCCGCGCGCCCAGCGCAACAGCCATCGGGGGATGCCCAAAAACGTGAAGGGGCCCAGGCTCCAGACCTCTTCGGTATTGGGCAGCGCCTGGCGGATCATGCCGCCGAGCAGGCCTCCGGCCAGACTGGCCACCGGGGTAGAGAGCCACTCGTGGTTGAAAAATGCCGGCAGGCTGAAGATCGCGCCGCCCAGCATCCCCGGCACACGCCCGCCCAGCAAGCCGAGTACGAAGGCGCCTTCCAGGGAGAGGTCAGCAAATGGATAGTCCAGCAGCCGCAGCATCACCCCTACCGCCAGCGGCGGGGTAAAAAAGAGCATCAGGCGGATTTTTTCTTCGGCGTCGCGCTGTTCGGTGTAGAGGACCTTGCGGAAAGTGGCCGAGCGCGCCAGCAGCGCCGCCAGCGAGGCCGCCAGACCCATCTTCAAGAACAGCGTCAGCAGAAGCTCTTTGCTGGTAAGAAAGACCATCGCCGGTGCAATCTACGTTAGCCCATCGGGCGGCGCGGTGTAAAGCAGCTAGCCTGCTATAATTCCAAGTTTACTATGAAGCAGCAGACAGCATTGAGGGAGCCCCGTCCGCGCATTGTGGCCCGCGCCAAGCTGCCCTCGCGCTACGGCGATTTCACCATCCTGGGGATTGAGGGCGCGACCCCGGAGGACAGCGCGGTGGCCCTGGTCCGCGGCCGGCTGAATTCCCGGCTTGCGCCGCTGGTGCGCATCCACTCCCAGTGCCTGACCGGCGACGTGCTCTGCTCGGAGCGCTGCGACTGCCGCGCGCAGCTCGAGTTATCGCTCGAGAAAATCGGCCGCGCGCGCTCCGGGTTGCTGCTCTACCTGCCGCAGGAAGGCCGCGGCATCGGCTTGATGAACAAGCTGAAAGCCTACGAGCTGCAGGACCGTGGGCGGGACACGGTCCAGGCCAATCAAGAGCTGGGCTTTGCCGCCGACTCGCGCGACTACCGTTTTTCCGCCGCAATCCTTCGCCTGCTCGGCGCCCGCCGCGTCCGACTACTCTCCAACAACCCGGAGAAAGTGCGCCAACTTGAGGAGGGCGGCGTCCGCGTGGTGGAACGCGTTCCCTGCCAGCCGCGCGTTTCACTTAAATCGCGTGCCTACCTGCGCACCAAAAAGGCCAAGCTGGGGCATCTGCTTTCTGGGCTGTGACACATCTCGAGATTGTGGGCGGCCGTTGTCAAAGGTTCAATACAGCGAGAATCCGGGATATCCTGAGTCCAACAAAATGATCCGGCAGGAAACATGGAGCGTCGCATTCGAGGCGTTGCGCGCCAACAAAGTCAAAGCTGCGCTCACCATGCTCGGCGTAATCATTGGGAGCGCGTGCATCGTGCTCGTGGTCACTGTCGCGCTGATCGGCAAGACCTACGTGCTGGCGCAGATCGAAGCGGTCGGCTCCAACATGGTCTACTCCTACTACCTCAGCGGCGCGCAGTCAGGGCAGCGCCCGCTCGCCGACGAGATTTCCGTAGGCGACCTGGAAGCAGTGTCTTCCCTTCTGCATGTCGTCCGCGCCGCGGGGACTTACGATCTTGCCTCCACCGTGGTGGTCGGAGGGATCGCGCGGCCGGTCAGTCTGGTGGGAGTGACCGACGCCTTCCAGAAGATTCGCAATCTGCTGGTCCTCCAGGGGCGGTATTTCGATCCCATCGATCTGGAAATGCACTCCAAGTCCTGTCTGATCACGCAAGACCTGGCCAGACATTTCCCCGATGAGATGGTGGGAAAAGAGATCCGCGTGGGAGACTTGAACTTCACGGTGATCGGCGTGTTCCGCGAGCGCGCGGCCACTTTTGGCCAGACGGAGATCGGTGTGGAATCGGTGATCGTGCCCTTCTCTCTGATCAAGTACTACACCGGGAATGAAATCATCAAAACGCTGTATGCCCAGGCCGACAGCCAGGACAGTGTCCCCGCAGTAACGCGCGAGCTGCAGCAAACGCTCAAAAGTCGCCATCGTCCCGCAGCCTCCTATGCAGTGTTGAACCTGGCTTCCATCCTGGATGCCGCGCGTCAGATCTCCATGGCGCTGACCGTGGTGCTGCTGGTAATCGGCTTCATCGCCCTGGTAATCAGCGGCGTGGGCATCATGAACATCATGCTGGTGACGGTGACCGAACGCACTCGCGAGATCGGCCTGCGCAAAGCTGTCGGCGCCCAGCGCAACGAAATCCTCTACCAGTTCCTGATCGAGGCTCTGATCATCAGCGGCACCGGCGCAATACTCGGGATAAGCTTCGCCGTGGGAGCGGCCTCCCTCGCGCAGCCGTTCCTGCCGGAAGGGCTCCATGTGCCTATGGCGTGGTGGTCCCTGGCGGTGTCGTTCGTGGTCTCCTGTGCCACCGGAGTGCTCTTCGGATACCTTCCGGCGAGCCGGGCCTCCAAGCTGCAACCCACCGAGTCGCTGCGCTACGAGTGAGCCCGGCGAAGAGTCCGCGCCTCGCCGCGGTAAAAGAAAAGGAGAAGAAGCAAATGGCTAGTGCGAGTCCTATTTCCGACTCCACCCTGCAAGTCCGCAGAGTCGTCTCTGCCCCGCGTGAAAGGGTCTACGCCGCGTGGACAGAACCGGACCGGATGAAGAAGTGGTTCCTCGCGCCCGACAAGGAGTACATCAGTGAAATCATCGAAGTGGATCTCCGGGTGGGAGGACGCCTGCGCGCAAAGACGGCGAAATCTCCTGCCGGGCCTCCGCACCGGCTCAATGGGGTGTTCCGCGAAGTTAAGCCGCTGGAAAAACTGGTATTCACCTGGAGTTGGGAAGGCCAGCCGGAGATGGGAGAGAGCCTGGTGACCGTTGAGTTCCGGCAATTAGGCGAGTCCACGTTCACCGAGGTGGTCCTCACTCACGAACTCTTTCCGAATAAGGAAGTACGCGACCAGCACAACCAGGGCTGGATTGGATGCCTGGACCGGATGGTCGAGACTCTCTGAACATTTCTAGTCCGCGAGGCCAATTACACTTGCGAAGAGGAGGAATGATGACCGAAGCGATTCAGCAGTCGGTGGAATTCAACGCCTCGCCAGAAACATTATTTGAACTCTTTATGGACTCAAAGAAACACTCTGCGGCCACCGGCGGGCCGGCCAGGATCAGCAGAAAAAACGGCGGCGCATTCACCGCTTTTGGAGGCATGCTGTGCGGTAAGAACCTGCTGATCGTCCCGAAGAAAATGATCGTGCAGGCGTGGCGCTCCAGCCAGTTCAAGGCCACAGATCCCGACTCCATCCTGATCCTGCGCTTCAGCAAGACGGCCGGCGGCGGGCGGATTGACCTGGTCCACGCTGGCGTGCCGGAGCACGACCACAAGGGCGTGACCAAAGGCTGGCCGAAATACTACTGGGAGCCGTGGAAGGCGTACCTGGCGAAAGGGAAAGCGTAGACCGCAGGCCCGTATCGCCGCCAGCCTGGCGGCGGGCGGGGTGCCGGCGCTACGGCGGCGCGATCACCCGCCGCCGACGAAGTGCACGATCTCGAATCGGTCTCCGGCGGCGAGAAGGGTGCTGGCCCACTGGTCGCGCGGCAGGATGTCGAGGTTGCGCTCGACGGCTACCCTCCCCGGGGCCAAGTCGAGATGCGCCAGCAGGCCGGTGACGCTCAGACCTTGCGGCACTTCCCTGCTCTCTCCATTGACGACAATGTTCACGGGGCAGGCGGTTTTGCCTTTGGCCGAAGCGCGTAGCGGATCTCGTCCTCGCCTGCCGGCGACACCGCGCGGATGATGAGCTGCGCTCCGCCCGGTCCCGGGCGCGGGATGGTGAAATTCATCTCCGCGCGGCCATTGGCATCGGTCATGGTCATGAATTGCACCGGGCGCTGCGTTCCTTCGAAGCTGACTTCCACTTGCGCATCGGCAACCGGCTGTTGCAGGAGCCGGGAGCGCACCTCAATCATTAGTGCTGCCGACCCGGCATTGAGCCATGACCCCGGGTTGAGCAATTGGACTTGAATTCCTCGCGGCTGCTGCTCGGCCTGCTTGGCCAGCGCTGGCGGGGCGGGAGCGGCAGGTGGCGGAGGGGCGGGAACTTGAATCGGGAGCGCGCCGCTGCGCAACTCCTCAATCACCGCGCGATGTTGATCCTCCAGCCATTTGCGCAACACTTCATCAGTGAAAGAAGGATCTTCCAGGCGGTCAGCGTAACTGCGTTTCCGGCGGTGCAGCACCCGTCCGCCGGTATACACCACGGTGTCAATCACCGAACTACGTTTGCCGCGGTCCTCGGTCTGCACATGGAGTACGAGGTCGCCGACCTGAACATCGCTATTGAAGCCAAAATTCATTCAGTCATTTTGCCGGAGGAAGCCGGGGTCGCGGCCCGTTCCTCCAGCCCGCCGGTAGCCGCGGTAGTTTGACCGGAGCGCCGTCAGCCCGCTATTATAGCAGCGGAAACATGAGTCCCAGCTACCTCAGCGATTACGCTCCGTTGCTAATCCATATCCTGTTGGCGATGGCGCTTGCCGGCGTGTTGCTGGCGTTGTCGGTGCTGGTGGGTTACCGCCGGCCATCGCGGGCCAAGAGCGAGGCATATGAATGCGGAGTGGCGCCGGTCGGTGACGCCCGTGAGCCCTTCTCAGTGAAGTTCTACCTCGTGGCCATCTTATTTATTCTGTTCGACGTAGAGGCCATCTTCCTCTACCCCTGGGCGTACGTCTTCCGGGAGCTCAAGATGTTCGGATTTGTGGAGATGATGCTGTACATCGCGATCCTGCTTGCCGGTTACATTTACCTTTGGAAGAAAGGCGCGCTGGACTGGAACCGCTGAGTCGTCTGCGAGGTTGGATGCATGGCTGATTCGGAAGCTATAACTGCGCACCCTGTCGTCTCCCGGCTGAATGCCTGGGATGCGTCGGCCATTGCTCAGGCGGAGATTTTTCGCGGCGAGCTGACCATCACCGTGACGCGGGAGAATTTGCGCCGGGCTTGTGATTTCCTGCGCAGCGACGCCGCGCTGCAATTCACTTTCCTCTCCGACCTGACCGGCGTGGACCGCTTCCCGGTCGAGCCGCGATTTGAGATCAATTATCACCTGCTCTCGATGAGCAGGCGGGAGGGCCTGCGCGTCAAGGCCCGGGCCAGCGGACACGACCCGGTGCTGCCATCGGTGACCGCGGTGTGGCCCACGGCCAACTGGCACGAGCGGGAGGTGTTCGACCTGTTCGGCGTGCGCTTCGAGGGTCACCCCGACCTGCGACGCATCCTGCTTCCCGCCGAATGGGAAGGCCATCCGCTGCGTAAAGATTTTCCGACCGAGGGCTATCGCTGATGCCCTCGACGGTACTCACGCCCACCGGCGCCGCCGAAAGCATGGTCCTGAATATGGGGCCACAGCATCCTTCGACGCATGGCGTGCTGCGCGTGGTGCTGGAATTGAATGGCGAGACCGTGGTGAAGGCGCGGCCGGACATCGGCTACCTGCACACCGGGATCGAGAAGTCCTGCGAGGCCAAGACCTACACCCAGGCCATCACCTTGACCGACCGGCTCGACTACCTCGCCCCGCTCTCCAACAACCTCTGTTATTGCCTGGCGGTGGAAAAACTGCTGGGCTTGCAAGCGCCCAAGCGCGCGCAGTATGTCCGCGTCCTGCTCACCGAATTGACCCGCATCGCTTCGCACCTGGTCTGGCTGGGCACCCATGCCATCGACCTGGGGGCGATGTCCGTGTTCCTGTACTGCTTCCGCGAGCGCGAAGAGATCATGAAGATTTTCGAAATGGTCTCCGGCCAGCGCATGATGACCAGCTATTTCCGCATCGGCGGGCTGGCGCTCGAGCCGCCCACGGGATGGCTGGACCGCGTGGCGCGATTCGTGGAGGTTTTTCCCGGGCGTATCAACGAATACGAAGACCTGCTGACCGAGAACCGCATCTGGCAGGGACGCACCAAGGGCGTCGGCTACCTGAGCCCGGAAGACGCCGTGGCCTGGGGAGTGAGCGGGCCGTCGCTGCGTGCCGCGGGCATTGCCTACGACGTGCGCAGGTACTTCCCTTATTCCAGCTACGAGGAATTCGAATTCGATGTGCCGGTGCGCACGGAAAGCGATTGCTACGCGCGCTACCTGTTGCGCGTGGCGGAGATGCGCGAAAGCCTGAAGATCGTCAAGCAGGCCATGGCCAAAGGGCCCGCCGAAGGGCCCATCCGCGCCGAAGCTCCGGGCATCGTCCCGCCGCAGCGGGAGAAGATGAAGACGGAGATGGAAGCGCTCATCTACCACTTCAAGATTTTCACTGAAGGCTTTTCGCCGCCGCCGGGCGAAGTGTACCAGCGCATTGAGTCGCCGCGCGGTGAATTGGGGTTCTACGTGGCCAGCGATGGCTCTCCAAAGCCGTACCGCGTGAAGGTCCGCGCGCCTTCCTTCGTGAATCTCCAGGCGCTGCCGCTGCTCTGCGAAGGGCGGGTGATGGCCGACGCCGTGGCTTGCATTGGCACTCTGGACATCGTCCTGGGAGAAATAGACCGTTGACGACGTTGCCGGCCAAGCTGGAAAAGAAGTTCACCGAACTGCTGGGCCGCTACCCGGTAAAGCGCTCGGCGCTGATCCCCATGCTGCTGTACACGCAGGATGAGTTTGGCCACGTCAGCGACGAGATGATTGCTGAAATCGCGCGCCGACTGGACCTGAACACCCTGCAAGTGGGCGAAACCCTGGCCTACTACTCGATGCTGCGGCGCCAGCCGGCGGGAAAGTGCCACGTGCAGGTGTGCACCAACGTCTCCTGCATGGCGCGCGGCGGCAATGAGCTCTACGCCCACGTCCAGCAGAAGTTGGGCATTGGAAACAAGCAGACCACTCCGGACGGGATCTTTTCTCTCGAAGAAGTCGAGTGCATCGGCGCGTGTACCGGCGCCCCGGCCATCCAGATCAACTACGACTTTTACGAAAACCTCTCGCACGCTGACGCCGACCGCATCCTCGACGAAATCCGCGCCGGGCGAAAGCCGGAGCCGGTGGGAATCATCACCGGGGCGCGGCACGAGCTGCATCCCGCGGAAGTTCTGGTCATCAGCAAGCGATTTAACGTCTCCGGCGCGAGCCTGATCGATGTCTACCTGCAGCACGACGGTTACAAGGCCCTCGACCGCGGGCTGAACCAGATGACCCCGGACCAGATCGTCGAGGAAGTGAAGAAGTCCGGCCTGCGCGGGCGCGGCGGCGCCGGGTTCCCCGCGGGAGTGAAGTGGAGCTTCGTCCCCAAAGACACGCAGAAGCCGAAATACATCATCGCCAACGCCGACGAGAGCGAGCCGGGCACCTGCAAAGATCGCCCGCTAATGGAGTTGGACCCCCACCAGTTGATCGAAGGGATGATCCTGGCGGGCCGCGCGGTGAACGCGCACAGCGGGTACATCTACATCCGCGGAGAGTATCGCTACGTTCTGGACATCGTGGACCGCGCCATCGACGAAGCCTACGGGCGAGGCTACCTGGGCAAAAACATTCTCGGCAGCGGATTCGATTTCGATTTGTGCACGCATACCGGCGCCGGCGCGTACGAGTGCGGCGAAGAGTCCGCGCTGATGGAATCGCTCGAGGGCAAGCGCGGATACCCGCGCATCCGGCCGCCCTTCCCCGCCATTCAAGGTCTTTACGGCTGCCCCACGGTGATCAACAACGTGGAAACGCTCAGCTCGGTGCCGGCGGTCATCCTGGGCGGCGCGGAATGGTACGCAGGCCTGGGCTCGCCGAAGAACGGCGGCACGCGCCTCTTCTGCATCTCCGGCCACGTCGAGCGCCCGGGGATCTACGAGCTGCCGATGGGATTTAACCTGCTAAAGATGATCAACGATGTGGCGGGAGGAGTGCGCGGCGGAAAGAAACTCAAAGCGGTGATCCCCGGCGGCAGCTCGACGCCGCCGCTGCGTCCCGAAGAATGCGACGTGGCTATGGATTACGATTCCGTCGCCAAGATCGGCTCGATGCTGGGCTCGGGCGGCGTGGTGATCTACGACGAGGACACCTGCATGGTGGACTTGGCGCGGCGGATCATCGCCTTTTACGCCCACGAATCCTGTGGCTGGTGTATCCCCTGCCGCGAAGGCACCATGTGGCTGAAGAAATTGCTTACCCGCTTCCACGACGGCGGGGGGCGCAGCGAAGACATTCCGCTGATTGACGAGTTGTTGAAAAACATGCTGGGGCGGACTTTCTGCCCACTAGGCGATGCCGCGGCGATGCCCACTGGCGCGATTGTGCGCAAGTGGAAGCAGGAGTTTGAGGAGCATTTGAGGGGGCGTTGCCCGCTTAAGAAGGAAGCCGGGTCGTTGGTCGCGGTCGGATGACGGAGTTCTGAACCCGCCGCTGGTGTCATTCTGAGCGAGCGAAGCGAGCGAAGAATCTCTCTTTCTTTTGGACTTTCAGGAAAGAGAGATACTGTATCCGCCGTGGCCGACTCAGCATGACAAAGAAAAGGCAGAAAATGGCGGCGTAAAACCGCCCCTACGAAGTTCTGAGGGTTATGGCCGAGCAGAAACAAATTCGCCTGAAAATTAATGGGCGCGCGGTGAGTGTTCCCGCGGGCACGCTGGTCATTGAGGCTGCGCGGCGCATAGCCACCGAAGTGCCGGCGTTTTGCTACTACCCCGGCCTTTCCCTCCAGGCCGCTTGCCGGATGTGTTTAGTCGAAGTCGAGAAAGCTCCTAAGCTGCAGACTGCGTGCACCCTGATTGTCTCCGAGGGCATGATCGTGCGCACGGAAACCGACCAGGTAAAGCAGGCGCGCAAAGCCATGCTCGAGTTCCTGCTCACCAACCATCCCCTCGATTGTCCGGTGTGCGACAAGGGCGGAGAGTGCGAGCTGCAGGACATGGTTTTCCGCTACGGCGCCGATACCAGCCGCTTTATCGAGGAAAAAATCCACCAGCCGGAAGAAAAGTGGTCCGAGCTGGTCTACTTCGACGCCCCGCGGTGCATCCTCTGCTTCCGCTGCGTGCGCGCCTGCGACGAAGGCCTGGATGTCAAAGCTCTGGGCGTGGGACAGCGCGGCGCCTACTCCGTTATCATCCCCAACCGCGGCGATCACCTGGAATGCGAAGAGTGCGGCATGTGCATTGACGTCTGCCCAGTGGGCGCGCTGACCAGCGGAACATACCGCTACAAGGCCCGGCCGTGGGAGATGAAGCACAACTCGACCATCTGCACGCACTGCTCGAACGGCTGCAAGACCACGCTCAGCGTGCGCAACAACCAGATCCTTCGCGCCAACAACCGCGATCTTTCCGGCATCAACGGCGAGTTTCTGTGCGTAAAGGGACGCTTCGGATTCGATTTCGTAAGTCATCCTGACCGGCTGC
>Ga0099829_10001524_pt1 | contig 12845 bp, 7 predicted proteins | sample CZO8metaG_3_FD_79336 | JGI IMG/M metagenome (GOLD analysis project Ga0099829, IMG submission 79336) | Vadose zone soil microbial communities from the Eel River Critical Zone Observatory, Northern California, USA - CZOApr15con2H2.8 metaG | ecosystem: Environmental > Terrestrial > Soil > Vadose...
ACATCCATTTGGAAATCGACCGCGAGACGGACACCGCATTGCTCAACGCGTTACGACACGACCTCGAGGTGGTGTTGGCGGACGTGCGGGTCGTCGTGGCGGATTGGCATCAGATGCGTGAGCGTGCGCTCACGTTGGGCGACTCGTTGCGTCGCGCACCTCCTTCGACCGTGCACCACGACGAAGCGGCCGAAGCGAGCGCGTTCCTCTCCTGGCTCGCCGACGACCACTTCACGTTCATCGGCTACTGCGACTATCAACTGGTGGACCATGCCGACGACGTCGTCGCTCCGGTCGAGGGATCGCAGCTCGGGTTGGCGCGCCGCCGGCTCCATGCCCTACCTGAGCGCCGGACGCAGGTCGAGACCCGCCACCGCCCGCGCGCTCCGTACGTGCTGACGCTGACGAAGGCACCGGCGCGGTCGACGGTGCACCGCAGCGCGCAGCTCGACTACGTCGGGGTGAAGCGCTTTGATGGGGATGGCACGGTGGTCGGGGAGTGGGGGTTCACCGGTCTCTACACCGCCAGCGTGTACAGCGAGTCCACCGCGATGGTGCCCGTGATCCGGCGCAAGATCGCCATCGTGCTCGACCGTGCCGGTCTCCCGCCGAAAGGTCACGACGGCCGCGCGCTGGTCCGCATCATCGAGACGTTTCCGCGCGACGAGCTGTTCCGTCTGCCCGTCGACGAGCTGTTCGATCTCGCCATGGGGATCCTCGGTATGGGAGAGCGCCGCCGACTCCGCCTGTTCGTGAGCCATGACGATCTCGGCCAATTCGTCTCGTGCTTGGTGTACCTGCCACGTGAGCAGTACACGACCCTCGTTCGGATGCGCATCCTCAGTGCGTTGCAGGAAGCATTCGGCGGTACCGACGCCGAGTTCACGGTCCTCGTCTCCGATGCACCATTGGCTCGATTGCACGTCATCGTGAAAACGCCCGACGGTGCCACCGGGATCGATACTCCCACGCTCGAAGCGCGCATGGCTCGTCTCGTCCGAGTGTGGGTCGATGACCTGCGCGACGCGCTGATTGCGGTACGTGGCGAAGAAGCGGGCCTCGACACCCTGCGCGCGTGGTCGGACGCATTTTCTGCGAGCTATCAGTTCGATGTCACCGCACGCGATGCGGTGTTCGACATCGAGGTACTGGAAACCCTTGCCGTCGACGGCGATCTCCGGGTTCGGGTCGTCCGTAACGCCGACGGAGCGCGGGTTCACGTCAAGCTCTACCGCTCGGGCTCCGCGCTCCTTCTCTCCGACGTGATGCCTTTGCTTGCGCATCTCGGGGTGACGGTGATCGACGAGCGGCCGTACGAGGTGCAGGCCGCGAACGCCAACACGTGCTGGATCTATTCATTCGGCGTTGCCGCAGGCCCCGACGATCCCCTGACCGATCCTCGGGCCGAAGCGCGCGTCGCCGACCTCTTCATCGGGGTTTGGGCCGGTGACATCGAGAATGACGGGCTGAACCGGCTCGTGCTGGGCGCCGGGCTCGGCGCTCGTGAAGTGGTCGTCGTACGGGCACTGTGCAAATACCTGCGACAGGCCGGGGTCCGAATCACCGAGGAATATCTCGCGGCGACGCTGGCGGCGAATCCGGCGATCACGAAGCTGGCCGTCGACCTGTTCACGGCCCGTCTCGATCCCGACTCACGTGACCACCGCACCGTTGAGCGCATCAGCACGGAGCTCACCGCGGCGATCGACGCAGTCGAGAGCCTCGACGAAGACCGGATCCTCCGCGCGTTGGTGAGTGTCGTCCACGCGACCACTCGCACCAACGCCTACCAGCGCGACCGATCGGGCGCCCCGAAGGCATACGTCGCGGTGAAGCTCGATCCGACGCAGCTCGCGTTCCTGCCCGCACCCCGTCCATGCCACGAGATCTGGGTGTACTCACCTCGCGTCGAGGGGGTACACCTGCGTGCCGGCGACATCGCGCGCGGAGGTATTCGCTGGTCGGATCGCCGCGAGGACTTCCGCACCGAAGTACTCGGGTTGATGAAGGCCCAGACGGTGAAGAACGCGGTCATCGTGCCGGTGGGCGCGAAGGGCGGCTTCGTCGCGAAGCAAACGTCACCGACCGACGATCGCGCCGCGACGGAAGCCGAAGTGCTGGCGTGCTACCGGGTCTTCGTACGCGGGCTGCTCGACATCACCGACAACCAGATCGACAACCAGGTCATCGCCCCCGAGCGAGTCGTCCGCTATGACGGTGACGATCCGTACCTCGTGGTGGCCGCCGACAAGGGCACCGCCTCGTTTTCCGACGAGGCCAACCAGCTGGCGACCGAATACGGCTACTGGCTCGGCGACGCGTTCGCATCCGGGGGGTCGAGCGGCTTCGACCACAAGGCCATGGGGATCACGTCGCGGGGGGCGTGGATCTCGGTGCGTGCCCACTTCCGCGCGCTCGGTGTCGATGCCGACGCGGCCGAGCTCAGTGTCGTCGGCATCGGAGACATGTCAGGCGACGTGTTCGGCAACGGCATGCTGCGATCGTCGCACCTGAAGTTGATCGCCGCGTTCGACCACCGTCACGTGTTCGTCGATCCCGACCCCCATCCGCAAGCCGCGTCTCGCGAGCGGCGGCGCCTGTTTGAGTTGCCGTCGTCGTCATGGGCCGACTTCGACGCCACGGTGATCTCCTCGGGCGGTGCAGTGTTCTCTCGCGCCGCGAAATCGGTTTCGCTGTCCGCCGAAGCGCAGCGCGCGCTCGGCGTGGACCGGGCGTCGCTGACTCCTGACGAGCTCGTCAGCGCGATCCTGCGCGCGCCGGTCGACCTCCTCTGGAACGGAGGCATCGGCACCTTCGTCAAGGCGAGCGCCGAGTCGCACGTTGACGTGGGGGACCGTACCAACGACTCGGTGCGGGTCGATGCCGATGAGCTCCGCTGCCGGGTGGTGGCCGAGGGAGGCAATCTCGGGCTCACGCAGCGGGCGCGCGTCGAATTCGCGCTCGCCGGCGGCCGGGTCAACACCGACGCCATCGACAACTCCGCGGGGGTCGACTGCTCCGACCACGAGGTGAACATCAAGATTCTCCTCGAACGGGCCATCCACGCGGGTCACCTGGATCGTCCGGCTCGCAATGCCGTGCTGGGGACCATCACCGAGGACGTGGCCCAGCTCGTGCTCGCCGACAACGAAGCGCAGGCCAATGCGCTCGCGATCGCGTTGGTGGAGGCGCCGAGCATGATCGGCGTGCACGCCCGACAGATCGAGCGGCTCGAGCAGTCCGCCCATCTCGATCGGGCCCTCGAAGGCCTTCCCGGTCCGAAAGCATTGCAGGAGCGCCACGCCACGGGGCTCGGGCTCACCGCGCCGGAGCTCGCGGTGCTGCTCGCATACACGAAGCTCGAGGTCGAGCGGGAGCTCATGGCGTCGGATGTTCCTGACGACCAGTACCTGCACCGCGACTTCGTCGCCTACTTTCCGACGGCCGTACGTGACCGGTGTGGTGGCGTGATGGATGCGCATCCGTTGCGCCGAGCGATCCTGTCGACGGTCGTGGCCAATGCGGTGGTCAATCGAGCGGGGATCAGCTTTCTCTCCCGCTTGGCCGACGAAACGGGTCTTGCCGTCCCGGTGCTCGTCCGGGGGCACGTGTGCGCTCGTGACCTGTTCGAGGTCGCCACGGTGTGGACCACGATCGACGAGCTGGATCGGGCGGTGCCGGCACCGATTCAGGACGCGATGTTCCTCGCCGTCCGGCGCTTGGTCGAACGAAGTGCCCGCTGGCTGGTTCGCCACAGCCTCTCCCCCGGGCTCGCCGTCGACCTCGACCTCGGGATCGGTCCGACCGTCGAACGTTTTGCCCCGGGCGTACGCGCGGTGATGCGAGCATTGCCGGAATTGATCAGCGGTGAGGCGGCGATCCGCTTCACGGCTGAAGTGACGCGCCTGGCCGAGGCGGGCGCACCCGCCGACCTCGCGGCCTGGGTGGCGGGAAGCGAGGTCGCGCTCGCGGCACTCCCCATGACCGAGCTCGCGATCGGTCGCGGCGACGATCCGGTACTGATGGCCCGCGTCCACTTCGCGTTGGTCGACCGGCTCGATCTCGATTGGTTGCGGGATCGGATTGCCGCGCTTCCTCGTGACGACCGCTGGCAGACGGAAGCGCGCGCCGCGTTGCGCGACGACTTCCACGACGCGCACGAACAGTTGACCGCCGCGGTGCTGGACGCGACTGATCCGGCGATGGACGCCGCGGCGCGAGTCGACGCGTGGATCAGCGCCCGCGAGGCCGACATCGCTCGCTACCGAAGCGTCGTCGCCGACATCGACGTCGGCGGCACGTTCGATCTGGCCACCCTTGCCGTCGCCCGCCGCGCTCTCCGCGATCTTGTTTGATTGCTCACTGTCTTCGAGCGCGTGCGATCGTGCGCCGGATGCGGTCGGCGGCGATGGCGGCACGTGCCGCGTTCGCTCCACATGCGCCGTGCACACCTCCACCGGGATGCGCCGAGGCCGACGCGAGGAAGAGCCCACGTACTGGGGTCTCGGCCCGCCCGAGACCAGGTACCGGACGAAACATGAGCTGCTGCGAGAACGCCATCGTGCCGCCCCCCAATGCGCCGCCGACCAGGTTGGCGTCGCGCGCTTGGAGTGCCGGGGGCGGCAGGAGGTGGCGGGCAGTGATCAGCGCGCGAAATCCCGGCGCATGCGCTTCGATCTCGGCCTCGATGCGATCGGCGAATGTCTCGGTCTCGCCTCCGTCCCACGTGCCGCGGAGCGCGCCGCATGCATCGCCGCGCGGTCGGAACGGTACGTGCGTATAGGCCCATACCGTTTCGGTCCCAGCGGGTGAGCGGGTGGGATCGGCCTTGTTCATCTGGCCGAGCAACACGAATGGGCGGGCGGGGATCCTGTCCTGCGCAAGGTCGGCCGCGTAGGCGCTGATCATCTCCATGCTCTCGCACAGGTGCACGGTGCCGGCGCGCGTGGCCGGCTCGGTGCGCCAGGGAATCGGGCCCGACAACGCCCAGTCGACCTTGAATGTGGCGTGGTCGTACTGGAAGCGTGCGAGGTCGGCGACCAGGGACGCGGGCAGATGCTCGTCACCGACGAGATCGTGGTACAGCGCGGGCGCGCCGACGTCGGCGAGCACGCCGCGCGGCGCGTCGATGGTGGTGCCGTCGGCGAGGGTGACCGCGACCGCGCGCCGGTTGCGCACCTGGATGCGGGTGACCGGGGCCGAGCAACGCACCGAGCTCCCGGTGGCAACGAGCCGGCGGACCAGCGCGGCGGTGAGGTTGCCCGCGCCACCTTCAGGCACCGGGTACCCGTATTGCTGACCGGCGCAAGTGAGCATCCAGCCGAGGAATCCACTGGGAGCAGCGTCGGGGCTGACGTCGCTGTGCAGCGCGTTGCCGGTGAGGAGCAAGGCCCCACCTTCACCCGCGAAGTGTTCTTGGGCCAGCCGCCGCACCGAGAGCAGCGACTGGCGTGCGAAGTCGAGCAGCCCTCGTGGTCCGAGCGCGAGCGCGAGCGCGGTCGCGCCGCGCACCGGGGGTATGGGCGACATCATTGCCGCGAGCAGCGGGTCGCTCACCCGGGCGAACCCGGCGTACAACTCGCGCCACGCGTCGCCGTCGGACGGTGCGAACGCGGCCAGCGATGCCGCGGTCTCGTCGAGATCGGTCGACAACACCGCGCACCGGCCGTCGGCGGACGGGTGGGCCAGGGCAATCGGTGCCCGGCACCATTTCAAGCCGAACGACTCGAGATCGAGCGCACGCATCACCGGCGACGCGACGCCGAGCGGATAGAAGGCGCTGAACACGTCGTGGACGAACCCGGGGTGGGTGAGCTCCGCGCTGCGTACTGCCCCGCCCGGCTCGGGCTGTTCCTCCAGCACCAAGACGCGCCATCCGGCATCGGCGAGAACATTGGCGGCGACCAGCCCGTTGGGCCCGGCGCCGATCACCACCGCGTCCACCGCGTCCACGGCGTCTCTCGCGGCGTCGCCCACCGACCGACGCTACCTCACTACTTCTTCCGTTCGTGCAGTGGGGCCGTAGATACGGTTTCGCTCGGTGGAGTCGATGCGGGAGTTGAGCCACCGAGCCTGGGACGCGGTGATCGTAGGTGGTGGGCACAACGGACTCACCGCGGCCGCGTACCTCGCGCGGGCCGGAATGTCGGTCCTCGTGCTGGAGCAGCGCGCTCGGCTCGGTGGCGCGTGCACGCTCGAGCGGCCGTTTCGCGATCCCGAGTTCGTGATGAGTCCGTGCGCGTATCTCGTTGGGTTGCTCCACCCTGTCGTGATCGAAGAGCTGGAGCTCGCGCGTCACGGCTATCGCATGTTCCTGTGCGATCCCACCCAGTGGACGCCGTTCGACGACGGCTCCTCGCTCACCCAGTGGCAGGACCCTGAACGTACGGCGCGTGAAGTGGCAGCGATCGCTCCGCACGATGTGGCCGGATTTCTCGCTTACGGCGCGTTGTTCGACCGGGTCCGCGCTCGTCTGCGTACCGGTGCTCGCGACACCTGGATCGGCGACGCGCCCGATCCGGCGGAGCTCGACGACCTCTTGGCCGACGACCCGGAAGCGCATGCCGTCGTCCTGCACGAGCCGATCGCCGATGTTGTCGAACGTCACGTGCACGATTCGCGTCTGCGGGCCGCGCTGCACGGGCAGGGTCTGATCGGCACGTTTGCCGGGCCGCGCGAGCCGGGCACGGCCTGGATTCACGCCCATCACCAGCTCGGCCTCCTCGGCGGCTGGGGCTATGTCGAAGGCGGCATGGGTCGAGTGTCGGAATGTCTTGCCGACGCGGCGCGCGAGGCGGGTGCAGTGGTACGGACCGGTGTCGAGGTCGCGGCGATCGTCGCCGGGGAAGGGGTGCGTCTCGCTGGTGGGGAAACGATCTCCGCCCGCCGCGTGCTGTCGAACGCCGACCCGCGACGAACGCTGAGCCTGATCGACGGGGCCGTGCCGGACGACTTCCGGGGTCGGATCGATGCGTGGGAGATGAACAGCCCGGTGGTCAAGGTCAATTGCGCACTCGCCCGACTGCCCGAGTTCTCGGCCGCACCGGGCCGGCCCGCCGACGTGTACCGCGCCCAGGTGGAGATCACGGGGTCCATCGACGCCACCCAGGCGGCGTGCGAAACAGCGCGCACCGGCGTGGTTGCACCCGCGTGGGCCGAGCTCTACTTCCAGACCGCGTACGACCCAACCGTCGCGCCCCGCGGCGTGCACACGATGAGCGTGTTCGCGCAATACGCGCCCTACGAGTTGCCCGATGGTTGGGACGGTCACCGCGAGGAGATCGGTGATGCCGTGCTGGGTCTGGTGGCGCAATTCGCGCCCGACGTCGGGGACTGTGTCGTGGAACGCGAAGTGCTCGGACCGCCCGACGTCGAGGCCCGGGTCGGGCTGACGGGCGGGCACATCTTCCAGGGCGAATGCCTGCCTCACCAGATGTGGCACCGGCGCTTCGCGCCCCGGACGCCGATACCCGGCCTCTACCTCTGCGGCGCTGCCACCCACCCGGGTGGAAGCGTGATCGCCGTGAACGGACGCAACGCCGCAATGGCCGTGCTCGCGGACGCCGCGCCGGAGACGTGCTGAATCGTCCGCTTTCAAGAGGTTTCATCCTCTAGGGGCGATAGCAACTGATTCGCGGCACCGCCGATGGAAACCGAGATCACTCGGCTCGCTAGCGTCGTCAACGAGCAAGCCCACGCCGTGGCCACTGGCCGGGCGGTCGGCGCTGCTCAACCCCAAACCTCCCCATTGCCTCGACGCGCGCGCGGCGAGGCCCGTGAAAGGAACCAATGCACAGGACCTTGCTGCTCCTCGGAGCAACGACCTGCGGCGCGGTCATCGCCGCGAGCATCGTGCTCGCTCCCGCGTCCGCGGCCCAGTACCCGAGCGGCGAACGACTCGATGAGCCACATGCGACGCGGCCGATCGCCGCCCCGAACGTTTCCGAATCCCCCGCAATCGCAACATCTGCAATGTCCGCAGTCCGGTTCTTTCCAGGCGTGACGGCTTCAGGGCCGGCGGAACATCCGACCCCGGTCCCTGCTTCCGTCGACGCCGAGCACTTCGAGCTGGCGTCGTTCCTCAGTTCCCTGGCGGCACCGGTCGCGAGCGTGCCCGAGCCCGCGACTGCCGAGTCGAGCCAACCTGCCAGGTTTGGCGACTTCCTGGCATGTGTGCGAAATCGCGAGAGCGGCGGCGACTACACGGTCCATGAGCTGACCGGGACCTCCGACGCAGCCGGCGCGTACCAATTCCTGCCGTCCACCTGGAACTCGATCGCCGAGGCGACTGGTCGTGTCGACCTCATCGGCGTCGATCCTGCTGCGGCTGCCCCCGCCGACCAGGACACCATGGCGCAAGCCCTCTATACGCAACAGGGCAGCGCGCCGTGGGGCGGAAGCTGCGGCTGAGCCCATGGAAGGGTGGGGCGGAAGCTGCGGCTGAGCCGAATAGCGTGGAGGCGCGATGACCTCACCGCGCGACCTGGAATTCGGCGCCTTCAGCGATGAGGGGCCCTGGGTTCTCGACCTCGAGCAGATCCCGTGGCAATGGGAGATCGACCGCATCCGCCGCGGAACCCGTCAGGAGGTCCCGCGGCTGCTCGCGCCGGGTCGATTGCCTCCGATCGGCCGGCTCGCCCGCACCCTCACGGCCATCGGGGGTGCGCTGGCGGGCTGGCTCGCGTTCGAGTGGCGGCGCCCGCCGTCGCGTGCCGGTATTTCGCGCCGGCTCCGGCGGGCGTTCGAAGGTCTCGGGTCCAGTTACGTCAAGCTGGGCCAGATCATCTCGGGGGGCGAGGGCCTGTTCCCAGACGAGCTGGTGAACGAGTTCAAGCTCCTGCGCGACCAGGTGCCACCGGAGTCGTTTGCCGATGTGCGCACCGTCATCGAGGTCGACTTCGGGGCCGCGCTGGGCGAGATCTTCGAATGGTTCGACGAGACGCCAATCGCCGCCGCGTCGATCGCGCAGGTCCACGCGGCGCGCCTCGTGACCGGTGAAGAGGTCGTGGTGAAAGTGCAGCGACCTCGTGTTGCGCAGCTGTTCCGCGACGACATCGCGGCGCTCGCCTGGTTGGCGCCGAAGCTCATCGGCCGGATCCCGGTCGCGGCGCTCGCCAACCCTCCGGCGCTGGTCGAGCTGTTCGCGGAAACGGTGATCGAGGAGCTCGATTTCCGGCTCGAGGCGCAGAACATGCTCGACATCGCGCGCGTGCTTGCCGAGACCCGCCAGCGGGGGCTGATCGTTCCCCGCCCGCATCCGACCCTCGTCACCAAGCGGGTGCTCGTGATGGAGCGGCTGCGCGGGTTCGCGTTCGACGACGTCGAATCGATGCACGCCGCGGGGATCGACACACACGAGCTGCTGCAGGCGGGCCTCATCGCGTCGCTCGAGGGCGCGATGATCTATGGCGTCTTCCACGGCGATCTGCACGGAGGCAACCTCGTAGTCCAGCCGGACGGCCGCACTGCGCTGTTCGACTTCGGCATGACCGGTCGGCTCGGTGAGCAGCAACGGCTCGCGTTCATGCGGCTTCTCCTGTTCGGCACCACCGGCGATCAGCGCGGCCAACTCGTTGCGCTGCGTGATCTCGGTGCATTCCCTCCCGATGTCGATCTCGACGCGCTCTTCGACGACCTCGGGCTGGAGGGCCCGGTGAAGGACCCGACGCAGATGTCGGCCGAGGACCTCATGGCCGAGATGCGTGACGTGACCAAGAAGCTGCTCGGGTACGGCGCACGGGTTCCCAAAGAGCTGATGCTCTTCGTGAAGAACATGATGTTCCTGAACAGCGCGACCGCGATCCTGGCTCCCGACCTCGACATGCTCGAGCAAATGATGACCATCTACGCGTACTTCGCGCAGACCCACGGCGATCGAATCATGCGGGAGGTCGGCATCGACGCCGGCCACGCGACCCCCGATCCCGATGCGATTCGGGCTGCGTTCCTGGTCGATTCCGACGTCGAGACGCTCACCTTCCGTGATCTCCAGGCCCGCCGCGACGACATCCGTCACAAACTGCAGAGCCGCCGGCGGTTCTCCTCTGCGCGCCGGCGCGGTCGGCGTGCCGGGTAGCGCGAGGAGCACCCGTGCCCGAGCTGCCGCAGATGCAAGCGCTGGCCGAGCGTCTCGACACGATGCTCGCCGGCGCCGTCCTCGAGGCAACCGAGCCGCTCGGATTCTCCGCGTTGAAGACGGTGGTGCCCGCGCCCGAGAGCCTCGTCGGCTCCACCCTCGAACATGTCGGTCGCCGGGCGAAGTACGTGCTCCTCGAGTTCGCGGCGCCAGACGGGACGCGCGCCGGCCGAATACTCCTGCACCTCTCGCAGGCCGGCCGTCTCGACATCGAGGATCCACCCAAGCGCACGCGCGCCAAGGGTTCAGTGGTACGGCTGCGATTCGAGGATCGGCCTGCGGTGTTGGTGCGCGAGTACGGCACCGAACGTAAGGCTGCGTGGTGGGTGCTGGCGCCGGGCGATGACGGACCCCTCGCCAAGCTCGGCCCGGAGCCCGACTCCCACGAGTTCGCCGAACTCGTGTTGCATGGCAACGATCGTCGGCGCGTGCACACGCTGTTACGAGATCAGCGCACGGTATCGGGCGTGGGCCGTGGCTACGCCGACGATGCGCTCTGGCGCGCACAGCTGTCGCCGTACGCTTCGCTTACCTCGCTCGACGACGATTCGCGTGCTCGGCTACTCGACGCGGTGCGTTCGGTCATGCACGACGGGTTGGAACGCGAACGCACCCGCACCGGTGGTCTGTCGCAACCCAAGCTCGGCGAGCACTTCGAAGTGCACGCGCGGTACGGCACGCCGTGCCCTCGCTGTGGGGCGATCCTGCGTCGGGTGAGCTACGAGAGCCACGAGATCGCGTACTGCCCGCACTGTCAGACCGGCGACAAGGTGCTCGCCGATCGGCGCATGTCGCGCCTGGTGAAGTAGTCAACAGCTGCACGCCGCGACCGTATCGACGTACGTGTCGGCGATGTGGAGAATTACCAGCCGCCGTAGAGGCCGCCTGGTAGTCCCATACCGATTCCTGGCCGGGGTCGTCGGGTCCGGGCGCGGACGGGTGAGCATTGCGTCGATCGTACGGACCCTACGATTCCCGCGATGTCCGCCTTGCTCGCGTCCATCCCGAGCCCGTCGAGCGGCGACCTCGGGCCGTTCCACATGTACGGCGTGATCCTCGCGTTGGGAACGCTCACCGCGGTAGGCGTGGCCGAACGGCGCTGGCGTCACCGCGGTTACCCGCGCGATGGCATCTATGACATCGCGTTCTGGGTCGTGATCTGGGGTGTGATCGGTGCACGCGCATATCACGTGATCACCGACTACCAACTCTTCGAAAACGATCAGCTCAAGGCGTTCGCGATCTGGAAGGGCGGCCTGTCGATTTGGGGCGCGGTGATCGGCGGCGCGCTCGCAGTGATCGTGGTAACACGCCGCCGTCATCTCGACACGCTCGCGGTGATGGACTGCATGGCCCCGGGCATCGTGCTCGCGCAGGCAATCGGAAGATGGGGGAACTGGTTCAATCAGGAGCTGTTCGGGAGACCGACCACCTTGCCGTGGGCGCTCGAGATCTCGCCGACCCATCGACCTGCGGGTTACGCGCAGTACGCGACGTTCCAACCGACGTTTCTGTACGAGTCGCTCGCGTGTCTCGCCATCGGGGGGATCTTGCTGCTGCTCGAGCGCCGGAAATCCCTCGAACGGGGTCAAACATTCGCGGCGTACGTGATCTTGTACACGTTCGCGCGCTTCTGGTTCGAGAACATGCGCATCGATCCCGCGCACAAGATCGGTCCGCTGCGGGTGAACGCGTGGGTCTCGATCGCGCTCTTCACGTTCGGTATCGCGTGGTTTGTTTTGCTCGGCCGGAAGCAGGCCGCCCAAAAACAACCCGCCCGGAACCCACCCGGAGCACGTCCGACAGCAGAGAGCGATGCTTTAGGGTGATCAGGTCCGTTGCCTGAAGGGATCATCACTCGCGATGACCGATACCGTCAGCCCCCCGCAAACCAAGATCGCGGCCCGCGCGGTCGGCGCGTTCAAGATCTACGGATCGGGCGAAGCCGAAGTTCGCGCGCTCAACGGCATCAGCGTCGCGTTCGAGACAGCACGACTCACTGCCATCATGGGTCCCTCGGGATCGGGCAAGTCGACCCTCCTGCACTGCCTGGCCGGCCTCGACCGGCTCACTTCGGGCCAAATCTTTCTCGGTGACACCGAGATCAGCGCGTGCAACGAGAAGGAGCTGACGCTGATCCGACGCGACAAGCTCGGGTTCGTGTTCCAGAGCTACAACCTCATACCCACACTCGACGCGCTCGAGAACATGATGCTGCCGATGGCGCTCGCCGGCACCAAACCCGATCCCGCATGGCTCGACACCGTCGTCAACACCGTGCGCCTCGAGGATCGTCTCACGCACCGTCCGTCGGAGCTGTCGGGTGGTCAGCAGCAGCGGGTCGCGGTGGCGCGTGCCCTGTTGAGCCGGCCCGCGGTCGTCTTCGCCGACGAGCCCACCGGCAACCTCGACTCACGCTCCGGCGCGGAGATCCTCACGTTCATGCGCAAGGCCGTCGACGAGCTCGACCAGACGATCGTGATGGTCACCCACGATCCCAACGCGGCGGGCTACGCCAACCGGGTGGTGTTTCTTGCCGACGGCGCCATCGTCGACGAGCTCGCCGATCCCACCGCGCAGACGGTGCTCGACAAGATGAAGAGCCGGGGCGGCTGACCCCGATCTGGGACCAAGAAGCGATGTGGGGCCGATAAACAATGTGGGGCCGATAAACAATGTGGGGCCGATAAACAATGTGGAAGGTCACACT
>Ga0099829_10001525_pt1 | contig 12844 bp, 9 predicted proteins | sample CZO8metaG_3_FD_79336 | JGI IMG/M metagenome (GOLD analysis project Ga0099829, IMG submission 79336) | Vadose zone soil microbial communities from the Eel River Critical Zone Observatory, Northern California, USA - CZOApr15con2H2.8 metaG | ecosystem: Environmental > Terrestrial > Soil > Vadose...
AAGGTCGCAGCATCTGGTTCGCTGACCTCAAGTCTGATCTTCTTGCTCAGCAGCATCGTGGCCTTGCTCTCCTTTCTGCTGTATTCTCTTCCATTCCTCGTTAGCCAAGCGTTCAATGGCCTCAACGAGACTTTCCCCCGTGAAAGCGGCAATCTGGCGTAAGGTGCGATGCGTGTGTTTCCAAACGCGTAGCACCTGATACTTTTCTGGTTCCATGTATGAATTATATGCTTTTTCATACAAAAGTCAAGGGGCTAAAGATGGGGGCAAGATGAGTACATCGGAATAGATTTGACTACGAAATCAATCACTGGTGATATGCTCCTCTGTTCTCCAATCGAAAATAAATAGCTAATGCCGAGTAGAGAGTAAGACAATGCGAAGAGTTTGTCAAGGCTGAGACTGGTTTGAGTGAATACCCAAACTCAACATTGTAAATGACTGTTTAATATGTTAAACTAATTGCCAGAAATGTTTACTTCCATAAAAATATTGTGAGAAAGAGGCATAAGCAACAATTGGTGGGGGATACAGCTTTAGATACTGAAAAAAGTATTATCGAGGAAGAGAGACTACGTACAATTGGAGCTGCTATCCGGTCCAGACGGCAAGAGCTTAATCTGTCTCTTCGTGAGCTGAGTAAGCAGTCTGGGCTATCGATTGGTTTCCTTTCATTGGTTGAGCGTGGGCGTTCGTCACCTGCTCTCACGTCACTTTCTAATGTAGCCAAGGCGCTTGGGGTCGAGCTGTCAAGTTTCTTTCCAGCGGAGGAAGAGGAACAGAACGAAGCCGAGGAGACGAAGCAAAGAGTGAGTCCATTGCCTTATGTGAACAGGGCAAATGACGCGGCTAAGCTATCAATTATTTTAAGTCAGCGTATCTACAAAATGTTGTCGCCGCGCATACCTGGACTAGTCCTGGAGCCAATATTCGTTACGGTTCAACCAGGAGACACAATGGATGAACCATAGGGCCATGAAGGTGAGGAGTTCGCCTACGTGTTGTCAGGCGAGCTTGTTTTTATAGTCGATGGTGTTGAGTATCGTCTTGGTCCTGGTGATAGCATACACTTCCGTTCTACGGTCTCACATGCCATGCGCAACGATACGGATAAGCCAGTACAAGCAATCTGGGTACTTACACCTCGACTGATGTGAGGAGCCTATGAGTACGCGAACTGCAATCGACATTGGTGGGACATTTACCGATCTCGTTTACCTGGATGAAACAACAGGACAGGTTGGCCTGGGCAAGACCTCGACGACACCTGCCCATTTTGAAGAAGGGGTGGTGACAACTGTAAACGAGGCCAGGTTAAAAGATGTTCAGTTCCTGGCACATGGTACGACGGTAATTATCAATACCTTGACCGAGCGCAAGGGGGCTATTACCGCGCTTATTACAACGAGGGGTTTCCGGGATATACTCGAAATTCAGCGTGCAAATCGACCAGACCTCTATAATCTCCTCTTTACGAAACCAAAGCCATTTGTCCCCCGCCGGCTGCGGCTTGAGGTGACCGAGCGCATGAGCTACAAGGGTGAAGTTCTGACGCCACTTGCTGAAGAGGATGTACGTGCTGCGATTGCTGAGGCCCGTCGCCAGGGAGCAGAGGCAATCGCAGTCTGTTTCTTGCATTCATACGCCAATCCATCACACGAACAACGTGCTATAGAGATCATACGATCAGAATGGCCCGATATCGATGTTACCGCATCTCATGAACTAACAAATGAATGGCGTGAATTCCCCAGAACCAGCACTGTCGTACTAGACGCGTATGTAAAGCCTGTGGCGCGACGCTACCTGGATGCCCTCTCCAGAAGACTCACCGAGGCCGGTATAGGGCAGCAGGCCCGTTATGCGATGCAATCGAATGGTGGTGTATCCAGATTTGAACTTGCCAGCCGCACGCCAATTAATCTCGTCGAGTCTGGACCCGTTGGCGGCGTTATTGGCGCGGCGGAGATCGGCAAACTGCTTGGAGAGCAAAATATCATCACACTTGACATCGGAGGAACGACGGCTAAGGCTTCACTGGTTGAGCGTGGAAAGGTAAGGGTCGCCAGTGACTATTTCATAGAGCGGACTCCAACCACCGCTGGTTACCCCATCAAGGTCCCCGTAGTGGACATAGTCGAGATCGGTGCCGGAGGAGGAAGTATTGCCTGGCTTGACCCGGTTGGTGCTCTCAAAGTCGGTCCGCGAAGCGCCGGTGCTGACCCTGGACCTGCGGCCTATGGTCGGGGTGGGACGGAGCCAACCGTGACGGACGCCAATATCCTCGTTGGTCGTATCAATCCTCTTTATTTTCTTGGGGGCACAATTCAACTTGATGTTGAGCGAGCGCGCGAGGTATTGAAGTCAATTGCCCGTCCTCTTGATGTGAGCGTTGAAGAAGCTGCCCTGGGCATCATTCGCATAGCGAATGCTAATATGATCCACTTACTTAAGCTAGTATCTGTGCGTCAGGGCCGTGATCCCCGTGAATTCGCAATGGTCGCTTTCGGCGGTGGTGGGTCGATGCATGCCACATCGCTGGCGAGAGATTTACATATACCGCGTGTCATTGTGCCACCAGCACCAGCTCATTTCTCAGCCTGGGGCATGCTCATGAGCGATTTGAGGCATGATCTCGTCCAGACGAGACTCGCCCCCACCGAGCAAATGGACATGGACGAGTTCACCAAAGCATGGCATGAACTTGAGCAGCGTATGTTGGAGATCTTTGCTGACGAGGGTAGAGCTGCAGGAGAAGTCATATTTGCACGCTCTGCCGACATGCGCTATCTGGGGCAGGAGCACACTGTCAATGTTCCCATTCCAAATGGTGACCTGGACGAAGCGCAGCGGAAGAACATTGAGAGCAAGTTCCACGAGCTGCACGAACAGCTCTACACCTTCCGCCAGAATTCACCTATTGAAGTTGTGAACCTGCGCCTGGCCGGTTTTGGAGCTGTACGCAAGCCTGAGCTACAACAGATTGCTGTCAACAAAGACATACATGGCGCACAGAAAGGCACACGTCTCGTCGATTTCGATGAACTCGGTCGTTACGAAACCAGCATTTACGAGCGTGGATCTCTCGGAGCAGAGGCAGAGTTGAAAGGGCCAGCGGTGGTCGAGGAATCAGCAGCGTCAACAGTTGTCTTACCTGGCCAGAAACTTCATGTCGATAGATTTGGGAACCTTATCATTGAAACGGGAGTTTGAGAATGGCATATGCGAGCTCTACAGAAATCGATCTCTTCACTGTTGAGATTGTGAAAGACTCCCTCGTTGCTATCGGCGACGAGATGTTTATTGCACTTCAACGAACATCTAAAAGCACAATTATCTATGAAGTGCTCGACTTCGCTTCCGGATTGACCGACGCGACTGGGCAACTCATCACTCAGGGTAATGGCGTTACCGGTTTCCTTGGCACACTTACATTTGCGGTGCGTTCAACATTGGAAAAGTTTGGGTCTGAGAATCTGCATCCTGGAGATGTTGTAATCACCAATGACCCATATGGCGGAGGTGGCACTCACCTTTCCGATGTTTCGCTAATCGTGCCAATCTTTTATGAAGGAAAACTGGTGGCTTTTGCAGCGAGCAAGGCGCACTGGACAGAGGTGGGAGGCAAGGACCCTGGTTCGTGGACGACCGATGCAACAGAGGTGTTCCAGGAAGGTCTCCAGTTTCCCTGTGTGAAGCTCTACGAAGAGGGACGTCCAGTACAGAGCCTGATAGATTTGATTGCGGCTAATGTACGCCTGCCAGATATGTCGCTAGGCGATATGTACGCTCAAGCTGCATCGCTTCGTTTGGGAGAGCGTCGCTTTCAAGAACTTTGCGACAAGTATGGACTGGACGTAGTTTTGAGTTCTATTGAAGCTCTGCTCGATTACGGCGAGCGTATGACCCGCCTTGAGCTGTCGAAACTTCCCAAAGGTACTTATGAGGCTGAGGACTGGATTGATGATGATGGCATTGGTAACGGCCCATTTCCTGTTCGCGTCAAGATAACGATCACCGACGACGAGTTTATTTGCGATTTTACTGGCACACACCCTCAGGTACCCGGACCTGTCAACTGCACCACTACAGGTCTGCATTCAGGCGTTCGTACTATGCTTAAAGCGATTACCAGCCCATCAATCCCTGTCAACGAAGGCTGTTTTCGTCCTCTCAAGGTAATTTGTCCAGCAGGAACCATTTTCACTGCTCAACGGCCCGCGGCTGTTTCAACCTACTGGGAGACGATGAACTATGTAACAGACCTGGTCTGGAAAGCACTTGCGCCCATAGTGCCTGATCGCCTGACCGCTGGACACTTTCTATCCGTCTGTGGTGTAGTGGTTGCCGGCCGTCATCCAGATACCGGTGAACTATTCCTGTTGGTCGAGCCGCAGGCAGGTGGCTGGGGAGCAGGGGTGGCAAAGGACGGTGAATCAGGGTTGATGTGTGTCGGCGATGGTGAAACATATGTTATCCCCATCGAAGTTGCTGAGACCCGCTACGGAATCATCGTTGATCGCTACGAATTGGATGTCACTGGCGCCGGTGCCGGGCGTTACCGTGGCGGGCGCGGTTGCATCCGTGATTACCGAGCGGCTGTTGATGAGATCACACTGACAGCGACTTTCGGACGTCATAAATTTGTACCATGGGGAGCCGCTGGTGGTCATCCTGGTTCGCGTAACGAGGTTCGTATCTTTCATGCTGACGGTCGTGAGGTTGTAATCGGCAAATGCGCACGCTATCCTCTCAAGCGAGGAGAGGTGGCGCGGCTCGTTACAGGGACCGGTGGAGGTTGGGGATCACCTCTGGAGCGACCTGTAGAGGCCGTGATCGAAGATGTTCGTGATGGCTATGTGAGCCTTGAGCAAGCAGAGCAAGACTATGGGGTTGAGTTGGATCCTCTTACCCTCGAAGTTTTGCGTTTAGCCCCAGAAAGGAGGTCAAATACATGAACCATCTTCACACAAGGTATCGTTCAACCATATTTGTTCCGCCATAGAGCGGCTGGTGAGCATCCGATGAACTGGGCCTTACTGAGACTCAGAAATTAGCATGTTTGAAGAAGCTAATGCTGGTCAAGGGTGGGTCTTCGAAGGCGCAATACCATGCGTAAAGTAGGAGGAACGCAGGAATGCAAACCACAAAATCACAAACGGAACTCATTCAGCGTAGACCAATTCTCAGTGCACGACAGATCGCTGTGACGGTGATCTTCGGTGCGATTGCCGCAGCATTTGAGCTGCTACAAATTACGATCCCTGGATATCTACCTGGCGTTAACTTCAGCCTTACCGGCATCTGGTTAACGCTCTCCACCATGATAGGTGGTCCTATCGTTGGAGCTATTGTCGTACTCGTAGATGCAGTAACTGGCCAGGTCGGCATCATTGGTTGGCCCGGCTTCCTGATCCACGTCCTGATCTTGGCAGCATTCTATCCGAGAGTCTATCGAATCCAGAGCACCCCCAGGAGGCTTGGCGCATTTTTGCTCCTCACAGCTGTAGCCCTCTTCTTCCAGTACTGGTGGTGGATCGGACTCTACTCCTTCGTGCTCAAGATCATCCCATTGCAGGCACAACTTGTCCTACAGTTCGGTTATGCATATTGGATCTACCTGATCATCTACTTCGTGATCCCTGCCATACTACTGGCGGCTGTTCCCAAGTACGTGGCGCCACAGTGGCGCTGGCCCTGGCAGAAGGAAAAGGAAACAGAGACGGAGAGCCAGGTGAGTTAAGTGCTAGATCGGGTGTTTTAGCAGAGCCAGGAGCAACATCGCTCCTGGCTTATTGAGCCTGATTGCGAGGATGGAGGTAGTTCCGTGCCGGACGAAGTCCAGGTGTATTCACTTCACTACGACAAATTCGCCTTCGCCTATGGCCAGGAAGGTGGCGATGAAGTCGTCCGCGATATATCGCTTAGTCTCCCGGAAGGGCATGTAGTACTTATCACAGGTCCGAGTGGTGCTGGTAAGACAACCATCTGTCGTGCCGCCAATGGCTTGATCCCAAACGAATTCAAAGGTAAGATGCGAGGACGCGTCACAATTGCCGGAAAGTACGACTCGCGTAAGTACGGCGTGAGTGCGCTCTCAAAGATCGTTGGTGTTCTCCAGCAGGACCCGGATACCCAGCTCTTTAATCCAACTGTTGAAGATGAGATTGTCTTTGGAGCTTGCAATTATGGCTTGCCAGCAGAAACCATTCGCGAACGTACTGCACGCCTTTTAGAGCTTACACGTCTCACAGCCCATAGCCGCAAAAACCCTCACAACCTTTCAGGTGGTCAGCAACAAGCCTGTGCGTTGGCATCGATTCTGTCCTTTGACCCTGGTACGCTGGTCCTTGACGAACCGACATCGAATGTTGATCCAATTGGCAGCAAGGAAGTTCTCGATCTCGTAGCTCGCCTGGCTCGGGAAGAGGGGCGAACGACTTTGCTGGTGGAGCATAAGATCGAGGAACTTGTCCATCTTGTGGATGAGATGATCGTCATAGATCAGGGAAATATATTACACCGGGGGACAGTAAGAGAGGTACTTGAACACGTCGAGTATATCGATTCGGTTGGTCTTAGTGTACCGCAGGTGACACTGCTCGCTGCTCGGCTGCGCAGGGTCGGCTGGCCTATCGATAAGCTGCCACTCGACGTTGATGAGGCCATTAAAACGCTTAGTCCGCTTCTAGAGCGAGAAACCATCGCGTACCTCCCCACCCCACCTGCTCGCCACATCCAACACAACAATAAGGAAGTCATCGTTGATATTTCTCAGCTTACGCATACCTACAAGGATGGTACTGTAGCGGTGCGCGATCTCAATCTTCAGATCCATCGTGGCGAGTTCGTCGCAATCCTTGGTCAAAATGGATCAGGCAAGACAACGCTTGTGAAGCACCTGAATGGGTTACTTAAACCTACAAGTGGGAAGGTGACAGTAGCCGGTTTAGATACTAAGAAGGCTTCAATCAATGAGATGGCTATGACCGTGGGGTTCATCTTCCAAAATCCTGACACGCAAATTTGCAAAATGAAAGTCTACGATGAGCTAGCCTTCGGGCTGAAGAACGTTGGATTGCCTGAAGCTGAGGTCGATCAACGTGTCAAACAGGCTGCTCAGGATCTTGAAATTACCCATCTCCTGGATAAGAACCCATTTTTGCTGAGCATGGGCGAGAAACAACGGATAGCCGTTGCCTCGGTACTTGCGATGCGTCCTGCTATCCTCGTACTTGACGAGCCAACAACCGGCCAGGACTTCAAAAGATCCAAAGAGATCATGGACCTCGCAGTGCGGCTCCATGCTGAGGGCCAGACTATCATTGTGATCACTCACGACATGAACCTCGCTGCTGAATATTGTGACCGTGTGATTATTATGGCGGGAGGACGCAGTATTCTCGATGCCCCGACCCGCGATGCCTTCCTGGCACAGGACGCTTTGCGCGCTTCATCGCTGCGCTCTCCCCAGGTAACCTGGCTTGGCCATTTGCTTGGTTACTCCAGCGCCTGGCTTACCGTCGATGAAGCCTTCTCGTCACTCAATTCTGTTCGGATTGGAGCTGGCCATGGCACTTGATCTCGTATATCAAGATAGGGGGACGATTATTCATCGACTCGACCCCCGTGTGAAACTGTTGTGGTGGTTGTCGATCAACGTGACCCTCGCCACCTGGAACGATCCAATTTGCCTCTTCCTGCTCCTGGCGAGTGTGTTCATCTATGGACGAATTGCGGGAATTCCAGTAAGCCAGGGCTTGCGGAACTTGCTCCCCGTTCTGCCCTTTATCTTATTTGTACTGATAGCGAACATCGCTTTCTGGCGACCCCCACATGGAGCGGCTGCACACTTTATCGGATATGTGGTGCCTCCTGGTACTCCAGTCATTCCAGCCATACCTTTCTACTGGGAAACTGTCGTGTTCTCCATCGGCACGATGTTGCGTTTGTCGACCATTGTATCAAGCACCCTTATCCTCATTAAAACCGTTTCGCCATCGGAGCTTGCTCTTGCTATTGTGAAAATGGGAGTTCCACCAGAGATAGGCATGGCATTGTCAATGACAATGGCCTATATCCCTGTGGTCGTTGGTCAGTTGATCTCGGTGATGGAAGCGCAGCAATCACGTGCCTGGAAAGTGAAGACCTCTAACCCAATCGCTCGCTTCCGTGCCTACATCCCAATCACCATTCCAACGTTCTTCCGATCTTTCCAGGCTGCTGAGGCTATGGCTGCTGCGATGATGTCACGTGGCTTCGGCTATGATATAGATCATCGTACCGAACTCAAACCATCGAAGTTTGAGACAAAAGACTGGATAATGGCCGGGATTTTCGCAGCCTTCCTGGTTGGTGGGTTTCTCCTCGGTTTCCTGGGCTATACACAATATACACTCACCATGCATGTTCTAGGTTTTAGGTAATTGATCCAGATTGGTCTCGAGCAGCGTATCGAGGAGTTGATGCAGAGATACGACGAGACTGGAGAGAGGAAAAAATGTCAAGATACCGTGTATCAATCGATATCGGTGGTACCTTCACCGACTTTGTGGTTCATGATGAAGAGAAAGGACATGCATTCACCGGCAAGGTCTTGAGTACTCCAGATGATCCGGCGCGTGGTGTTATTACCGGTTTGACAGGCTTGATCGATGACCTCGGCGACATTTCATTTCTGGTACATGGCACCACTGTCGGACTGAACGCGTTTTTGGAACGACGAGGGACCCGTGTGTTACTGGTAACTACGGCCGGCTTCCGGGATGTCTACACCATTGCACGAGGAGACCGCAAGAGACTATACGCCTTACAATATAGGAAACCTGAGCCACTTATCCCTCCTCATGACGTGCATACAGTGCAGGAGCGTATTCGCTGGGATGGTTCGGTGCAGGAGGCTCTTCACATAGAGGATTTCGATGCAATTGTTGAGAAAATCCAGGCTGAAAGGATAAAAGCTGTAGCAATCTGTTTTCTACATGCTTACCTAAATCCTGAACATGAAATTCAGGCCAGGAAAATCCTCCAGGAGCGTGTGCCTGGTCTGTCTGTATCGCTGTCTCACGAGATAGCCAGGGAGTGGAGAGAGTACGAGCGAACCTCTTCAACGGTGCTCAATGCCTACATTGCTCCCATCATTGAACGCTATCTTGGCAGTCTTGAGAGCCAGGTAGGAGACCGAGGCTTACGAACGACGCTCTATGTAATGCAATCGAATGGTGGTGTCATGACGTCCCCGGCTGCTCGAAGTCTACCGATCCAGACCATGCTCTCTGGACCTGTAGGTGGGACGATTGGAGGACAGGCATTAAGTGAGATGCTGAAAAGGCCCAACCTGCTCTGTGTCGATATGGGTGGAACATCGTTCGATGCGAGTCTGATAATCAATGGCCAACCATCGTTTTCAACGGAGACCTCGTTGGAGGGTCTACCTGTACTCATGTCGCTTGTCGATATTCATACAATCGGCGCAGGTGGAGGGTCACTCGCCTGGCTAGAGGCTGGCGCGTTACGGGTTGGACCACGTAGCGCTGGTGCTGATCCAGGACCAGCATGCTATGGACAGGGTGGAACACAGCCTACTGTGACAGATGCCAACTTATTCCTGGGCCGGATGAATCCTGAGTACTTTCTGGGTGGGCATATGAAGCTGGAAAAGCAGTCTGCCGAAACCGCGATTCGGAACATCGCGGACCAACTTGGTCTCTCTGCTGAAGCACTGGCTGAGGGGATGCTAGCGATTATCAATGCAAAGATGGCCGATGCTATGCGAACAATCACAGTGAAACAGGGGATAGACCCGAGAGAGTACTCGCTCGTTGCATTTGGCGGTGCGGGACCAATGCATGCTGTGGCCCTGGCAGAGGAACTGGAGATTAGAGAGGTCATAGTGCCGTGGGCTCCGGGTACGTTTTCGGCCTGGGGTATGCTCCAGACGAACGTACGGCACGACCTTACCCAGACCTTTTATAAAACTATGGATAACGCCAGATATGAGGAACTGGATGCCGTTTATGCAAAGCTTGAGGAGCAGGGTAAGGATATTTTGAAGGGAGAAGATATCCCTGAGGATCAGATGGGGTTCGTTCGGACTGCTGACATGCGTTACGTTGGGCAAGAGTATTCGGTGAATGTACGGGTATCTGAGGAGGGAGCGAATGCTATGCAAGATCTCGACACGATCACCACTCTGTTCCACAATGCCTATAAGACGCGCTATGGCCATTCCACTCCTGGAGCGCCCATCGAGTTCGTGAACCTGCGTGTCGCGGCATTCGGGAAGCTAAATCGCCGGATGGCGGGGTTCAGCCCAGCTACTGGAGATCGGCAGTACCAGACCGGAACACAGGTTATTATCTTTGAAGGTAAGATTCAACCAGCATCAATCTATCGTCGAGATCGACTCCCCTCAGGCGTAGCGTTTCCAGGACCGCTTGTGATTGAAGAAGAGACAGCAACAACGGTTGTTCCACCTGGATGGGTTGCTAAAGTAGATGAGCATGGTAATATCATTATCACAGAGAAGGAGAACTAAACCATGATGAGTCCTGTGAAGTCTATTGATCCCGTCACTACCGAGATCATCAGGAACTTTTTCATCTCCTGTGCTGAAGATATGAATGCAACCATGATTCGCTCTGCCTACACGCCGATCATCTACGAGGGCAAAGACTGCTCGGTCGCTCTACTCGATGAAAATGGTGATGTGCTCGGTCAATCTTCAGGCTTGCCGCTCTTTCTTGGGAATCTCGAGATTTGCGTGAAGCTCACTATGGAGATATTCGGCAGGGGAGTCTTCGAGCCAGGTGATGTATTTTACATGAACGACCCTTACATGCAGGGTACGCACCTGAACGATGCCACCATCTTCGCCCCTATCTTTTTGGACGACAGGCTGGTTGGGTTTTCGGCTACAAGAGCTCATTGGCTCGACGTAGGTGCGAAAGATCCAGGTGGGCCAATGGACTCGGTGAATATTTACCAGGAAGGGTTCCGTTTTGGGCCGACGAAGATTTGCGCCCGTTATCAGATGCGTGAGGATATTGTTGATATTTTGCGCCGCAATGGACGCTTTGGCTATTCGCTGGTCGGTGATATGAATGCGCAGATAGCGGCCTGTCGAACTGGCGAGGAACGGTTTTGCGCCATCATCGAGCGGTTCGGTTTAGAAACCATTTGGGCTGCGCGTGACGAGATTTTCCGCCAGTCAGCGCAACTGGATCGAGAAGCGATTGCGGCGATTCCAGATGGTACCTACACTGCCGAAGGAAGTCTTGACAACGATGGTATTGGAGAAGAGCCTGTAGTGGTGAAGGTACGGGTCGATGTTGCTGGCGATAAGATGACGATTGACCTGGCAGGGTCTTCGGCTGCCACCACGGGGCCTGTAAACTGCGGGATAGCACAAACCATTTCGGCAGCGAGAGTTGCGTACAAACTGCTCATCAACCCTGACCGTCCGGTAGATGGTGGAACCTTCCCTACCCTCACCGTTACTGCGCCAAAGAGTTCAATGTTTTATGCTCAAGAGCCTGTGGCCTGCCAATGGTACTTCACGCCACTCGGTCTTCTGATTGACCTCATTGTGAAGGCGCTGTCGCCAGCACTGCCTGATCAAGCAGCCGGGGCGCACTACGGGGATTCAATGGTGATCTACCTGGCCGGAGTGGACCCGAGAAAGGGCAATATTCCTTTCCTATCCGTTGAGGCAAATCCAGGAGGGTGGGGGGCTTTCCAGAGTGGAGATGGCCAGGATGGGCTTATCAACAACGTTAACGGTGGCTTTAAGGATATGCCTGTCGAGGTCTTTGAGTCAAAGTATCCCGTACAGATCGCCAGGTACGGCTTCCGCCCCGATTCGGGAGGACCTGGTCAGTTCCGAGGTGGGTGCGGGCTTTACCGGGAATACCGGCTTGAAGCCGACTGTAGCCTGTACCTGTGGTTTGAACGCTCTAAAACTCCAGCCTGGGGATTGTTTGGTGGGCACGATGCTGTTGGACCGATGGTCATTGTGGAGGGGAAAAGTTCGGGTAAAATGCTAAGCTTATTAAAAGCCAACAATATACCGTTGAGGGCAGGTGATATCGTTACAATCAACACAGGTGGCGGTGGCGGTTTTGGTGATCCATTGAAAAGAGATGTGGAACTTGTCCGACGGGATGTTATTGATGGCTATGTGACTCGTGAGGGTGGCGAACGCGAGTATGGGGTCGTCTTTTCTTAGTGAGGAGTCGCATCTCGACTCCGCTAAAACTTGGCGACGTTCTGGTTCATTCATCGACTTCCCTCCTGCTCTTTTCTCGCTGTCGAGCCTGGTACTTTCACAGGAAATGGCCCAGGTAGCTCCCTGCTTTCAAGCGCTGATTCTTACCCACATTTTTTGGGAAGTTGCCTGGCAAGTGACTCGACGAAGCAGAGTTTCTGTTGATCTCTCCAATGAGAGTTGGCTTGCCAGGCTCTTAGACAAAGTCGTTTTGTCAAATGTGGATCAAAGACAGGCTTGTAGCCGTGGGGAGTCGTCACCGAAACCTGGTTACAGAGATCGGGGAAATCGGCCCATAAAATATGGCGCCCATATCTCATTTGTCGGGCGAGTTCGTCAACCGAAAGGGCTACCTCATCGCTCGCCACAGACGAGCAGCGGTGATGAAGCAGGTTCCATTTCCGCTTTTACCGGGTCTCTTTCAGAATAAGTGGAAGGAGGCATAGCTAGACCAATCACTCTGTGAAGGAGGAAAACCGCATATGCTTTCTCGCGAATCCTACGCCGACTCCTACAAACACACCAAGCTGGACTATCACGCAACTGTGCGCGAGCTGCTCAACAACGAGCGGCCACGCG
>Ga0099829_10001527_pt1 | contig 12842 bp, 11 predicted proteins | sample CZO8metaG_3_FD_79336 | JGI IMG/M metagenome (GOLD analysis project Ga0099829, IMG submission 79336) | Vadose zone soil microbial communities from the Eel River Critical Zone Observatory, Northern California, USA - CZOApr15con2H2.8 metaG | ecosystem: Environmental > Terrestrial > Soil > Vadose...
AGCCAGCCATGGCCAGACCGTGCCAGCGCTCCGGGCCGACCACGCCACAAGCAGCAACCACGAACAACCACCAGAGCCCGGCTCGCTCAGGCACACACTCCCGCCTACGCGGTTTGAAGGCACGAATGGTTCGTGGTCGCCGCCTGCATAGCAGGCGGTTAGGTGCGTGCTCGCGGCGGGCTTGTTGTGGCGGGCGTGAGCGCGGTCGAGGTTGCGGGCGCGTTGCCCGTTTTGCTGAGGATGTCGATGATTCCGTCGGCGAGGCTGCCGCGCCAGCAGGCGTGGTCGTGCCCGCCGCGGAACTCCCGGTAGGTCACATCGTGGCCTGCCTTGACCAGCGTGTCGTGGAAGGCGCGGGTGTCGTTGAGGAGGTCGCCTTCTTCGGTTCCGGCATCGAGGAAAAGCCGGCCGGCGGGTGTGCTGGTGAGGTAGGCCGCCGCCACGTCCGCGCCGCAGATCTGCCCGTTCTCGCCGGGCCACCACAGAGCCGGGGATCCAGCCACGGCGCTGCCGAATTGGCCCGGGTGCCGGGCGGACAGGTGCAGCGCAGCCACGGCGCCCAGGCTGTGCCCGGCCAGTACCCGGCGTGCCGGTTCGGAGGTGACCGGGCAGCGGGCCGCCACCGTCGGCAGCAGGTCGTCGAAGATGAACGATTCCAGTTCAGCGGCGATGGTGAGGCTGGCGATCCGGGACGGTCCGCGTGGTGCCGAACCACGGATCGACTCGACCACGACAGCAATCAGCGGCCCGAGCGCGCCGTTGGCAGTGAGGTTGTCGAGTGTGGCGGTGACGTCGGTGGCGAGGAGCCGTTGCCCGTCGAAGATCAGCAGCAGTGCTGCCGGGCCGTCCGGCCGCCCCGGTGACTGGTAGATGTGCACCAGCGAGCCGCCCGTGAGCGGCGTGCGCATCAGGGATCCGCGCGGGACACCGGGCTGCCTGGCGGCCCAGGGCTGGGGAGGCGCACTGGGCATGCTCAGCACCGACGCCGGCGCATCTGGATTGCCGTAGGTACAGCCTGCTGGCAGCGAGTCGGGGCACGACGGGTCGGGCTGGCCGGCGGCCAGGACCATGGCCCACCGGTCCTGGCCGATCGGCTGCCCGCGCAGCGGCCGGTCCCGCACCGGGCAGAGCTGGTAGGAGGTGCGCAGGTCCGGCGGCAGGTCGGCGGTCCACACCCACGTCCGGCCCGGGCCCTTGTCCATCAGGTAGCCGGAAACATCGCCCGCCTGGTAGGCGCGGTCGGTCAAGGCGACCAGCCGGACCAGGACGTCATGCGCTGGCCGGGCCGTATCCGGGTCCTGCCAGGTGATGGTCAGCTCGGACATCGCCGCCTCCGCTCGTTGAGACATCTATAGTCGTAACATGAGACTGATTGTTTCATCAAGAAAGGGTTACCGGTGAACAAGGACCTGCTCGCTGTCGCAACCAGGCTGCTTGACCAGGAGGGCTGGGCGGCGCTGCGGCTGGAGCGGATCGCCGAAGCCGCCGGCGTCTCCCGCGCCACGGTCTGGCGGCACGGGCTGACCCGCCGCGCCGTCGAGCAGCTGCTGCGCAAGCAGCTCGCCGCCGACTACCAGGCCCTGATGTGGGAACCGCTCACCATGCCCGGCACCGGAAGCGAGCGGTTCACAGCCGCGCTGCGCGCGCTGTGCACCGTCGCGGAACGGAACCTGCCGCTACTGGCACACACCGACACCGCATTCCACCGGCCCGACCTCGATGCAGCAGGGCTGACCATCGACTACTTCGCCCCCTGGCTGCGCATCCTCGAACAAGGCCAAGCGGACCGATCACTGGATCCTGTGGCGGAGCCACACCGGTTCGCCGTCCTGGTCTCCGACACCGTCCTGTTCAGCTACGTACACCTCCGCGCCCACCACGGCCGCTACGGATGGACACCCCAAGCAGCCCGTGACGCTGTCTGCGGGCTGGTCGCAAACGGCTACCTCCCCCCGCACAGCAGCCACCCGCCCCCGGGCCGCACCATCAGCGCCGCGCACAAGCCGCGGCACGAAGACCTGACACGCCACCAGCGCCCGCCCGCGCGGCGAAGGGCAACGAAACCACCCCGCCCGCGGAAACCCTGCTTACCTGAAACGACATCCCCATTCCCGAGGCCACATCTGGCGCAGCCGAAAAGGAACAGAGCCGGGCAATCGGCGCTCCCGCTCGTTGCTACAAGAAGCCACGGGCTGCGGCTAGGTGGCCGTAGCAGATTCTGGGGTCGGACCGGGGAGTGCTGGGTATTCAGGAGAGCGGGGATCTGCATGGCGGCTTGCCCGCAGCCGGCTCGCAGCAGGGTGAGAGCCTGGGACGATGCCGGTGTGCCTGATGTCGCTGACGACCATCCCGGCGTCCGCAACGACGACGGTGCGGTGCCGCGGGGCGGCGATGTTCCTGAGTGCTGTTTAAGGAGTGAGCACATGGGCGCGATGTTTGAGCATCCGGTCGATGTCAGGTGGCGTGACGTGGACGCTTTGGGCCACGTCAATCACGCGGTGTTCCTGACCTACCTCGAGGAGGGCCGGGATGCCTTCTTCTCGGAGACCCTTCGCAGTGATCCAATCTACGTAGTTGTCCGGATTGAAGTTGATCTGCGCACGGAAGTTCGCTACCCGGACCGGCGGGTGACGGTGCGAATAGAGGTAACGCGCCTGGGAACGACGAGCCTTACGACCCGCGAAACGATCCTTACGCCATCAAAGGAGGTGGTGGCCGAGGCGCGCGTCGTCACGGTTCGCTGGGATGCCGGCCACCGAAAGTCGATCCCGTTCAGCGAGGACGAGCGCACGCAATTGGCGGCAGCCATGACCAGGTGACCCCTCCCGGAGAACCACCGCCCAAAGACAGCTGCCCAAGGCTTTTTGCCGGCTCTGATGAACCAGGCCAACCGCCCGCCGACGGCCTCTGTTGCCCATCAAGTGGGGCCACCGTGTAACCCATCGGAAGCTACGCAATTCTGTATGGGCTGTCCCGGCTGGCCGGTCTGACCCGAGATCTTGGCGGGGTGCCCTGGATCTGATCTGCTATCCACTTGGCTCGGGTCACCGTTCAGTACTCGATGGGCGTGGCCTAGTGACTTGGTGGGGAGCCTGGGCTCATCTCTCATCCCCGTGCTGTCCGCGCTGCCGCCTACCGGTCGAGCTCTCTTGGGTCCCATCTTCTGACGACGCTTCTTCAGATGACCTTCCCGGTCGTACGTGTGAACCTCCAGGGCCATGGTGCCGTCGTGCTGTCGCCAGTTCTCTATGTAGGACAGCCACTCGTCCCCCTTCAGGACGATCCGGAGTAGCTCAGCGTTCAGGCCGTTTGGGACCTTCGCGAGCGCGCGGCTCAGCTGCCTGAAGGCGGTCGTGTCGGTACAGATCTGCAGGTAGTCGGTGGCCGTGCGTATTCCGAGCCGCCGCAGCGTCGTCGCCACGTCCTCTGGGACGTGTTGGAGGAGAATAGCCTGATCAACCCAGTCGATCAGCCTGGGGACCGGGATCCTGGAGCTGAGGATGAGGTCGACGAGGTCGTGCCGGGCGAGGGCCTGGACGCTGGTGATGCCTTCCTCTTCCAATCGCGTCCGTTCATAAACGTCCACCTCGTCGAGCTGACTGAGCGGGGACTTCGCCTGGAGTTCATCCTCGCCGTCCGCTTTCCGGCGACCGCCGACGTCACGGATCCGGCGGAGGACGGTGTTGGGAAGGATTCCTGCGAGGAACGACAATGCGAGCACCAGTTGATTGGTGCCCCATAGGGCTTGCATTGCCCAGGCCAGGATCACTGCCATGAGGATCCGTACGGTAATGACGTTGTACGTTTTGGGCTTGAGGTCGCCTCGGACGTAGCCGCGCAGTGTGACCTGAACGGACAGGAAGTATGCGCCGAGAAATCCCATCGTCATGGGTGTCGGGGACGGCCGGAACAGTTCCTGGAACGACGGCAGGCCACGACTCCGGTGGGCATCGTTTAGCAGGACGACGATCCAGCCGATGGCGATGAGCAGCGTTGCGATGATCACCGGAGAGCGGTCATGCAGGCGCTTGCGGGGCTCGCCGACGCCGGTTGCGAGCCTCGCTCCATAGAACTCCTCGACCCGTCGGCCATACTTCGCATCGACATCCGCCACGGTACCCAGGCTGGGATCGAGTCGGAAGATGGCGTGCAGCCAGCGATCCACCAGCGTGCTGAGCTTCTCGCGATCGAATTGGAAGTACATCAACGCGGGGACGATCGAGACGATGATGATCAGGATGAGCTGCAGGAACCGGGCTACCACGATGTACTGAGCGTCAGGGCCGGCGACGAGTGACAGATGACGCCAGGTGTCGAATACGATCACGTTCGACAGCTCGGTGCCGTAGTAGATCGCAGAGGCGGGGGCGGCCACAGCGACAAAGACGAGAACCGCGATTATGACGCCCTGGGATGTCGCGATGACGAAATCTCGCACGAGCCCCCACACGTCTCCCCGTTGCGGAGTCGGGTCGAGGTGCGGGGCGTTCTTGTGGCCGATGCTGGCCGTCCGGCCGCGACTGATGATGTAGGCCGCTCCTATCGCGCACGCGGCGGCGATGCAGATACCCAACCACAGGACGAGCCTGTCACCGCCCAGCAAGTAGGCGCCTACCCCGACTGCGCCGCTCGCTATTCCGGCGCCAGCAAGCCAGGCGGCCGCCAGCAGCCGCCTGGACCGGACGGGCTCGATCTCCCAGTCCACGGCGTGATCGCGCCGTGCGACACTGGCGGCCGGACCGAACAGCGTCTCCGGGTCTCCGCCGACAAGGCGCCGCTGCAAGGGCGCCAGCTTGAGGACCACCTTGGTGCCCTCGATCACCAGCTCATGCGGAGTCTGGTTGCGTATCAGATAGTTTCCCATGGCCGTCCTCCGGGCTCGCCGTTATCCGACGATCACGCTGGACACGCTGGGTCTCACGTGGCTGCCAGCCCGCGGGGTCGCGCAGCGGTCCACCCTATGGACAGAGCGCAAATCCCCCCACGAAATACACTCCCGGCTGCAGCAGCACCAGCATCCGATTGTCGGAGCCCAGCGCGTCCGCCCCACTCGGCGTCGGCCTTCAAACCGGATCACACGCCATGATGGAGCCGGAGGTCGTGGACTACCAGAAGACCTACTTGATCAGGCAGCGCCCGCGATTTCGACCAAATCCCCCGACGCCCTCACATAGCCGCGTTGACGGTCGGTTGACGCGCCGAGCCTTGAACAGCTAACGGATTACGTGGTGGACCGTGAGAAAGGCGACGACCCGCGCCCTTCCGTAACGACGATCACTGAGCCGGGTTCAACCAGTTGTTCTCCCTGGTTGTCAGCGACCAGCCAGCGGCCTTCGGCCTGGCAGCGCCACGCCCCGGCATCGAAGCTGCGCAGGACAAAGGAGGCCTGTGGGGTGCCAGAAGCATGCCTGGCCTGTGAGCTGCAGCGATGCACCAGGGTCGGGGGTAGACCATGATGATCAGCCGTGTCCCTCCGTCTGCTCTACCTGATCTTCATCCGGGTCTGCGGCTGGCTCGTGCTGCTCAGTCGTTCGACGGCCTCCAAGAACGCGGAGCTGCTCGTGCTGCGCCATGAGGTCGCCGTGCTGCGCCGCACTAATCCGCGGCCCCGGCTGGACTGGGCCGACCGCGCGGTCCTCGGCGCGCTGATCCGGCTCCTGCCGCGAAAGCTGCGAACCCACCGGCTGATCACCCCCGGCACCGTGCTCCGGTGGCACCGCCGCCTGGTCACCCAGAAGTGGGCCTACCCGAACCGGACCGGACGGCCGCCGGTCAGCGCCGAGATCACCGCGCTGATCGAGCGGCTCGCCACCGAGAACGCTTCGTGGGGCTACCGGCGGATCCAGGGCGAGCTGCTGAAGCTCGGTCATGGGGTCGGCGCGTCCACGATCCGCGGATCAAGCGCCGGCCCGTCCTCGGCGGCCTCATCAACGAATACGAACGAGCTGCATAGAAGCCCAGGTCGAAGCCAGTGGCCGAGTTCTGGCATCCCACAGGGACCAAACCAACGCCCAGATTGGACCATTATGGGACGGGTGTAGTGACCGCTTGGCCGTAGCACTCTGAAGTGGGATCTTCGGGTTGACACGGCCAGACCGCTGACCTTACGTGGCCGGTCCTGTCCCGCTGAGGGCGTCCAGCTCGGCGGCGCCACCGGCAGCCTCGGTCGCGCCGATCCGCTGGAAGATCTCTTGGGCCTGCCGCAGGCTGGCCTCCGCGTCGGCGGTGTGGCCAGCGGCCTGGGCGCAGCGGCCTAGGCCGGCCAGCGCGCGGGCCTCTTCCACGGAGATGGCGATCTCGCGGGCCAGGTCCCGGGCCTGCCGGTGAGATGCCCCTGCCTGGTCGAGGTCACCGCGGATCCGGTTCAGCGCCCCCACCTCGTTGAGCACCTCAGCCTCACCGTGCCGGTAGCCAGTACTGCGGTAGATGCCCAGCGCCGCCTCCAAGGCCTCGGCCGCGCCGGGATGGTCTCCGGTCAGCTGCCGCACGGCCCCCAGGCCGGTCAGGGCGCTGGCCTGGCCGAGCTGGTCGCCGAGGTCGCGGGAGATGCCCAGCGCCTCCTCCAGTGCCTCAGCCGCGCCCGGGTAGTCCCCGGTCAGCCGCCGCACGGCCCCCAGGCCGGTCAGGGCATTGGTTTGGCCGAGCTGATTGCCGAGGTCGCGGGAGATGCCCAGCGCCGCTTCCAGTGCCTCAGCTGCGCGCGGGTAGTCCCCGGTCAGCCGCCGTACGGTTCCCAGGCCGGTCAGGGCGCGGACCTGGCCCAGCCGGTTGCCGAGGTCGCCGGAGATGCCTAGCGCCGCCTCCAGCGCCTCAGCCGCGCGCGGGTAGTCCCCGGTCAGCCGCCGTACAGCTCCCAGGCCGGTCAGGGCGCTAGCCTGGCCAAGCTGGTCGCCGAGGTCGCCGAAGATGCCTAGCGCCGCCTCCAGTGCCTCGGCCGCGCGCGGGTAGTCGTCGGTCAGCAGCCGCACGTCCCCCAGGTCGTTGAGTGCGGTGGCCTCTCCCAGCCGGTCGCCCAGCCGTCGTGCGGCCTGTACGGCGGTGGCATGGCGGGTGATGGCGTCGGCCCAGGGGCTGTCTCGTCGCAGGACAGTGGCCATTGCGGCAGTGAGGGCGATGACCCGGGCATGCTGGCCGGTTCCGGTGACGTGGTCGAGGCAGGCGAGCAGATTGGCGTGTTCGGCCCGTGCCCACGCCAGCGCCCGGGTGCTGTCCGGCAGGCTGGGAACCGCGGCCGCCGGTGCGACGAGGGCAGCCGGGGCGGAGCTGGTGCGGGTCTGGCGGGCCAGCCGGATCTCAGCGAGGGTGCCGGTGTGCTGGTAGTAGTCCAGCAGCCGTTCCAGTTCCTGGCCGTGACCGTGCGCGGCGTCAGCGGTGGCCCGGTCCCGGGCGTAGCGGCGGATGAGGTCATGCAGGCCGTAGCGGCGGTAGCCGGCCTCGGTCAGCAGGCCCTCCCCGTGCAGGGCGTCCAGGTGCCCGGCCGCTTCCTGCAGGCCGGTGCCGGCCAGGGCAGCGGCGGCGTAGGCCTCGATGGTGGTGCCGGGGTGCAGGCCGAGGCAGCGGAAGAAGCGTTGCTGGCTGGGGGCCAGGTACCGGTAGGACACCTCGAACGCCGCGGCGATGCTGTTCTTCTCCGCGGTCAGGGTGAGCAGGCTCGCCTTGGTCTCGCCGGTCAGATCGGCCAGGGTCCAGGACCGGTGCCGGGCGTACACGCGGGCCAGCAACGAGATCGCCAGCGGCAGGTACCCGGCCAGCCGGACCAGCTCCGCCGCGGCCGCGGCCGTGGCGGTGGCGGCGCGGGGGGCCAGCCGCAAGAACATCTCCTGGGCGTTGCCCGGCGGAAGGGCCTCCAGCAAGACCGCAGCGGCCGCACCGGGCAGGTCTCCCAGGTGCCGGCGGCTCGTGACCAGCACCAGGCAGCCTTCATCCCCGGGCAGCAGTGGCGTGACCTGGCCGCTGCTGGCGGCGTTGTCCAAGACAAGCAGCGCCTGCTGCCCAGCCATCCGGTCCCGCCACAGGCCAGCCCGGCCCGGCGTATCCCGGGGCAGGTTGCGGGCGTCGACGCCGACGGCTGTCAGCAACCCGGCTAGCGCCGCCCCCGGGGATACCGGATCCTGCCCGGGGGTATGGGAGTGCAGGTCGATGAACAGCTGCCGGTCCGGGAAGCGGTGCCGCAGCAGATGGGCGACGTGCACAGCCAGGGCGGTCTTCCCCACGCCGGGCATCCCGTCGATGGCGCAGACCGCCACCACGCCACCGGCCCCGGCGGCATCCGCCACCGCCGTGATGCGGTGCAGTTCCTCGTCCCGGCCCGTGAATGCCGCCGTGTCCGGCGGCAGCGAGCACCTCACTTCCAGCGGCGGCGGGAGCGGTGGCTGAACGATCTGGGTGGCGATCTGGGTGAACGTGCTGGAGTCGCGGGATTCGCCGCGCATAACGACCTGGGAGCCGTCCGGGGGATCGCCGGATGCTGCCCCTGGAGGGGAAGTGGTCATGGCCGGTAGTAGTTGGCCTGGGTGCCGATCTGGATGAACGTGCTGGAGTCATGCGAGCTGCCCGCCATGAAGATGGCCGCGATCCGCGCCTGCCCGGCCGCCGTAAGCGCGGGGGTAAGGACCTGATCCAGGACGCGCCGCAAGCCCGCGGCCAGGGCAGGGTCAGCTCGCAGGAGCTCCTGCAGCTTCACCTGCCAGGCTCCCTCCAGGGCCTTCTCGGTATCGGTGTCACCGTCGCGGCGAGCCCGCAGGACCTGTTCCCGCAGTTCATCCAGCTCCGCACCTATGCCGTCCGCGTGATGTGGGTGCACGCGGCGCCACAAGCCTGTGACCGCATCGCGGACCTGCTGCCAGGCGTCGCTGGCGATCGCCCCGGCCAGCGCCGTCCCGGCTGCCATCACAATCTGATCCATGAGGCCTCCCGGGGCAGCCAATGCCTCCAGCATCCCGATAAATAACTTACGGTAGCAGGCCCGCTGCGCCGGGTCGAACATCTTGCGGCATACGAATGGCCGCGGCCAGCGCCACATGCTCGCCCAGAAGACGCGCACTAGCCCGGCGGGCATGAGCCCACGCCTCGCCGGCGGGCCTGTCCTCATCGTTGGCCTGCCCAGCGTTAGCGCGCGCCCAACGACCCGGGTGCTGGAGGACCAGGGATAGGCGCGTCGTTCAGCTGCTGTTCAATGTCGACGAGAATGGCGTCGTCTTCGATCTTGCATGCGTAAACCGGGATGGGGCCGCAGGCAAACACACCGACGGCCTCGCCGGTGGTCAGGTCGTAGCGTGACGCGTGGGCGCCGCAGACCAGCGTGTCATCGTCCTGGAGGATGCCCTCGTGAAGGGGTTGCTGCTGGTGGGTGCAGGTGTTGTGGATCGCTCTGACGTCGTCATCATCGAGGCGGATGAGGCAGATCGGTTCGCGCAGCTCGTCAACGAGCATGGTGTCGCCGACCTCTAGGTCATCCAGGTTCGCGACGACTACGAACGTCATGGCTGGGTCCTTCCATTTGCGGGCCGCCGGGGTGCCGGCTGGCTGCCGCGCACCTCGATCCAGCCGTTGCGGATCCGGGTAGGCAGCGCGGGTTGCGGCTGGCTAGCCGGGCCGCGGCTGACGCAGCCGTCGGCGAGCGTGAAGCGGGACCCGTGCAGCGGGCATGTCACGGTCAGGTCTGCGACTGGGCCGCGGCTGAGCAGGCCACCGGCGTGGCTGCAGATGTTGTCGATGGCGTAGAGGCTGCCGCGGTGGCGGTACAGCATGATCTGACGGCCCTCAGCCTCGACGGCGGTCGGCGAGTCGTCAGGCAGGTCGGCCTCCTGCAGCGCGCGGGTCCACCGCCGCGGCCCGGTGGCCCACGCCACCCGGTTGACCATCACACCTTTGGTGAATACGAGATGACCGCCGAGGTAACCGGCAGCGGCTGTGACCGTGAGGCTGGCCGCGCCCAGAGCGCGGGCCGTGCTGCGGTGGCCGGCCATCCGGGTGCCTAGGGAGGCACCTTGCAGCCCAAGGGCCACCGTGTTGAGGAGGCCGTGGAAGAGCCCGACGCGGCGGTCCTGATCGTTGCTGACGGTCCAGTCGCTCAGACCGGTCAGGGCGGTAGCGCCCGCGGCGAGGATGCCGGCCGCGCTGAGCATGCCTGCGGCGTCGATTCCGCGCCGGGGAGCTGGGCCGCGGTCCGTAGCGTCCAGCACCATGACGCCTGTCCACAGCCCGATGGGCAGGTCGCTAAGTGCTGGGTGCAGCGGGTGGCCGACCCATCGGCCGCCATGCAGCAGCTCAAGGGCAAGATTGTCCTGGTGCCGTTCGCGGACTGGCCCTAGCACGGCGGTCAGCCGGTCGCTCAGAGTTCGGAGCCAGCCGAGCCGGTCGAGCCAAGCCACGAGATCACTGTGCCAAGCAACCAACCGCGTGGTAGCGAACAGGGAGCTGATAGCCGGCTCGGCGTTCTGGCCGACTTCTGGCGGATCGTCGGCCTGGCTGCTGCCTGTTCGCATGAGGTTCCTCCGCGGTGGCGTCAGCTTGTGGCTCGATCCTGAAGAGAATCTTCTAGGTCTTCGCTCATTCTGCTCGTCTCACCTTGCTGCACATGCCCAGCGGGAATCGCCCTCGCGGCTTGCCTGAGCCGTGTGCCGCGACGAGTGGCACGCACGGTTCTGAGGGGGCTTTATTAAAGCGGCAACGCGCCGGAGCTACCCGACTGCGCGCTCCCACCCGCCTGGTCGCCAGGCTGAACTGACGCTCGGTCATGCCGATGAGCGAGCGTGGTTTGGGCGTCTTGTCTGGGGACGCCGCTCGAGGGCCGCGGTGCGGATCCACAAGAACCCGGTGCCCCGCGGTCCGCGCAGGAACTTGCGGCCCGTGGCGGTGAGCAGGTCACAGCCGATGGTGTCCACATCGACGGGGAACTGGCCGACCGACTGCGTCGCGTCGAGGAGGAACAGCACCCCGGCGTCGCGGGCGATGCGGCCGATCTCCGCAGCCGGGTTGACCAGGCCCCCGCTGGTGGGTACGTGGCTGACTCCGATCAGCTTCACCCGTTCGTCCATGAGCCCGGCCAGCGCGGCGCCCGCCGCCGCCTACTTCAAGGTCGAGGACGGCAAGATCACCCGCCTCCGGTTCATCTTCGACCGGGTGCCATACGAGGCCGCCGGGGCCTGAGCGGACGGCCCTGCAGCGTCACGAAGTCGCGCATCCACGTGGCTGCCGGCCAGAGCGAGGAGCCCGAGCCATCGTCAGCGAACCGAGGAGAGAAGGAGAAGATGAACGCAGAAGCAGCGGCGGCCCCGACCGGTTATTCGCTGCCCTGCTCCACGAGAGTCTGCAAGACGGAGCCGCTCATAGCGGCATCGCGCGCCGGGCCGACTCCAGGTCCGATCACGCACCGTGATCGGGTCATCGGCCGGAGCGCTTGGCGGCCGACCAGGACCGTGGGCGCCAGCCGACGTGCAGGCTGAGCAGCATCCGGCGCACACCCCCCGGCTGACGCTCCATGCCGGCCAACGCCAGCCCACGCTGAGCATCAAGACTGCTGCCGGGTGGGCCTTTGGAGCAGCCGGTTGTGCAGTTCGGTGGTGAGGGTGTGGATCTCGCGGGTCAGCTGGGTGTTGGTTTTGAGTTCCAGCTCTTGTTCGGTGAAGTCGTGGTCGGCCTTGGCCTGCTGGAAGGCCGCCTGCCGGTTCTGGCCGATCATGACAAACGTGGAGAGGAAGATCGCTTCCAGTGACACGATCAGCGTCAGTGTTGGCCACGGGTTGGATTCGATGAACAGCATCCAGATGGTGAATAGCGCGATGTGGAGGTAGACGAAGTTCATCGACCCGGCGAAGGCGGTGATCCGGTCGGCGATCCGCAGCTGAACGTCTTGGGCCCGTTGCGCCTGTTGCTCGAGGACAACCGGGTGGTGCCGGAGTGTGTTCTGCAGCGTGGCTTGCATGTCTTTCAGCTTGGCTGCCTGCCCGCCTGCGCTGGCTGCGGGCCGCGTTTGTGCCCGCTGTTCTGGCTGGGCCTGTGCACCGCCCGGGCGTTCCGTGCTGAGGTCTGGCTTGGCCATCGTGGTGTCTTTCGTCCGTGGAGCGGTCGGCGGTCTTGCGGGGTGAGGGCGCCTGCCAGGCCGGGTCAGGGCCTGGCAGGCGCACTCCGGGCGTCTATCAGGTGAGCGGTGGGAGCCCGCGCCCCGGGCCTGGTCAGGCGGCATCCTGCAGGACCGAGTGCAGGGTCTTCCCGGTCCGGCGCATCTGGACGCCGGCCACGATCTCCGACACTCCGTAGATCATGCTGAACAGCCCGAATAGCAGCGCGAGGGTGACCGCGCCGATGCTGGGACGGGCGCTGAGCACGACGCCGAACGCGATCGAGATCAGCCCGGTCACGATGTACATCGCCCGGGTGCCGGCGGTCTCGCCGCTGCCGAAGGCGGCGAAGATCTCGGCGAAGCCGGCCACGAACGCCCAGATCGCCACGACCAGCACCAGCACCAGCGCGGTAGGCCCGGGCCAGACCAGGGCCACTACACCGGCGGCCAGGTCAATCAGTACCAGCAGCAGGTGGCCGAAGACCGGTCCCGCGGTGCGGCTGCTGAACGCGCGCATGGCCTGCAGGCCCGCGCCGATGAAGGCGTAGATCGCGAACAAGATGACCAGCGCGGCAATGGTTACGCCCGGCCAGGCGATGGCGATGACCCCGACGATGACGCCCAGAACGCCGAGCAGGATCAATGAGGTAGACGTTGAGGCTTATTCACGCCATCCGGTAGAAGTGCAGCCCAACAATGGCTGAGATGGTGGTGTCAAAGGTCTCGATCGGGCGACGGTAATCGGTGTGCATAATCCTCCATGTCTTGAAGTTCGCGA
>Ga0099829_10001530_pt1 | contig 12829 bp, 13 predicted proteins | sample CZO8metaG_3_FD_79336 | JGI IMG/M metagenome (GOLD analysis project Ga0099829, IMG submission 79336) | Vadose zone soil microbial communities from the Eel River Critical Zone Observatory, Northern California, USA - CZOApr15con2H2.8 metaG | ecosystem: Environmental > Terrestrial > Soil > Vadose...
CCCGTACCGCGTGCGGTGCCGGCCGCCCTGCCTGAACCCGGTGGCCGCCATCCCGCGCATGATCGAGGGCGAGATGGTCGCCGACATCATCCCCACCTTCGGCTCCGTCAACATGATCGGCGGCGAGCTCGACAGATAAAGCAAATGCGAATCAAAAAGATGCGACAGCTCCTTACAGAGGGCACGGCTCGCCGTGCCCGGCTCAAAAAAATAGAGCGGGTGGCCCTATCTCCCAACCTGTCTGCCCAGCTCAACCAGTCTGCCAGGAACGGCGCGAATGCCTGACCCCAAACGTCCGGAATTCACGCCCGAGCAGATCGCCGAAGTCCGCCGCCTCCAGGCTCTCTACCCGGACAAGCAGGGCGCGATGCTGCCGGTGCTGCGCCTGGCCCAGGAGGTCTTCGGCTACGTGTCGCTCGAGGTAGAAGAGTACGTGGCCAGCCTGTTCGACATGTCGCCGGCCCACGTCCACGAGGTCGTCACCTTCTACACGCTCTTCTTCCAGCAGCCGACGGGCCGCCACGTGGTCTCGGTCTGCCACAACCTCTCCTGCCACCTGCTCGGATCCAAGTCCATCGTCGAGCATCTCACCCGGCGCCTGGGCGTCGAGGTCGGCGAGACGACGTCGGACGGCCGCGTCACCCTGCTCACGGTGGAATGCCTCTGCGCGTGCGAGCAGGCGCCGATGATGCAGGTGGACGACCGCTACGAGGGGCTCCTCACCCCGGACAAGGTGGACCGCATCCTGGAAGGGCTCTCCTGATGGCCGAGAAGATCTTCACCCGCAACTTCGACCGGCCGAACTCGCACACCCTGGGCGTCTACCGCGAGACCGGCGGGTACACCGCGCTGCCCAAGGCCCTGCAGATGGAGCCCAGCGCCATCACCGAGGAGGTGAAGAAGTCCAACCTCCGCGGCCTCGGTGGCGCCGCCTTCCCCACCGGCATGAAGTGGAGCTTCATCCCGAAGGGTGGGACGGCGCCGAAGTACCTCGTGATCAACGCGGACGAGGGGGAGCCGGGCACCTTCAAGGACCGCTACCTGCTCGAGCGCGATCCCCACGCCCTGATCGAGGGCATGATCATCGCGGCGCGGGCGATCGACTCGCACACGGGCTTCGTCTACATCCGGGGCGAGTACGTGGAGCCGTGGCGCGTGTTCAGTGGCGCGGTGAAGGAAGCCTACGACGCGGCGCTGCTCGGCCGGAACATCCAGGGCTCGGGCTTCGACTTCGACATCGTGGTGCATCGCGGGGCGGGCGCCTACATCTGCGGGGAGGAGACGGGCCTGCTCTCCTCCCTCGAGGGCAAGAAGGGCTGGCCCAAGATCAAGCCGCCGTTCCCCGCGATCAAGGGCGCCTTCGGGCAGCCGACCATCGTGAACAACGTGGAGACCATCGCGGCGGTGCCTCACATCATCAACCGGGGCGCCGCGTGGTTTGCCGGGCTCGGCAGCAAGACCCAGGGCGGGACCCGGCTGTACTCGGTGTCGGGCCACGTGGTGAAGCCGGGCGTGGTGGAGGCCCCGGTGTCGGTGACCCTGCGCTCGCTCATCTACGACCACTGCGGCGGCATCCGCGACGGGCGGCGCCTCAAGGCGGTGGTGCCCGGCGGCTCCTCGGCCCCGATCCTCACCGCCGACGAGATCGACGTGATCATGGACGCCGACGGCCTCAAGGCGGCCGGCAGCATGATCGGCTCCGCGGGCGTGATCGTGATGGACGAGACCGTCTCGATCCCGGAGGCCCTCATGGTGGTGGCGCGCTTCTACGCGCACGAGTCGTGTGGCCAGTGCACGCCCTGCCGCGAGTCCACCGGCTGGATCTACAAGATGGCGCACCGGATCGTGGACGGGAAGGGCCGCAAGGAGGACCTCGACACGATCCTGGACGTGGCCAAGCGCGGGGCCGGCACCACCATCTGCGCCTTCTACGACGGCGCGGTCGGTCCCTACGTCAGCTACATCGAGAAGTTCCGTGCGGAGTTCGAGGCTTTGATCCCTCGCGATGCCTGAGCTCCCGGATGCCTAAATTAACCATCGATGGCAGGGAAGTCGAAGTCGCCCCCGGCACCAACCTCATCGAGGCCGCCCGGCAGGTCGGCGTCGAGGTGCCGCACTACTGCTATCACCCCGGCCTCAGCATCGCGGGCCAGTGCCGGCTCTGCATGGTGGACATCGAGAAGAACCCGCGCCCGCAGATCGGCTGCAACACCCAGGCCGCCGACGGGATGGTCGTCCACACCCAGACCGAGCGCGTGCTCGAGACCCGCAAGTCCATCATGGAGTTCCACCTCGTCAATCATCCGTTGGACTGCCCCGTCTGTGACCAGGCGGGCGAGTGCTGGCTGCAGATCTACTACATGCGGCACGGCCTCTACGACCCGCGCATGGTGGACGAGAAGGTGCACAAGCCCAAGGCGGTGCCGCTCGGCCCCCACGTCATCCTGGACGCGGAGCGCTGCATCCTGTGCTCGCGCTGCGTGCGCTTCTGCGACGAGGTGACCGGCACCGGCGAGCTCGGCATCTTCAACCGGGGCGACCAGTCGGAGATCGGGCTCTTCCCGGGCAAGACGCTCGAGAACAAGTACTCGGGCAACGTCATCGACATCTGCCCGGTGGGGGCCCTCACCGACCGGGAGTTCCGCTTCCAGGTGCGCGTGTGGTACCTCGACACCGCGCGCTCGGTCTGCAACGGGTGCGCGCGGGGCTGCAATATCGAGGTAAACCACAGCCGGCGGCGGCCGCACCACAACCAGGGCCGCCGCATCGCGCGCATCAAGCCGCGCCACAATCCCGACGTCAACCAGTGGTGGATCTGCGACGAGGGCCGCTACGGCTTCCACTGGATCGACGACGACACGCGGCTGCTGGCTCCCGCGCGGCGCACGAACGGCAAGGACGGCCAGCTCGGCTGGGACGAGGCGGTCGCCGACCTCGCGGCGGCGCTCCGGCGCTACCGGCCCGAGGAGATCGGGATCCTGGCGTCGCCCCAGATGTCCAACGAGGACCTGTTCGCGCTGCAGCGGATCGCCGGCCAGCTCGGGATCCGGGCGGTGGACCATCGGGTGCCGCCGCGCGTCCCGGGCGATGAGGACAATCTCCTCATCCGGGCCGACAAGAATCCCAACCGGCGCGGGGCCGAGCTGATCGGCCTCACCCAGGGAGAGACCCGCGCGATCCTGGACGGGACGCGGCAGCGGCGGATCAAGCTGCTGTGGATCTTCCAGCACGATCTCCTCGACTCGGGGCTGCCGGCGGCCGACGTGACCGCCGCCCTCGCCGCCGCCGAGATGGTGGTGTTCCAGGGGCCGACCGCGAACGCGACCAGCGCGGGGGCGCACCTGCTGCTGCCCAGCGCGGCCTACGTCGAGCGCGAGGGCACGTTCACCAACTTCCAGGGACGGGTGCAGCGCTTCCGCATGGTGGTGGAGCCACTGGGCGAGGCGGCGGCCGACTGGGACATCCTCGGCCGCCTCGGGCGCGCCCTGGGCGCCCCGGACCCGGTGCTGGCGGCGACCCGCGCCGAGCAGGTCTTCACCGGGCTCGCGGGTCACGTCCCCGCCTTCGCGGGCATGACCTACCGGGCGCTGGGCGACGCCGGCCTCACGGTGAAGGCATGAGCGGGGTGGCCCTCGATCTCCTGCTCCAGGCCATCCCGGTCGGGTTCGTCATGTTCGTGGTGCTGAACTTCGGCGGGCTCCTGACCTGGGTCGAGCGCAAGCAGTCCGCGATCATGCAGGACCGGATCGGCGCCAACCGCGCGTCCATCTTCGGCATCCGGATCCTCGGCCTGCTCCACCCGCTGGCCGACGCGGTCAAGATGCTGACCAAGGAGGACTTCACCCCCGCGCGCGCGGACAAGCTGATGTTCAAGCTCGCCCCGTTCGTGTCGGTGTTCTTCGGCCTGGCCGCCTTCGCGACGATCCCGTTCGGCGACACCCTGCAGATCCTGGGGCGCGAGATCCAGCTCCAGGCGGTGACCCTCAACGTGGGCATCCTCTACGTGCTGGGCATGATCTCGCTGGGCGTCTACGGGCTCATGATGGCGGGCTGGGCCTCCGCCAACAACTACGCGCTGCTCGGCGGGCAGCGGGCGGCCGCCCTCATGATCTCGGCCGAGGTCGCCATCGGCGCCTCGATCATGGGCGTGGTCATGGTGTACGGCTCGCTCAACATGCAGGACATCGCGCGCGGCCAGGGCCAGCCGCTGCTGCCGCAATTCTTCGGCTGCTGGATCCCCGCCTGGGGTCTCCTGACCCAGCCCGCCGCCTTCATCCTGTTCCTCACCGCGGGCATCGCCTCCACCAAGCGGATCCCCTTCGACACCCCGGAAGGGGAGTCGGAGATCATCGGCTACTTCGTGGAGTACAGCGGGATGAAGTTCGGCATGTTCGCGATGGCCGACTTCCTGGAGACGGTGGTGATCGCGGGCATGACCACCGCGCTGTTCCTGGGCGGCTGGCAGGTCCCGTATCTCCAGGCCTCCGGCTTCGTGTTCCCCTGGGGCGCGAGCGTGGCGCTGCCGCACCTCGCGGTGGTGGGGCTGCAGGTGGGTGCCTTCCTCACCAAGGTCGTGGTCGTGATCTGGTTCCTCATGCTGATCCGGTGGACGCTGCCCCGCTTCCGCTACGACCAGGCGATGCGGCTGGGCTGGCTGGCCCTCTTCCCGCTGTCCGTCCTGAACATCCTCGTCACCGGCCTCGTGCTGCTGGCGCTGGGGACGCCCTGAGCCATGGCCTACCAGACCACCAATACCCCCGCCGATCCCAAGCACTCGAGCCGCCTCGTCCTCCGCCAGCGCTTCTACGTGGTCGAGGTGCTGGTGGGGCTGGCCCTCACCGCGCGGCACTTCTTCGCCAACCTCTGGCGGCACACCCTGTGGGTGGTCTTCCGGGTCAAGAGCGCGCGGGGAGCGGTCACCATCCAGTACCCCGACGAGCGGCGGCCCTACTCCCCGCGGCTGCGCAGCCTGCACCGGCTGGTGCGCCGGGAGGACGGCTCCCCGCGCTGCGTGGCGTGCATGATGTGCGAGACGGTGTGCCCGGCCCACTGCATCTACATCGTGGCCACCGAGCATCCCAATCCCGAGATCGAGAAAGTGCCCGAGCGGTTCGACATCGACCTGGGCAAGTGCGTGTTCTGCGGCTACTGCGTCGAGGCCTGTCCCGAGGACGCCATCCGCATGGACACCGGCATCCTCGAGTTCTCGGCCTACGACCGCCAGAGCATGATCTACACCAAGGACACCCTGCTCGCGCTCGAGGCGGCGGGCCCCAACGGGGTGCCGACCTCCCCGGTGCCGATCCCGCCTTCCCGGAGGCCCCGGTGAGCCTCTTCACGTTCGCGGTGCTGGCCCTGCTCGCGGTCGGCTCCGCGGCCGGCATGCTGCTGCGGAGGAACCCGATCCACGGGGCGCTCTTCCTCGCGATCAACCTGAGCACGGTGGCCGCGCTGTTCCTGACCATGCGCGCGGAGTTCCTGGCCGCGGTGCAGATCATCATCTACGCGGGCGCCATCGCGGTCCTCTTCGTCTTCGCGATCATGGTGCTGATCCCGGGCAAGGAGGAGACGGGGCCCGATCCGCTGCGCCGGCAGCGCTGGCTGGCGGTGCCGGTGGTCGCGGTGTTCCTGATCCTGGTCGCGCTGGTGCTCCGCTCGGCGGTGCTCGCGGGCCCGCCCAAGCCGCCGCTGCCGGGCGGGACGGACGCGGTGGGGCGCGTGCTCTTCACCGACTACCTGTTCCCGTTCGAGGTCACCTCGGTGCTGCTGCTCGCCGCCATCGTGGGAGTCATGGCGCTGACCAAGCGCAGGGCGTAGGATGGTCCCCGAGTCCTACTACGTCGCGCTGTCCGCGGTCCTGTTCACCATGGGCGTGCTCGGGGTCCTGATCCGGCGCAACCCGCTCGTGATCTTCATGTCGATCGAGCTCATGCTGAACGCGGCGAACCTGGCGCTGGTGGCCTTCGGGCAGCGGCACGGGACGATCGAGGGGCAGGCCCTGGTCTTCTTCGTCCTGTGCGTGGCCGCCGCCGAGGTCGCGGTGGGCCTCGCGATCATCGTGACGATCTTCCGGCTCCGCCGCCGCCTCTCGGTGGACGAGCTCAGCACCCTACGCGGCTAGCAACAGGAGAAACCGAATGGCGCAGACCAAGACCGCAGTGGCCCAGACTCGGCTCGACGCGGAGCTGGCGCGGCGGCTGCTGACGCAGATGGCGCTCATCCGGCGCTTCGAGGAGAAGGCGGCCGAGATGTACGCCCTGGGCAGGATCGGGGGCTTTCTCCACCTCTATATCGGGCAGGAAGCGGTCGCGGTGGGCGCCACCTCGACGGTGCGCCTCGACGACTACGCGGTGTCGTCCTATCGCGAGCACGGCCACTGCCTGGCCAAGGGGTCCGACCCGCGCCGGATCATGGCCGAGCTCTTCGGCCGGATCGACGGGTTGAGCAAGGGCAAGGGCGGCTCCATGCACCTGTTCGACAAGAGCGTGAATTTCCTGGGCGGCCACGGCATCGTGGGCGCGCACTTGCCACTGGCCGCGGGGGCGGCCTTCGCGATCAAGTACCAGGGTGGCGACCAGGTCGTGCTGTGCTACTTCGGCGACGGGGCGGTGCCGGAGGGGGAGTTTCACGAGTCCATGAACCTGGCCGCGCTGTGGAAGCTCCCGGTGATCTTCATCTGCGAGAACAACCGCTACGCGATGGGCACCGCGATCCATCGCGCGCTCGCTCAGACCGACATCTGGCGCTTCGCCGAGACCTACGGCATCCCCGGCGAGGCGGTGGACGGCATGGACGTGCTCGCGGTGCGCGACGTGGTGGCGCGCGCGGTCGAGCGGGCGCGGCGGGACAAGACGCCGGCCCTCATCGAGGCCCGTACCTACCGCTTCCGCGGCCACTCCATGCGCGATCCGGCCGGCTCGGTGTACCGGACCAAGGAAGAGGTCGAGCGCGAGAAGCTGCGGGACCCCATCGCGCTGTTCAGCGACCGCTGCCTGAAGGAGGGCGTGCTCACCGAGGCCGACATCCGGAACATCGAGAAGGCGGTGAACGACCTCGCGGACGAGGCGGTGGCCTTCGCGGAGGCCTCGCCCGAGCCGCCGCCGGGCGAGCTGTTCACCGACGTGTACAAGGACTGACGCCATGGCGGTTATGACCTACCGGGAGGCGCTCAACCTGGCCCTCCGCGAGGAGATGCGGCGGGACCCGCGCGTCTTCGTGATGGGCGAGGAGGTCGGTCTCTACGACGGCGCCTACAAGGTGACCCAGGGGCTGCTCAAGGAGTTCGGCGACAAGCGCATCATCGACACGCCCATCTGCGAATCGGGCTTCACCGGGGTGGGCGTCGGGTCGGCGATGCTGGGGCTCCGGCCCGTGGTCGAGATGATGACGTTCAACTTCTCGATCCTGGCGCTCGACCAGATCGTCAACTCGGCGGCCAAGATGTGCTACATGTCCGGGGGCCAGTACAATATTCCGCTCGTGATCCGCGGCCCGGGCGGTCCCGCGTCCCAGCTCGCCGCGCAGCACTCCCAGTCCATGGAGACGTACTTCTACCACGTGCCCGGGCTGAAGGTGGTGCGCCCCTCGACGCCCGCCGACGCCAAGGGGCTGCTGAAGTCGGCCATCCGCGACGACAATCCCGTGATCTTCATCGAAGCCGAGACGCTCTACGCGGTCAAGGGCGAGGTGCCGGAGGATCCGGACTTCCTGATCCCGCTCGGCAAGGCGGTGATCCGCCGCGAGGGCACCGACGTCACGGTGGTGGCCTACATGGGCATGATGTACCGCGCCCTCGAGGTCGCGGAGGAGCTGGCCCGAGACGGGATCTCGGTGGAGATCGTGGATCCGCGGACCCTCCGGCCGATGGACACCGAGACCATCATCGGGTCGGTCCGGAAGACCCATCGCGCGGTCGTGCTCGAGGCGGGCGCGGGCTTTGCGGGCATGGGCTCCGAGATCGCGGCCCAGATCACCGAGACCGCCTTCGACGATCTCGACGCGCCGGTCCTGCGGGTCACCGGCGAGAACGCCCCGATGCCCTACGCGAAGAACCTGGAGCTGCTCAAGACGCCGTCGAAGGCCAAGATCGCGGCGGCGATCCGCCAGGTGTGCAGCGCATGATCACCAAGGTGTTCATGCCCAAGCTGTCGGACGCCATGGAGACCGGCAAGGTCATCAAGTGGCTGAAGAAGGAAGGCGACGCGGTCAAGGGCGGTGACCTCCTCGTGGAGGTCGAGACCGACAAGGCGAACGTGGAGATCGAGGCCTTCGGCGCCGGCATCCTCCGCAAGATCGTGGTGGGCGAGGGCGGGACGGTGCCGGTGGGCGAGATGATCGGCGTCATCGCGGACCCGACCGAGGACATCTCGAGCATGGCGGCCGCGAAGCCCGCGACTTCCGCGCCCGCGGCTGGCGCCCCGGCGCCCGCGGCCAAGCCCGCACCGGCCTCTGCCGCGGCTCCGGCCGCCGCGAGCGGGCCGCTTCCCGCGATGGAGAGCTACCAGTCCGTGCCCGCCACCACCGCGGTGGTGCCGCTGGCCCCCGCCGCGGCGGCAGCCCCGGCTCCCGCCTTCGCGGCGTCCGCCCCCGTGGGCGGCCGGGTGAAGGCCTCGCCGCTCGCCCGCAAGATCGCGGGCCAGACCGGCGTGGACCTGCGGCTGATCCAGGGCACCGGCCCCGGCGGCCGCATCATCCGCCGCGACGTCGAGGCCGCCCAGGCGACGCCGCGTCCCGCCGCCGTGCCCGCGGGCGCGCCCCCGCCGGCGGGCGCCCCGCGCCCGACCGCGGTCCCCGCGCGGCCGCAGTTCGTGATCCCGCCGCGGCCCGAGGCCGAGTTCGAGGATGTGGCGATGTCGCCGATGCGCGCGGCCATCGCCAAGCGCATGCCGATGTCGAAGGCGCCGGTCCCACACTTCTACGTCACCTCGGAAGTCGCGATGGACGAAGCCTGGGCCCTCCGTGAGCAGCTGAATTCCCTGGATGGCCAGCCCAAGATCTCGGTGACCGACATGGTCATCAAGGCGGTGTCGCTGGCCTTGATCAAGAACCCGGGCATCAACGCCCAGCTCAACGGCCAGGTCATCCGGGTGTACCACCGGGCCCACATCGGCATCGCGGTGGCGCTGGATCAGGGCCTGATCACCCCGGTCCTGCGCGACTGCGACGCGAAGCCGCTCGCCCGCATCGCGGTCGAGTCGCGGGATCTCGCCGACCGCGCGCGTGGGGGCAAACTGCGCGCGCAGGAAATGTCCGGGGCCACCTTCTCGATCTCGAACCTGGGCATGTACGACGTCGAGGAGTTCTCGGCCATCATCAACCCCCCGGAGGGCGCGATCCTGGCGGTGGGCTCGGTGCTGCAGAAGCCGGTGGCGGAGGACGGCGAGCTCCGGGTGGGGCGCCGCATGAAGATGACGATCTCGTGCGATCACCGGGTGATGGACGGGGCGATGGGCGCACGGTTCCTGCAGGACGTGAAGCGGCTGCTCGAAGAGCCCCTGCGGCTCCTGGTCTAGCCCATGGCCACCCAGCCATTCGACGTGGTGGTGGTGGGCACCGGCCCCGGCGGCTACGTGGCCGCCATCCGCTGCGCCCAGCTCGGGCTCTCGGTGGCCACCGTCGAGGACGACCGGCCGGGCGGCGTCTGCCTCAACTGGGGGTGCATCCCGACCAAGGCGCTCCTCCGCAACGCGGAGGTCGTCGGCCTCTTCAACCGGGCGAAGGAGTTCGGCATCACGGTGGGGGAGTGGAAGGCCGACTACTCCCAGGCGGTGCAGCGCTCCCGCCGGGTGGCCGACCGCATGGCCAAGGGCGTCGAGTTCCTCTTCCGGAAAAACAAGATCACGCTCTTGCTTGGCCGGGGCACGCTCAAGAGCGCCCGCGTGGTGGAGGTGGCGGGCAAGGACGGCGCCACCACCCTCGAGGCCAAGCGGGCGGTCATCCTCGCCACCGGGTCCGAGCCCAAGTCGCTCCCCGGCGTCACCATCGACGAGAAGCGGGTTGTCTCCTCCACCGGCGCGGTCACCAACGAGGGCCGGCCTGGTTCGCTGATCGTCATCGGCGCGGGCGCGGTGGGCATCGAGTTCGCCGACGTTTACGCGGCCTACGGCGTCGCGGTGACCGTGCTGGAGGCCCTCCCGCGGGTGCTGCCCATCGAGGACGAGGAGGTCTCCACCCAGATCGCGCGTCTGTTCTCCCGGCGTGACATCGCGATCCGCACCGGCGTGAAGGTCAAGAGCGTGACGCCGGGCAGCGAAGGGGTCTCGGTCGAGGTGGAGGCCGAAGGCAAGATCGAGACGCTCAAGGCCGACCAGGTGCTGATGGCGGTGGGGCGGGCCGCGCGCACGCGCGGGCTCGGGCTCGAGGCGCTCGGGGTCGCCACCGAGCGCGGCTTCGTGACGGTGTCGGCGACCATGGAGACCTCGGTGAAGGGCGTCTACTCGATCGGGGACATGGCGGGCCACCAGCTCCTCGCCCACAAGGCGATGGCCGAGGGGGTCGTGGCCGCGGAGGCGATCGCGGGCCAGTCCCCGCGGCCGGTCGACTACGGCAACGTGCCGTCCTGCACCTATTGCCATCCTCAAGTTGCGTCCATCGGGCTCACCGAGGCGGCGGCGCGCGCGGGCGGGCGCGAGATCGCGGTGGGCAAGTTCCCGTTCACGGCCAGCGGCAAGGCGGTCGCGCAGGGCGAGACCGAGGGCTTCGTCAAGGTGGTGGCGGACAAGGCCACCGGCGAGATCCTCGGCGCGCACATCGTCGGGCCCGAGGCCACCGAGCTGATCCACGAGTTCGCGGTGGGCCGGACCCTCGAGGCCACGCTGGACGAGATCATCCACACCATGCACGCCCATCCCACCTTGTCCGAGGCCGCGTTCGAGGCCACCCTGGCCGCGCTCGGCCACCCGATCCACATCTGATGACTGACCTCCCTCTCCCCTTCGGGGAGAGGGCAGGGTGAGGGGACCCGCCGACATGGAGTTCAGGCTCACCGCCGAGCAGGAAGCCCTCAGAGCCCGCGCTCGCCACCTGGCCGACACCGTCTTCCGCGAACGCGCGGCCCGCTGGGACGCCGCCGAAGAGTACCCCTGGGACAACGTGAAGGACCTGGTCCAGGCCGGCTTCATGGGTCTCACCATTCCAGAGGCGTACGGTGGGGCGGGAGCGTCGATCCTGGACGTCCTGCTGGTCGTCGAGGAGATCGCGCGCGCCTGCGGGGTCACCGCGCGGATCGTGGTCGAGGGGAGCCTGGGCGTGGTCGGGGCGCTCACCGCCTACGGCACCGAGGCCCAGAAGCAGCGCTACTTCCCGTGGGTGCTCGAGGGCGAGAAGCCCGCGATCGCGATCACCGAGCCCGAGGCGGGCTCGGCGGCCACCGATCTCGTGACCCGCGCCGACGAGGCCCCCGAGGGCTACGCGCTCCACGGCGAGAAGCGCTGGATCACCGGCGCGGGGACATCGCGGCTCTACCTCGTCTATTGCCGCATGAGCGGCGTGTCGGGGGCGGCCGGGATCGGCGGCATCTTCGTCGAGCGCGAGACGCCGGACTTCCGCATCGGCGAGCGCGACCGCACGATGGGGCTGCGCGGCATCCCGGAAGGCCGCCTGCACTTCGACGGCTGCCGCGTGCCCCGGGACCACGTGCTGGTCGGCCCGCCCGACGGCTTCAAGAAGCTGATGGAGGCCTACAACGGCCAGCGGCTCGGCGCCGCGACGGTGGCCCTCGGGCTGGCGCAGGGCGCGTACGAGCTGGCCCTGGCCTACGCGGGCACCCGGCGGCAGTTCGGCCGGGCCATCGGGGACTTCCAGGGCATCCGCTGGAAGCTGGCCGACATGGCGATCAAGCTCGACGCGGCGCGCCTGCTCATCCATCGCGCCGCCGCCAATGCGGGCCCCAATTTCCCGGACGCGCTGGAGGCGGCCAAGGCCAAGACCTTCGCGGCCGAGATGGCGCAGGAGGTGACCGGCCAGGCGCTCCAGATCCACGGCGCCGCCGGCTACGGGCGGGGGCTCCCGCTCGAGCGCATGGTGCGCGATGCCCGCATGTTCGCCATCGGCGGGGGCACCGTGGAGATGATGCGCAACCTCATCGCGGACCGGCTGCTGCCGACCCGCGCCGACTTCCGGCGGTAACCCCTCACCCTGCCCTCTCCCCAGAGGGGAGAGGGAGAAGGCTCAGTGGCCGCCGTGGAAGAAGGGGAGGTGGAACACCATGAAGTAGCCGTTGGCGGTCAGGACGACGCCCACCACGGCCAGGATGAGGCTGAAGGAGAAGATCAGGCCCGAGCGGGCCAGGATGGACACCGACGCCATCACGATCGCGATCTGGAGCAGCGCTTCCGCGACCAGGAAGTAAGGGTCGCGAGTCTGGAAGCCGTCGCGCACGGCCTCCAGCTTCTTGGCGTCCTTCTCGATGTCCTTCTTCTCCGCGTTGTAGCGCTTCTCTTCCTCGTCGAGCTTCTTGAGCAGCGCCTCGTGCTTCTCGCGCGCGGCCGCGGAGGCGCGATCGGCCAGGTCCGCCTCCAGCCGCATCTTCTGCGCGCGATAGAGGTGCTCGCGGATGACCTTGGCCTGGTAGAAAGCCCACTGGTCGGAGGACTGCTGCTGAGCCAGCAGCATCTCCTTCATGGCGTGGTTGCCGCCGAGGGCCGCGATGGCCAGGGCCACCGCGTAGATGGCCGTGACCAGCGCGACCCGGCGACTGAAGGAATTCGCGGCGTGCTCGTGCAGCTCGTCGGGCTTGGGCAGCTCGACTTCCGCCATGCGCTAGTTGCTGGACCGGCCCCGCGTGATCTCGTCCTTCATGGCCGAGCGGCCCGCCTCGAAGGCGGAGGTC
>Ga0099829_10001532_pt1 | contig 12817 bp, 10 predicted proteins | sample CZO8metaG_3_FD_79336 | JGI IMG/M metagenome (GOLD analysis project Ga0099829, IMG submission 79336) | Vadose zone soil microbial communities from the Eel River Critical Zone Observatory, Northern California, USA - CZOApr15con2H2.8 metaG | ecosystem: Environmental > Terrestrial > Soil > Vadose...
TCGCTCCGGCGGCGGGGCTATTGCCGTCGATGCCGTCGGTGCCCGCGCTCAGTACGGTAATCGCTTCGCCAGAAATGCTTGCCACACAGGCCAGGGCAAACTGCTGGTTGCGGCCGCCGGTACCGCCATCTTCCACTTTCACGGTGACTTCCCCACCGGAAAGCAGGCACACGCGTTCGGATTTCTGGCGCTGCCGGCGCAAACGTTCGAGAAGATAATCCGCGGCGCGAGCATAATCCCAGTCGTCGCAGCGGTTGTCGATTTCCACGGTGAAGCCATGACGCTGCGCCTCGACCTCCGCCGCCTCCAGCAGCGTTCGATTCGACAGCAAGGGCCACCACCGCGAACGGTGAAAGGCCAGGTCGTCAGACTTGGGAGTTTCCTCCAGCGCGTGCCGTTGAAACAGCTCGCGGACGGATTCCGGGAACTGCTCGAGCATACCGTGCTTTCCGGCGATGTCGTAACAGTCCGCCACGGTAGTGGAGTCGGGCATGGTCGGACCCGAGGCCAGCGCGTCCGGCGTGTTGTCGGGAACATCGGACACCAGCAGCGAAACCTGCTGCGCTCCGGAGGCGGCGACGGCCAGCCTTCCTCCCTTGATCGCGGAAAGGTGCTTGCGGATGGCGTTGATCTCGGCAATGGGCGCGCCCGAGTGCACCAGCACACGGTAAGTCGCGGCCAGATCGTCCAGCGAGATTTCGCTGTCGATGGGTTTTTCTGCGATGGAAGACCCGCCCCCACTCAGCATGAAGATTACCAGCGACGCTGCATTCTGAGCCTGGAGTGATTTCAGCATGGCCTCGGCGGCGCGAATGGATTCATGGTTGGGCATGGGATGGCCACCGCGAAAATAACGGAAGCCGCGCACCTGTGAAACCGGCTCCACCCCGCTGGCCACAATGCCTTCGAAGCGGTTGCCCGCCTGCATTTCCAGAGAATTGACCATGGCGTGCGCCGCCTTGCCGATGGAGATCACCAGCACGCGATTGTAGGAATCAAGGTCGTGCAGGTCCTCGCCGATGCGGAGCACGCCGCGATCACAATCCACATGCCGCTGAAATGCCCGGTCGATGCTGGCTTCCGCCAGCGCGTGCTCGAAAAGATGCCGCGCGGTAACTCTCATATCGAGCGCCAGCTTGTTGCGATCGGCGGCAGAAGGAGGCATGGAAAGAATTATAAGAGTCGCTGTAGCGCCGGCGTCCCCTCGCAGCGGAAAGCGTCGCTAAAGATTCACCGCGTCCCCCACCCAGTGCTCGATGGTCTCGCGCAACTCGCGCAGCCGTCCTTCAAAAAAATGATCGGCGCCCGCGATCAGCACCAGCTTCTTCGGCTCGGGAACCGAAGCAATCAGCGCTTTCAATTGCGCAGGGGTTCCGAACTGATCGCGATCACCGCTGACAAACAGCTTGGGCTTGGCGCAAGTTTTAAGAAAGTCGAAATCGTAGCTGCGATCGTCAATCGGAGACACCGGCAGCCCCCGCACGCTCAGGGCCTTCACCCGCGTATCCGGACACGCAACCCGCGAACCGACCGCGGCGCCAAACGAAAACCCGGCAAAGATCAAGGGGCGGCGAAATTCGTGATCCATCCAATCCAGCGCGGCCCGGACATCATCCCTTTCCCCCTCGCCGTGATCGTGTTCGCCCTGGCTCAGACCCGCTCCGCGAAAGTTGAAGCGCAGCACCGGAAAGCCAAACCCGTTCAGCGCCTTGGCCGCGTGAAAGACCACCTTGTTGTGCAGGGTACCGCCGTACACCGGATGAGGATGGCACACCACGGCGGCGTATTCGGCATCGGGAGCGCCGGCATTGAGTAGCGCTTCCAGACGGCCGGCAGGCCCTTCCAGAAAGAGGGATCGAATTGTGCCCGCCTGCACTTCCATACGCGAAATTCAAGTTAACATATCAGCACAGGCGCATCGCCCGGCGCTACCGAACCGGGTTGACCGTGGCCCTGCATGGCCGCATCGCTTCCCTCTGGGTTATCCTCTCACGCATGGATCTGGAGCTCGCGGCCTTCACCCGCCAACTCGTGGACATCGAGTCGATTACCGGCAACGAGGGCCCGGTGGGCGATTTCCTGCATCGCGAACTCAGACTCCGGGGTTTTCAGACAGAAAAAATCCCGGTCGAAGGCGCACGCTGTAACCTGTTCGCGACATCCAGCCAGGAGCCTCGACCGGCAATTGTTTTCTCTACTCACCTGGACACAGTCCCGCCGTTCCTCCCCTCGTCAGAAGACTCCACTCGCGTATTCGGACGAGGCTCCTGCGACGCCAAAGGAATTATCGCAGCGCAGGTGGCAGCCGCAGAACGGTTGCGGCAGGAAGGGGTTCATGTCGGGCTGCTGTTTCTGGTCGGCGAGGAACGAGACAGCCTGGGCGCCAAAGTGGCGAATCAGAAGTCTCCAGGCTCGAAGTTTCTGGTCAATGGTGAGCCCACCGAAAACCGGGTCGCGATTGCGTCCAAGGGAGCGTTGCGCGTGGAGGTGATCGCCCAGGGGCGTATGGCCCACTCGGCGTATCCGGAACTGGGCGAGTCGGCCATCGACAAACTGCTGCTGGCACTGCAGCGACTGCGCGCCATGAAGCTGCCTGCCGACGATGACATCGGGCCGTGCACGCTCAACATTGGCGTGATCGAAGGCGGCCGGGCTCCCAACGTGATCCCGGACCAGGCGCGTGCGCAATTGCTTTACCGCCTGGTCGGACCTTCGGAGCAGTTGAAGCAGGAAGTTGTGAAGGCCGTCGGCGATCTGGCGCAAGTCGAATTTGTGCTGGAAATTCCCTTTGTCCGACTGCGCACGCTGGACGGCCTCCCCACCATGGTCGCCGCCTTCACCACCGACATCCCCGCGCTCAGCAACTGGGGACAGCCACTGCTGCTCGGCCCGGGATCGATCCACGTGGCCCACACCGACGGGGAATACGTGGAGAAGAAGCAGTTGCAGGCTGGGGTGGATTTATATTGCGCGGTCGCAAAGCGGCTCTCGGTGTGACGCCAGAAAAGTAGCGCCGGCATCTTGCCGGCTCTCCCGAGGGCGTCCCGCCCTCGGCGGTGGGCGAGACGCCCACCGGACAGCCGCCGGGACGGCGGCGCTACGGGGTCCCATGACACCTAGGGCAGCGCTGCAACTCCGGTTTGCAGTCTACCGGCGTTAGGACTGATCGCCCTGTCTCCAAAACCGTTTACACTTGTGACCATGACCACCGAGACCCTCAACTCGCTTTCCAAGGCATCCTCCGCCTACCTGCGTTCCGCCATGCACCAGCCCATTCAGTGGAACGAATGGGGCGAGGAGGCCTTTGCCACCGCCAAGCGTGAGAACAAGCCCATCCTGCTCGATATTGGCGCCGTCTGGTGCCATTGGTGTCACGTGATGGATCGCGAATCCTACGACGACCCCGACATTGCGCAGATCGTGAATGAACGCTTCGTAGCGGTAAAGGTGGATCGCGATGAGCGTCCCGACATCGACAGCCGTTATCAGGTCGCAGTCAGTGCAATCAGTGGGCAAGGAGGCTGGCCCCTTACCGCATTTCTCACGCCCGACGGCAAGCCGTTTTACGGCGGCACCTATTTTCCTCCCGACGAAAACTACGGACGCCCCAGCTTCAAACGTGTGCTGCTTTCGATCGCCGACGCGTATCACCAGAAGAATGGCGATGTAGTTCAACAGGCCGAAATGGTGGAGGTCGCCCTCTCGCGGGCTGAGTCGTTTGCCGGGAGCAGCGGCGAGTTTTCCCCCAAGGTGATTGACGAGATTGTGGAATCCGCGTTGAAGTTATTTGATCCGCAGAATGGCGGCTTCGGAAGCGCACCCAAGTTTCCTCACCCTGCCGTCCTTGATCTCCTGATTGATCAATATTCGCGCTCGGGAGACCAAAAGCTGCGCGATGTCTTCGTCAGCACGCTGGAGAGGATGGCACGCGGCGGTGTATACGACCAGTTGGCTGGCGGTTTCCACCGTTACTCGGTGGACGAACGCTGGATCGTGCCGCACTTCGAGAAGATGTGCTACGACAACTCCGAGCTGCTGAAGAACTACGTTCACGCCTATCAGGCGACCGGTTCGGAATTTTTTGCGGCAGTGGCTCGCGACGTCATCCGCTGGATGGATGAGTGGCTCAGCGACCGCGGGCACGGCGGCTTCTACGCCTCCCAGGACGCCGACTACTCGATGGAAGACGACGGCGACTACTTCACCTGGACTCGCGCGGAAATGCAGGCGGTATTGACGGAGGAAGAAGCCGCGGTCGCCGGTCTGCACTATGACGTCAACGAAGTGGGCGAGATGCACCACAACCCGCAAAAGAATGTCTTGTACATTCGGGCTTCCATCGAAGAAATCGCAAAACGGACAGGCCTGCCCGTGGAACGCACCCACGCCCTGATCGAATCGGCCAAGAAAAAGATGTACGCAGCCCGCCTGCTGCGGCCCACGCCTTACGTGGACAAGACGGTGTATGCAGGCTGGAATTCGCTGTGCGTTTCGGCGTATCTCGAAGCTGCGAAAGTATTGCAACTCGAGTCCGCCCGCCATTTCGCTCTGCGCTCACTGGACCGCGTTTTAGCCGAGGCCTGGCATCCGCAACAAGGGCTGCAGCACGTGGTCGCGTACTCTGATCCCGCCGCCGAGCGGCGCCTGGTGCCAGGGTTGCTCGACGATTACGCCTTCACCGCGATCGCCTGTCTCGACGCCTACGAGGCGACCGCCGATCTCAGCTACTTCACCTTCGCTCAGCGCATTACCGACAAGATGGTTGAGCGTTTCTTTGACTCCGTGTCCGGCGGATTCTTCGACGCCGCCGGCTCCGGGGATGGAACGGAGAAGGCGCTGGGCGTGCTGGGCACGCGGCGGAAGCCGTTTCAGGATTCTCCCACTCCAGCCGGAAACTCTGCCGCCGCGATCGCGTTGCTGCGGCTGCACGCTTACACCAATCAACCGGGCTATCGGGAAAAGGCGGAGCAGACGCTGGAGCTGCTGGCAGGCCTCGCCGCAAAGTTCGGCATTTTTGCCGCGACCTATGGCATTGCGGCCGTGCATTTCGCGCAGCCGCATACACAAGTTATCGTCCTCGGGGACGACGTTCTGGCGGAGCAGCTCTACGCCGCCGCGGTCGGCTTCTTCGGCTTCGATAAGGCGGTGCTCAAGCTGGCGGCGAACAAGGCAGTGCCACAAAACCTGCCGCCAGCCCTGGCAGAAAGCATCCCTCAACTTCCAGCGATCCACGAGGGGGAGTCGGTGGCAGTGGTGTGCTCGGGATTCAGTTGCCAGCCGCCGGTTTCAAATCCGGAACAACTGAGGCAAAGCCTGAGACGCGCTGCGGTGCCGGAAAAGCGAGCGGTTTAGAAATTGGTCGGCGCTCAATCGGGACACGATTCCACGGCATCACCTGAAGGGTGGAGCAGGCCTTCAGGCCTGCATAGAGCTGCTGTCTTGCGATGGGGGCTTCAGCGCCTAGAGGTACCTCAGCGGCTGAAGCCGCTCAGCAATGCTTTTTAACGCAGCGCTAAAGCGCTGCTCCACCCAAATCCCCCACGACATTGCAAAAAAGAGGGCTGACCCTGCCATTGCAGGCGGTCAGCCCAGAGATCAGAAAACGCCACTTTCGCGGCCAATCATCAGTGAACCGTTGCACTCGAGACCGCTACTTCTTCGAGCAATTTGGATTGGCCGGGTTACATAGCGGCATCGGGCCCAGTTCAGCATTTAGGATCGGGGTCGCGATTGCCACGTACGTGCAAGCCAAACCTACCATCAGGATCAACATCCTGACCGCACGTTTCATGGTGTTCTCCTAACTGTGCGAGGCCCCTGGGAGCGGGAAACCTCACGGTTGCGGAATTATACAAGCCACCCGCAAGGAGTACAGCCTTTTCTGCAATCGTTTGCACGAGATCGAAAGAACAACTTCAGGTTTGATTGATAAACCGATGGAAGGAAGAGAATGGGCAGGCTAGACCTGAGGCAGACACCGCGAAGATTATGAATCGGAGTGAACCAGGTTGTTAGTCCCGTTTCACAGGCCAATGTTCATCAATTTCCCCTGCCCATTTAATCGCGTCAGCAATTGCGCTCATCGTAGCAGGAACACGCTTCCCGGCCTCGTAGTTAGCGAGTTTCCGCACTGCTAGGAAACTGCCGTTGCTCAAGCGCAAGATAAGAGTATCTGTCGAAGAAAACCGTCCACAGGATGCCATACCCGTGCTTGCCGCGAACGTTGGATTTGGCATCAAACTCTAGTGTTTCTCCCTCCGCGATCTTGAAGTGAACCCGTTTCGAACCGCACCAATCCACTTTAAGCGCGAGTTGGTGTTGACCAGCAGGGACAGAAAACTGCTTAATCTCCCCGTTTTTCAGTTCGCCGACTGTTTGGCCATCAATCATGATTTGGTAAGCCCTTAGCCTGTCCACGTATCCTGCGTCACGAATGATCGTCACTAAGGGCATACAATCCTCCTCTGCCATGCGTTCGGTTAGTGAACCGCGGGGACCCGCACGAACCTACTTCGGTGAGTAGTCTCCCTGGCTGCGCGAGAGAGCGCGATCCACCATGCTTTCGAACATGGGGATCAGAGAATCACCGGGCACGGGATTCTGCAAATCAGTGAGACCCCTTTCCCAGCGATGTGACGCGAACGAGCTCGCTTCCGCCAATCGCACCGGACTCTTGCTCAGCACGTAGGCGAACCAGATGAGGATGGCCAGGTTGTAGGCCACCAGATTGATCACGTGGACGGACACCTCAGAGGCATGGCCGCTCACATGAAACGCCAGCGTGCCCAGTTCCACTGCAGCGGAAAGGCCCAGGCCCAGCGAGATGCCAAAACTGTGTTGCCGCCACGACGCTCCAAGATAGCGGGCGAACACCATGAGAAACATGATCAGTCCCACCTGGGCCACGCGCACGCAACGTTGCACCGTGATGATGGCTTGCACGATCGGACCCTCATCCCCGGTTGGGCTGGAGGCCGCGACCACAAACGCCACCAGCAGCATCACCAGGGCAGCCCACTTGAAGAGCACCGACCCCAAATCCTTCAAGGTGTGATAGTGACGGAATACATCCTGAAAAATCTCGTGTATGACCATGAAACCCAGAACGAGATTGACCGCAGCGCACGTCCAGTAGAACCAGAAGTATTCGGCGTAAGTGTAAGTGCCCCATTGATACATGGGGAACAACACCGAAAAGGCCAGAATCTGGAACCCTATATAGGCGAAGAAAACTGGAAAAATGCGATGCAGCTTGTGGCGCAACATTGCGGCCCCGACTCCCATTTGTAACACCGGGTGGGCGATCCAGAGCGCGAGTTGGTGGTCTGCGGTCATCAACCTGTTCCAGCCAGCCGGGGCGCACGGTTGACGGAGTACTGCGACTAGTCTCGCCTGAACCTAAACTTAGCAGTTCGCCGCGAAAGTTCAACCTACCAAAGTAATCCGGAGTAATGGTTACCAGAATCGTCGCGCCACGCTCTGCGGACGGTTTTCCGTCGAGCAGCCAGTCCTGCCACCATCGTCCAAAGTACAGAAAAAAGTACAGAAAATCGGGACACGACCCTGGGTGCCGGGCCCCGCAATCGGTGCTATTGGTTCTGGTCGAGAAAGAAAGTGTCCAGAATATGACCCTTGCCGTCGATCAGCAGCACGCGCCCGCCATAGAGGACGCGTTCCAGATCGTCGGGCAGCTTGGGCAGTTGGTCTTCGCAAGTCAGTGGCAACGCCTGAGCCTGGTTTTGAATATCGGACGACAGAGTTCCGCCGCGATGCATCTGGCGTTCTGCCCCGGAGGGCAACTCGGGACGCTGCGTCACGTTAGCGGGAAGGTCAGACGCGTGCTCGCTCACACAGCTACGAATAATTCTGCGATCGCGCAGGGTAAACAATTGACTGCTGTCATCGCCTCCCGCCGCCGCATCCGGAGGCGGATTGGAATTGGAATTGGAATCGGAATTGGAATCGGATCTTGAATCCGATCTTGAATCCGAAGATGGGTTGGAGGAAGCCGGAGGGGGCACCGGGGCCGGTCCCCCTTCGTTGGCATTGGGGGCGGGGGCCGGGCTCGAAGCCGAGGAGGTAACAAAAGTCAGCACCGCTTCCGGATCAACCAGGGCAGGTTTCTTGCCTGTAGCGGCAGCCGCGCCGGTGCCGGCGGCTCCTCCCGCCAGAGTACCGATGGCCGCGCCCTTGCCTCCGCCGGCAATAGCGCCGATTACCGCGCCTAAAGCGGCCCCGCCACCGATCTTGCTGACATTGCTCTTGGTATGGGACTCGCCCTTGATCACCAGCGGCTCCACGTGAATCGACGCGGCCACCGTTCCCGAGCTCACTGTATTGAGTACCAGATCGAGCTCTCCGGGTTCACTCAACCTGCCCGTGGGATGCACGTCAGTCACGCGCCCGATCACATCCGCGCCCTTGGGGTAAAGCTGCCTGCCATTGACTTCGATGGCTTCGTCCAGCGTGCCCCGAAAAGTGTCTCCCATCTGGGTCTGTTCACTGCTGAGCTTGTCGATCATGCGCACGCGGATGGTCGTGCCCGAAGGAATTTCCAGGCTTCTCTGTCCGGACGCGGGCAGAGGCGCCACCGCCAGCAAAAAAGCTGCCAGCACGCTGCTCGCGAGCGGGAAGTATTTACGATTCATGTCCTTTTCACCTCGTTAAGATTTCGGCTGGCCAGGCAAAGCGGCGCTCTCCTCTTGGGATGCACGCGCATGGCGCGCGGCTGCACTTAAGATAGTGTTTTGGGTGCCCCATTTTTCACCCTTTTGCGAAAAGTGGGGCTTTTGTTCCCTAATCAACGCCTTCCCCATCACCCAATCCCCAATTCCCCACTTTTCGGCAAAAACCCGAAAAATGGTTCGCCCACGGTTCACCTGCGGTCATTGATCGCCGATGAAAACAAGATATGAGCAGGCCCACAGATTCGTGGGAACGGTTCCGCGCGGCCGGGTGGTCAGGATGATGTTGTAATCATCGGAGATTTCGAGGCTGTCGAGCAACGACGGTGACGCCTGGGTTTGCACCGTGGCCAGATACGCAAGGAAACCGCCAATGTCGCCCTCGGCTTTGTAGTCTTGAGCGACGAAGGAAACCTCAGTGTCGCTTTCGGCGAAGTGCCAGCCCAGCGATGCTGCCAATGTCACCGCATTTTCGTACGCTTCATCGGAGACCACCCCAGGTGCCGGATTATCAAATACCAGACGCACCCTGCGTTCGTCCTCGCGGCTGAACTCGCGCACTTTCAGGGACCCCGACTTCGCCGTGGCTTTCCAGTCCACGTGACGCGCCGAATCCTCCGGCATATATTCCCGGATGAGATACAGGTCGTCACCGCGGCCGCGGAAAAAGGTTTCAAATTCACCGGTGATCAGGGGCAGCACTTCGAAAAATTCGGCGGTCGGTTCCACCGACGGGTACACCAGTATCTCGCGGGCCAGGGGCACCCGCCGCGTCTTGGTCAGAAAGGCAAAGGGGAAGCGGGTGGCCAGACCGAAGCTGTTCTGCTGATAGCGTCCGCGGCGCGGGAACCGGATTTCCATCTCGGCTGAGAGTTCAGCGCCCGCGCGAATGTAGGGAAAATACGCCGACTCGGTGAAAATTCCTGCCGGTGCGCCACGATCCAGCACTCGGCGCAACTGCCGATCCGGCAGTCTTAGCCACTGCGTCGCAGCCGGCCGTCCCGGCGGGAAGCCAAAGGTTGCGGGCACCCATTGCCATCGCCCCGAGGGCTTGTCGGGCTTGAGCGGAGTTACGCTGATCGAGAACGAAGCCAGCCAGCGGCGGCAGTTCCGGACTACGATTTTTCCCAGCGCGGGGCGCCCGGCGAAAACCTGATCGGGCAAACGGACATCAAGCTCCAGGCCGCGCAGGACGGCTGCCGACGCCAGACCCGATACCAGGATGGCCGCCAACATCGCCGCCACAATCACGTAAAGCAGATTGTTACCCGTGTTCAGAGCGGCGATGGCGATCAAAATCACCGTCATGACGTAGACGATGCCCACGCGGGTCACGTCGTAGTCAAAGGCATCCCGGACGCGCCCGCCGGCAACCCGGCGCGCCAGATACGGCACCGTGGTCAGACCCACAATCACCGCCAGCGTCAGCGCCACCGAGGCAAAGATGACGGTAGCCCACAGACTTCCCGATTCGCGCGCGACGGTGGAAAACAGCGCGGCTCCAAAAGCCAGGACCAGTCCCACAATCGCCAGCAGGAAACGCATCCAGACTTCGGGGATCTCGACCGACAGAAAACGGGATCGGATGCCGGCGGTGGTTGCTGAATCAGCCATGTGCGGATTTCGCTGTGTCGAGGTTAGCACCGGGTTGAAGCCGATGCCAATTGGTTAGGTCCCGGCGTGATGAGAAAAGTAACCAACTGGGTTTCTCTGCGTCCTTTGCGGTTTCTTTGCGTCCTCTGCGGTTAAAGGCTTTTAAAACTTTTAACCGCAGAGGACGCAAAGGGAACGCAGAGAACGCAGAGGAGGGTGACTCTCTAACCGGCTAGCGTTCTCTCCTCCGCCGCCACCAGAAAACCGCCGCAAGAACGACCACGACAATCGCGATTGCAATGTTGGCGTCCTCCACCAGGTCGACCAACCCTTCCCAGTGCTTGCCGAAAAGATATCCCACGCTGGCGATGACGCTCACCCAAACCACTGCGCCCAGAAAATTGAACAACAGAAACTTGCGCCAGCTCATGCGCAGGACGCCCGCCAGCGGTCCTGCAACGATCCGCAATCCCGCGATGAATCGCGCCACAAAAATAGTGGCCGACCCGTAACGCGCAAAGAGTTCTTCACCGCGCGCGATCACGCTGGGCCGGATGTGCAGGGTTTTTTGATACCGCTCCAGCAGGGGGCGGCCGCCGTAGAATCCGATCGCGAAGCCCAGATTGTCACCCAGCGTCGCCGCACAGACACCTACCAGGATGATGTAAGGCAGACCCAGCTTGTGCTCCGAATAAGCCAGAAAACTCGCCAGCAGCAGAATGGTCTCGCCCGGAACCGGCAGGCCCGCATTCTCCAGCAGGAGCGCCGCTCCCACCGCCCAGTAGCCGTAGTGAGCCAGATAACCGCGCAGGAGGTCGAACAGGTAGCTGGACATGTCAGAAGATTTCCCGGCCATTCCGGGACAGAAATCCCGCCACCGACGCGTTGAACTCCTCGGGGACTTCTTCGTAAGGCAAGTGCCCCACGCCGTCAAACATTTCAATCCGGCAATCCGTAAATTGCCGGCGCAACGGCTCTGCCGAAGCCGGACTGACCGCGGCATCCTTGCTGCCCCAGAGCAGCAGAGTCGGGATGTGGGCAATGCGCGGTAACGCGGATTCCAACTCCCGCAGATCGCTGTTCCATGAATGGGCTACGCCCAACGCATATTTGAAGGTGCCGGGAATTCGCAAGGGAGCGGAATAACCTTCAAGTGTGCCTGGCTGAATGCGCCTGCGGTCGCCGTAAAGGCGGCGCAGCCCCACGTCATGGATAATTTGAACGGCAGGCCCCAGTCGAAGAATCAACCAGGGCATAGGCCCGGTCGTCAGGAAAGGAGCCCATCGCTTTCCGTGCGCCGACCACGGATTTACCGGGGCAACCAGAATCAGCCGTCGCACCCGTTCCGGCGCCAGGGCCGCCGCCATCATGGCCACGGCACCGCCGTGCGATGTCCCCAGCAGATCGCAAGAAACCACGCCAACGTCGTCTAGAAAACGCAGCAGCCGTTCGGCATGGGCCCGCAATCGGCAGTCCAGGCCGGGAGGCCGGTCGGAGAAGCCCACTCCCAGGGCGTCCACCGCGTACACCGCGGCCTGCGGCGCCAGAACGGGCAAGGCATGCCGCCAGGAAAACGAGTATCCCAGCAGTCCATGGACCAGCAGCAGAGCCGGGCCCGAGCCGCTGAACAGATAGCGCATGCGGCAGCCATTAACCATGGCCCAGCGTTCCTCGAAGGCCGAACTCTGCAGTTCGCTTTCCGTCTCTGATCTATTCTTCACTTTGGTTCTTTTCCCGCCAGACAACTCCGCAGCGGCTTCGACCCTCTATGTAAGTGATATCGCCTCTGTCGCTTCTGTGAAAGGGGGAGTTTAGGCTCCCCCGTTTTTTTCGGGCAGTTGAGCAAACAGCACTACGGTCGCCTCTTCCGCAACAATTTCTTCAGCACGCGCATGCCTTTGTCCACGTGTTTTTCCTCCAGTAGGAACGGAGGAAGAAACCGCAGCACCGTGTCCTGGGTGCTGTTGAACAGAACGCCTTCGGCCAGTGCTTCCTCGACGACGGGACGCGCCGGAATCGCCAGCTGCAGTCCTAGAATCAGGCCTCGCCCGCGGACCTCCTGTGCCGCCGCATGTTTTTCCGCCAGCGCCTTCAACTGCGCCTGCAAGTACCCACCCACCTGAGACACATTCTCCAGCAGCTTTTCGTCTTCGACGATGGCCAGATATTCGAGGGCCACGCGGCAGGCCAGCGGGCCTCCGCCGAAGGTCGTGCCGTGCTGTCCGGCGGAGATCGCGGAAGCGAGCTCCTCTTTGGCCAGAAAAGCTCCCAGCGGCAAGCCCGCGGCGATTGGCTTCGCGACCGCGACAATGTCCGGCGTCACCCCGAACGTCTGGAACGCAAAAATGGTGCCGGTGCGACCGAGCCCGCATTGGATTTCATCGAAAATCAGCGCTGCCCTGTGGCGGTCGGCGAGGGCCCGGCATTCCTGCAGGAAAGCGGTCGAACACTCGTAGATGCCGCCCTCGCCGAAGATGGGTTCCAGCACGATGGCACAGGTCCGATCGTCCACCGCAGCGCGCAACGCCTCGATATCATCA